>Ga0310344_10000162_pt1 | contig 54807 bp, 48 predicted proteins | sample HC15DNA20200_MG_FD_203801 | JGI IMG/M metagenome (GOLD analysis project Ga0310344, IMG submission 203801) | Marine microbial communities from station ALOHA, North Pacific Subtropical Gyre - HC15-DNA-20-200_MG | ecosystem: Environmental > Aquatic > Marine > Oceanic | place: Pacific Ocean: North... | reverse complement strand
TCATCGATGAATTCGAAGTCCGCCGGGAAGCCGCGCGGCGGGCGCACCAGCTTTTCCTCGTCGGCCAGGTCGAAGCGCTTGCGCAGCCTGGCTTCGTGCGCGGCGGCCTTCCAGCTGCCCGGATTGTCGAAGATGAACTGCCGCACCTTGCGCTGGGTGTCCGGCTCCGGATGCCATAGGCCGGCGCCGACGAAACTGCCGCCCGGCTGCAGGTGCAGGTAGAACGAAGGCGCCGGCACTTCACGGCGCCGCGCGTGGAAGAACCGCGCGCCCTGCCAGGTTTTATACGGCGACTTGTCGTTGGAGAAGCGCGCATCGCGGTAGATGCGGAACAACGAGCCGCCATTGCCGCGCGGGTCGGCGCGGAAATGCTCGCTGACTTCGGCCAGCGCCGGCTGCAGGTCGGTGATCAGCCGCACGAACGGGTCGCGCACGTTCGCCTCGTAGTCGGCGCGATGGGCCTCGAACCACGCCTTCTCGTTGTGGCGGGCCAAGCCTTTGAGGAATTTGAAACTGGCCGGGGTGAAGTAGGTGCTCATAGGGTCCTCTGCAGGTCGGCGCCCCAGCCGGCGAGCTGGTCGAGCAGGGCGAGGCGGCCGGGGGCGTCGGCGTGGGCGGCGCGCAGTTCGGCGATCTGCGCCCAGAACTGCTCGAACGTCACTTCCGACAGGCCATTGTCTTCAATCAGGCGCCGGCGGCGGTAGTCGTCCCAGCGCTGCTGCTCGCCGGCGTCCAGCGCATCGGGCCAATTGCGTGCGCGGTAGCGGAACAGCAGCTCCGGCAGGCGCGGATCAGTGAAGCGGTCCGAGAGCGTGGCCAGCGCCTGCGGCGTGCTGGCGCGCACCGCTGGGAACAGGCGGCGGTCGCCCTCGCCGAGGAAGCCATCGTAGAGCGAGGCGTCCACGTCGGCCGGCCCGCCGCCGCGTTCGCCCGCGTAGACCAGACGCACCTTCTCGGCCAGTTGCGGGCCGTATTCGCGCAGGCGCGCGGCATTGGCCTCGATGCGTTCGCGGTCGATGCCCAGGCGTTCGAAATCGGGTGCGCGCAGGTGCGACCACGACACCAGCGCTGGCGACTTGTTGAGGTGTACTTCCTTGAGGCCGATACGCTGCTCGCCCTCTGGCAGGGCACTGGCGGGCACGTAGAGGCGGTCGGCGATCCCTTCCGGCGACAGGCGCAGCAGCGGCTCGATGTCGCCTTCCAGATCGAACACGATGACGCGGCTGTCCACGCGCGGATGGCGCGTGAGGGGCACCACCGGCGCGGCGCACAGCCGCGCAGCCGGGTAGCGCTGGGAGACATGCAGCACCGGCTGCATCGCCACGACGTCGAGCAGCGTGGCGCAGTAGCGCTTGTCGCGCAGCTTCAACGCGTAATCCCACAGGCGCGGCTGGTGGCGGCGGAACAGGCGTGCCATGCCAATGGTGGCGAACACGTCCGACAGCGCCTCGTGGGCGTCACCCTCGCGGACATGGTTGGCTTCGGCCAGATGTTCCAGCTTGAAGGAGGTCGCGCCGTCCTCGCGTTGCGGCCAGGTGATGCCATCCGGGCGCAGCGCGTGGACCAGGCGCAACATGTCGAGCAGGTCCCAGCGCGAATTGCCCCCGCGCCATTCGCGCTCGTAAGGATCGTGGAAATTCCGGAACAGGCCGTGCCGGATGAACTCGTCGTCGAAGCGCAGCGAGTTGTAGCCCAGCGTGCAGGTCTGTGGCCGGGTCATCTGTTCGGCGATGCGCGAGAAGGCTTCGGCCTCGTTGACACCTTGCGACTTTGCCAGCTGCGGCGTGATACCGGTGACCAGCGTGGCGTAGGGCGAGGGCAGCAGGTCATCGGCGGGCTGCACGAAGAAGCTCACCGGTTCGTCGATGACATTGAGCTCGGCATCGGTGCGCACCGCGGCGAACTGCGCGATGCGCGTGCGCCGCGGGTCCTGGCCGTAGGTTTCCAGGTCGTAGAACAGGAAGCTGTCGGGCATGGCGGGCCAGTGGACGGGGATGCGCCTATTCTAGGCGCAGTGGCTGTTGGGGGTTGCCGCGCGATCGAATCGTTGCAGAGGGTGCTGGCCTCAATGCGCGCCGGGCAGCGGCGCCAGTCGCTCATGCACCACGCGCTCCAAGGCCACCCAGTCGATCCCCTCCAGGCTGTTGCGCCCGCGCGTTGCCTCCACGAGGATTTCCCGCTGGATCTCGCTGCGCGAGAGCGCCACCGCGTACGGCGTGCGCAGGAAAGTCACCATCGTGTAGTGCGGCACGAACACCGTCGGCCAGCGCGTTTGCAACGCCTGCTCCAGCTCGCGCTGCAGCAGGAAATCCGGGTCGTCCACGCGGTCGCGCATTTCCAGGTAGTTCTCCAGCGCCATCTGCTGGATCGCATAGGCATTGGCGTGCCTGCGCGTCTGGAACAGCGCGTAGGCGCAGGCCAGATCGTCGTGTGCATCCAGCGCCTCGGTCAGCGCCACGCAGTCCTCGAATGCACAGTTCATGCCCTGGCCGTGGAACGGCACCATCGCGTGCGCGGCATCTCCCAGCAGCACCGCGCGGCCGCCCAGGTGCCAGCGGTCGAGATAAAGCGTGCCGAGAAGGCCCGGCGGATGCGCTTCCCAGTCCTCGCGCAGGTCGGGAATCAGCGGCAGTGCATCGGGGAAGTCCCTGGCGAACAAGGCCTCGGCCTCGGCCCCGCTGTTGGTGGTGGCGAAGCTGGGCTTGCCCTCGTTGGGCAGGAACAGGGTCACCGTGAAGGTGCCTTCCGCATTGGGCAGCGCGATGCACATGTAGCGCCCGCGCGGCCAGATGTGCAGCGCGTTGGCCTCGATGCGGAAGCCGCCGTCCGGCGCGGGGGGAATCTCCAGTTCCTTGTACGAGTGGTCCAGGAATTCGGTGCGTTCGCCCAGCACCGACTTGCGGTTCATCGCCGCGCGCAGCGCCGAGCCGGCACCATCGGCGCCGACCAGGCTTTCGAAGTGGATATCGTGTGGCTGGTCGTCGCGGTCGTCGATGAAGCGCGCGTAGTTCGACTCGAAATCCACCGTATGCAGGCGGCGATGGAAGTGCACCGTCGCGCCGGCCTGCTCGGCCAGGCGCAGCAGCGTGATGTTGAGGTCGGCGCGGTGGATCGACCAGATCACCTCGCTGTCGTCACGCCCGTAGCGCTGCAGCTGCGCAGGTCCGCCAGCCGGGTGCACCATGCGGCCACGCATCATGACCGCGCGTTCCATCACCGCTTCTTCCGCACCGGCCGCACGCAGCGCGTGGCGGCCGCGCTCGGCCAGCGCCAGGTTGATCGAGCGGCCGGACTCGTAGCCCTTGATGCGCGGGTCGCCGCGGCGCTCGTATACGGTGACCTTCCAGCCGCGACGCGAGAGCAGGATGGCGAGCAGGCTGCCGGCCAGGCCGGCGCCGATGAGGGTGAGGGAACGCTGGGGCGAAGAGTTCAATGCAATATCCGCGGGGGGAGGGCGGGGCAGGCTTACAGGCCGGCCCAATGTTCCACTTCCTCGACGAAGTGGTGCAGGTCGGCGAAGCGGTTGTACAGCGGCGTGGGCGCGATGCGGATGACGTCCGGCTCGCGCCAGTCGCCCAGCACGCCCACCGACTGCAGGTATTCGAACAGGGCCCGGCCCTGCGTGCGCCCGCCCGCCACGCGCAGCGACAGCTGGCAGCCGCGCTGCGCCGGGTCGGCCGGCGTGAGCACCTGCAGCACCTGCGGCACGCGCGCATGGATCAGCGCTTCCAGCAGGCCGGTCAGCTGCACGGACTTGCGGCGCAATGCCGGCATGCCCGCGCGCTCGAACAGCGCCAGGGACGCGCGCAGCGGCGCCAGTGCCAGCACCGGCGGGTTGCTCAGCTGCCAGCCTTCCGCGCCCGGCGTAGGCACGAATTCGGGCGCCATGCGGAAGCGGCTTTCGCGGTCGTGGCCCCACCAGCCGGCGAAGCGCGGCAGGTCGGCGCGTGCGTGGCGTTCGTGGACGAAGCAACCGGCGACCGCGCCCGGCCCCGCGTTGACGTACTTGTAGTGGCACCACACGGCGAAGTCGGCACCATCGTCATGCAGCGACAGTGGCAGGTTGCCCACCGCGTGCGCGAGATCGAAGCCCACGTTCGCACCCTGCGCACGCGCCAGCCGGGTGATATGGCCCAGGTCGAACGCCTGCCCGGTGCGGTACTGGATGCCCGGCCACAGCACCAGGGCCAGTCGCGGGCCGTGGGTTTCGATGGCGCGTTCGATGGCCGCCATCGACACGGTGCCGTCGTCCGCATCGGGCTGCACTTCGATGAGGTCGGTGGCCGGGTCGAACCCGTGGAAGCGGATCTGCGATTCCACCGCGTGGCGGTCGGTGGGAAACGCGCCGGCTTCGACCAGGATGGCGGGGCGTTCGCGGGTAGGGCGGTAGAAGCTGACCATCATCAAGTGCAGGTTGACGCTCAGCGTGTTCATGGCCACCACTTCGGAGGGCAGCGCGCCGACGAGCTGGGCGATCGGCTCGCGCACCAGTTCGTGGTAGGTGAGCCATTGCTCAGGGCCGGTGAAATGGCCTTCGACGGCGAGCTGCGCCCACTGGTCGAGTACCTGCTGCACCATCGCGCGTGCCGCGCGCGGTTGCAGGCCGAGCGAGTTGCCGACGAAGTAGGTCTGGTCGCGGCCGTTGTGCTGCGGGAACAGGAACTCGGCGCGCAGGGCGCGCAGCGGGTCGGCGGCATCGAGCGCGGTGGCCTGGATGCGGGTGAGGGCGGTGGCGTCGGTCATGGGACGGGGGTGTTGGGTTGTGGGGCTATTGTAGGTTTGCTGGGGAAGGTGCGGTGGGTGTGTTGGCTGGTGGGTGCTGGTGGGTGGGTGCCGGTGGGTGCGGCGACTTGCGGCACGGGCGCCGACCTGGCGGGTATGGGCGTCACGGCTCGGGCGAACATCCTGTTCGACTCGCCGCACGCGGGCCATCCATGGCCCGCTGACGCCCATACCCGCCAGGTCGGCGCAAGGCGGTTCAACTTTCACGCTTCGATCTGAAGCACGCCGCGAGGGACAAGCATGCGAGCCGAACAGGACCCGCCGGCGCAGAAACGAAAAAGGGCGGCCGCAGGCCGCCCCCTCAAAGACCCGTCACCCCTGTGCAGGCACGGGATGCACCGTCCCGCACTGCGGGCAGGTCCGCCGCTCAAGCGACCCATAGAACCGCTCGAACACCAGGGGTAGATCCTCCTCGATACTCCCCAGCGCGAAGAACTCTTCGTAAAGCAGGTGGTTGCACTGCGGGCAATACCACATCAGCCCATCGCGCTCATGCGGCAACCGGCGGCGTTCGACCACCAGTCCCGCCGAGCCGGCCATCCGCCGCGGGGAATGCCTCACCTTCGGCGGCAACAGGAACATCTCGCCCGCGCGGATCGGGATGTCGCGCACCTGGCCTTCGTCCTGCACCTTGAGCACCATCTCGCCTTCGAGCTGGTAGAACCACTCCGGCCCCTCGTCGTAGTGGAAGTCGGTGCGCACGTTTGGCCCACCCACCACCATCACGATGAAATCGCCGTCGTAGATGCACTTGTTGCCCACCGGCGGCTTGAGCAGGTGACGATTCTCCTCGATCCACGCCTGCAGGTTGAGCGGTGCGGCCAGCATGGTGGACTCAGCGCTCCTGCCGGTCGGCCTGGATCTTCGCCAGCGCCGCCGCGTAGCGCGCATCGAGCTGGTCGTTGGCGCCCACGTCCAGGCCCAGGTCGTGTACCAGGCCATCGCGCAGGCTGTACACCCAGCCGTGCACCGTCAGTTCCTGCCCGCGATTCCATGCGTCCTGCACCACCGTCGTGCGCACCACGTGTACCACCTGTTCCAGCACGTTGAGCTCGCACAGGCGCGCGTGCTGCAGCGGCAGCGTCGCCACGTCGTGCAGGCAGCCTTCGTGCTTGTCGGCCACGTCGGTGACATGCCGGATCCAGTTGTCCACCAGGCCCAGGCGCGCCTGCGTCAGGCTGGCCAGCACGCCGCCGCAACCGTAGTGGCCCACCACCAGGATGTGGCGCACCTTCAGCACGTCCACCGCGAACTGGATCGTGGACAGGCAATTGAGGTCGGTATGCACCACCACGTTGGCGACGTTGCGATGGACGAATACCTCGCCCGGCGCCATGTCGATGATCTGGTTGGCCGGCACGCGCGAGTCCGAACACCCGATCCACAGGTATTCCGGGTTCTGCTGCTTGGAGAGACGGGCGAAGAATTCCGGGTCCTCCTCGTTGATGCGGTCGGACCAGGCGCGGTTCTTTTCGAGTAGATCGGTGAGCGAATTCATGTCGGTCATTATCCTTCAGCCCTCTGTACAGTCGCTGCCGTACGGTCGCGCATCAGCGCCGCCGTCGCGCTTGATTGGTCATTGCCCTGGCGCTCGAGCGCGGTGATGACCGCCGCCACGTTCGCCGCCGGATGATTCTGGCTCAGCTTGAATTTCATCTCGATGCGCTCGGCCACGAAGCGGAAGCCGACGATGCCACGCAGCTGCGAGCGCTCGCGCGGGTTGTCGACGTCGAAGCGCCAGTCACCGCCCGCGCGTGCTTCGAAGTGATCACTGAGCCGCCCAACGAGATCGGCCAGCGCGGCTTCGTCATGGAAAGGCTCCAGCCGGCCGTGCAGGTGTGCCGCGGCGTAGTTCCAGGTCGGCACGCGCGCCGCCTCGGCCTTGTCCGGATACCAGGACGCCGATACGTACGCGTGCGGTCCCTGCACGATCACCAGTGCCTGGCCACCGGCCACCTGCGGATTCGGGCGGGCCCAATGGCCCTCGAATAGCACCCGCTCGCCCTCGCGCCGGTAGAGCACCGGCAGGTGGCTGGCTTCGGGAATGCCGTCGGCGAACGTGACCACGGTGACGAACGGGTCATGGGCGATCAGCCCATCGAGCGCGGCCAGGTCGGTTTCGACGAAGGCGCGCGGGGTATGCATCAGGCGCGTCCGCCCAGGTGCTGGGTCATGCGCGGGACCAGCTCGTCGCCTTCGCCACGCGGCGGTTGCACTTCGGACAGCGAGAAGCCACGCGCCAACGCGTCTTCCTCGTCCAGTCCGTCGAAAGCCACGAACTCGGCGTCGAACAGCGCGGCGCGCGCGCTGTCCTCGCTGTCGTAGGCCAGCGTGTTGCCGTCGCTGTCCAGGACCTCGGCGGTGCCGGCTTCCTTGACCCGCAGGCGGGCCCACACCAGCAGTCGGCCCAGGCTGGCCAACCACCATTGTTCGAAGGTGTATTCGTCGTTCATTTGATTACCGTGGAAAGCAGGCCGAGCAGGGCGGCCATGCCCAGGCCGGTGAGGAGGGTGAGCAGCGCCAGCCAGGCCGGTGTGGCCAGGCCGGAGAGCGCGCGGTCGCCGGTGTCGCGGTAGCGGCGCACCAGCAACCATTGCAACGCCGCCGGCTTGAGAAAGGCGCCCGGGCCAAGCGCCGCGGCGAGCGCCTGGTGGCGATCGCGCAGGTGCACCAGCGTCAGCGGCCAGAAGATCACGAAGGCACAGAAGCCGGCGACTGCCACGCCGACGAAGCACAAGGCGAAGAATAGGGTCATCCGTGGATCGCTCCCATCAGGCGCGGCGCCAGCGCGCCGACGATCAGCGCGCCCACCACCCACCACAGCGGGCGTACCGCATGTGCCACCGCCGCGCGCGCTTCGGCACTGTGCCACCACTCCGGGCGGCCACCGTGGCGCGAAGCCTGGCGTTGCAAGCCGACGGCCCGCGCGATGCAGAAGCACGCCGCCACGATGGCCACGCCGTACAGCGAGAGCTGTACCGTCAGTGCCAGCTGCAGCGGCGCCACCTCAGAACTCCGCGCTGCCCGGCGCGCGCGGGTAGGGGATCGCGTCGCGGATATTGCCCAGCCCGCATACGTAGACCACCAGGCGCTCGAAGCCCAGGCCGAAGCCGGCGTGCGGCACCGTGCCGTAGCGGCGGAAGTCGCGGTACCAGCCGTAATGCTCGGCATCCAGCCCGAACTGCGCCATGCGCGCGTCGAGCACGTCCAGGCGCTCCTCGCGCTGGCTGCCACCGATGATCTCGCCGATGCCCGGGGCCAGCACGTCCATGGCCGCGACGGTCTTGCCGTCATCGTTCAGGCGCATGTAGAAGGCCTTGATGTGCTCGGGGTAGTTGGTCACCACCACCGGGCGGCCGACGTGTTCTTCGGTCAGCCAGCGCTCGTGCTCGGTCTGCAGGTCCAGGCCCCATTCGACCGGGAAGTCGAACTTCTTGCCCGAGGCCTGCAGCAGGCGGATCGCGTCGGTGTACTCGATGCGCTCGAACGGCGCGTTGACGAAGGCTTCCAGCTTGGTGATCGCGTTCTTGTCCACGCGCTCGGCGATGAAGGCCATGTCGTCGCCACGCTCGGCCAGTACCGCGCGGAACAGGTACTTCAGGAACTCCTCGGCCACCCGGGCGTCCTCGGCCAGGTCGGCGAAGGCGATCTCCGGTTCGATCATCCAGAACTCGGCCAGGTGGCGGGTGGTGTTGGAGTTCTCCGCGCGGAAGGTCGGACCGAAGGTGTAGACCTTGCTCAGTGCCAGGCAGTAGGCCTCCACGTTGAGCTGGCCGGACACGGTGAGGAAGGTTTCCTTGCCGAAGAAGTCGCGGCCGAAATCCACCTCGCCGGCGGCGTTGCGCGGCAGGTTGGCCATGTCCAGCGTGGAGACGCGGAACATCTGCCCGGCGCCCTCGGCGTCTGAGGTGGTGATGATCGGGGTGCTGATCCAGTTGAAGCCGTTTTCGTGGAAGAAGCGGTGCGCCGCCTGGGCCAGGCAGTTGCGGATGCGGGTGACCGCGCCGAACAGGTTGGTGCGCGGGCGCAGGTGGGCGACCTCGCGCAGGAACTCCGGGGTCATCGGCTTGGGCTGGATCGGGTAGGTGAGCGGGTCTTCGACCCAGCCGACGATCTCGATCGCGCTGGCCTGGATCTCGAACGCCTGGCCCTTGCCCTGGGATTTCACCAGCGTGCCGGTGGCCACCAGCGAGCAGCCCGGGGTCAGGCGCTTGATGTCCTCGAAATTGGCCAGGGCGTCGGTGGCCACGACCTGGATCGGGGCGAAGCAGGAGCCATCGGTGACATTGACGAAGGCCAGGTTGGCGGACCCGCGCACCGTGCGCACCCAGCCCCGTACCGTCGCCTCGCCGCCTTCCGGGATCTTCCCGGCAAGCGCATGTTCAACGCTGACCACCGTCATGATGTTTCTTCCTCGCCGCAGCGAACTGTCCAATGAGCCGGGAAGTGTAAATGCGGCAAGGCCTACTGGCGAGGCAAGCGCGGGCGTGGTGGTGCTTGCGATGCGCTGCCGCGGCCCTCATCTGCTCCGGGCGGGGTGCAAGACGCAGTGTCACGCCGCCCGCGCTGGCCGGTTCATGGCCACGGCCTATAATTGTCCTGTTCTTCCGGAGTTTCCCCCATGGCAGTCAGCCTCACCCCCATCGCCCTGGAGCGCGTGCAGCGCTTCGTGCAGCAGACCCCCGGTGCGCTGGGCCTGCGTTTCGGCGTGACCCGTACCGGCTGTTCGGGCTGGGGCCATGTCACCGAACTGGCCCGCGACCAGCGCGAGGGCGATGCCGTGTTCGAGCAGGAGGGCGTGAGGATCTACGTGGACGCCCAGAGCCTGCCGCTGGTGGACGGCACGCGGATCGACTTCGGCAAGCACGGGCTGAGCGAGACGTTCACGTTCTCCAACCCCAATGCCGCCGCTGAATGCGGCTGCGGGGAGAGCTTCACCACCGAGGCCGACAAGGCCTGACGGCGGACAGGCGGGGGCTGAAGATCCTGCAGGGCTCCGTCAGCGGCGGCCGGAAAGTCCGCCTGGCACCGTTCCGGCGCCGCCGTTGCGCCTAAGTCCCTGAACTGCCATAATTTCCTGCTTCCTGCCCGGCTCCCGGGCGGAACCCTTGCCCCACTGGCATCCGCCGGGGGGCTGTCCGGCCCTCCGGGGCCACATCCGAAAGGTATGAAAACATGAGTCGTCATTACGAAGTCGTGTTCCTGGTCCACCCGGACCAGAGCGAACAGGTCCCCGCCATGATCGAGCGCTACAAGTCGCTCGTGGAGAATGGCAACGGCAAGATCCACCGCCTGGAAGACTGGGGCCGCCGCCAGCTGGCGTACCCGATCCAGAACCTGGTGAAGGCCCACTACGTGCTGATCAACATCGAGGCCGACCAGGCCGTGCTGAACGAGCTGGTCGAGAGCTTCCGCTTCAACGACGCGGTGCTGCGCAACCTGGTCATCAAGCGCGATGGCCCGGATACCGAGCAGTCGCTGATCATGAAGAGCAAGGACGAGAAGGGCGACAAGCCCGAGCGTGGCGAGCGTCGTCGTCGTGACGACGATGAGAACGAGGGCGGCAACAACGCCTCGAACGACAACGACGGCGACAACGCCGAAGCCGCCTAAGGAGCACTGACATGTCCAAGTTCTTCCGTCGTCGCAAGTTCTGCAAGTTCACCGCCGAGGGCGTCAAGGAGATCGACTACAAGGATCTCAACACCCTGCGCCAGTACCTGACCGAGAACGGCAAGATCGTGCCGAGCCGCGTCACCGGCACCAAGTCGAAGTACCAGCGCCAGCTGGCCACGGCCGTCAAGCGCGCCCGTTTCCTGGCCCTGATTCCGTACACCGACAACCACGACGTTTAATCCGGCGTCTTATCCCGTCCTATTCGGACAGCCACCGTTGCGGGGGCGCCTGCCCTCGCTAACGAATAACGGAGCAATACGATGGAACTGATTCTGCTGCAGAAGGTCACCAACCTGGGTGGTCTGGGTGACAAGGTCAACGTGAAGCCGGGCTACGGCCGCAACTTCCTGGTCCCGCAGGGCAAGGCCGTGCCGGCCACCGAGGCCAACCTGGCCGCGTTCGACGCCAAGCGCGCCGAGTACGAAGCCAAGGCCAAGGGCCAGCTGGACGAGGCACAGGCCCGCGCCGCCAAGTTCGAAGGCGCCAGCGTGACCGTGGCGGCCCATGCTTCGACCGAAGGCAAGCTGTACGGCTCGGTCGGCCCGCGCGACATCGCCGAGGCGTTCACCGCCGCCGGCCTGCCGCTGGAAAAGAGCGAAGTGATCCTGGGCGAAGGCGCGTTCCGCAACATCGGCGAGTACGATGTCCTGGTGCACCTGCACGCCGACGTCGAAGTGACCGTCAAGGTCATCGTCGAGTCCGACGCTGCCTGATCCCGGCCTTGCCGTGATCCCGCAACGGGCGCCCCAGGGCGCCCGTTGTTTTTTCCGCCCCCCCGTAGCGCGCCAGCCGCCGTCCCGTCCGCTTCCCGCCGGCCGCGACGCGCCCGCTATACTCGGGGTCCACTGCCGCGCCCGCCTGCCCGGAGCTGAGCCAGATCAAGGGCTTGGACGCGGAAATCCTCGAAAAACCTGCTGGCGACGCCCCGCGCGGCGCCCGGAACCCGACGCCACATGCGCCTTTCCACCATCAAGCTGTCCGGCTTCAAGTCCTTCGTCGACCCGACCACGCTGCACCTGCCGACCAACATGACCGGCGTCGTGGGTCCGAACGGCTGCGGCAAGTCGAACATCATCGACGCGGTGCGCTGGGTGATGGGCGAGAGCTCGGCCAGCCGCCTGCGCGGCGATTCCCTGACCGACGTCATCTTCTCCGGCTCCTCGGCGCGCAAGCCGGTCTCGCAGGCCACGGTCGAACTGATCTTCGACAACGCCGACCATGCCATCAGCGGCGAGTACGCGGCGTTCAACGAAATCTCGGTCAAGCGCACGGTGAGCCGCGATGGCTCCAGCGCGTATTACCTCAACGGCACCAAGTGCCGCCGCCGCGACATCACCGACCTGTTCCTGGGTACCGGCCTGGGTCCGCGCAGCTACTCGATCATCGAGCAGGGCATGATCAGCCAGATCATCGAGGCGCGCCCGGAAGACCTGCGTGTCTACCTCGAAGAGGCCGCCGGCATCTCCAAGTACAAGGAGCGCCGCAAGGAGACCGAGACGCGCATCCGCCACACGCGCGAGAACCTGGACCGCCTCAACGACCTGCGCGAGGAAATCACCAAGCAGCTCGAGCACCTCAAGCGGCAAGCCCGCCAGGCCGAGCAGTACCAGGCGCTGCAGGAAGAGCGCCGGGTCAAGGACGCAGAATGGAAGGCGCTGGAATACCGGGGCCTGGATGGCCGGGTGCAGGGCCTGCGCGAGGCGCTGTCGCGCGAGGAGACCAAACTGCAGCAGCTGATCTCCGAACAGCGCGAGGCCGAGGCGCGCATCGAGACAGGACGCGTGCGTCGCGAGGAGGCCGCCGAGACGCTGGCCAAGGCGCAGGCCGACGTCTATCAGGTCGGCAGCACGCTGGCGCGCATCGAGCAGCAGATCCACCACCAGCGCGAACTGTCCCAGCGCCTGCACAAGGCGCGCGACGAGGCACAAAGCCAGCTGCAGGAACTGACCCAGCACATTACCGGCGACGCGGCCAAGCTGGCCGTGCTGCGCGAGGCGGTGGAAGCGGCCGAGCCGCAGCTGGAGCAGCTGCGCGAAGAAAACGAATTCAAGCAGGAGGCCCTGCGCGAAGCCGAGGCCAAGCTCGCCGACTGGCAGCAGCGCTGGGAGCACCACACCCGCGATACCGGGGAAGCCTCGCGCGCCGGCGAAGTGGAGCGCACCCGTGTCGATTATCTCGACCGCCAGGCGCTGGAAGCCGACCGCCGCCGCGAAGCGCTGGTGAGCGAGCGCGCCGGGCTGGACCTGGACGCGCTGTCGGAGGCGTTCGAACAGGCCCAGCTGCAGCACGAGACCCAGAAGGCCGCGCTGGACGGCCTCAACGAGCAGGTCGAGGCGCGCAAGCAGTCGGTGGCCGCCTTGCAGGAACAGCAGCGGGGCAGCCAGGCCGAACTGGCCGAGGTACGCAAGCAGGCGCAGGCCGCGCGTGGCCGCCTGTCCTCGCTTGAAACCCTGCAGCAGGCCGCACTGGGCCAGGAGCAGGGCGCCGCGGTGGCGTGGCTGAAGTCGCGCGGGCTGGATTCGGCCGCGCGCGTCGGTGAGCGCATCACGGTGGATGCCGGCTGGGAGAACGCGGTCGAAAGCGCGCTGGGCCAGCTGATCGAAGGCGTGCTGGTGGACGACCCGGCCGCGCTGGTCGATGCGCTGGGCGAACTCGGCGAAGGCCGCATCGCACTGGTGTCCGACGCCACGGGCGAGGGCGAATTCGCACCGACCTCGCTGGCGGCGAAGGTGCGCGGTCCGCTGGCGATCCGTCGCCTGCTCGCCCGCCTGCATGGCGCCGACGACCTCGCCGCCGCGCGCCAGCTGCAACAGCGGCTGGGCGACCAGGATTCGGTGATCACCCGCAACGGTGAGCGCCTGGGCGAGGGCTGGGTGCGCGTGTCACGCTCCGGCGCCGCCAAGCAGGGCGCGCTGTTGCGCGAGCGCGAGATCCAGGAGCTGCGCACGCAGATCGAGACCCTGGGCGAGCGCGAGGCCGAACTCGAACACCGCCTGGCCGGCTTCCGCGACCAGCTGCTCGCCGCCGAGCAGCAGCGCGAGGACGCACAGCGCCAGCTGTACATGGCCCACCGCAGCGTTTCCGAACTGGCTGGCCAACTGCAGAGCCAGCAGGGGAAGGTGGACACCGCGCGGCTGCGCATCGAGCGCATCGAGAGCGAACTGGCGCAACTGGTCGAGACGCTGGACAACAGCCGCGAACAGGCCCGCGAAGCGCGCGCCAAGCTCGAGGACGCAGTGGGCCGCATGGGCGACCTGGAGGCCAGCCGCCAGGCACTGGAAACCGAGCGCCGGCAGCTCACCGAAGCGCGCGACCTCGCCCGCGACGCGGCACGCAGCGTACGCGATGCCTCGCACGCCTTGGCATTGACGCTGGAGTCCCAGCGCACCCAGATGACGTCGCTCAGCCAGACGCTGGAGCGCATGGGCAACCAGCGCGGCCAGCTCGACACCCGCCTGGAAGACCTGATCGCGCAGCTCAGCGAAGGCGACTCGCCGGTCGAGACGCTGGAGCAGGAACACCAGGCCGCCCTGAGCGAGCGCGTGCGCACCGAGCGCGTGCTGGCCGAAGCACGTACCCAGCTCGACGGCATCGACCACGAACTGCGCGCGCTGGAACAGACCCGCCACCAGCGCGACGAGCAGGCGCTGGCGCAGCGCGAGCGCATTTCGCAGCGCAAGCTCGATCAGCAGGCGCTGGTGTTGAGCGCAGAGCAGCTGTCAGCCGCGGTGGTGAAGGCGGGCTTCGTGCTGGAAGATGTCATCAACACGCTGCCCGAGGACGCGCGCGTGGCCGACTGGGAGCAGACCGTGCACCAGATCGATGGACGCATGCGCCGCCTGGAGCCGGTCAACCTGGCCGCGATCCACGAATACGGCGAAGCCGCCCAGCGCGCCGAGTACCTCGAAGCGCAGAACGTCGACTTGACCACCGCGCTGGAAACGCTCGAGGACGCCATCCGCAAGATCGACCGCGAGACCCGCGGCCGCTTCAAGGACACCTTCGACCGCGTCAATGCCGGCGTGCAGGCGCTGTACCCGCGCCTGTTCGGCGGCGGCCATGCCTACCTGGAACTCACCGGCGAGGACCTGCTGGATACCGGCGTGGCGATCATGGCGCGCCCGCCGGGCAAGCGCGTGTCGAGCATCTCGCTGCTGTCCGGCGGCGAGAAGGCGATGACCGCGGTGGCCCTGGTGTTCGCCATCTTCCAGCTCAACCCGGCCCCGTTCTGCCTGCTGGACGAGGTGGACGCGCCGCTGGACGAGGCCAACGTCGGTCGCCTGGCCAACATGGTCAAGGAGATGAGCGAGAAGGTGCAGTTCCTGTTCGTGAGCCACAACAAGGCGACGATGGAGGCCGCGCACCAGCTTTCCGGCGTGACCATGCGCGAGCCGGGCGTGAGCCGCCTGGTCAGCGTGGACCTGGAGGAGGCTGCACGGCTGGCGGGTGCGGCCTGAGGCCGCGGTTGCGCCGCAGCATGGACGCCGCATCCCGCACAGGGTTTCAATTTCGCCGCTTAACTGACAGGCTTACGGGAATCCCATTGACGAACCATTGCCGGAGACGCTGCTGATGTCCGACATGGCCATGATGCGAATTGGCATCCTGATCGTTGGCCTGCTGCTGGTCGCGGCCATTTTCCTGTTTGGCCGGCCGAAGAAGCCGCCGCAGGGACGTCGCGTGGACAGCGAGCCGGCGCCGCAGCCCGGCGCCCGCGAGCGCCGGGAGCCCGTGATCGGCGAGGACGCCGCCGCCGCGGCCGCCGGAGACTACAGCGGTGATGCCGTGTCCCAGCCGGAACTGGGCCTGGGCGCGGAAGAGGGCGCGGCCAGCGAACTGGGCAAGCGCCCGTCGCAGGACTTCGACAAGATCGTCTCGCTGTTCGTCGCCGCCAAGGCGGGACAGGTGCTGCGGGGCGAGGACATCGTGGTGGCGGCCGAGAAGACCGGCTTGACCTTCGGCCACATGAACGTCTTCCACCGCCTGGTGGAAGGGCACCCGGAGCGCGGCCCGATCTTCAGCATGGCCAGCATCCTCAAGCCGGGCAGTTTCGACATGGCCAACATCCGCGCCATGGAAACCCCGGCGATCGCCTTCTTCCTGACCCTGCCGGCGCCGATGACCGCGCTGGATGCATGGGAGAAGATGCTGCCGACCGTGCAGCGCATGGCCGAGCTGCTGGAAGGCGTGGTGCTGGACGACAGCCGCAATGCGCTGGGCCGCCAGCGCATTGCCCACATCCGCGACGAACTGCGCGCCTACGACCGCCAGCATCAGGCGCCGCCTTTGACTAAGGCCCCGCGCTGGTGAGCGCGGGGCCTTAGTCAAAGGCGGCGCAGCTGATCCCGCGTAGCGGGATCAGCTCCCCAAAGTTTGCAAAGCAAACTTTGGGGCCCCGCGCTTCCCTTGCCTATCCCCCGCGGCTTCGCCGCGCCCCCCTTAACAAAGGGGGGCTCTGCTCCAGAGAGAGAAAGAAGAAAAGCCGTGGCCATGCCACGGCTTTTTGCGCTGCGATTCGCCTTTCTTTCCTCGCCGGTCGAAGAGAGCCGTGGGGTGTGCGGGGGCGAAGCGCGCTCGGGGGCGTCGGGCGGCATGGATTTCGCCTGACGAGCCCCGCAAGGATGCAGTTCTTGGCGTCCCCCGAGCGCGCTTCGCCCCCGCACGCCGCGCGATAGCCAAAGAACAGCCGAAAAGGAAACTACCCGCCAGCCTTCAAAACCGACCCAAAAGCGGCCCGAAACTGCTGCATCTCCGCCTCGGTCCCGACCGTCACCCGAACCCGCTGCGGCCAGATCGGCCAACTACGTCCCACGACCACGCCCCGGGCCGCCATCGCTTGCGAGAACGCCTTCCCGTCGGCCTGGATATCGACCATGAAACAGTTTGACTCGCTCGGAATGCACGCATAGCCCTGCGCCTGCAGCCACTCCACGGTCTGCTGCCGGATGCGCGCGTTGGCCGCGCGCCGCGTCGGCACCAGCGCGCTGTCGCGCAGGCTCGCATCGGCCGCCAGCATCGCCGGGACCGGCAGCGGGTTCTCGCCGATCTGCTCCAGCCGCGCCAGCAATGCGGGCGATGCCACCGCCGCTCCCAGCCGCAACCCGGCCATCCCGTAAAGCTTGGAGAAGGTGCGCAACACGATCAGATCGTCGCGACGGCCCGCCAGGTCCACCACCGAGGGCTGCTCGCTGTAATGGATGTACGCCTCGTCCACCAGCACTACCGCATCGGCTGGCTTGTGCGCCAGCAACCATTCGATGCGCGCGCGCGGTGTCACCGAGCCGGTCGGGTTGTTCGGGTTGCACACGTAGATCAAGCCCGCGCGCGGATCGGCCGCCGCCATCGCCTCCACGTCATGGCTGAAATCCGCCGCCAGCGGCACCTTGTGCACGGGCGCCCCGTGCGCCGCCGCCACGTCGGCCACCGCCTCGAACGTGGGATCAGGCACCACCACCGATGCCTCGGCCGAAGTGAAAAGATGTCCCGCGCGATTGAGCGGATCGCTCGATCCCGGGTACAGCGCCAGCCGTTCCGCTGGCACCCCCAGCTGGGCCGCCAGCAGGTCGCGCAGCTGGGCGGCCAGCTCGAAGCGGTAGCGTCCAGTCGTCGGCAACCCGCGCGAGATCGCCTGCAGTGCCGCCGGCGAAGGCCCCAGCGGGCACTCGTTGAAATTGAGGTAAACCTTGCGGTCCACCACCGCATTGGCGGCTGGTGCGGCAGCAAGCGCGGCAGGCGCCACTCCCAGCGACGAGGCGGCCAGGCCTGCGCCGGCCAGCTGCAGGAACGAACGGCGGGACACGGATGCGGACACGGCGGGGCTCCAGCGAGGGCGACAGCGAACGCTAGCGGCAGCGGCCCCCGCGCCACAAGAGGGCGGGCCTCATGTCGCCTTTCCCATCGCCTCGCTAGAATCCCACTTCCGTATTCAGTGCCGTTTTCGACCGATGACCGCCCGCCAGGATCCCGCCCAGCGCGCCGCAGACCTGCGCCGCCAGCTCGAAGACGCCAACTATCGCTACCACGTCCTCGACGAGCCGCAGCTTCCCGACGCCGACTACGACGCGCTGATGCGCGAACTGGAGACGCTGGAAGCCGCGCATCCCGAACTGGCCACCGACGATTCGCCCACCCGTCGCGTCGGCCACGCGCCATCGCCCGGCAGCGGCTTTGCCGAGGTGCGCCACGCCGTGCCGATGCTTTCGCTGGGCAATGCCTTCAGTGACGAGGAAGTCGTGGAGTTCGTGCGTCGTATCGACGAACGCCTGGATTCCGCCGCGCCGACGTTCTCGGCCGAGCCGAAGATGGATGGCCTGGCCATCAGCCTGCGCTACGAGGACGGGGTGTTCGTGCAGGGCGCGACCCGTGGCGATGGCACCACCGGCGAGGATGTCAGCGCCAACCTGCGCACCGTCGATGCCATCCCGCTGCGCCTGCGTGGCGAAGGTTGGCCGGCGGTGCTGGAGGTGCGTGGCGAGGTCTACATGTCGCGCGCGGACTTCGAGGCCTACAACGAATACGCGCGCCTGCACGGCGGCAAGGTGCTCGCCAACCCGCGCAATGGCGCCGCCGGCTCGCTGCGCCAGCTGGACCCGCGCATCACCCGCCAGCGTCGCCTGAGCTTCTATGCTTATGGCGTGGGCCAGGTCGAAGGCGGCACGCTGCCCGACCGCCATTCGCGCATCCTCGCCCAGCTGCGCGAATGGGGCTTCCCGGTCAGCGACCTGGTCGAAGTGGTGCAGGGCGCCGATGGCCTGCTCGACTACTACCGCCGCATCGGCGAACGCCGCGACACGCTGCCGTTCGATATCGACGGCGTGGTCTACAAGCTCGACGAGATCGCCGGACAGCGCGAGATGGGGTTCGTCGCGCGCGCCCCGCGCTGGGCCATCGCGCACAAGTTCCCCGCACAGGAGCAGTCCACCACGGTGGAGGCCATCGAGATCCAGATCGGCCGCACCGGCGCCGCCACCCCGGTGGCACGGCTCAAGCCCGTGCATGTGGCCGGCGTGATGGTCACCAACGCCACGCTGCACAACGCCGACCAGATCGCCCGCCTGGACGTGCGCGTCGGCGATACGGTGATCGTGCGCCGGGCCGGCGACGTGATTCCCGAGGTGGTCAGCGTCGTCGCCGACCAGCGCCCGGCCGGCACCGTCGAATGGCAGATGCCTCGGCAGTGTCCGGTGTGCGGCTCGGAGATCGTGCGCGAGGAGGGCGAGGCGGTATGGCGCTGCTCCGGCGAGCTGGCCTGCCCGGCGCAGCGCAAGGAGGCGATTCGCCATTTCGTCTCGCGCCGCGCGATGGACGTGGACGGGCTGGGCGAGAAGTTCATCGAAGTGCTGGTTGACAGTGGCGTGGTGCAAGGGGTGGCCGACCTGTACCTGCTCGACCTGGACCAGTTGCTGGCGCTGCGCCTGGTCACCGGCGCCGAGTCGCCGGAGGCATTCTTGCGCGACGCGCGCGAGCACCTGGCCGAAGCCGGCTACCGAACGCTCGCCCAGCGCGTGGAAGCGCTGGACGGCGAGGGCTGGCAGGCCGACCTGCTGCGCGCCGGCCTGCCGGCATTCCACTGGAACCGCAAGAAGATCGCCACCAAGTGGGCCGAGAACCTCGTCGCCGCCCTGGAGGCCAGCCGCCATACCTCGCTGGAGCGTTTCCTGTACGCGCTGGGCATCGAGCACGTCGGCGAAAGTACCGCCAAGGCCATCGCGCAATGGTTTGGCGACCTGGCGCTGCTGCGCACGCTGCCCTGGCCGCTGTTCAAGCGCGTGCCCGATATCGGTGGCGAGGTGGCGCGCTCCATCGGCCACTTCTTCGACCAGCCGGGCAACCAGGCCGCCATCGATGCGCTGCTCGCGCGCGGCGTGGTGGTCGCCGATACGCACGCCCCGAGCGCGAAGCTGCGTGGCGAGCTTTCGTTCGCGCGCCTGCTGGAGGACCTGGAGATTCCCAAGGTCACCGCGGTACGCGCAACGCAGGTGGCCGGCGCATTCGCCGATTTCGACGCACTGCGCCGTGCCGACGTCGAGGCGCTGACCGCCGCCGGCGTGCCCGCGGCCGTCGCCGAGGCGCTGCTGGGCTGGCTGGCCGAGCATGACGCCTTCGCCCAGCGGGCTCAGCAGGGATTGCAGGCGTTGCTGGCGCGGTTGCCGGAAGCGAGCGCCGAGCAGTCCGGTGCGTTGGAGGGCCAGACTGTCGTGCTGACCGGCACGCTGGTCGAGCTGACCCGCGACCAGGCCAAGGAGCAATTGGAGGCCCTCGGGGCCAAGGTCGCCGGCAGCGTGTCGAAGAAGACCTCGTTCGTCGTGGCCGGCAGCGAAGCCGGTTCCAAGCTCGACAAGGCACAGGCCCTGGGCGTGCCGGTGTGGGACGAAGCACAGCTGCTGGCGCTGCTGCGGAAGCACGGCGCATGAGCCAGCCGGTCGACCTGGCCGCGCTGCGCCTGCGTGCTGCCCTCAATACCGGCATCCGCGCGTTCTTTGCCGAACGCGGCGTGCTGGAAGTGGAGACGCCGGTGATGTCGGCGGCTGGTAATACCGAGCCGAACATCGAAAGTTTCACCACGCGCTTCACCGGCCACGTCGATGCCGGCCCCGCGCTGCGCTGGCTGCGCACCTCGCCCGAATATCCGCTCAAGCGCCTGCTGGCCGCGGGCGTCGGCGACTGCTACGAGCTGGGGCGCGTGTTTCGCAATGGCGAGGCGGGTGGTCGCCACAACCCGGAGTTCACCATGCTCGAGTGGTACCGGGTAGGCTGGGACGACCGACGTCTGGCCGGGGAAACCGTGGCACTGGTGCAGCGCGCGCTGGCGCAGGTGGGTCGGTCGGCAGAGGTGCTGACCGTGACGTATCGGCAGCTGTTCCTGGACAGCCTGGGCCTGGACCCCTTCACCGCCTCGCTCGAACAGCTGCAGGCGCCGTTGGCGCACACGCATATCGGCGGCGAAGGGTTGAATCGCGACGACTGGCTCGACCTGCTGATGACCCACCGGCTGCAGCCCGCGTTCCCGCGCGAGCGCATCACCGTGGTCCACGACTGGCCGGCCACGCAGTGTGCGCTGGCACGCATCCGTGCAGGCGAACCGCCGGTGGCCGAGCGCTTCGAGCTGTACCTGGGCAGTTTCGAGGTGGCCAATGGCTATCACGAACTCAGCGATCCGGATGAACAACGTGCCCGTTTCGAGCACGACAACCAGCGGCGTGCCGCACGCGGCCTGCCGCAGCCGCCCCTCGATGAAGCGTTGCTGCAGGCGCTGGCCGGCCTGCCCGATTGCGCTGGCGTGGCGGTGGGCGTGGACCGGCTGCTGATGGCGCTGCGCGATACCACGCGCATCGCCGACGTGCTCGCGTTCGATTTCGCGCATGCATAAGGTGCTTCGTATTGCTTTCTTCACACCGTCAATGGTCTGATCGCGCCGCAGGGGCCGTGTCCCTGGCTGAATCCTTCAAGCAGGGCGGACGGCAATGATCGGGGCGGGGCGCCAGCGGAAGATGAAGTGTCTGCGCCAGGTCGCAGGGATCATCCTGCCCATGCTGGCGGGTATTGCCACGCCTGGCGTGGCGCAGCAGATGCCGCCCGCCGATGCGCTGGTGCGCTGCGAATCGCGCGACATGTCGCGGGTACATTGCCCGATGGAAACCCGGCGCGGCGTGGAACTGGTGCGCCAGCTGTCGGGCAATACCTGCATCCGCGGCAGCGAATGGGATATCGAGCGCGGCGGCATCTGGGTCGCGCTCGGTTGCCGGGGTGAATTCCGCGCGCTGGCCCCGACGGGAGAAATGCCGATGCGGCGCGTGGTGCGTTGCGAATCGGATGGTCGCCAGAATAGCTGCCCGGTGATGCTGCGCGGCGCGCCGGTGCGGCTGCTGCGCCAGCTCTCGGCGTGGCCATGCAAGGAAGGGCGCAGTTGGGGTGTGCGCCGCAACGAGATCTGGGTGTCGCGCGGCTGTGACGGCGAGTTCGAACTGGGGGCGGAGGACGGCAGTGGATTCGTCGACATGCCGCGCCTGATCACCTGCGAATCCAAGGGCAAGACCCGGCGCATGTGCGGTGTCACCATCGACCACGGCGCGCGCCTGCAGCGCCAGCTGTCCAACAGCGCCTGCGTGGAAGGCAGCAGTTGGGGCTGGAGCCGCGACGGGGTGTGGGTGGACCAGGGCTGCCGTGGTGAGTTCGTGGTCGACTGACCCGGGCGGCGGCGACGCTTACAATGGGCCGATGAACGACACCACCATCGATTACGCCCGCTACGACCATATCCGCCCGATCCTGTGGACGGGCGAGGCGCTGGAGCTGCTCGACCAGCGCAAGCTGCCCTTCGTCGTGGAGCACGTCCACTGCCATGACAGCGACGAGGTGGCCCATGCCATCCACGCGCTGGCGGTGCGCGGTGCGCCGGCAATCGGCATTGCCGCTGCCTGGGGCGTGGTGCTGGCGGCGCGCACGGTGGAAGCCAGCGACGGCGAGGATGCCGCGCGCAAGCTGGAACCGGCGCTGCAGCGGCTCAATGCCGCGCGCCCGACCGCGGTGAACCTGGCCTGGGCGCTGGCGCGCATGCGCCGCGCGCTGGAAGGTACCGGCGGCGACTGGCGCGCGGTGCTGGAGCGCGAGGCGCAGGCCATCGCCGACGAGGACCTCGCCGCCAACCGCCACATGGGCGCATTGGGCGCAGGATTGATCGCCCCGGGCAGCGGCGTGCTGACCCACTGCAATACCGGTTCGCTGGCCACTGCCGGCTTCGGTACCGCGCTGGGCGTGATCCGGGCCGGCATGGCGCAGGGCCGCATCGGCCGCGTGTTCGCCGGCGAGACCCGCCCGTGGCTGCAGGGCGCGCGGCTGACCGTGTGGGAGCTGCAGCAGGACGGCATCGACGCCACCCTGATCGCCGACTCGGCCGCCTCGCACCTGATGAAGACCGGCGCGGTGCAGTGGGTGGTGGTGGGCGCGGACCGCATCTGCGCCAATGGCGATACCGCCAACAAGATCGGCACCTACCAGCTGGCGATCGCCGCGCGCCACCACGGGGTCAAGTTCATGGTGGTGGCGCCGTCCTCGACGGTGGACATGGACACCGCCGACGGCGCACAGATCGAGATCGAGCAGCGCGACCCGGGCGAGCTGTTCGGGATCGGCGGCACCCGCACGGTGGCCGAGGGCATCGCGGCCTGGAACCCGGTGTTCGACGTCACGCCGGGCACGCTGATCGACGCCATCGTGACCGAGCGCGGGGTGATCGAAAACCCGACGCCGGACAAGATGCGCGCCGCTTTCGGCTGACCGCCGGCGGGCGGGGCCGCTAGGCCCCCTGCGGCCCGCCAAGTCCTTGTCCAAACAAGGCGAAATTCGCCCTTCGTGGTACAATCCGTGGGTTGAAGGAATGCCCCCGCGCAAGGCTGCGCGGCACGGGTTTTCCGGCGTCCAAACTGAACAAGACACGGGCAGCGAATGGCAGAAACCGCCAAGGAAATCATCCAGGTCAACCTGGAAGACGAGATGCGCAAGAGCTACCTCGATTACGCCATGAGCGTGATCGTGGGGCGCGCCCTCCCGGATGCCCGAGACGGCCTCAAGCCGGTGCATCGCCGCGTGCTGTTCGCCATGAACGAGCTGGGCGCGCACAGCAACAAGCCGTACTACAAGTCGGCGCGTATCGTCGGTGACGTGATCGGTAAATACCATCCGCACGGCGACCAGTCGGTCTACGACACGCTGGTGCGCATGGCACAGCCGTTCTCGCTGCGCTACCTGCTGGTGGACGGCCAGGGCAACTTCGGTTCGGTCGACGGCGACTCCGCCGCGGCCATGCGTTACACCGAAGCGCGCATGTCGCGCCTGACGCACGAGCTGATTGCCGACATCGACAAGGAAACCGTCGATTTCCAGCCCAACTACGACGAGAAGGAACTGGAACCGACGGTCATGCCGACCCGGTTCCCGAACCTGCTGGTCAACGGCTCGGCCGGCATCGCGGTGGGCATGGCGACCAACATCCCGCCGCACAACCTCACCGAGTCGATCAACGCCTGCATCGCGCTGATCGACAACCCGGAGATCGACGTCGACGGGCTGATGGAATACATCCCGGGCCCGGATTTCCCCACCGCCGGCATCATCAACGGCACCGCCGGCATCGTGGCCGGCTACCGCACCGGCCGCGGCCGCGTGCGCATCCGCGCCAAGGCCGATGTGGAAGTGGCCGACAACGGCCGCGAGGCGATCGTCGTCACCGAGATCCCGTACCAGGTCAACAAGGCGCGTCTGATCGAGAAGATCGCCGAGCTGGTCAAGGAAAAGAAGATCGACGGCATCAGCGAGCTGCGCGATGAGTCCGACAAGGACGGCATGCGCATCTACATCGAGGTCAAGCGCGGGGAATCGGCCGAGGTCGTGCTGAACAACCTGTACCAGCAGACCCAGATGGAGTCGGTGTTCGGCATCAACATGGTGGCGCTGGTCGATGGCCGCCCGAAGCTGATGAACCTCAAGGAGATGCTGGAGGCGTTCCTGCGCCACCGCCGCGAGGTCGTCACCCGCCGCACCATCTTCGAACTGCGCAAGGCACGCGCCCGCGCGCACATCCTGGAAGGCCTGACGGTCGCGCTCGCCAACATCGACGAGATGATCGAGCTGATCAAGACCTCGGCCAATCCGCAGGAAGCCAAGGAGCGCATGCTGGCCAAGACCTGGGAGCCGGGGCTGGTGGCCGCGCTGCTGGGCGCCGCCGGCGCGGAAGCTTCCAAGCCGGAAGACCTGCCCAAGGGCGTGGGCCTGGTCGGCGGCTTCTACCAGCTGACCGAGGTCCAGGCGCAGCAGATCCTGGAAATGCGCCTGCACCGCCTGACCGGCCTGGAGCAGGACAAGCTCACCGAGGAATACAAGCAGCTGCTGGAGGTCATCGCCGGCCTGATCCGCATCCTGGAAAACCCGGATGTCCTGCTGCAGGTGATCCGCGACGAGCTCAACAACGTGCGCGAGGAATTCGGCGACGAACGTCGTACCGAGATCCGCCACAGCGAAGAAGACCTGGACATCCTCGACCTGATCGCCCCGGAAGACGTGGTGGTCACGCTCTCGCATGCCGGCTACGCCAAGCGCCAGCCGGTCAGCGCGTATCGAGCGCAGCGTCGCGGCGGCCGTGGCCGCAGTGCGGCGGCGACGAAGGAAGAGGATTTCATCGACCACCTGTGGCTGGTCAACACGCATGACACGCTGCTGACCTTCACCAGCAGCGGCAAGGTGTTCTGGTTGCCGGTGCACCAGCTGCCGGAGGCCGGTTCCAACGCGCGTGGCCGCCCGATCATCAACTGGATCCCGCTGGAAGCCGGCGAGCGCGTGCAGGCGGTGCTGCCGGTACGCGAATACGCCGAAGGCCAGTACGTGTTCTTCGCCACCCGCAACGGCACGGTGAAGAAGACCCCGCTGAGCGAATTCGCCTTCCGCCTGGCGCGCGGCAAGATCGCCATCAACCTCGACGAGGGCGATGCGCTGGTCGACGTGGCGCTCACCGACGGCGAGCGCGACATCCTGCTGTTCGCTTCCAACGGCAAGACCGTGCGTTTCGGCGAGGACCGCGTGCGCTCGATGGGCCGTACCGCCACCGGCGTGCGCGGCATCCGCCTGGCCAATGGCGAGGAGGTGGTGAGCCTGATCGTTGCCGAATCGGCCGGCGGCGGCGATGACGAAGCCGAAGACGACGTGGCCGAGGACGTGGTGGAGAACGGCGGCGAGGAAGCGGTGCAGCCCGAGGTCGAGGACACCGGCGCGGCCTACATCCTCACCGCGACCGAGAACGGCTACGGCAAGCGCACCGCGCTGGTCGAGTACCCCCGCAAGGGCCGCGGCACGCAGGGCGTGATCGGCATCCAGACCAGCGAACGCAACGGCAAGCTGGTGGCCGCCGTGCTGCTGGGCGGGCGCGACGAGGTACTGCTGATTTCCGATGGCGGCACGCTGGTGCGCACGCGCGGTTCGGAGATTTCGCGCGTGGGCCGCAATACCCAGGGCGTGACCCTGATCCGCTTGTCCAAGGGCGAGAAGCTGCAGGCGGTTGAACGCCTGGATGCCTCGCTGGACGAGGGCGAGGAAGGGCTGGACGAGCCGGTAGCCGATATCGCGGCAGGCGAGGCCCCCACGCAGGAGTGATGTCCTGCGGTTGAGCCTGGAAGCAAACGCCGGCGCAAGCCGGCGTTTCGCTTTCCGGCGCGCGGGACGCTGCTGCGACGTCCACATCCCTGCTGCGCGCACGCATCGCTTTCACCCTCTGGATGCGATAACCCGCTGCGGTGCCGGCGCGTGCGTCGGTGTTTTTCACGGGGAAGTGAAGGAGAAAGCCATGTCCGCAACCCCTGCCGCCGACACCCGCCGTTCGTGGCTGTTGTCGCTGTTCTCGATTCTCTTGCTGTTGCTGGCGATCGTCTTCATCGCTGGCGGCGGCTGGCTGGCCGTCCTCGGTGGCTCCTGGTACTACGTACTCGCCGGACTGGGCCTGCTGCTTTCCGCCGTCTGGCTGTGGCGAGGCCGCAACGCTGGCGCTGCTTGTTTCTTCCTCGTGTTCACCGCCACCGTCCTGTGGACCTGGTGGGAATCCGGCAGCCAATACTGGCGCTGGGTGCCACGCCTGGGCCTGCTCACCGCGCTGGGCTTCTGCCTGGCGCTCTTGCTGCCGCGCCTGCAACGCCCGGTAGCGCGCGGGCTGTCGCGCGGCATTGCCGGCGCGCTTGCGCTGCTGTTCGTGGTCGCCTTCGCGCTCGCCTTCGTGCCGCATGGCGTGACCGCCGCGGAGGGCACGTTCCCCGCCGAGGCGGTGGCCGCGCTGGCGGCGGCGTCCCCCCTGTCGACCTCGATCACCGACCAGCCCGCCGATGGTGACTGGACCGCCTACGGCCGCAGCAACGCCGCACAGCGCTATTCGCCGCTCAAGCAGATCGACCGCGACAACGTGAAGCAGCTGCAGCAGGCCTGGACGTTCCGCACCGGCGATATACCCGAGCAGCGCTGGGGTGCGGAAACCACGCCGCTGAAGATCGGCGACACGCTCTACCTGTGCACCGCGCGCAACCAGCTGATCGCGCTCGACGCCAATAGCGGGCACGAGCGCTGGCGCTACGACCCCAAGGTTCCAGACAAGGCCATTCCGTACACCGCGGCCTGCCGCGGCGTGTCCTACTTCGAGGCGCCCATCGCCACCACGCTGGCTGCGAATGCACAGGCGGCCCCGGCCAATGCCGGCCCGGCCTCGCCGAGCCCGGTGCAGGCCACCGCCAGCGCTGCGCCAGCCGCGGCCACCGGCGAACTGGCCGACTGCCGCCGCCGCATCATCGAAGGCACGCTGGATGCACGCCTGATCGCGGTGGACGCCGACACCGGCAAGCCCTGCAGCGGGTTCGGCGACCACGGCCAGGTGGATATCACCGTGGGCATGGGCAAGACGTGGCCGGGCTACATTTCGATCACCTCGCCGCCGGCGATCGTGCGCGGGGTGATTGTCACGGGCCACCAGGTGCTCGACGGGCAGCGGCGCGACGCGCCCTCCGGCGTGATCCAGGGTTACGACGCGATCACCGGCCAGCTGCGCTGGGCCTGGGACATGGAACACCCCGACTGGAACGGCGCGCCGCCGGCCGGACAGACCTGGGCGCGCGGCACGCCGAACATGTGGACCACCGCGACCGGTGACGACGAGCTCGGCCTGGTCTACCTGCCGATGGGCAACTCGGCCGCCGACTACTGGAGCGGCTCGCGCACGCCCACGCAGAACGAATACGCGACCTCGCTGGTCGCCATCGACGTCACCACCGGCAAGCCGGCGTGGCACTTCCAGGCCGTGCGCAAGGACGTGTGGGACTACGACCTCGGCTCGCAGGCGACGCTGCTCGATTTCCCCACCGACCACGGTGCAGTGAAGGCGATCCTGCTGCCCAGCAAGCAGGGCGACATGTACGTGCTCGACCGTCGCACCGGCCAACTGCTCACCGCTGCCGAGGAGCGCGCAGTGCCCAAGGGCGGCGTGGAGCCGGAACAGCGTTCGCCGACGCAGCGCTTCTCGCTGTACCACACGCTGCGCAAGCCGGACCTCACCGAGCGCGACATGTGGGGCATCACCCCGATCGACCAGCTGGTGTGCCGCATCCAGTTCCGCCGTGCCAGCTACCAGGGTTTCTACACGCCGCCGGAGAGCGAACGCCATTCGATCGAATACCCCGGCTACAACGGCGGTTCGGACTGGGGCAGCGTGGCGCTGGATCCGCGGCGGGGCGTGATCGTCGCCAACTACAACGACATGCCGAACTACAACCTGCTGGTGCCGCGCGCCAAGGCCGACAAGCTCGGCTGGGCGCCGCGCGAGGACGTGCGCGGCGACATGGGCGGTGCGGAGGGCGCGGGCGATCCGCAGGTGGGCACGCCGTACGCGATCAACGTCAACGCGGGCTGGCGTCTGCCGTTCACCGGGCTGCTGTGCAAGCAGCCGCCGTATGGCGGTATCCGCGCGATCGACCTGAAGACCGGCCGCACCCTGTGGGACCGCCCGTTCGGCAGCGCCCGGGGCAATGGTCCGTTCGGCATCCGCTCGGGCCTGCCGATCGAGATCGGCACGCCGAACAACGGCGGCGCGGTGGTGACCGCGGGTGGGCTGATCTTCATCGCCGCGGCAACCGACGACCTGATCCGCGCCATCGACCTGCAGACTGGCAAGACACTGTGGCATGCCAAGCTGCCGGCCGGTGGCCAGGCCACACCGATGACCTACGAGATCGGCGGCCGCCAGTACCTGGTCATCATGGCCGGTGGCCACCACTTCATGGAGACGCCCAAGGGCGACTACGTGATCGCTTACGCGTTGCCGGACAAGGGGTAGGGGCCGAAACGCCGGATGCGGGAGAACCCGCATCCGGACACCCCGACCGGGACTTCTGTCCCATGCATTGGAACGATCCAAATGGCCATCATGGGGGGTCATTCAGAGGGAGTACCCGATGATCGTTCGTCCCTTCCTGCTGGTCGGCTGCGTGCTGCTGGCCACCGGCGCTTCCCAGGCGAAAGCACCCCAGACCGGTGGGGGCCTCGCCGCAGAGGTCAATCCGTTCATCGGCACCACCAACGGGGGCAATGTCTATCCCGGCGCGACGATGCCCTTTGGCATGGTCGCTTTCAGCCCTGAGCAGACGCCGCTTCCCGGCAAGCGCTTTCCGATCGCGGCACCGGGCGGCTACGAGTGGCGCGCCAACGGCGTGCGCGGTTTCAGCCTGACACGCGTTTCCGGTAGCGGCTGCACGGGCGCAGGTGGCGACATACCGCTGATGCCTGTCACGGTGCCGGTGACCACCTCGCCGGCGTCGGTGGAGGCGGGCCTGATGTATGCCAGCGTGCTCGATCATGGCCAGGAGCAGGCCAGCCCGGGCGCGTACCGCCTCACGCTCGACAATGGCGTGGTCGTCTCGCTCGGCGCCACCGAACGCACGGCCGCCGGCCGCTTCGCTTTTCCTGCCGGCAAGCCGGCCAATCTGCTGCTGCGCACCTCTGACAGCCAGGTGGGCAGCAGCGGCTCGACCCTCCATATCGACCCGGCCACGCGTACGGTCAGTGGGTCGGTGACGAGCGGCAACTTCTGCGGCTATCTCGCCGAAGACCGCCGCGAAAGTTATTACACGCTGCATTTCGTCGCCCGGTTCGACCAGCCCTTCCAGGTGGGTGGCACCTGGCAGGACGACCAGGTGCACGCGGGCGCACGCGACGGCGAGGGCGGCACCACCTACGGCACGCGCGGGCATCCGCCAGCGGGCAAGGGTGCCGGTGGCTGGATCACGTTCGCCGAAGGCAGCACGGTCAACGTGCAGGTCGGCGTCTCGTATGTGGATGAAGCCGGTGCACGTGCGAACCTGTTGAAGGAAGCACCCGCCGGCACCGCCCTGGAAACAGTGCAGGGGGCCGCCCGCGCGGCCTGGAACGCGCTGCTGGGTCGCATCCACGTGGAAGGCGGCACGCCGGACGAGCGCACGGTGTTCTACACCGCGCTCTACCACGCGATGCTCGCCCCCAACCTCTACAGCGACGCCGATGGGCGCTATCGCGGGTTTGACGGTGCGGTGCATCGTTTGTCGCGGGGGCAGCAGGCGCAGTACGCCAATTATTCGGGCTGGGACGTCTACCGCTCGCAGTTGCAGCTGGTCACGCTGCTGCAGCCGCAGGTGGGTTCGGATATCGCACAGTCGCTGCTCAACCAGGCCGATCAGAACGGCGGCGTGTGGGACCGTTGGACCCACCTGACCGGCGCCACCGGGGTGATGAACGGTGATCCATCGCCGCCTTCCCTGGCGGCCATCCACGCATTCGGCGGCCGCGGTTTCGATCTGCAGCGGGCCTACGCCTCGCTCAAGCGCGCGGCCACGGTGCCGACGGAGAAGGACCTCAGCCGAAAGGGCTGTCCGGTGTTGTGTGTCGGCCAGCGCCCCGGGCTGGATGCGTGGCTGCGCCTGGGCTACATGCCGGTGGGCGCGCCCGGATGGGGCTCGGCTTCGGACACGCTGGAGCTGGCCGCGGCCGATTTCGGGCTTGCCGAGCTGGCGCTGGCCGCAGGTGACAAGGCCGGCGCGAGGCAATTCCGCATGCGGTCCGGCGGTTGGCGTCACCTGTTCAATCCGCAAGCCACCGCGCAGGGAGGCTATCTGCAGCCACGCAATGCCGATGGCAGTTGGCCGGCGTTCGATCCGGCCTCCGACGAGGAATTCGTGGAAGGCAGCGGCGCGCAGTACCTGTGGATGGTGCCGTTCGATCCGGCCGGCCTGGTCGCATTGCTCGGCGGCCCGCAGAAGACCGCGCAACGGCTGGACGCATTCTTCCGCAACCCGGATGGCAGCTGGGCGGTGACCAAGTCCGGCCCGCTGCATGCCGAGCTCGACAACGAGCCGTCGATCGCCGCACCGTGGCTCTACCACTTCGTCGGCCAGCCATGGAAGACGCAGGCCACCGTACGCGCGGCGATGAAGCAGATCTGGACCAACACGCCCGAAGGCATCTCCGGCAACGACGACCTCGGGCAGATGTCCTCGTGGTACGTCTGGTCTGCGCTGGGACTGTATCCGGTGTATCCGGGGCGGGCCGAACTGGTCGTCGGCAGCCCGTTGTTCCCGCGCGCGGTGATCCAGCGCCCCGGGGCGAAGATCGAGATCGATGCCCCGGGCGCGGCGATGGATGCGCCCTACGTGCAGTCCCTGCGCGTGGACGGGAAATCCACGTCGAAGACCTGGCTCCCGGCCGATTTCATCCGCCATGGGGGCACGCTGGAGTTCATGCTGGGGGCAGCGGCGAACGAGCAGTGGGGCGTGGGTGAGCTCCCGCCTTCGTTCGGCCGGGAGGGGTGACGGACGGGAGGTTGCAGCTGAAGCCGCTCCCGCGGGAGCGGCGGGTCAGTCCGGCAGCCGCACCATGCGTTGCATGAGGTGCTCCACCACGCGCTCGGGCTGCGTGGTGCGGCCCACGTGCGCTGGCGAAACCTGCACGATGGAACTGCGCTTGGCGGTCAGCCAGTGGAAGCGTGCGCGCGCTGGCAGCGCGGCGATGGGGCCGGCGTTTGCATCGCCATTGCAGATCGCCACGATGGCGTCCAGATAGGGCCGCAGCGCCTCGATGTCCAGGAACGGGGCGAATGCGCGCACGCGCGCTTCGTCCAGCTCGATGCGGGCCTCCAGATGGCGCGCGGTGGGGCACGACACGATGACCCCGACGTTGATGAACTCCTCGCGCTCCACCCGCGGCACCACGCGGATGACCGCGTAGTCATACGTGTGCGGCGTGGGCACGGAGCGCCTCCTCGAAGAAGACCCGGCGCTGGGCCAGGCGTTGCTGCAGGTGGTCGACGTAGGCCTGGCGCTGCGATTGCACGTCGGCAAAGGCCGGATCCGGCAGCAGCCATGCTTCCGGTACCTGCGCGACGATGGCGCGCAGTGTGTCCACGTCCAGCTTCGGTGCCAGTTCGGCGTCTGCGGCGGCAATGTCGGTGGCGAACGGCAGCAGCACGTGGTCGCGGATCATCGCGAACGGCTTGGCGGCGGCGTCGCCCGCGCTGGCCCAGTCATGATGGAAGTAGAGCGAGGCGCCATGGTCGATCAGGTAGAGCTTGCCGTGCCACACCATCAGGTTGGTATTGCGCGTGGTGCGGTCCACGTTGGAGATGCAGGCATCGAACCAGACGATGCGCGAGGCCAGTCCCGCATCCGGCCGCATGGCCGCCGGGTCGTAGTTGATTGCCCCGGGCAGATAGTCGATGGCGAGGTTGAGCCCTTCGCTGGCGCGGATCAGGTCCTGGATCTCCGGGTCCGGCTCGGTACGCGCGAACTCGCGGTCCAACTCGGCGAAGACCAGTTCGGGCATCGGCAGCCCGAGTACGCGCGCCAGTTCGCCGGAAATCAGCTCGGCGACCAGCGCCTTGGGCCCCTGGCCGGCGCCACGGAACTTCATCACGTACAGGCCGTCGTCATCGGCCTCGATCACGGCAGGAAGCGAGCCGCCCTCGCGCAGGGGCGTGACGTAGCGGGTCGCATGGACGGTGCGCAGGGCAGGTGGGGTCGTCATCAGGGCTGCAAGGTTACGCGATCGGAACTGCCACGGGCACGACACGCGAGCCGGCGCGCGCGACAGGCGCGGTCCACGCCCTCGCGATGCCCGCTGCGTCTCCTTCGGCAGCTGGCGCTGAATGGCAGTGCGCAGTTCCACAGATTCACTTTCGATGAGTCTTCGCGGCGCATTGGAAATTTCTCAAGAATCGCTGAACCAACACGATTGCGTCAAAGTTTTGCTTGACACGCGACAGGGGGGCACGCGCGGATCAAGCTGCCTTCCAAGGCCTGCAATTGTTTGTTCTGCAAAGGATTTTTTCGTTGGCGCCGGTGGGGTTCGCGCCACGTCCGCTGGCCGCCCGGCGGGCCTGCGCGCTTAGGTGCGATTTTTCTCATATATCCCCAAAGAGGCGATTCAGATCATTCCGCCACCTTCTCAACCGGTGGCTTCTCGAATGAACAAGATTTATCGCTTGGTATGGAACCGCTCGCTGCGGGCCCCCGTCGTCGCCTCGGAACTGGCGACCCGATCCGTGGGTGGCAGCAGCCGTACCCCCGCCAACGCGCAGGTGCTGACCACCGCGCTGGCTTCGGCGATCATCGCGATCCTGGCGGTTCCGCCGGAGGCGCAGGCGATCGTGGGCATCACGCGCCAGGCTGTCGGCGGCACGACGTGCGAGTCCGATGCCGACGACCGCAATGCAATCTTCAGCATCGAAAACGATGCAAATTGCCATCCGCAAGCCGGGACCGGCCTCAGCGGGGTGGGCGATCCGGGCATCCGCGACGTGCAGGTAAACGGGTACGCCGATCGTATCGGCGATGACACCGCCAACCAATGGCTGTCACAGCGTCGCGCGGAAACGGTGCGCAATGTGCTGATCGCGTATGGCCTGCCGGCCGAAGCAGTCAGCGCGCACGGGCGGGGAGAGTCGCAGTCGCTTACCGATTGCAGTGCGTCGCTGTCGCGGGCGGCGCTGGTGGCCTGCCTGGCACCGGATCGTCGCGTGGAGATCGTGGCCCGTCCGGCGGCCTGATCAACCTGCGGGTCATCGGGATGAAGGGTGCGACGGCCGAGGCTCTCGCACCCTTTTTCGTCACTAAGCCAGCAGCTTGGATCTCTTCGGCAGCTGGTTGCGCAGGAAGGCCATCTGGTCGGCGAGGATGTGGCGGTTGGACAGGATCAGGTGCTCGATCCAGCTTGGCCGGTACGGCACCGCCAGCAGCGGCATGCCGGCCTGTTGCGGCGTGCGGTTGCTCTTGCGCGAGTTGCAGTGGAAGCACGCGGTGACCACGTTCTCCCAAGTATCGCGGCCCCCCTTGGACACCGGCATCACGTGGTCGCGCGTGAGGTGGGGCCGGCTGAACTGCTGGCCGCAGTACAGGCACAGCTGCGCGTCGCGCGCGAACAGCGCGGTGTTGGTGAGGGTGGGGGTGGGATCCAGTGCCCGCGAGCGCGCGTGGCCGCGCGCGGCGATGATCGGGTGCAGGTCGAGCACGCTGCGTTCGCCGGTCAACCGGCACGTGCCGCCGTGGATCTGCAGGCAGGGGTCGCCGAGCGTCCAGGACACCGCGTCGCGCGCATAGAGGCAGGCGGCGTCCTGCCAGTTGATCCAGTCCAGTACGCGCCCGTGCGAATCAAGCGACAGCATGCGCGGCACGGTGCGGGGAAAGGCCGCCAGGGATGACTCGAGGACCGGGGCCGGGTCGACTCCGGTGTCGATCAGATCACGTGTGTAAGTGTCTGTCTCCATCGGGAAGACAGCTTATACCCGATTGTTGACAGTTTGTGTATCGCATCGCGCAAGCAGCGTTTCCGCGATGGGTGCAAACCGCCCCCTGCGGCGATCAGATCGTGTGGCACTGTCGCCAGCGCACCGGCTCGGACACACCCGGGCGCGGGTTGAGCTGGATGCGCACCGTGCGCAGCACCGGGTAGCGTTCCACCTCCCGGCATATCAGCGGCCACGCGGTCTCGTCGTCGACCTGGCGGTCCACGGCCAGCGTGAGGCGTGTCAGCCATATCCCGCGCGTGATGCCCGGTGTCTGTGCCAGTGCGCGCGACACCGAGGCCTGGTAGCGGTCCAGCGTGGCGGGGTCCGGTTCGGCGAACGCGGCATCCGAGGTGTCGCCGCCCGGCGCAGCCTGCGGCTGCGTTGCCGGCGTGGCTGGTGCCGCAGCCGGCGTGGCCGGGGCAGTCGCCGCGATGGCCGGCTCCGGAGCCGTGGGTGGATGCGAGGAGAGGTACCCCAGGCCGACCAGCAACCCCAGCGTCAGCGACGCCAGCGCCGCGATTCCGGTATGCCGCTGCGCACGGCGACGCGCCGCATGCACGATCCGGTTCTCGGTTTCCGCCGCCAGGTAGGGCTTGAGCATCGGCCAGATGCGCCGGCCGTCGAGGATCTCGACATGCTGGCGTTCGGCAGCAGCGAGCCCTTCGCGTTCGACGATGCCTTCGGTGATCAGCACGCCGCCCTGCGCGCCGGCCAGCCGCAGCGCGGTACCCAACTCGTTCACCGCCGCCGCGCCGATGCGGTATGCGCGCCCGTGCTTGCAGGAAATCATCCAGGGCGCGCCTTCCTCGCCGCGCATCAGGAAGTCGCTTCGCGGGAGGCCGTCCTCAGTGGGTTGGGCGACCATGTGCCAGCCGCGCCCGTCCTGCAGGGCGCGACGGATGATCTCGGAAAACTCCCGCCAGTGCAGGCTGGCCAGCGCGGCCAGGCCGGCACGCGTCTCGTCGCGGCGCCGGCGGACCCACCACAGGTACACGGTGGCGGCGCTCCAGACCACGACGGCCAACAGCAAGGCAAGAATCCAGGAAAACATTGAATACCCGAAGATGGAACGAGGCCACGGCGCCGCAGTCTATATCGGCGCCTCTCGGGCGATCATAAGGCCGGCATTCGTCGAAGCGGTGTCCGATGGCCGGATATGCAAAGCCCGCCAGTCCGAAGCCGAAAGGGGAGGGAAGCAAACGGCGTTCTGATGGACTGGCGGGCTACCCGATTGTCGGCAAGTTGATGTTGCTTTGCAACAATCCGGGCCTGTTCGGGGTCCCGGATTTGACCCGGGAAGGTTCAATCCGCCTCGGTATCCGGATCCGTCGGGCCGCGGGCCACCCGCTCGGCCGCGCTAAGGCGCGACACCTGGTTGCGCAGTTGCGACACCTGCCGGCGCAGCGCGTCGATTTCCTCGCGTTCGGGTATCTCCAGACGGCGCAGCGCGCTGCGCAGCCGGTCGTCGAAGGCTCGCTCGATGCGACCCCAGCCGGCCGCCGCGCTGTCGCGCGCCTCGTCGAACCGGCTGCGGAATTCATCGCGTACTTCGTCGACCTGTTCTTCGGTGCGGCGGCGGCCTTCGCGCTCGACCTCCGCCCCCTCCTGCACGAGGCTGTCGAATAGCCGGCTACCTTCGGCCTGTGCGCGCTGCAGCGCCCCCAGTCCGGCCCACCACACGTTCTGCGCGGAGGTGCCCAGGCGGCGTGACCACTGCTCGGCCTGTGCCTGGAAGCTCTCGGTGCTGTCGTCGTCCGGCGTGCCGGCCCCGCCACGACGATTGCGATGCTGGTTCGGTTGTGCGCTGGTCATGATCGACTCCCATGCGGCGATGGACAGGGCCAGCGTAGCGACGCCCCTGCATCGGCCGGGTGAAGCCGGGCGCGCGGGGCTTAACCGAGCTTGTCGGCCAGCACGCGGCGGATTTCCGCTTCGACCATGCCCTTCATCGCCGACAGCAGGAAGCCCAGCGAGGCAGTGACGCGGACCGCGCCCGGCAGGAGCTGGATCGCGCCGTCCACGCCACTGCCGTTGAACTGCAGGGTGTCGGCCTGCCACTGCGAACGCACGCCGAAGCGTTCGGCCAGCTTGGCGGCGACGTCCTCGATCGCCCCCCGGGCCTGCTCGGGGGTCTTGCCATGTTCGTGGCGGATATCGATCTGGGACATGCACGGCTCCGGCGCAACGGGGAAAGGCGCGCATTGTGGCGTTGCGGCTGCCGCGCTCCAAGTCCCGGCTATCTGCGGGCCGGGGCAACCTGCTAGGCTGCGCCGCGTGCGCGAACTGCAAGTCCACTTCACTCACCGGCAGCAGCCGGACCACCCGCTCAAGCCCGGCGTCCACCGGATCGTGCGCCATGCCTCGGGCAGCGTGCGGCTAGTCGCGGACACCCAGGGTGCCTTGCTGCTGGCGCAGTTCTGCCTGGACCGTCGCGGCCTGTGGCTGCAGGTGGCCAACGGCGTACGCGGCATCCATGTCAATGGACGCCCGGTGCGGCGGATGGCATTGCTGCGCGCCGGAGATGCGGTGTATGCCGATGGCGTGGAGATGGTGCTGCGCGCCGGCCTGGCGCCGCAGACGCGGATTCCGCCGGCCGGCGACGAACCGCTGGCCGGGGATGCGCAGATCCTGTTGCGCGGTGTCGGCGGTCGGCACCATGGCCGCAGCTTCACGCTGGAGCAGGCACGCCTGGTGGGCAGTGAGGCCGGGGCGGACATTTTCATCGACGACGCCGTCTTCCCGCCGCGCCATGCGCGACTGGAGCCCCACGGCGATCGCGTGCTGCTGCGCGACCTGGGCTCACACGAGGGCAGCGTGGTCAACGGCCTGCCGGTGCGCGACTGCTGGCTGCAGCCGGGCGACCAGCTGGTGTTCGATGGCCAGCACCGCTTCGTGCTGGAAGTGCCGGTGCAGCCTGCCTTGGTCGAGAACGAGCGGGTTCCCGAGCCGGCCGGCCCGCGTCATGCGGCAGCCGATCCGCAGGCACCGCCGCGTGCGCGCGTGAGCCGCTGGCCGTGGTTGCTCCTCAGTGCGGTGCTGCTGGCCGCGGCGCTGAGCGCGCTGCTGTGGTTCGGCGCGCGCTGACCGCTTTCCAGCCGCGCCAGCCGAGCAACACGGCGAGAATCGCCGCATATATCGCCGGTTCGCGGATGTCGGACTTCACCACCCACCAGAAATGCAGCACGGCCAGCACGCCAATGGCGTAGACCAGCTTGTGCAGCCGGCCCCAGTTGCGTTTGAGCCTGCGGATCCAGCCCTGGGTCGAGGTGATCGCCAGCGGCACCAGCAGCAGCCAGGCCAGGAAGCCCACCGTGATGTACGGACGCTTGGCGATTTCCTCGAAGATCTGTGTCCAGTAACCGCGCAGGTCCAGCGCCAGGTACGTGCCCAGGTGCACCGTCGCGTAGAAGAACGCATACAGCCCGAGCATGCGGCGGAAGCGGATCAGCACCGCCTGCCCGGTGAGCTGGCGCAGCGGGGTGATGGCCAGGGTGACCATCAACAGCCGCAGCGCCCACAGGCCGGTGCGATGTTCGATCTCGGCCACCGGGTCGGCGCCGAGCGCGTCACTGCCGGTCTGCCACACCTGCCAGAACTGCCACGCCAGCAGTGCCAGGGGGGCCAGCGCGGCCAGGTGGACGAGCGTCTTGGCGAAGATGACGCCGGCGCTGGCACGCCGCACCGGCGCCGGGCGGCGCGGCGGGGCCGCGCTCAGAACCATTTCCTCAGGTCCATGCCGCTGTACAGCGAAGCGACCTGCGCCGCGTAGCCGTTGAAGGGCAGGGTGGGGATGCGCTCGGCGAACAGCTTGCTGGCGGTGCCGGCGATGCGCCGCTCGGTCTTCTGGCTCCAGCGCGGGTGGTCCACGGCGGGATTGACGTTGGAGAAGAAGCCGTACTCGTGCGGCTGCAATTCGTGCCAGGCGGTTTCGGGCATGCGCTCGACGAACCGGATTTCCACGATCGACTTGATGCTCTTGAAGCCGTACTTCCACGGCACCACCAGCCGCAGCGGCGCCCCGTTCTGCTGCGGCAGCGGCTTGCCGTACAGGCCAGTGGCCAGGAAAGCGAGCGGGTGCATGGCCTCGTCGATGCGCAGGCCTTCCTTGTACGGCCATTCGATCGAGCGATAGGCGATGCCGGGCATCTGCTGCGGGTCGGCCAGCGTGGTGAACGCGACGTACTTGGCCTTGGCGTTGGGCTCGAAGCGCTTGAGCACGTCGGCCAGCGGCACGCCGGTCCACGGGATCACCATCGACCAGCCCTCCACGCAACGCAGCCGGTACACGCGCTCTTCGGGGGTGAGACCCTTGAGCAGGGCATCCAGATCCAGCGTGCCGGGCTTGGCGCACTCGCCGCCCACCTGCACCGACCACGGCCGCGTGCGCAGTGTTTTCGGGGCGCGCGAGGGATCGGTCTTGCCGGTGCCGAATTCGTAGAAGTTGTTGTAGCTGGTGACGTCCTCGTAGCGGGTCAGGGTCTCGTCGGTGCGAAAGCCCCGCCGCGCCTGTTCGGGCGTGATGGTGACCTTGGGCGGCGGCGGGGGATCGGCATCGGCGCAGCCGGAGAGCCCCAGCGCCGGGCCGAGCGCCAGCGCCTGCAGCAACCGGCGACGGTCGCGGTAGATCGCCTCGTCGGTGATCTCGCGGGCGGGAATGCGGAGGGCATCGCGTATCGACATGGACCGGCCTGCTGGTAAGGACTCGCCTTCTCAGACTGCACCGATGGACGGGAAGTTTCCACCGCAACGGCCCGAACGCGGCCAATCGATGCAAATGCAACTTTTAAGGCGGCCTGTCAACGCTGGTGCGCTGCGGCATACTACGGAACTGTTTCGAACAAGGTGTGACATGACCCGCGCGTTCAATTTCAGTGCCGGCCCGGCGACCCTGCCCGAGTCGGTGTTGCGCCAGGCACAGGCGGAGATGTTGGAATGGAACGGCGTGGGGGCCTCGGTGGTGGAAATCAGCCACCGAAGTGCGGATTTCGTGGCCCTGGCCGAGCGCGCCGAAGCCGACCTGCGCCAGCTGCTGTCGATCCCGGACGATTACGCCGTGCTGTTCCTGGCCGGCGGCGCGACCACCCAGCAGGCGCTGCTGCCGCTGAACTTCGCCGCACCCGGCCAGACCGTCGATGTGGTCGTCACCGGCCACTGGGGCAAGACGGCGATCAAGCAGGCCACGCCTTACGTCAACGTGCACGTCGCCGCGGACGGCGAGGCCGGCGGCTTCCGCGACATCCCACCGCGCGCGCAGTGGCAGCTCTCGCCCGACGCGGCCTATGTGCACATCACCGCGAACGAGACCATCCACGGCGTGGAATTTCGCGACACGCCCGACGTGGGCGAGGTGCCGCTGTTCGCCGATTTCAGCTCGTCCATCGCCTCCGAACCCCTCGACGTCTCGCGTTACGGGCTGATCTACGCCGGCGCGCAGAAGAACCTGGGGCCGGTCGGCATCTCGGTAGTGATCGTGCGCCGCGAACTGCTCGCGCGCGCAGGCCAGCCGCGCGCGGACATCTTCAACTACGCCTCGCACGCCGCGCGCGATTCCATGCTCAACACGCCGCCGACCTGGAACTGGTACCTGCTCGGCCTGACGGTGAAGTGGATGCTCGACGAGGGCGGGGTGGCCGAATTCGCCCGCCGCAACGCCGAGAAGGCGCGCCTGGTGTACGGCGCCATCGACGGTTCGGGCGGCTATTACCGCAACGAGGTCGCCCCGGCGGTGCGCTCGCGGATGAACATCCCGTTCTTCCTGCCGGACGAGCGCCTGGATGCGTTGTTCGTCAGCGAATCCAAGGCTGCCGGCCTGCTCGCACTGAAGGGCCACAAGGCGGTCGGCGGCATCCGTGCCTCCCTCTACAACGCCATGCCGGTGGCCGGCGCGCAGGCGCTGGTCGATTTCATGCACGACTTCGCCCGGCGCCACGGCTGAGTCCTCCGCATCCGCAACAGGAAACCCGATCCCATGGCCGCCAAGCCGAAGAAGACCGCCAAGCCGGCGGCAAGCAAGTCTCCCGCCGTCCCGGCCGTCGCCGCACCGCCGCCCGCCCTGGCCGATGTGCGCGCGAAGATCGACGAGATCGACCGCAGCATCCAGGCGTTGATCGCCGAGCGCGCGCAGTTCGCCCACCAGGTCGGCAAGGCCAAGGGCAAGCTCGCCGCCGCGGTGGATTACTACCGCCCCGAGCGCGAAGCGCAGGTGCTGCGCATGGTGGTGGACCGCAACGAGGGCCCGCTCAGCGATGAAGTGCTGGTGCACGTGTTCCGCGAAATCATGTCCGCCTGCCTGGCGCAGCAGGAGCCGCTGAAGATCGGCTACCTCGGCCCGGAAGGCACCTTCAGCCAGCAGGCCGTGCTCAAGCACTTCGGCCGCTCGGCGGTGGGCCAGCCGATGGCCAGCATCGAGGAGGTCTTCCAGGAGGTCGAGGCCGGCAATGCCGATTTCGGCGTGGTGCCGGTGGAGAACTCGGGGCAGGGCACCATCCAGGTCACCCTGGACATGTTCCTCACCTCCAACCTGAAGATCTGCGGTGAAGTCGAACTGCGCGTGCACCAGTACTTGCTTTCGCGCAGCGGGCGGGTGGACGACATCGAGCGCATCTATGCCCACCCCCAGTCCTTCGCCCAGACCGCCGGCTGGTTGCGCTCCAACCTGCCCAAGGCCGAGAAGATCCCGGTGTCTTCCAACGCGGAGGGCGCACGCCGTGCGCGCAATGCCGAGGACGCCGCAGCAATCGGCGGGGAAAGCGCCGCGCATGTGTATGGCCTGAAAAAGGTCATCATGAAGTCCATCGAGGACGACGACGACAACACCACCCGCTTCCTGGTCATCGGACGCAAGATCTTCCCGCCGTCCGGCCACGACCGCACCTCCATCCTGGTGTTCATCCACGACAAGCCCGGCGCGCTGTTCGACGTGCTCAGCCCGTTCGCGCGGCATGGCATCAGCATGAACCGCATCGAGTCGCGGCCTTCGCACCAGGCCAAGTGGGAATATGGCTTCTTCATCGACCTGGCCGGCCATGTGGAGGACGAGGCGATGAAACAGGCGCTGGCCGAGCTGGTCGCGCATTCGGCGCAGGTCAAGGTGCTGGGGTCCTACCCGGTCGCCATTCCCTGATCGCCCCTTACGAATCATGCAACAGGAAAGACATGAGCGCTAAGCAGAGCTGGATCACCAGCCAGGGCCGCCCGCTGCAGGGCACGCTGGCTATTCCCGGGGACAAGTCGGTGTCGCATCGCGCGGTGATGTTCGCCGCGCTCGCCGATGGCGTCTCGCGCATCGACGGCTTCCTCGAAGGCGAGGACACCCGTTCGACCGCAGCGATCTTCTCCCGCCTCGGCGTACGCATCGAAACGCCGTCGGCCTCGCAGCGCATCGTGCATGGCGTGGGCGTGGATGGCCTGCGCGCGCCGGACGGCGACCTGGATTGCGGCAATGCCGGCACCGGCATGCGCCTGCTGGCCGGCCTGTTGGCCGCGCAGCCATTCGACAGCGTGCTGGTGGGCGATGAATCGCTCTCGCGCCGGCCCATGCGCCGCGTCACCGGCCCGCTGGCGCAAATGGGCGCACGCATCGACACGGAAGCAGACGGCACCCCGCCGTTGCGCATCCACGGTGGGCAGGTGCTGAAGGGCATCGATTTCGTCTCGCCGGTCGCCAGCGCGCAGGTGAAATCCGCCGTCCTGCTGGCCGGCCTGTATGCGCAGGGAGACACCTCGGTGACCGAGCCGCACCCGACCCGCGACTACACCGAGCGCATGCTCTCGGCCTTCGGCGTGGAGATCGAGTTCTCCCCGGGCAAGGCGCGCCTGCGTGGCGGCCAACGCCTGCGGGCAACCGACATCGCCGTGCCGGCGGATTTCTCCTCGGCCGCGTTCTACATCGTGGCGGCGAGCATCATCCCGGGCTCGGAAGTGGTGCTACGCGCAGTCGGTTTGAACCCGCGCCGTACCGGCCTGCTCACCGCGCTGCGCTTGATGGGCGCCGACATCCGGGAAGAGAACCCCGGCGAACATGGCGGCGAGCCGGTGGCCGACCTGCGTGTCCGCTACGCCCCGCTGCGGGGCGCGGTCATACCGGAGGACGTGGTGCCGGACATGATCGACGAATTCCCGGCGCTGTTCGTCGCCGCAGCCGCCGCGCAAGGCCAGACCGTGGTGAGCGGCGCGGCCGAGCTGCGGGTGAAGGAATCCGACCGCCTCGGCGCGATGGCCCATGGCCTGCGCACGCTGGGAGTGACCGTGGATGAGACGCCGGACGGCGCCACGATCCAAGGGGGCGCGATCGGCGGCGGCAGGATCGACAGCCATGGCGACCATCGCATCGCGATGGCATTCGCGATCGCCGGCCAGCTGGCCGACGGCGAGGTGGTGATCGACGATATCGCCAACGTCGCCACCTCGTTCCCCGGCTTCGATACGCTGGCGCGCTCGGCCGGTTTTACCCTGCGCGCCGCCTGAGCGACGCGCAGGGCAGGTATCGCCTTACTGCTGCGCGGTGTGGAAATCGACCGGCAGCTGCACGGTGGTGGCTACCGCGCGGCCATTGCGAATGGCCGGCTCGAAGCGCCAATCGCGCACCGTGTTGAGCACGGCGCGATCCAGGTCACGATCGCGCGCACCGGTGCGATCGACAATCTCCGCATCGCTTACGCGGCCACTGGCATCGACCTGCAGGCGGGCGGTTACGCTGCCTTCCACGCCCGAGCGCAGCGCGCGCGCCGGGTAGACCGGCACCGGGTTGGACGCCAGCGGTCGTGCCTCGCGGTTGCGGATGACGGCCGCTGCCTTCGGCGTGGCCTCGTGGCGGACCATCGTGGCCGGACGCTGGTTGGTCGCTTCCGGCAGGGGCTGCGCAGTGGCGGCGGTGCTATCGCTCGTGGGGGTGACCGGCGTGGTGAAGGTCTGCTGGCTGTTGCGGATCCACCACCAAGCCGGCAGGGCGACCAGCGCGAGGATCAACAACGCCCACAGCCAAGGCGAGGCGCCGCGCTCGGTGGGTTCGGCACCGATGGCGGGCTGCTCGCGGAAATCCTGGGTATGCGGCGACGTCGTGGACATGATCTGGCTCCTTCGTCTGTTGGGACGGAGGCAGTCTTGGCCGAAAACGACGCCAAGGGTGTCAGCCTGGGGTGAACACGCCGGCCGCGGGGCGGCGGGGGTTCAGCTTACTGAGCCGGCTTGAAATCGAAGGGAATTTCCAGCGCCCCGGGCACTGCCTGGCCATCACGCTGCGCGGGTTGGAAGTGCCAGCTGCGCACCGCTTCCATCGCCGCGCGGTCGAGATCGCGCGAACCACTGCGCTGCACCAGCGCCACACCGGCCGGCGCGCCACCGGCATCGACTTCCACGCGTACCACCACCGTGCCACTGTCGCCGCGGCGCAGTGCGGCGGGCGGATAGTTCGGCGGTGGCGACTGCCCCGGGATCGGCACGGGGCGGTCACCGGGTGCCAGTGCAACCGTCGGTGCGGCCTGCGAGGGCACGGGCGCGGGCGCGATGGTGGGCGGCGCCGGCGGCGGCGCGGTCTCCACGATGCGCGGCGCGGCTTCTGTTTCGGCCGGCGGGGCCTTGGCATCGGGCATGTCGCTGGCGCCATCGCCGCCGGCGGGCAGGGGTTCGGGCAACGGTGCGATGGGCGCCCCGGGCTGCGCGGCTGGCGCGACAGCGGTATCGGCGCGATAAAAGTCGTTCTTGCGGCTGGTCGCCCAGACCAGCAGGAAGAGCAGCAGGCCGGCGCCAAAGGCAATGCCGGCGATCTTCAGGGTATTGCGGGGCAGGCGCAGGGTGATGTGCGAGGCGTCGGCGCCGGAGTCGCTGGATCGGGACACGGGAACACTCGTGGGGACTTCCTGCCCCGATTCTGGCACAGCGGGGACGGGGCGGGCGACGCATCGACCCGGGACAGGCGATAATCCACGGTCTGTCCCTTCTCGAAATCCCGTCTCATGCTCGATCCGGCCCTGCTTCGCCAACAGCCTGCTGAACTCGCCGAACGCCTGCGCACCACGCGCGGCTTCGTGCTCGATACCGCCGCGCTGGAGTCGCTGGAGAGCGAGCGCAAGCGCATCCAGGTGCGCACGCAGGAGCTGCAGAGCCTGCGCAATTCGAAGTCCAAGGCGATCGGCCAGGCCAAGGCCAAGGGCGAGGACGTCACGGCCCTGATGGCCGAAGTGACCGGGTTCGGTGACGAGCTGAAGGCCTCGGAAATCGAGCTGGAGCGCATCCGCGGCGAGCTGGAGGCGATTGCGCTGGGCATTCCGAACCTGCCGCAAGACGACGTGCCGCTGGGCAGCGACGAAAGCCAGAACGTCGAGCAGTCGCGCTGGGGCACGCCGCGCAGCTTTGATTTCGCGGTCAAGGACCACGTCGAACTGGGTGCTCGCCACGGCTGGTTGGACGGCGAAACCGCGGCCAAGCTGTCGGGGGCGCGCTTCACCGTGCTGCGCGGACCGATCGCGCGCCTGCACCGCGCGCTGGCGCAGTTCATGGTGGACCTGCACAGCGGCGAGCATGGCTACGAGGAAACCAACGTGCCGCTGCTGGTCAACGCCGATTCGCTGCGCGGTACCGGCCAGCTGCCGAAGTTCGAGGAAGACCTGTTCCAGACCGCGGTGGGTGATTCGCGCCGCTACCTGATCCCCACCTCGGAAGTGCCGCTGACCAACATCGTGCGCGACGAGATCGTCGACGCCGAGCGCCTGCCGCTGCGCATGACCGCCCATTCGCTGTGTTTCCGCGCCGAAGCCGGCAGCGGGGGGCGCGACACCCGCGGCATGATTCGCCAGCACCAGTTCGAGAAAGTGGAATTGGTGAGCGTGTGCCGCCCCGAAGAGAGCGAGGCCGAGCACCAGCGCATGACCCGCTGCGCGGAGGTGGTGCTGGAGAAGCTGGGGCTGCCGTATCGCAAGGTGCTGCTGTGCACGGGCGACATGGGGTTCTCGGCGACCAAGACGTACGACCTTGAAGTGTGGCTGCCTTCGCAGGACACCTATCGCGAGATTTCCTCGTGCTCGAATTGCGGGGATTTCCAGGCCCGGCGGATGCAGGCGCGCTGGCGCAATCCCGCCACGGGCAAGCCGGAGCTGATGCATACCCTCAACGGCTCGGGCGTGGCGGTGGGCCGGGCGATGATCGCGGTGATGGAAAACTACCAGAACGCGGATGGCTCGATTGATGTGCCGGAGGTGTTGCGGCCGTATATGGGTGGGTTGGTGCGGATCGGGTAACGATTTTTTGGGCGGTGGGTGGTGCTGCCTTACGGTGCGGGCACCGCCCTGGCGGGCATGGGCGTCACGGCTCAGCAGACGTCCTGTCCGATTCGCCGCCGCGGGCCATCCATGGCCCGCTGACGCCCATACCCGCCAGGGCGGCGCAAGGCGCTTCATTTTTCATGCTTCGATCAAGGGCGCGCCGGAGCGCGCGTCCGCACTTCGTTCTCCTCCAATTTTCGCTCTTCCCTGCGCGGCTGAAGCCGCTCCTGCAGGTGGGGAGCGCGGCTTTGGATGTTGTTGTCCGATCGTGGGGATCTGAAGGAACTGCCACCGCAGTTCGTGCACAACGCCACAACCCGCCGATCAACCTCGCCAGCCAGCCCCCCACAACGCGCACGGGCGACACAAAAAAACGGCCGGCAGGCCGCCACACAACCACCACATCCCCATAAAAAAAGACGGACCCGCCAGAGGCAGGTCCGTCCCGTTTCCAGCGCCGACGGGGGAGGGGCGCGCCGGAAACCTGAGCGTTACCTAACGAAGACTGGGTCGATCAGGCAGCTTCGGGCAGGTCGAGCCCCAAGCCCTTGATCGAAGCGTGCGCCTGCGAAATCGCATCGGTGCGGTGCTGCGGCGAGTACGCCACGCCCTCGGCGCGCACGAACTCAACATCGTTCACGCCGAGGAACGCGAACACCTGGCGCAGGTACGGCTCCTGGAAGTCAGTCGGTGCACCCGTATGCAAGCCGCCGCGGCCGCTGGCGATGATGATCCGCTTGCCGCCGGCCAGGCCTTCCGGCCCGTTCTCGGTGTAGCGGAAGGTGCGCCCGGCCACCGCGACGCGGTCGATCCAGGCCTTGAGGGTGGAAGGCACCGAGAAGTTGTACATCGGCGCGCCAATCACCACGATGTCGGCATCCAGGAACTGCTGCAGCGTGCGTTCGGCGGCCTCGGCCTCGGCGGCGTCCGCCTTGGCCAGGCTCTGGCCGGTCAGGTGCGGGATCGGCTCGCGGTCCAGGTCGCGGTATTCGACCTGCAGGCCGGGTTGCCGGGCGCGCCAGTGGTTCACCACGGCGGCGCTGAGTTCGCGGGTGACCGAGTTGTCACCCAGGGCACTGGAATCGAGATGGAGCAGTTTCATGGCAGAACCTTTGCTTTGGGGCGGCAGGAGCGCCGCGTCGGGGAGCAAAGGTAGATTGTTGCCTTTTTGGGATAAAGCTAGTTAAATGTCACGTATCGTTCCAAACGTGGAAATGTCGCCATGCATGACCTGAATGACCTCTACTACTTTGCGATGGTGGTCGACCACGGCGGCTTCGCCGCGGCCGAGCGCGCCCTGGGCATTCCCAAGTCCCGCCTGAGCCGGCGTATCAGCCAGCTCGAAACCGATCTGGGCGTGCGTCTGTTGCAGCGTTCCACCCGACGTTTCGCCGTCACCGATGTCGGCATGAGCGTGCATCGCCACGCCCAGACCATGCTGGCCGAAGCGCAGGCCGCGCGCGAGGTGGTGGACCGCCTGAGCGCCGAACCGCGCGGTTTGGTGCGCGTGAGCGTGCCGGTATCGCTGGCGCAGATCCAGTTGCCCAAGCTGTTGCCCGAATTCCTCGAGAAGTACCCGAAGGTGCGGCTGCAGCTGAACATCAGCAACCGCCGCGTGGACGTCATCAATGAAGGCTACGACGTCGCCCTGCGCGTGCGCTCGCGCCTGGACGACGACGGCAGCCTGGTGATGCGCAGCTTCGGGCAGGTGCAGGAACTGCTGGTGGCCAGCCCGAAGTACCTGGACCGCGTTGGCCGTCCTAAGACGCCGGAAGACCTCGCCACCCACACGACCATGAGCATCAGCGAGGACGAGGTGCACCAGCGCTGGGAGCTGCATGGCCCGAACGGCGAAGTGCGCCGCGTCGATTTGCAGCCGCGCCTGGCCGGCTTCGATTTCCCGCTGCTGAAGTCGATGGCCAAGGACGGGTTCGGCATCACCATGCTGCCGGAAACGGTGTGCGCCGAGGCCGTGCGCAGCGGCGAACTGGAAGTGGTGCTGCCGGATTGGACGCTGCCGCAGGGCATCTGCCACGCCGTGTTCGCCTCGCGCCGCGGCCTGCTGCCGGCGGTGCGGGTGTTCATCGACTTCCTGGCCGAGCGCCTGCCGCGCGAGATCGAGCGTTCGCGCCTGGATTGCGGTGGGGACTGCGGCAAGCTCGCCGAGAAGATCAAGCGAGTGCAGACCCCGGCGCTGGTCGCCGAGGTGGGCTGACCACAAGCGGCGGCCCATGCGAGAATGCGCGCCGGCCCGCGGACTGTGCGGTGCCGGCGACATCCAGAGGGCCTGCGTGCAAGGCGCAGGCCGCAGTACACGGAGAGATGGCCGAGCGGTTTAAGGCACCGGTCTTGAAAACCGGCGAAGGGTCAAACCTTCCGTGGGTTCGAATCCCACTCTCTCCGCCAATCGCACGGGGCCTGTGCAAATGACGCATACCAGGTTGATTCAACGCCTGCGCGGCAGATGAGTCGCGGACAGCCGCGGGCCACCATCAGGAAAGACGGCCGCGACGGAATCCAGAAGGAAAAGAAACTTCGCGCCGGCCTCCAACGGCCGGGATGCGCATCGAACCAGAGCCATCCGTGGCGGCTTTGATTCCGCTCAGCGCAGCAGGAACATCGCGGCGGCCGAGCACAGCACGACAACGTAAACGACGCACATGCCGATCTTGATCGGCCGCTCCCAGTGACGAATGAGTTCCACGGTGGTTGATCTCACACTGCTCCCCTAAGTGTGATGCTAGTCACTTCCCCGGCGCCGCGCCAGTAGGGAAATTTCCGATATCCAGACCGTGCCCGTGGCGCAACCGGGCCTATGGAAATCAGCGGCTTGCCAGCGCTCCCAATGGGCGGCTGGTGGTGGCCGGCCGCCGCCCCCATGCTCTGGAACACGCTTCCTCAGGATTTGCCATGATCCCGCTTTCCGTCCTCGACCTCGCCCCCGTCTGCGAGGGCAGCGACCCCACCAGCGCCTTCGCCCATATGCTCGAACTGGCCCAGCACGCCGAGGGCTGGGGCTACCACCGCTATTGGCTGGCCGAGCACCACAACATGCCCGGCATCGCCAGCGCCGCCACGGCGGTGCTGATCGGCCATGTCGCCGGTGGCACGCGCTCCATCCGGGTCGGCGCAGGCGGCATCATGCTGCCCAACCATGCGCCCCTGCAGGTGGCCGAGCAGTTCGGCACGCTGGCATCGCTGTACCCGGGGCGCATTGACCTGGGCCTGGGCCGTGCGCCCGGCACCGACCAGGCCACTGCCCGCGCGCTGCGTCGCTACTTCGACGGTGCCGATACCTTTCCCCAGGATGTCGCCGAACTGCTGCGGTACTTCCAGCCGGCGGTGCCGGGGCAACTGGTGCAGGCCGTGCCGGGCGCCGGCGTGGACGTGCCGGTATGGCTGCTCGGCTCCAGCCTGTTCGGCGCCCGGCTCGCCGCGGCGATGGGCCTGCCGTACGCCTTTGCCTCGCACTTCGCGCCGGACGCCATGGATGAGGCCCTGGCGGTCTATCGCCGGGATTTCATGCCCTCCGAGCAGCTGAAGGCGCCTTACGCGATGCTGGCGTTGAACGTGGTGGCCGCCGACTCCGAAGCCGAAGCGCGGCGGCTGTTCACCAGTCAGCAGCAGAGCTTCGTCAACCTGCGGCGTGGCCGGCCCGGTCGCATCCCGCCGCCGATCGACGACATCGAATCGTTCTGGCAGCCGCACGAGAAGGCGGGGGTGGAGCGCGCGCTGGCTTGCACCGTGCTGGGCGACGCGCAGGCGGTGGGTGAGGGCATTGCCGCATTCGTCGAGCGCCATCGCCCGGACGAACTGCTGCTGACCGCCAACATCTACGACCACGCTGCCCGGCTACGCTCCTTCGGATTGGCCGCGCAGGCATGGCGGGCGCGTCACGCCGGCTGAGGATTCCGATTCACGTCGCTTTGCGTGCCGATCGGCTCGAATGCCCTCCTACATTCAAGGAGCACGCACATGAGCCGTCGCGAAGACGATATCCGCCAACTCGCCGACCTGCTGCGCGACATCAAGGTGGCGATGTTCACCACCGTGGCGGCCGACGGCCGGCTGGTCAGCCGGCCGCTCGGCACGCAGGAAGTCGAGTTCGATGGCGACCTGTGGTTCGTCACCGCCGCCAGCAGTCCGAAGATTGCCGAAATCTCGGCCAATCCCCGGGTCAACGTGGCCTATGCCGCGCCGGAGCGAAACACCTATGTGTCGGTGGCCGGGCGTGCGCAGGTGGTGGAGGACCGGGCGCGCGTCGAGCGCTACTGGTCGCCGGCCATGGCGGTGTTCTTCCCGGGCGGAAAGGATGATCCGGAGCTGCGCTTGATCCATGTGCGCGCCGAGTCGGCCGAATACTGGAACAGCCCGGCGGGCCTGTTCGGCGCGGCGCTGGAGTTCGTGCTCGGCGCGGTGGAGGAGGAGGGCGGCGTGTTGTCGGAGAACCGCGTGGTGGACCTGCGTCGCGGGTGAGGTGGCGGGAGATGCGCTTCTGAAGCGTCAGGGGCGTGGTCCGCCGGGGGCGCTTTGATGGATTGCTCCACGCGCTTGTAGGAGCGGCTTCAGCCGCGACCTGGGAAATCCAGCCGTCGCGGCTGAAGCCGCTCCTACAGGGAGGCGATCAAACGGGCATGGAGGCTGAAAGAAGGCCTCCGCCAACCTCAGGTCAGCTTTGCCCACCAGTGCTGGATCAGTTCCACCAACTGGTCCGAGGTGACGCCGAGCACCGCGATCGACGCGATGGCCGCCAGCCAGCACACCAGCAACAGCCCGCCATCGCGCTCTAGCAGCGCCAGCGAGAACAGCAGCAGGATCACGCCGAACAGGTAGTTGGTGAACGGAATCGGCAGCGAGAGCAGCAGGCCCATCACCACCAGCAACAGGCCGGTCAGTGCGTGGGCGGGCAGGGCATCGAGCAGCCAGGACAGGCGGGGTTTGAGCAAGCGGTCCAGCCAGCGCAGCAGTGGCGCGATCTTGCCGACGAAACGCTGTCCGGTACCACGACGCGGGCCGCGGTTGGCGATGAACGCCGGCAGCCACGGCTTGCGCAGCCCGACGAGCATCTGCAGGCCGATCAGGATGGTCAGCGGGCCGCTGACCGCGCCGCCCAGTCCCGGAATCGGGATGAACGCCGGCAGGATCGCCACGAACAGGAATACGCCGAACGCGCTCTGCTGGAGGTCGCCGAGAATGTCGCGCAGGCGCAGCAGTTCCTCGGGATCGCCGCGTTCAAACGTGGCCAGCAGGGTGCGGATGCCCTCGTTGCGGTAGCGCCCGGCGTCATCCGCGGCGCCCGGCTCATCCGACCGTGTCATCGTCCTCTTCCTCTTCGGCCAGGCGGCTCAACAGCAGCTTGTCGATGCGCGCCCCGTCCAGGTCGATGACCTCGATGCGCCAGCCGGCCCAGTCGAAGTATTCGCCCACGTTGGGAATGCGCCCGAAGTAGAAGATCACCAGGCCGGCGAGGGTGTGGTAATCGCCCTCTTGCGCGTCCGGAAGCGCCGCGCCGCCGAGCACGTCACGCAGTTCCTCCACCGGCAGCGAGCCGTCGATCAACAGCGAGCCATCCTCGCGGGTGATCACCAGCGCATCTTCGTCGGCGTTCTCCACCGCCTGCAGGCGGCCGACCACGGCGCCCATCAGGTCGCTGATGGTCACCAGGCCCTGGATCTCGCCATATTCGTCGACCACCAAGGCCATCGACTGCTGTTCCTCGCGGAAAATCTCCAGCAGCTTCATCGCGTGGGTGGAGTCGGACACGAACAGCGTCTCGCGCAGGTGCTGGAACAGCTGTGGCGCCTTCGGATCCATGTGGGTCACCAGCGACTTCACTTCCAGCACGCCGGCGATATCCTGGTCGTTGCCGCGATACACCGGGTAACGCGAGAACTCATGCTCGCGCATCGTCGCCAGGTTGCGCTCCGGCGTGGCGGTGGTATCCAGCCAGGCGATGCGGTTGCGCGGGGTCATCAGGCTGTCGGCGGTGCGGTCGCCCAGGCGCATGACGCGATTCATCATGTCGCGTTCGTGCTGGTCGATCACGCCCTGTTCGTGGCTTTCGGCCACCAGCAGGCGGATTTCTTCTTCCGTCACCGAGGCCGATTCGTCCTTGCCCAGCCCCAGCACGCGCAGCACCAGCCGGGTACTACGCGACAGCAGCCACACGAACGGCGCGGCGCCCTTGGCCAGCCAGTCCATCGGCACGGCCACCAGCGTGGCGATGGATTCGGAACGTGTCAGCGCCAGACGCTTGGGTACCAGCTCGCCGAAGATCAGCGTCACGTAGGTGATCAGCGCGACCGCAATGACCTTGCCGATGGTGGCCGCGTAGGGCAGCCACGGCATCGTTGCGGCGAGTTCGGCGCCGATGATCTCGCCCAGCGCGTCGCCACCGAGCAGGCCGGTCACGATGCCCATCGAGGTGATGCCGATCTGCACTGTGGACAGGAAGTGGTCCGGGTTCTCGGCCAGCTTCAGCGCCGCGGCCGCGCGCTTGCTGGTGGCGGCCATCTGCTTGAGCCGCACCTTGCGCGAGGTCATCAGCGACATCTCCGACATGGCGAAGAAGCCGTTGAGCAGAATCAGGAAGGCAACAATCAGGATCAGTTCAAGCACGGGCGTCCTCCCCGGTCGTTGAAGGGGAGGGGGGCATGCTGCGATGGGCGGGGGCGCCAGGGGCGGGCCCGCCGGGGGGCAAGTTAGGGTCGTCGTCCATAAGATGCGCCCGGAAGGCGCTGACGAATCTTAACAAAGCCTGCGAAGAAACCGTGAATGCCCCGGTCAGGCACGTCGGCGGGCACGGTCCGCGCCGGCCGGATTACCCGGTTGGGTCATCAAGCAGTCATAATTCCGCGGTTGCCGTCCCCTCCGCGACGGCTGGATCTGCCTTCTCCATGTTCTCCCTCCAGACGATCTTCGGCTCCGGCAAGCAGTTCTATACGCTTCTCGACGAGGCCGCCGAGGCCGCCTACGACAGCACCAAGGCCCTGCACGCGATGATGCGCGAGGCCGACCGCCAGCCCGCGCTTGACGCCTTCAAGCTCGCCCGCCTGCGCGAGCGCGCCGCCTCGGACAAGATCGGCCAGGCGCTGGTCGATTCCTTCATGACCCCGATCGAGCGCGAGGACATCGAGGCGCTGGGCTCGGCGCTGTACAAGATTCCCAAGCAGGTCGAGAAGTTCGCCGACCGCTACTCGCTGGCCACCCAGCACCTGGCGCACATCGACTTCGCCCCGCGCGCGGCGATGCTCGAACAGGCCGCCAGCGTGGTGGTGGAAATGGTGAGCGAGCTGCCGAAGATGAACATCGATCGCATGACCGCGCTCAACGACAAGCTGCGCATGATCGAGAACGAGGCCGACCGCCTGATGCTCGAGCTGTACCGCGACATCTATTCCGGCCGCCTGGACAACCTGCAGATGTTCCTGCTCAAGGAGTTCTTCGAGATCCTGGAAAAGGCCATCGACCGTTGCCGCGAGGCCGGCGTGGTGGTCTACCAGATCGTCCTGAAGAACAGCTGAGACCGCGCGCGTGCTTACCCTGGTCATTGTGGTGATCCTGGCCGCCCTGGTCTTCGAGTTCATCAACGGCTTCCACGACACCGCCAACTCCATCGCCACCGTGGTGGCGACCAAGGTGCTATCGCCCGGCTGGGCGGTGATGCTGGCGGCGGGCATGAACCTGCTCGGCGCGCTCACCGGCACTGCGGTGGCGCTCACCATCGCCTCGGGCCTGCTCAATACCGGCGTGGTCGACGTCACCCCGCAGGTCGTGCTGTGCGCGCTGCTCGGCGGCATCATCTGGAACCTCATCACCTGGTGGAAGGGCCTGCCGTCCTCGTCCTCGCATGCGTTGATCGGCGGCCTGTGCGGCGCCGGCCTGGCCGCGGCGCAGAACAACTGGGACGCGCTGATCTGGTCGCAGAACGTGGGCGACTGGGCCAAGAACAAGGGCCTGCTGTGGAAGGTGTTCGTGCCGATGGTCACCTCGCCGGTGGCCGGCTTCCTGCTCGGTATCGTGGTGATGCTGCTGCTGTGGGCGATCATCGCCGGCATCGCGAAACTGCCCGGGCCGCTGAGCCGGCTCGCGCGCCCGCGCTGGGTCAACGCGTTCTTCGGCAAGGCGCAGATCGCCTCGGCCGCCTACATGGGCTATGCGCACGGGCACAACGACGCGCAGAAGACCATGGGCATCATTGCCATGACCCTGATTGGTGCCGAGCAGGTGGGTGCGCTGGACAACCTGCCGGGCTGGCTTTCGTTCCTGCATCCGGGTACCGGCGGCGACCAGCCGATCGCGCTGTGGATCGTGCTGACCTGTGCAGTGGTGATGGCGGCCGGCACCGCTTCGGGCGGCTGGAAGATCATCAAGACGCTGGGCCACAAGATGGTGAAGCTGCACCCGATCCACGGTTTCGCGGCGGAAACCAGCTCGGCCACCATCCTCACCCTGGCCGCGCACTTCGGCATGCCGGTGTCGACGACACACAGCATCTCGACGGCGATCATGGGCGTGGGCTTCGCGAAGAATCCGCGCTCGCTGAGGTTGGGCGTGATCGAGCGCATCATCTGGGCATGGATCCTGACGATCCCGGCCGCAGGCCTGGTGTCTTACCTGATCCTGGAGCTGTTCCGGATGTTCGGCTGGACTTGAAGCCCGGCGATTCGGAAAAGGAAAAGGCCCGCCAATGGCGGGCCTTTTTCGTGGGCATTCCTGCAGATTCCCCTCTGGCCCCGCACGTGGCGTGCGGCGGGCCAGCACGGGCGATCAGACCTCCAGCGAAGCCAGGTCGCCCTTGGACTCCAGCCACTGCTTGCGGTCGCTGGCGCGCTTCTTGGCCAGCAGCATGTCCATCAGCGAGCGGGTCTGTTCGCCGTCGTCCACGGTCAGCTGCACCAGGCGGCGCGTATCCGGATGGATCGTCGACTCGCGCAACTGGTCCGGGTTCATCTCGCCCAGGCCCTTGAAGCGGGTCACGCTGACCTGGCCCTTCATCTTCTCGCGGGCGATCTTGTCCAGCAGCGAGGTCTTCTCTTCCTCGTCCAGCGCGTAGAACACCTGCTTGCCCACGTCCACGCGGAACAGCGGCGGCATCGCCACGAACACGTGGCCGGCGGCGACGAGCGAGGGAAAGTGCTTCAGGAACAGCGCGGTCAGCAGCGTGGCGATGTGCAGGCCGTCGGAATCCGCGTCGGCCAGGATCACCACCTTGCCGTAGCGCAGTCCGTCGATTTCCTCCTTGCCGGGGTCGCAGCCGATGGCGATGGCCAGGTTGTGCACTTCCTCCGAGGCCAGCACGCTGCCGGAGGAGACTTCCCAGGTGTTGAGGATCTTGCCGCGCAGCGGCAGGATCGCCTGGAAATCCTTGTCGCGCGCCTGCTTGGCCGAGCCGCCCGCCGAATCGCCCTCCACCAGGAACAGCTCGGTGCGCGAGAGATCCTGGCTGATGCAGTCGGCCAGCTTGCCGGGCAGGGCGGGGCCCTGGGTGACCTTCTTGCGGACGATCTGCTTCTCGGTCTTCAGGCGGGCGCTGGCGCGCTCGATGGCGATCTGCGCGATCTTCTCGCCGATCTCCACGTTCTGGTTGAGCCACAGGCTGAAGGCGTCGTGCGCGGCGCCCTCGATGAAACCGGCGGCCTGGCGCGAGGACAGGCGTTCCTTGGTCTGCCCGGAGAACTGCGGGTCGGTCATCTTCAGGCTGAGCACGAAGGCGACGCGGTCCCACACGTCTTCCGGCGCCAGCTTCACGCCGCGCGGCAGCAG
>Ga0310344_10000160_pt1 | contig 54933 bp, 39 predicted proteins | sample HC15DNA20200_MG_FD_203801 | JGI IMG/M metagenome (GOLD analysis project Ga0310344, IMG submission 203801) | Marine microbial communities from station ALOHA, North Pacific Subtropical Gyre - HC15-DNA-20-200_MG | ecosystem: Environmental > Aquatic > Marine > Oceanic | place: Pacific Ocean: North... | reverse complement strand
CATGGCCCTGGACCTAAGTCGACACCACTATTCCACAACGGTAAGCTCTATACGCTGGGGATAAACGGAGTAGTCTCGGCACTAGCTGCGAGCAGCGGCAGGCTACTCTGGCAGAAACCAGCCCAGTCTGCCGAGCCGCTCTACGCGACAGCCCTCTCGCCAATCGCAGATCAGGGAAAAGTAATCTTCCATCTAGGCGGACATGATAACGGAGCACTCACGGCATTCGACGCCGACAGTGGTGATGAAATCTGGCGTTGGGACGGCGACGGCCCCGCTTATGCTTCTCCTATGGTGGCCAAACTAGACGGCGTTCGCCAGGTTGTCGCTGTCACTCAGGAAAACATCGTGGGCGTAAAAGCCGATGATGGAACCTTGCTCTGGAGAATACCGTTCAGTTCCCGTTCAACAAACAACTCTATAACTCCCATCATTACTGGACAGGAAGTCATCGTTACCGGGCACAACCTCGGGGTCACCCGGTTTAAGCCACATCGTGTTGCCGGTCGATGGACAACAGACATAATATGGACCACCAGTGAAGTATCGATGTTTATGAGTAACCCGGTATTAGCAGACGGTACACTTTATGGCATGTCACATCTACGTAGTGGACAGTTCTTCGCACTCGACGCTGCAAGCGGCAACACCCTATGGCGCACAGAGGGTCGCGAGTCCACCAATTCAGCCGTTGTTATGGCCGGAGACCTGCTATTTCTGCTAAATAATGACGCAGACTTGGTCGTGGCCCAAATGAGCCGAAACGGGTTCACCCAAGTGAGTCGTTACGAAGTGGCCCCAAGTGCAACTTGGGCTCAGCCAACCATATCCGGCAATAGGTTATTCATCAAAGATGAATCAAATGTCACGCTATGGACAATAGAATAAAAAGACTCGCCACTCATCAACAAGCGGCCCTGAAGAAGGCCTTTAGGAAATTTTGGCTACCTGTGACAGCTCTTGCCGCAGCCACGTTAGTGAGCACCCAGCTTGCCGCGCAGCGGGGTGGAGTATTTCGTGAATCTCGGGATCACCCGGCAATTCGCTACTCGGACGGCTCTCCTAGCGATCCCGTGTCCGTCTTGCACCAAGAGCTTCAGACTGGAGTCACCCAGCTGACTTTTGAGCCCACCACAGGTTATCTTCACTCTCTCCTTGAGGCGCTCGACGTACCGGTGCAATCGCAAGTCACTGTATTCTCAGAAACAAGCTTTCAGGCCAGATGGGTCACCCCAGAGAACCCTCGAGCGCTCTTCTTCAATGATACCGTGGCCGTCGGCTGGGTAAGAGGGGCCGATGTTCTGGAAATAGCTTCTCTGGATCCCACTCAGGGTGTGTTGTTCTATTCGCTCGACCAGCAAGCGGCTGAGCGTCCCTCGATCGAGCGCAACGAACAATGTTTAGCCTGTCACCTTTCCTGGGACACCCTAGGAGTCCCAGGATTGATGACGCTTAACACTCTACCCTTGCCAGACGACCCTAACGCTTACGCCGTGGGCTGGGTCACTGACCATAGAAGCCTCCTCTCGGATCGCTGGGGCAGCTGGTATGTGACCGGGGCTCCGCAATCACTAAGTCATTTGGGCAACCGAACCCAACCGTTCGACTATGTCCCAGGTGAAGTTGAGCCCGCTCCTACCTTTGACTCTCTCGAAGGGCTCTTTGACCTTGACGGTTATCCCACACCCTACAGCGATATCGTCGCCCTTCTGGTGCTGGAACATCGCAACCACATGACGAATCTATTGGTCAGGATTGGTTGGGAGACCCGAGTAGCCGACTATCCCAGTCCAGACACCCTACGGCCAGATTCCGAGGATGCCGAAACGGCAATCGCCAATGCCGCGGTCGAATTTGTTGACTATCTTTTGTTTATTGATGAAGCTCCCTTACCGACCAGACTCACCAGCACTTCAGGTTTTGCCGAGTGGTTCTCGGCGCAAGGACCATCAGACAACAAGGGTCGGTCCCTCCATCAACTCGATCTGAACAGTCGACTGTTTCGCTACCCATGCAGTCCACTAATCTACGCCGAAGCTTTTGATGCGTTACCCGACCGTGCGCGCAATGCCATCTATCAACAGTTATGGCATGTGCTGTCTGGAGGCGCGAGCGAAGCTCGCTACCAAACACTTTCAAGTGAAGACAGACTCGCTATAGTCGAAATATTGAGAGACACAAAACCCAATTTGCCAGACTTTTTTCAGGAACAGTTCGAATGACGCTACCAAGTAACCTTGACGTTCCGAATACCTGACACAAGGGCTCTCCAGCCGGCTGGGTAAAAGTTCAAAGCCAGATATCCGAACGTCATGTTGGGGACAGCGCGCCAGCACCACTGGTCCGGCTGCGATTCTGAACACCCTCACGGCACTGTCAAATCAATTTCGTTCGTCCCAGCGGTAATATCGATATCCTGTTCAGTGCGGGTCGCACCATGCACAACGGTAGCCGTATACCTGCCAGGGATAACATCGGTAATAGTAAAACTGCCGTCCCGATCCGCAACCACCGCATAGGGCGCATCAACAACCATAATGTCTGCAAACATTTCAGTGTGAGTGTTGCACACGACGCTGTAGTCATCTTCCTGATCAAAAGTGTAGTCGTACGTGGTTCCCATCATCGTAGCAATATTAAACAGGGACTCATCCGAACTATCCTTCACATGAACCGTATGCAACTCGTCCTCACTATTGGTGAAGTTGATAGTCTGCCCGGCTCGGACCAGGATAAACCCAGGAACAAATTGGCGACCAATCTGGTCCATCACCGGCCGTTGCTGCGGAACCGGCACACCTATATCTTCATGTGGATCAAGTAGAACGATAGAAACCACCATACCTGTGGCAGCAGGTGAGGTGCCCACAATCCAAGCCAAGCCACGGGTAGACGGCGGGTCCTCCTCAGCCACTGGCACTACAACGGACCGAGACGATTCTACTGGAGGCTCTGAGCTACAGGACCCAGCGAAGCTGCCGAGCAAAATGATAAAGACCTTCAGAACCCAACTTTTTTGCATGAAATTCCCCAACCGCACATGATAGAGATCCTAGCAGATGTTTCTAGTTCCCAAGCCCATAGGCTCAAACTCCCACAGGTCCGCTTTGCAGCCGCTTGGCCCGCCAGCAGTATAATCACCGCAGATTCTCGATCCGCTCAGGTTGACCTCATTTTGTGAGTCTCACAGTCAAAAGGAGCTCCCATGCCGACAAGACCGCACCCTTACTCCCTCAGAATCGGTAGTAGTTGCCTAGTCATCCTATTAATACTTGCACTCACTTCGATCGTCGGTTCTACACAAACCCGACCAGTCATCAGAACCGAAGCCGACTTCCTTCGGGCTATGGAAGAACTCTCAAATTGGGGAAGGTGGGGGACCGATGACGAGCTCGGGGCCGCCAATTTGATTTCACCGGACAAACGTAAAGCAGCCGCAGCATTAGTTAGAGAGGGCATCAACATCTCGTTATCGCACGACGTGATCCAAGAAGACGCTGTCGATGGAGGAACATACCTCAACCGGCAGATCATGCGGATCAGTAGCAGTGGCGCTTCCGACCGCTACCAATACACGGGCACCTATCACGGCTCAATTCATAGCCACCTAGACTCAGTGGCCTGTCATGTCATGTTCGAAGGCAAGGGTTACAACGGAGTGACTCAGGAATCCATCGAAGAAGCAGGAGGCTGTCCCCAAGGCAGCATTCATGCCCTACGCGACGGCATTTTCACTCGAGGCATCCTATTCGATGCAACACTGCTACCTAATCGGGCCTCCCCTGAAGGATGGATGCCACCAGGCACGGAGATCACATGGGCAGACCTTGAACAACTTGAAAAAATTCAGGGCGTCAAGGTCAGTGAGGGGGATGTCATCTTGCTCTACACAGGCCGTTGGAAACGCCGGGCAGCACTAGGTGCATGGCCCACATCTGACGGAGTCTCAGGCTATCAGGCAGATGTGGCTTATTTTCTAAAAGAGAGAGGCGTCTCCTTTATCGGGCACGACATGTATAACGACGTGTCACCACACGGCTTTCCACCTGAAGTTGGTCTTCCACTCCACCGCCTAGCACTAGTCTCGTTAGGAGTCTCAATTTTCGACAACCTAGACTTTGAAAGGCTGGCTCAGGAAGCCCGTCGCCTGAAACGCTACGAATTTCTGTTCACAGCCGCCCCACTGCGTATAGAGCAAGGTATGGGTTCGCCGTTGAACCCGATCGCGACTTTTTGATCTGAAAAAAGACAGCCACCAACTGAGTATCAGCTACTGTGAGAGGGCCTACTAGAGCTATAATGGTGGAGTTCTCGGGTGACAATTTACAATGCGGCGCTAACGCCGCAAGCCGGACCATCGAGAGTCCGGTTGGGAGAGTGACTATGTCGATCCTGAAAAGACTTGGGCCGCCTTTGGCCATAACAGCCCTCCTCGGGCTGGCGGTCATCTACGCCGGAACTTTAGCTGCAGAAGCCCCAGTCGAAGAGCAAGCTGGTGGAGCCGAAGCCCCGATGTTTGAGGTAGACCCGTTCTGGCCAAAACCGTTGCCAAACCACTGGTTGCTTGGATCAACCATTGGGGTTGATGCTGACGCGCAAGACCATATCTGGATTGTGCATCGGGCATCCACCCTCGCCGCCAACGAAACTTCAGTTCTCAACGATCCACCCACATCCGAGGAGTGCTGTAGACCAGCACCGCCAGTACTTGAATTTGACCCGGAGGGTAATCTCGTTGGCCACTGGGGCGGGCCTGGAAACGGCTACGACTGGCCCTCCTCAAACCACGGCATCACTATCGACCACATGAACAACGTGTGGGTCGGAGGCAATGGTGGAGGAGACTCTCATGCTCTAAAGTTCAGCAGGACCGGCGAATTCCTGCTTCAAGTCGGCGTCGCCGGACGAGCCCCAGACAGCCTCAGCCTCGACAGTTTTGGCCGAATTGCCAAGATTGCAGTCGACGGCGACGCAAACGAGATCTACTTTGCTGACGGATATGGGAACAAACGCGTTGCTGTTGTCGATGCCGACAGCGGCCAGGTCAAACGTTTCTGGGGGGCATACGGTAACCGTCCAGATGACAACTACTCGGTACGATATACACCGGGCGACCCAAATCTCCAACAGTTCAGCAGTCCGGTGCATTGCGCCGAGGTGTCAAACAGTGGCCTGATCTATGTCTGTGACCGGGCTCACGACCGGATACAAGTGTTTCAGAAGGATGGCACATACGTTGATGAAATGCTGGTGCTACCAAACACGACCGGGTCCGGGGCCGCATGGGACATCGATTTCTCCCACGATGCGGAGCAAGCTTATCTTTACCTTGCTGACGGGGTAAATCAGCGCATCCACATCATCGACCGGGTAAACCTTGAACATCTGACAAGCTTTGGAGACGGTGGTCGGCAACCCGGCCAGTTCTTTGGCGCACACAGCGTAACCGTCGACTCAAGCGGAAACCTCTACACAACAGAGACCTACGAAGGGAAACGAGTTCAGAAGTTCGTCTACAAGGGCATGGGACCGGTCACGACCAAGAACCAAGGGGTCGTCTGGCCGCAGTAGTCAAATTCCTGAGGGGTCCCTAAGGAGGGCTCCGCCCATCCCAGCAAAACGATTCTCGTCCCTAGTGGGCAATACCAGACGCCCGCTAGGGATTTTTTTCAGAGGAGTCCCATGCCAAAGCTACTACCACTATTGCTGTCACTCGTCCTGTTCACATCAGCTGCATCGGCCGAAGTCGTTCGAATCGATATCAACACACGGTCTACCGTTGCCAACGGTAAGAGCTACGGTATCTCTGGCTCATTCGAACGAATAGCCGGCACGATACATTTTGCTATTGATCCGGAAAACCCGGCCAACCAGATCGTCGCCGACATTAATTACGCCCCACGGAACTCGGCCGGATTAGTGGAATTCAGCTCGGATTTCTACCTGATCAAACCTACTGATATTGCTCGCGGTAACGGGACGGTACTTTATGAGGTCTCAAACCGAGGTGGCAAGGGCATGCTTGGGTACTACAACAACGCACAAGGGAGTCGAAGCCCAGTAACCGAAAGTGAAATGGGTGATGGGTTCTTGCTGGAACAAGGCTTCACGTTGCTGTGGCTGGGTTGGCAATTTGATGTACCGGCTCGGGAAGGCTTAGTAAGAGTTTACTCACCAGTCGCGACCGACGCTGGGACACCCATCACTGGGCTCGTCCGCAGCGAGGTGGTTGTTAATGAGATCACCTACGACCGGTCTCTGGCTGACCGGAGTCATCAAGCCTACGAGGTTGCCGAAGCCAGCCACCCGGCGAACGTTTTAACCGTTCGAGACACGGTCGAGGGAGAACGAAGAGTCATCCCACGAGAACAATGGCAATTCGCCCGACGAACCGAGGCCGGCGCTATCGAAATTGATCCCACCCGAGTCTACCTCGAAAGCGGCTTCCAACCAGGCAAACTGTATGATCTCGTCTACGTTGCTAAGAATCCTCCATTGGTCGGGCTAGGACCAGCCGCGGTCAGAGACACGATCTCACATTTGAAGTACGAGGGCGCATCGGAACTCACGGTCTCTTCCGATGTGATCAACCAAGCGATCGCCTGGGGCGTGTCACAGAGTGGTCGATTCCTCCGAACCTTCCTCTACTATGGCTTCAACGCAGACGAATCCAACCGGCGTGCATTTGACGGGGTCATGGCCCATGTGGCCGGTGGCGGCCGCGGCAGTTTCAACCACCGCTTTGCCCAGCCTTCTCGAGACGGACACCCGTTCTTAAACAAACTCTATCCGACCGATATCTTTCCCTTCACTGACGCAGAGCAAACCGACCCCGTCATGGACATGCGGGACGGGTTGCTGTCAGGCATTCAGCCGGCCCACATGCCGAAAATCTTCCACACCAATTCCTCCTACGAATACTGGGGCCGGGCGGCTTCACTGATTCACACTACTTTGGATGGTACCGAAGATAGTGCCTTACTGGACAATGCCCGCGTTTATACTTTCGCCGGAGGGCAGCATGGTCCCGGTGCCTTCCCCCCGAGACAGACTAGCGGACAACAGCTGAGTAATCCGAATGACTATTCCTGGTTCCTCAGAAGCCTGGTCCTTGAAATGAACGATTGGGTCACCGACGGGAGTCCACCTCCAGCCAGTGTTTATCCCCGTATCGGCGACGGTGACTTGGTAGACCCCAAGGACCTCAGCTTTCCGGAGATTCCTGGAGTCAGCCAACCAGCTACCCCACACCTCGCCTACCGAGCGGTGTATGGCCCAGAATTTCGAAGCCGAGGCATCGTGACGGTGGAACCGCCTGAGGTGGTGTCGGCATTCCCGATCCTCGTGCCCCAAGTCAACGACGACGGGAACGAGACCGGAGGCCTGATGATGCCAGAAATAGCAGTTCCACTCGCTACCTATACCGGATGGAACAACTTCCGACCGGAAGCCGGTCCTGTCAATGTACTCTCTAGTATGCAGGGCTCCTACATTCCCTTTCCCCGTTCCCAACAAGATCGCCGACAACGCAGTGACCCCCGTCGTTCAATTCTCGAGCGGTATCACAGTCGAGCCGAGTATGTGGGTCTAGTCTCCGAAGCAGCACTCCAGCTAATCGAAGACGGCTACCTGCTTGCCGGTGACCTTTCACCCATCCTGGCGCGAGCCAGTCAGCACTGGGACTACCTGATGGAGGAAGATTCGGAACAGTAACATCTAGCATTCGTAACGACCGACTAAAAACGCACCCGTAGTCCGAATGTAGGAATACGGGGAAACCCTTGAGCGGGTTCCTCCAGAAACCTCGGTCGGGAGGAACCCGGGTTATAACTGAGGCTCGGCTCAAGGACAACAGCATTGGCTCGGCCAAGCAAATTGATAACCTCTAGATAGAGCGACCAGCGGCCGGATGGGCCTCCAGGCTGGTAGGTGGCGCGTACATCGACCCTCGCATAGTGAGGCAGTCTGGAACCATTCAGGTTTTCCACACCACCATAATCAACTCCGTAGAGCAAATTCCCGGAAGAGTCAGTACCTGGCACGAAACGGCCACGTTCATCTTTTACTGCAGCCACGCGGAGCCCAACCGGCGCTGTATGAGGAAATCCACTGGCCACACGTGCGGTCGCCGCAAGGGCCCACCTAGCCGTCAGCCGGTATCCTCCAACTGCGTTAAAGGCATGGCGACGGTCGTACTCAAAGGCATAATGTCGTCCATAGCTTTCGCGATTGGCACGGCCCCAAGCGTATGACAACCAACCAGTCATCCTAGACCCAGCATTCCCATGCATGAGGAATAGGTCGAGCCCGTAAGCTTCCCCGCTGGCGTCGTTGGTCGGGCTACTAAGGATTTGGGGACCGCTTGGGACGCTGGAACCCAAGGATTCCGGAAAATCGTATCGGGCGACACGTGTAAGGCGCTCTTTCTCGGTCTCAAGGCGACCCACAAGCAGGTCCGAGAACTTTTTGTAGTAGCCTTCGACTCGAGCCAGTAAATTGGCGGTAAGCGCCTGTTCAACACCGAGTACGACATGTGACGCTTTCTCATGCCGCAAGCCGTGCTCACGAGCGCCGGTCAGGTCAATAAAATAGTCCGACTGGATCAGTTTTTCGTAGCCAGGGCTCTGTGTATAGAGTCCTCCAGCAGCCCGTAACCGGGCCCCTCCTCCCAAGGCATAGCTTCCGGCCAGACGAGGTGAGATTGTTGCTCTCCCGTTGACAGTGCTCCAATCAATCCGCACCCCAGGCTCAAATGACAAATGATCTGTTGGAGTGTAAACGTCCTGTAACCAAATCCCCCCGCGTGTTCCTTGCAACCTCGAGTCCAAGGCGTCCGGCAAGCCACCACCTCCCTGAACACTCGAACCATTCGCCTCGTTGGGATTTCGGTCTCCAGCAATGGTCAGCCCGACACCGGTGTCCAATCGATGGAACTCAACCCCCATGGAAACCAAGTGGGCCTGGGACAACTCGTAGCTGACATCCTGACGAACTGAAACATCTTTGACGGTAATCGATCGGTCAAAAATAATTGGACTGAGTCCGAATGCCCCGGCATCATCGGCCGCATTCGATCGAGCACCACTGCGAAGCAAACCATCAAAGTCGATCTGCTCGTTATTCCGGTACCAGGACACGGTGGTCGTAGACGTAGCACGTGAACCAAGCACTGCATTGAACCGTGCTGACGCGAGTCCGTTGGAAATATCTGATCCCAACGCGGCCCGTTCCTCGGACCGGTCTCCATCGTCGCTAAAATCGAGATCAGCATTCTCAACACTCCCGAGCCCAGTCAAAGTCAATTGATGACCGCCTTCAAACACCCAACCTGACCGTAACTGCAGATCTGCAAAGGATGGAAAATTTTGACCGGCCAACGGGCCAGCAACCAAGTCATAGTAGGTACGCCTCGCACTGACCAACCATGTCGCACCTCGACCGATCGGCATTTGGCCTTCCATCACAAGGTTGGCATCTGTAATACTCGCCGCCGTAGTTCCCTGTAAATCGGGCCGGCCGGCTCGATTATCGACAACCAGAAGCGATGAGAGCCTGTCCCCATAGGCAGCCCCAAACCCTCCTGCTGTCAGCTGAAAATTGTCTACGGTCTCAGGGTTAAAGGCACTGGCAATCCCAAAAAGGCGATAGGGATTATGAACCTCAACCCCATCCATGATGGTCAAATTCTGGTCAGGAGTTCCTCCCCGAACAGCCAACCGGCTACCAAAATCGTCGGTCGAAGCCACGCCAGGTAAGGTATCGAGAGTTCGGAAGACATTGTCGATGCTACCCGGCGCGCGGAAGACCTGTTCGGGGCTCACCTGGGTCGACGAAGGCCTAGTAGACCCCATAGCCTCAGAAACAACCTCGACCGTTTCGGCAAACGCCTGTGGAAACAGTCTGACCTCAATATTAATTCCAACAAAGGGCGCTACTGTGTCCAAATAACCTTCTGCTTCAAAGCGCAACTCAGACACACCCACATCCACCGCGATTGAGAAACGACCACTCGCCGTTGTCACAACCGTGTAGTCTGCGCTCTCAACCCGAGCACCCACGATCGGGATATTGGTAACACCATCGAGGACTACACCGCTCACGACAACCTTCGACTGCTCAGCGATGACGGGAGCCCCCCCGAAACAAAGGGACACCAACAGGCTTGTTAAAGTACGGATAAATCGCGACATGTATTTGTTGATTGAGCTGCTGCAAACGCCTCTAAGTTGTAGGCCCAAGCACCATTGTACCAAGACCGATTTAGGCCACGCCGTCGACATCCCCAACAGTAGACTCAGGCCCAACGGTATCCCGGAGCGGAATCTCCTTCAGAAACCAGGACAACACAACGCCCAGAACTGAGATCAATGCAGCCCATAAGAAAACCTCTTGCATCGCTGCAGCAAGTGATGCCTCAACTCCACCAGCCACACCCTCAGGCAGTGCACGAATCGACTCTGGGCTACTGAGAAGACTAGTTACATCACCGCCCAAGGCTGACACAACGTCACTTGACAGTTGCCGAGGCAACTCAACCTCTAAGCGGGCGTTCATGATGGCTCCGAACAGCGCCACGCCAAAAGATCCCCCCATGGATCTGAAAAACTGTGCAGACGATGTCGCAACCCCAAGATCCCGGTAATGGACGGCATTCTGTATCGCCAAGAGTGAGACCTGCAAAACCATGCCGACACCAAGCCCTAGGGTTCCCATATAGATAGCACCTGCCAGACCAGAGGTATCCGAGTCCATGTAGCCCAACAGACCCATCCCCGTCACTGCGAGAACACCACCGACTCTCGGAAAGACCTTGTAGCGACCAGTCCATGATGTCAGTCGACCAGAACCCATCGAGCCAATCACTGTCCCAGCGGTCAACGGTAAGACCAGTAGTCCAGAGCTCGTTGCCGACACCCCAGTCACTACCTGAAACCACAACGGCAAAAACACTACCGCCCCAAATAGCGCGAGACCGGTCAGGAACCCTAAGGCTGAACAAATCGAAAAAATGGAACTCTTAAACAACCGGAGAGGGAGCAGTGGTTCGACGACGTGCGCCTCCCATTTCACAAACCCAATCGTCAACATCAAGCCAACCGCAGCAGAGCCTATAACCACCCACGAATCCCATGGATACTCCGATCCACCCCACACCACTGCGAGAAGAAGCAGACTCACACCGGATACCAGCAGTAGTGCCCCTTCGATGTCGAGGTGTGTCGGTCGAGCCACCACGGGGACCCGAAGGGTGCGCGATATCACGATGAAGGCCAGTCCCCCAACTGGCAGGTTGATCAGAAACACCCACCGCCATGTCACCTGGTCCACGATAAATCCACCAAGCAGTGGACCAATCAAACTAGCGAGTGCCCACACACCTCCGAGGTAGCCAATATAGCGCCCGCGCTGGCGAGGCGAAACAATGTCCCCGACGACCGCAAACGTCAGTGCCATAACACCACCAGCACCAAGCCCCTGCACCCCTCGAGACAACACAAGCGTAAACATGCTCGGTGAAATACCAGCAAGCAAGGACCCTGCTAAAAAGATCAAGATGGCAGCCTGATAGGTAACCCGACGACCATAAATGTCACTGACTTTCCCATAGAGAGGGGTGCATACTGTCGAACTTAGTAAGTAGGCGGTCACAACCCACGAGTAATAGTTGAGTCCACTAAGTTCGCCGACGATAGTCGGTAAGGCCGTCGCCACAATCGTCTGATCTAAGGCCGCAAGAAACAGGCCTGCCATGAGCCCCGCAAGAATCCCCAGTATCTGTCTATGCGTAAACGGCGCCATACCTCGAATCCACCTCTCCCATTGAACAAATCCAGAACACCAGAGCTAGGCTTATCCCTGTTTCTCGCAAGACCTACCCCAGCGATCGATTCGAGTCTCCCATCTTGAACCCACCAGTAAGGCCAACATCCCTACCTAAACGTAGGGGGTCCATCTAAACCATGTCACACTTCAGCGGTAGAGAACTTCTGGATGTAAAAGGCTCGTATCATATATGGAGCAACACGCTCTTCGTCAGCACAGCGCTTCTGACCAACTAATGCCAAACGAAACGCTGTAAATGACCTTCGAGTTGGTCTTTCTCGGCGGCTGCTCAGTTGAATGAGAGCATTAAGTTCGGCCTCCAGGTCTCTTGTCTACAACAGGGTGTCATATTTCAGGTCACCGTATCCCGCACCCGCTGATGTAGCCGCCAAGATTAATCCGCACATGGGTAAGGATGCCGACAGACTCACGAGGAGCCAGATGCCCAAAATGGAGAAAGCGGCTTTAGCTGAACCAAGCCGAAAACACTGGAACAGGGGAAGTAAACAGGTACTAACCTCGTACGATCTTCATCACTTTGCCGGCAACACCTTGCTGGACGCAGTCGGACGCACCATCTGTGGAGCCGCATGCCTGCCCCGCAAGGAATTATTTGAATCTTGGGAAGTAGTTCGAAAGGTCCTTCGTCGGGCTAGAGGCGGGCCCGTTCTAGACCTGGCTTGCGGACATGGCCTCGTTGGCTGGCTCGTTGCTCTATTGGACCGAACAACCCCCATCGCAACATGTGTCGACACCTGCTTGCCCCACAGCCGAGAACAAATCACAGCAGCACTAAGCACACGCTGGCCAGAAGTTGGCCTGCGAGTTCATTACCTTGAAGCCCCTCTAGACAGCATGCGTGTCGACGACACAACCCGTGTGCTGGCGGTCCATGCCTGCGGAGCGCTCACAGACCAAGCACTTAATCTCGCCGTCGCAGCCGGTGCCAGATTTTCCGCCTTACCCTGCTGCCACAGCTATCGCAAGCTTGCCGATGGAGGATTATCTGGCTGGGTAGATCCTGCGTTAGCGATCGACGTCACCCGCGTGTGTCGCCTCAGACAGGCCGGATATCAAGTCTGGACTTCCACCATTAGCACAGACGTCACCCCTCAAAATAGACTCATGATCGCCGTGCCGAAGCCTTGATTGGGCCACCAAGGCTCCAATTTCGTAAGACTCTCCATCAATCAACTCACCAGCTAAAATCGCCATCTAGCGAAGTGTTTTCTTCCCCTCGCCAGAACGTCGCAACACCAGACGGTCCAACACAACACTGATGTCCTAATAGTAAGAGATTAGCCAAATTGAGGACCTTTGATAGAATTTTTCCATTGCGGAGGACCCCATGCGATCAGGTGTGACCCACAGCATTCATGTAACCATTTCTATTCTTACTCTCTTGTCAGGGCCGCTCACCGCCCAAGACGGAGCCACTGGCGGGAACTGGCCAACCTACGGGGGAGACCTTGGACACACCAGATATGCACCACTTGAAGGAATCAACGCAGACAATTTCAGTGATCTAGAACTCGCCTGGCGGTTCCGAACGGAGAACCTTGGCCCACGACCAGAGTTTGTGTTTCAGTCAACACCGCTGGTGGTTGACGGTGTCCTCTACACGACCGCTGGAACCCGTCGAGCGGCTGTGGCACTCGATGCCGAAACTGGTGAAATGCTCTGGGTGCATCGACTGAATGAAGGCGACCGAGCCGAAGCCTCACCGCGGCGGCTTTCGGGCCGAGGCCTAACCTACTGGGACGACGGAGCTGACGGAACCATCTACTACGTCACCCCTGGCTATCGCCTCATTGCCCTAAATGCTCTCACTGGAAGACGAGTGACGAACTTTGGCGAGAATGGCATGGTCGACCTAAAACTTGAGCTCGACCAAGAACTTGATTTGGTGACCGGCGAGATTGGCCTGCATGCCGCTCCCATTATCTCCAACGGAGTCATCGTGATCGGCGCAGCCCATCTCCCTGGGGTTGCCCCGCGGACAAAAGAAAAACCCAAGGGACACGTGCGAGGCTACGACGCTAGAACTGGAGAACGCCGATGGATTTTTCACACTATCCCTGACGCGGATGAATACGGCAACAACACCTGGCTAGGCGACTCATGGCGTTACACCGGTAACACTGGTGTCTGGGGACAGATGACCATAGACGAGGAATTGGGTTATGTATATCTGCCTGTTGAGATGCCTACCGGCGACCTCTACGGAGGGCACCGTCCAGGAGATAACCTTTTCTCAGACAGCATCGTGGCACTTGAATTGGAAACAGGCAACCGTGTGTGGCACTACCAGACCATCCACCATGACGTCTGGGATTTCGACCTGCCTAACGCCCCTATCCTTGTTAACATCAACGTTGACGGAACTTCGGTCAAAGCCCTCGCCCAGCCAAGCAAGCAGGGCTTCCTGTATGTCCTCGACCGAACGAACGGTGAACCGATCTGGCCCATTGAAGAACGGCCAGTGCCCCAATCCGATGTTCCCGGAGAGACCACAGCCCCAACTCAACCGTTTCCAACAAAGCCACCACCATTCGAGCGACAAGGTTTCGGCATCGACGACCTAATTGATTTCACTCCAGAGCTGCGCCAACGGGCGGAAGAGCTGGTTACAAATTATCGAACCGGTCCACTCTTCACCCCACCTTCGATTGCCACACTCGACGGAACCCTCGGCACCCTCCACCTACCAGGGCTCACTGGGGGCACAAACTGGCCTGGAGGTTCATTCGACCCAGAGACTGGTATCTTCTACATTTACTCGAAGACCGAGGTCCATAGCCTAAGCTTAGTGAGAGCTCCTCGACGATCCAATATGGATTACATCATGGGACGACCACGTCGACCAGCCGGAGACCAAAACGAACGGATCGGCCGAGGTGGACTCAACATTGAAGGGATCACGATCGTCAAGCCCCCCTGGGGACGGATCACAGCTATCGACCTACAGAGCGGCGAGATCCTTTGGCAAATCGCCCATGGCGAAACGCCCGATCACATCCGCAACCATCCACTCCTAGCCGGCATTGGCCTACCTCGGACGGGGGTTGCCAACCAGCGCATCGGCACCCTCGTCACGAAGACTCTAGTTATCGCCGGAGATGGTGGCCTCTTTACCGACGACGATGGCACACACAGGTCCGCCCTTCGTGCGTATGACAAAGCAACCGGCAAGGAGTTGGGCAGTCTACCGCTCCCCGTGCCAGCCACGGGCTCGCCGATGACATATGCCATCGACGGAGAGCAGTATTTGGTAGTCGCTATTGCTGGAGGAGGCTTCCCCGGGGAACTCTGGGCGTTCAGAGTTCCCTAGAGATACTGCGGTGCCCACTCTGGGAAAGCTAATGTTACTGGTCAAGCCGAATCAACAGCCAAGCGGTAGCTGCCGACACCAGACAGTCTGGACTCTTCGACACCAACGCAACCAGACTACATTCGCATGCCCCAGCCAGTCATGACTTCTTGTGTTAGGAAGACGCCTGAGGAAATGATAGTTTGACGATATGGGCACCCACCCCAAGGCTGGTGGATGCAATTCACTCAAGGACAATTCGGAACAACGACCTCTCCAACCGTAGGAAACTGGCTGCGGAACCCGGTTGTAGCCCGAGTCGACAATTTTGAGTCCTCGGTTACGGACAACGGTTCCAAGAAGAGAGCCGCTAGGTCTCTGATCTCGGCATAACACGGGCCCATCTCTGGCCCCATAACATAGAGAGCGGTTGATAAAGCATCCGCCACAAAAGGATCCTGATGCCACACCGTAACCGATCCAGCCCAATCCACCGGTCTCCCATTCCGAGGGTCCAAGATATGGCCCACTGCACGGCCTCCCACGAACTGAGACCGTTCGGAACCCCCACTGGTAGCCAGTGAGCCTTCAGCCAAACGGACCCCATGTACAGCCAAGTCTCGGTGCCTGGGGTCAGCAATAGCGACAGGCCAAGGGTCGGCACTTGAAGCCTCTGACACCGCGACTTGCCCGCCCAAATCGACCAACCAGGAGCCAAACTCGCCAAACTCTCGCTGTAACCGTCTGAGTCCCACCCCTTTGCCAAATGCTCCTGCGTCCACAGTGACACCGACGTTGCGGACCACTCGGCAACGAGCACCATCAAAGCTTAAATTTTCCCAACCACTGTGGGATAGAGCAGCCAACAACTCCGATGGCGACGGTAGCCGTCCAGTCCCTCGTAGCCCCCAAGCCTCAACTAGAGAGCCGACTGCCGGGTCAAACGCTCCCTGGGTCTCGCGATGCCAAAAGGTCAATTCTGGCCACAACCGACAGAGTGGAGGCGAAATCACCAAGCCCTCGCCAACCGTCTGATGATTGAGCGTTCCCAAATCGGTGTCTGAACGCCAAGTGCTGAGTTCGGCTTCCGTCTCTTCCAAGCTGCGCACCATGCGTTCCAACTGCTGGATCGCCACGTCGCGGTCAGGAACCCGAACCGTTAGGGTTGCCCTGGTACCCATCAGGTAGACGGTACGGGGGACTACCACCTGTGTTGAAACTGTTTCGAATTGGAGCAGGAATGGAAGAAGGCTTGCAACTAGAACCGTCCGAGCGACCTTCATGGGCGAACGCGGTTCAGTCGGTTCAGTGACCAACCTGACAAAGCCCCGCTCAGCCTCCAGCCGACAACCAAATGCAGACCGTATCCGGCCACAAACACGAGACTGGTCGATACATGAGCCCAGATTAGCCAGGTCACCCAAGTCGGACTCGACATAACCTGCAGCAAATAGCCGGTCAACGCCATCGCCGAAAAACTGAGGAGAGCGGTCCAACCAGAACGCCTATTATCCAAACGTTTGGACCTCAATTTATTCAAGGTATGCGAGCGGAACAGCGTTCCAAAAATCGCGATGAAGATGGGTGCAGCCATGATATGAAACGCGATCATCATCGGTTGCCAAGGATGATTGATCACGGCAAACGGGTCCACAGGCGTCACCGCATATTTCATAACAAAGTAGACAGACCCCGTCACGGCCACAACCACATGAAATAGGTTAAACACCCACTGTTCCCATCGCTGCATCGAAACGTTTACCTTGCCGTCCCTTCTAGGACTAAGTCTGTCGCCAGTACTCGCCGAACCGCCGAATTGGTTACATTAGCTGTCAAGGTAGCACCGGCAATAGCACGAATGGCACGCTGCACATTCACCTCATCACTCAATGGATGGCCATTGTATTGTTGATACCAGCTTGGCGCCGCCTGGAACTGCAGCGGCTCTAGAAACGCTGTCACATCAATACGCCTCAAGCTCCCGTCGGCATCGAGCGAAATCAACAGACTTTCGCGCTTGGTTCGGACAATATGAGTATCCACATAGGCACGCCCCACGACTTGCCCGTCACGCGTGATGACGTAGCGTGCAACTAAGCCGCTTGGCACCTGTTCACGGGACAATTCCCCGATCTGGCTCCTTTGTTCTTTCGTCAAAAATACCCGACCCGATGTGATCTCTTCGCTTGAAAACAGACCGGCTAATATTTCTTCACGGGTCACACCGTCCTGAGCGAACGCGGTAGTCGAAGACAGCGCGAGCAACAAACAAAGCCCTGCTGGTGTCAACAAACGGATGAACCATCGGAATAGTTTAGTCAATTCAACCGAACCCCTTATCAGGTGGCGACCTGCTCAGTCGCCACCTGCAACAACACCCCAGGAACGCTAAAAGGCGTATCCGAGATTGACGTTGAACTGGTCCGTACCAGTCCCAGCGTCATTGGTCACCCACATATGATCAACCTTGAGCACGACACCCGCCACCGGCTTCAATTCCACACCGAATGTAAAGTAGTTGTTATCAGTCTTCAGGCTTCGGGTGAACCCGCTCGCTATCCTGTCCTGGGTGTCAACCTGCTCAAAGCGAATATAGGGCATCAGTGATGTATTACCAGCTGCGACCACCTGAGACAGTATGTTGTAGCCAAACTGTAGATAGGCACCCTGCATCCCCTCGGCCACTCCAGCCGAACCGGTCTTGCCGAGAAACTGATTCAGCTGAATCACATCATCGAGGTTTGCCCGAGCAAACAAAGCCCGCACATCAAAACCACGCACCTGGGCCTGGGCATGGAAATCATAGATAGTGGTCTTGACGCCGTACTCCGTGCTGTCCACGATGACCTCACCCTGACCTGAGTCACCTGTGTAGAGACTGGCACCAAAAAACACCCCAGGGGTCGGTGTGATGTCAAACCGACCGGTGAATGCCATACTTGTTGACTTGGCCTTGGCACCTTTCTGACGACCACCGCGTACACCACCAGACGAGAACTTCTGCCCATTAAACCCGTTCATGACATACGCTCGAAATGCCACTTTGTCGAAGGCCCCATAGATGCCACCACCGTTTTCACGCCACGTGGACGGGATGACCTTGTTTTCGGTAACCGGTCGCTCCGCTCCCATGAACACCGTCGGTTCGTGGAACTCATTGGTCAACCCCATCGGTGCCAGCAACATGCCGCCTCTCAAACCGAAATTCGGGGTCACCTGGTAGTCAATATACGCAAACTCGACATAAATTTCTTTGCCGTGCTCAACCTCGATCTCGGAGTTGAACAGAAACTTATCGTTGAATCTATAACCGGTATACAGAATCGCCCGCAAATAGTCGGACTTGGTCCCAGCCTTGTTGGCATAGTTCTCAACAAGCATCTCCCCGTAGCCCGCAATCGACACCCCTTGATCGACGGAGTAAGTCGCGGCCGCAGAGGGAGCAAGTCCCAGTCGCCGAGCCTCATCCGGTGTGAGACGCACTTGGGTTTCACCACTGCGTAGTATTTCAAGCTCCTCAGCCAAGACACCTATCTGTCGCTCAAGTTCAGCCACATCAGGCTCCTGAGCAGCAGTTTCAGTCTCCGAGGATTCTTCGGCCTCAGCATCTTCTGCCTCGTCCTCCTCAGCCCCAGCTCCCACAGGAGCAGCAGCTACCGCAGCAGCGATAGAATCGCCCAAAGAACCGTTCAATGGCCCCTCGGTGGGTTCTAACACCTGCGCTCCTGCAAACCCAGCCAACCCTAGAACCAGGAAAGAAACCACCACCTGCAAGGCAATGTCAGCCTTGAATCTTGTCATGCCTAGATCCTTCATCCTTTCTTTGTTGCGTGCCTAGGCAGCTCTCTTTACAATACGGAGAACTGGACGCAAAATGGCCTTCGCAACCAATTGATCGGGGTGCGCTGAGCATGCGTTCAATAGGCCCGCTGGGTGTCACCGCACCCAGCGGGCCGCCTTCCTTGAAACTCAGCTGGTATCCCCCTCACAGACCTCTCAATCAGACAGGGGGAACAACCTATCAGTCATTAATATAATGAGACTCAGTCTCACCAACAACTACGAGTATATATCCGACCTGATTGGTCGTCAATAAAATTGAGACTCAGTCTCACCATTATTGTCAGCAAGCACGACCCGGGCATCCCCGGCACCAACAGCAATAGATCTCTGAGAGTCGGTAAAGGTATATCGTTGCTGGCTGGACCCCGGCCGTCGTCCCGCGGCCCAGTCAGCAATGTTGACTAGTCGTCGTTGGTAGGCAGCGAGCTTTGGTTCAGCAGTAGTTTTTGCACCCGCCAGTTATTCATATCAGCAACAATCAAGGTGTTTTCGTCTCGGCAAGAAATACCGTGGATCCAGTTGAACTGCCCAGGGGCACGACCCGATTGCCCCAACCACCCCAGCATCTCACCATCCAGCGTCATCTTATAGATCCGACCAGGATTCTCATCAGAAGCAAACAGATACTGGGTGTCTCCGCCAGAAATACAGAGCGTCCACGGTGCAGTCTCATCTGGCGCATTGGGATTGGGATTACCGAGTACCGGCTGGTAATGCTTGTCGTAGGGAACAGCCATCACAATAGACTTTAAAAGATTCCCCTCTGAATCGTACTTCTGGATTCGACGATTGCTTCGGTCGGCCACATAGACATTCCCCTGCCGATCCACTTGCAAATTATGCGGGAGGCGGAGTTGGTCAGGTCCTCGGCCATAGCTGCCCCATGACTTCAGCCAATTTCCCCACTTGTCCATCTTGCCCACTCGCGAGTTGATATAGCCATCGCTCACATAAATGTTACCCTCAGCGTCCCAGCCAACGTCAGTCGGGCCACCAAAATAGCCGTCAACCGCACGGGCCTCGCTGGCAGGAACATGTTCATAGGGGTCAAAACCCTCCGGTCGTCGCCCAAGGTTCAACACGACGTAGCCGGCCGGATTAATCTTGGTAACCGCGTTCGTTCCCTTATCGACCACCCACAGGTTGTCTTCATTGTCAAAACGGACAGAGTGCCCATAACCAAAGCCATAGACGTTCTGACCAATTTCACGCACAAAGTTCCCCTGATCATCAAACTCCAACAAATTGGTTGTGGCGTTCCCGAACAGCGGTCCCGTGGTGGAACTTCCCGGATGGTTGAGCAGAATGACATGGCCTTTAGAATTCTCGGCCACGGCGAGCGTTTCACCAAGATTCATCGTTGGTGGATACTTCAAAAAATTCGGCACTGAGACAAATGGAATCTCAGGGACCTCCTCCTGAGCCAGAGCAGGCACAGCCAAGGCCACCAGGGCGACAGCGACAACAATACGTTTCACGGTGTCCTCCTTAAAACCCGGTCACGCGACCGACAGCAAATAGAAGTTGAACAGCGATGTCTGTATCATAGCCCACTCAATCGATACTCAAGCGATCAACCCTACCCACACTCCACAATTTAGCCTTCATCATTCAAAAGTCATCCTGCTTCGCTACAAAGCCGAAGCACAGCGAACTGGATATCCGACTAAGTATCTCGCTTGGGCCGCTGGTTCGAAGCCAGAACACCCTTGCGAAGCCTAATGGCATTGGGTGTCACCTCGACAAGCTCATCATCGGTGATAAATTCGATCGACTGCTCCAAATTCAGTAGCCGAGGCGGCACCAATCGCAGCGCATCATCCGCAGTCGAAGCGCGCATATTCGTCAGTTTCTTTTCCTTGGTTACGTTGACATCCATATCTGATGGACGGGCATTCTCGCCAATAACCATGCCCTCATAAACCTGGGTCCCAGCTTCAATAAAGATTTCACCGCGCTCCTGAAGATTGTAGATGGCATAGGCAGTTGCTTTTCCGAACCGGTCGGCGACCAATGCTCCACTCGTACGACCAGCGATCGGCCCGTGCCACGGTTCCCACCCCACAAAGAGGTTATTCATAATGCCTGTCCCTCGGGTATCCGTAAGAAATTGCGACCGGAACCCGATGAGGCCACGGGTTGGAATCCTAAACTCAAGCCTGATGCGACCGCTGCCATGATTAACCATCTTCGTCATCGTAGCTCTGCGGGTCCCAAGTTGAGCTATCACCACCCCTTGGTAATCTTCCGCCACGTCGATGATCAACTCCTCAACCGGCTCCTCGATCCGGCCCTTGACCCGCCTGGTGACAATCTCTGGACGTGACACCTGAATTTCGTACCCTTCCCGCCGCATCATCTCCACAAGAATCGATAATTGGAGTTCGCCTCTGCCAATCACCTTCATCCGTTCTGGAGAATCAGTCTCTTCAACTCTGATAGAGACGTTACCAACCAACTCACGAGCCAGACGATCTCGCAAATTCCGTGACGTCACGTAACGCCCATCTTGCCCTGATAATGGCGAGGTATTGACTCCAAAAACCATCGAGACTGTTGGTTCGTCGATATGGAGCGGCGGGATAGGCTTCGGGTCGTCAGCATTGGTGATTGTTTCACCAATGGTTATGTCATCAATACCGGCCAAACAGATGATGTCCCCCGCCGCAGCATCGGCTACTTCTGTACGCCCCAAACCGTCAAACACATACAGCTTCGTCACCTTTGTGTGTTCTAGCGCACCGTCTAGTTTCGATACAGCTACTTGGTCACCAAGCGCCACGCGGCCATTAACAACCCGTCCAATCGCTATACGGCCCAAGTAATCACTAGAATCCAAATTTGCCACTAGGACTTGCAGCGGTGCCTCCGGATTCCCAGACGGGGGTGGCATGCGCTCGACAATGGTATCGAGTAACGGACGAAGGGTGTGGCCTGTCTCGCCAGCTTCCAGGGTAGCGATTCCAGCCTTGCCGTTAGCGTAGACGACCGGAAACTCAAGTTGATCCTCACTCGCGTCGAGGTCGATAAATAAGTCGTAAATTTCGTCAAGCACTTCGGCCGGTCGAGCATCTTGCCGGTCAATCTTGTTGATGACCACGATCGGTGGCAACCCTTGTTCAAGGGCTTTCCGTAGTACGAACCTCGTCTGCGGCAACGGACCCTCTGAAGCATCCACCAACAGCAACACCCCATCCACCATCGTCAGCGTCCGCTCAACCTCGCCACCGAAATCGGCATGGCCAGGTGTATCAACGATATTGATAAGCAGGTCCCGATAGCGAATGGCCGTATTCTTGGCCATGATCGTGATACCACGTTCGCGTTCTAAATCTATATTGTCGAGAGCTCGTTCCTCCACGCGTTCATTCGCGCGAAACACGCCACTTTGGTGGAGCATGGCATCCACCAAAGTGGTCTTACCATGGTCGACATGCGCGATGATCGCAATATTGCGGCGCAAAGGATTAGCGATTCCGGACATACCAATTACTTTCATAAACAGTCAAGCTCTCGAAAACAGATCGACCTGCGATGTTATCTAAAGTGAGTACAGCTGACCCCATTGCGCCATCCACTCTCCATGAGCATAATCCCAAGTCGACGATGAAGGTCATTCAGTTCTACAATCCACCCTGCCACCAGAAACTAATGGCAAACCCCCAGCGGCAGAGCCGGCGCACGCAACTCGTACAATAACTAGCGGAAGGAGGGAACCAAGCCATGCGAACCCAACCATCAGTGCTTGCTCTCGCAGGCAGTCTGTTCATCGGATGTTCGACCGCCTCAGAAGCCCCGGATCCAGAGTCAGCAACAGCTTCTACCGAAGTGATGTTGGAAGAATCCCAACCGTTCGGTGAGGTCATCACTGCTGAACGGGGAGGTTTCATTCCTGAGGGAGTTGAGTATGACATGACTCACAACCGCATTTTGACCGGGTCACTCACCGAAGGCTCCATTTTCCAATTACATCCCGATGGCAGCCTCACCACCATCGTAACTGATCCGGATCTAATCTCGTCAGTCGGCATCGAAGTCGACGAGTTGCGCAACAGGTTGCTCGTAGCGAACGCAGACCGATCCGTCTTTGAAGGGAACACAGCTGGACAAGCGATGCTAGGCGTCTATGATCTTCAGAATGGGACCCGCATCGCCATGGTCGACCTAGCTGCTACCATCGACCCTCTCCCGGTTGAAGCCGCTTTCTTCGCCAATGATGTGGCCGTCGACGATAACGGAACAGCGTATGTAACCGACACCAGAATGAACGTGATTTATCGCGTCGGCAACAATTATGAAGCTTCGGTCCTCCATCAGTTCCATGATGGCCAAGGACCCAATGGAATCGTCGTGCACCCATCAGGATACCTATTGGTAGCACGGGGTGATGAACTCTGGAAAGTTCCTATTGCCGAACCCGCAGCGGCCACGCCTGTTGTGCTCCCTGAAGAAATACCCGGACAAGACGGGATGGTTTGGTCCGTCGGCCGACTAGCGATAGTCAGCAACTCCGGCAACCGAGTTGTCGCGCTAACAAGCACCGACGCCTGGGCCACGGCCGACCTAGACAGTGTCGCTACTTATGAGACCCAAGCCACAACCGCAGCAGTAGTCGACGATGATGTTTACGTAGTCCATCCTCACTTCGGTGATGGGTTGCCTCCAAGCGTAACCCGTGTCGAGTTCCAATAAACAAAAAGACCGGGTCCTACTAACACAGGACCCGGTCCCTCACTCCAGAAGAAAGGGTTCACCTCACAACATATTTTGTAATGCCTCCGCCGGCAGTCGGGCGCGATCCTGGGCCTTCAGCCGCGTAGATATTGCCATCTCCATCAGCCGCCACGCCTTCACCTGCCACTCCCTGTAAAACCCGCGTCTCATGCGCGTGCGGCGGCACAAATCCAGTCAGGCGATCCTCTCCAGCTGGACCAATACGCACACCGGTCTTCCACCCCGGGTGGTTACCCACGCCCGACTCTGAATCGATAGCATAAAGAGTGTCATCATCCGAAATAAACAGCCCACTAATTCGGCTGTATTGCATATAGATGTCCAGTAGCTCCCCTTCTTGATCGAAGATCTGGATCCGATGGTTTCCGCGGTCAGCCACGTAAAGACGCCCCTGAGAATCAAATTCCATCGCATGAGGGGTCCGGAATTGCCCAGGTCGGAAGCCGATCTCACCCCACTCCTTAATGAAGGTTCCATCGGGCGCAAATTTCAGGATACGTCCCGTCGCTCCAGCCGGCGGGTCAGGATTTTGTCCGCTATGCCCATCAGAGACAAAAATGTCGCCATTTGGGGCGGTAATCACATCACATGGCTCGTTGAGTTGACCCGACCCACTCCCTGGCTGCCCAGCCCGACCAAGCCGCAGTAAAACCTCTCCGTCTGGGCTGAACTTAATGACCTGATGCCCCTTGGTGCCACCCTCGTTCCCCTGCGAGTCAGTAACCCACACATTGCCATCATCGTCGACATGAATACCGTGGGGTAACACAAATAGCCCAGCACCAAAACTGGTCATAACAGCACCGGTATCTTTGTTGAACTTGAAGATTGGATCACGAGTCGGATTAGCCTCGCAACCTCCAGCTAACCCAAGCCCACCGCATCGATCATAGGCCCACACGTGGCCATCCGGCCCAATATCGATTCCAGCCGTCGAACCCCAAACACGATTATCGGGGAGTGGCGCCCAGTTCAGGATCACCTCTCCGGTGGGATTAGGAAGTCCGCGGTCGATGAAATCACTCTCACTCCCGCCAGACTGCGCTACCGCACTCTGTGGAATGACAGAAACAAGTCCTGCCGTCGCTAGCACTACCAGCGGCGCCACTAGGCACTTCACAACATACTCACGATCGATGGTCATTGCACTTCTCCTCATTATTGACGTCAACAGGAACCCGCTAAATTATTCGAGTGAACCTATCCCTCGAGATGCACTTCAGCAATTGCGATACCACTCTCCCCAGCCACCGCATAGAACAGATAGACCCGCCCAGTGCGGTCATCTTCAAGAATCGCCGGGTCTCTGAGCTGATTAACATGCCCATAGGCAGTGCTACGAACCGACGGTTCCAACGGCGCATTGGCGCCTTCCCAGTCGTGCTGGGGACGCAACACTTCGACGCCTGGAGAATTGAACCACGTCATCCAATCACCAGACAGGTCAACGCTACTCACCTTAATGTGCTCAGGGATGTCTCCCACCTGAGACCAGAACACAAACAAAGTCTGATCTCGCCGTAAAAGCGCTGAGTGCCGCATGCTGGGATTGAACAGTCGCGGACCTTCAACAAAGCCACTGAGCGGATCTCGAGACCGATAAAATTGCCCAGGCATCGACATCGCATATGTGTAATCTTCGTACTCAAACACACGCATATACGTTCTACCCAAGGGTTCCGGGCGCGCTGCAAAAGTGAGTCCATCTACAGAGGTGGCAACCCTTGAGAGTTGCCGACTCACGCCGTCGAGACCATGGAAATACATGACAATGCGCTCGTTAACATCATCGACATGAACATCCGGAGACGCAATGTGGGGGGTCGTCGCCTCAAACAACCCATCGTGCGACCGTCCTCGCCGAGACGCACGTAAACGCTCTGCCACATCAGGCGCCACTTCAGGTGGCTCCGTCAGGAAATGGGAATCACCGATCTGCAGGCTACCAGGAGCATGGATCTTCCAGGGTCCCAGCAAATCGTCGGCATAAGCCAACCGTATATATCGACCCTTGTGATCGGCAAAGTACAAGTAATAGGCCCCTAATGGGGCCTCCACCCAGTCTGGCACCTGAATCACCGAAGGCCCTTGGATGTTCACGCCGATGCTAGGGTGTAGATCCTGTCGAATAATTGGCTCGTCCAATAAACGTTCCACCCGAACAGACTGTGCCGAAACCGCTGCAGTAGCGGTAATCATGGCGCAGACACAGACTACGGTAAAATATCGAGCCGTCGGTCCGGAGTTTCTCACTGTACATGCCTCCTAGTTGATAACCTCACACCACAAGCGGCTCAACACACCACGAAAACGCCGGTGTGGCCATCCACCGCCTAAGGACACTAACCAGAATAGGACCTGTTATGAGTGGCAGGATATGTGATCGGCGACCTGGAACCAAGCCTCAACTACAAGGAGCGGTCAAATCAAGGACCACATGGTCATCTGCCAGGCTCCATATTTAGCTGGCACCGCAACTCGGTGAGCAAGGTCCGGACGTCCGCTGCGCAAATAAGTCTTGCTCGATAATCGTCAGCAACAAAACCTTGATCGACCGCGTGGTCCAAGAAAACGAGCAACCGATCAAAGTAGCCAGCTACATTTAGCAGTCCACAGGGCTTTCTGTGAAGACCCAACTGCAACCACGTCAACGACTCAAACAGTTCATCGAGCGTACCCAACCCGCCTGGCAATGCAACAAAGCCATCAGATAACTCATGCATGACACGTTTACGCTCGTGCATCGAGTCGACTATCTGCAGTTGGGTGAGACCATGGTGCGCCACCTCCTTCGCAGCTAGGTGTGCCGGGATAACCCCGATGACCTCACCACCCTGCCCCAGCACCGCGTCAGCGACCGCACCCATCACACCAACTGCAGCCCCTCCGTACACAAGCGAGCACCCGTGGGCCACCAGCGCCGAACCCAGATCAACAGCTGCCGACGCGTAGTCTTCCAGCAGACCAGGATTCGAACCAGCAAATACAGCAATCCGGATCCTACGAGTAGTCTTCATCCAATAAAAACTGGCTTAGATGCCACAAATACCCAATCACCTAAGAGGGTTCAATGCAAAACGGCCGAGTATAGCAGTCTGTGAGCCACAAGAGCCTTCGAGTTGCGCTGGTGGCTACCAACCGGGAGCGCTATGATGGGACCAGCGTCTATTCTGAAACTAGCGACCGATGATGACACGGCTCTTACTACCAACGGCCTGCCTGACCGTCACAACCATACTGACCCTTGAAGGCATGGAAATCCCACCCCTTGCCCAGACACGCACTGTGTGGGATGGGGTCTACAGCGAAGCTCAAGCACGCCGAGGTCAGGAACTATATGTCGAGATTTGCGGCTTCTGTCACCGAGACGACCTAAGCGGTGGTGGAAGTGCGGCCGGTGCACCGACTCTCCGAGGGCCGTTCTTCACCACTCAGTGGCACGGTCGACCACTTGTAGATTTATTCGTGAGAGTAGGCACCACCATGCCACAGCACAACCCAGATTCACTGCTCCCACAGGTGGTCATCGACATCATCAGTTTCTTGCTTAGAGAGAACAAGATGCCACCCGGTCAAACCGAACTCCCACCCCTGCTCGACCCTCTACGAGAGATCGTGTTCACTTCACGACCAGATTAGATGCAATCAGTCTAAACACTCGGCCAACGATTCGTCACTCTTGAGGTGGAGCCCCCTGCTGGTCTCCCTGGGAGGGAACCTGGTCTGGTGTTGGCTGAGCCACCCGTCGTCCCTCGGCATCACGGGCGTTGCCGCGGTTACGACCACAATCGAAGCAGGTTCGCAATTCGTCGGCCATTCCGTCGGTCGAGAGGCCCCGATCGGCCATCAACTCGGCCAGGCGATCAGCGGTCGCCGGTTGCTCTTTGTAAAACAGCGAGTAAAACACGCCGTTCGCAATCGTCCACGGTGTCCAACCTTGAGAGCTCCTGGCATCAAGCCGGGCACCTTGCTCAACGAGATAGTCCACGATGGATGGTGCCCCACGATAGGCGGCTCCATGCAGCGCCGTTTCGCCGCGATCATTGACCGCAGCAACATCGTTTCCTAGCGCGACAAGCATTTTCACTGCTTCCAGAGCTTCTGGCTCGTCTTCGGCAGTGGCCCCACCATCTTCTCCAGGATTCCACATATCCACGCCAGCCGCCACCATCAACGGCGTTGTGAGATCGGCGTTCGTGACCAACGGATCGGCTCCTGCATCGAGCAGCACCCGCATCACAGCAGTATCGACGTTCTTAGATGCTAAGAGAAACGGCGTCGCCCCAACCCGATTCAAGCGATTGCGGTAACCGTCTCGAAAATCTGACACCATCGGAGCATTGACATCGACGCCGGCATCGATCAGTTTGTTGATCAGATCCATGCTACTAAGGACGCCGGTGCCTTTGGGCGGCGGTATGTGGCCCACATTGGTCCTCCGGAGCCGAATAACTTGATGCAACGCATTCCAGCCTTGCTTCGCCGCAGTAACATCAGCGCCCTGATCGATCAAGAACAGCCCTACCTCATACTGCCCGTTCATAGCAGCCAATACCAAGGCACTCGTTCCATCAGGAAACGTGTCGTTGACATCACCCCCAAGCACCACAAGCGCCCTAACTGCATCGAGCTGACCGAGCTGCACAGCGAATAACAGTGCGGTAAACGAGGGTCCAGACTGGGACTCTCGCGTTAGACCAACTTCTCGGGAAAATGTGCCGCCACTCTGTTCTGCGTTCAGATCGCTGGTACGAGCATTCACATCAGCACCACCCTCGATCAATGCAATGATGGCCCCAACGTTGTTCTCAGCAGCGGCCCACATCAGGGCAGTCTGCCCTCGAGCTTGTTCGTAGGAGTTCGGATCGGCACCAGCATCCAACAACGCTTCAATCACATCTACTTGCCCCGTGCGAGCTGCCGTCATCAGCACGGTCTCCCCGTCGGCTAAACGGGTGTTCGGATCAGCGCCAGCGTCAAGCAAGCGAGCGACGGCATCTCCGCTACCGTTGATGCTGGCCAAGGTTAAAGGAGTGACACCGTAATGGTTTGACACACTGGCATCGGCCCCTGCGGCAAGCAGCAGATCCACCATAGCAACGGCATCCTGCTGAACCGCCCAATGTAACGGAGTCATACCATCAGACTCAGTCACCTGGACGTCTGCTGCCCCAGCCAAGAGCGTTCTTACCCTCTGAACATCGCCAGAGCGAACCGCCGACACTAATGGGCCTTCAGCAGCAGCTATAGGCACAGCCGTAACTATTAACAGGGCGAGCCCAAACATCACACCAGTAATTGCCAAAAACAACGTTTGTCTATTCATGAACATGTCACATTCTCCAACCCACACGAGGACGATCGCAAAATCCTAGAACGGACTGCAGCGCCACTGGCCACAGTGTCCGCTTTTGCTACAATCGCCAAAATTAATCCATCTATAGGTCGGTCAATAATCCTGTCGAATCCCCTACCCGCTCACGCTCAACGCCGACCTTGTTCAGCAAGGTGAGGCCGAGGTTTGTGAACGGGGTATGGAGCGGATAGCGAATGTGTTGCCCACCCGCCTTAATCGCACTACCGCCACCCACGACAACAGCAGGCAAATCAACGGGCGTGTGGTGATCGCTGTCGCCCATCCCTGTGCCATACAGCAGCAGGGTGTGATCCAGTAGCGAACCATCCCCATCGGGGGTATTTCGCATCTTCTCGACAAGGTGAGCAAAGAGAGACACATGGTAGGCATTGATCTTCGCCCCTTGAGCAATCTTCACGGGGTCCATCTGATGATGGGATACAGCATGGTGCCCCTCAGGCACGCCAATCCATGGATAGGGTCGACCGTTGAGTTCGCGTGACATCTGGAACGCGACCACGCGCGTCACGTCTGTCTGGAACGCCAATAACTCCAGATCGAACATGAGTTTGGCATGTTCATCGAACGAATCAGGAACCCCGACTGGCGGATCGGCAATCGGCATTGGCGATTGGCCGCTTTGCCGCTCGGCCCGCTGAATGCGCTGTTCGACATCTCGCACTGAATGCACATATTCATCCACCATTACTCGGTCACGAACGCCGAGTCGCTGTTGGAGACGAGCCATATCTTCCATAGCTAGGTCGAGTACGCTCCGATCTCGTTCAAGACGTGCAGCCCGCTCCTTGGGCGTCCCCCCCTCACCAAACAGTCGCTCAAATACAGCCCTCGGATTGCTTTCCATCGGCATCGGCGTCGTGGGGGTCCGCCACGAATACGTCTGCTGATACACGCAGCTGTAGTTGTTATCGCAGCCTCCGACGGTGTTTTCGTGGTCAAGCGACAGCTGGAGAGAATTCAATGGGGTGTCAGTTCCAATTTTCGCGGCGGCCATCTGATCGATTGAAACTCCAGCTTCAATATCGGCCCCCTCTGTCTTCTTTGGTCGTGTGCCACTCAGCCACGCCGTGTGAACCCGAGTGTGGACTCCTCCGCCTTCACTTTGAGTCTCCGCCCCTTTATTACTGAGCCCACTCAGTATGACCATGTCCTCACGGAAGGGTTCAAGCGCCTGGAGCACCGGTGTCATTTTGTAACCGGTTCCGGTCGTGGCTGGATGGAAATTTGGGAGATACGTCCCATTCGGTGCATAGAAAAATCCCAAACGGGTGACGCGGCTCGAGTTCCGAGGCATCGCCGAAAGCGCAGGAACCATCGCATCAAGGAAAGGTAGGGTCAACGCCGCTCCCATTCCACGCAAAAAACTTCGCCGCGGCAACGCCATCTTAGTAATGATCATCGAGATCTCCTTGTCATCGGCACACAACACATGTCAGCGAGAAGCAGCAAGCTGCACGCTTGCTGAAGCAGTTTGCCGTTCACGAAACGGCAGGCTCTCAACAATAGCCATAATCAGCGAGGACACTCGGTATTCCTGGTCTTCAGCCCGCCGTACAATCGCTCGCACGGCCGGCATGTCGTAATACTCCAACCCGCGACCCAGGGCGTAAGTCAGCAGCTTTTCGGTCAGTGTTCCCACAAAACGGGCAGGACGTTTCAGAAGTGCACGCCTCAACTCGGCAACCCCATTAAACGGGGTTCCATCAGGCAGCACGCCAGAGCTGTCAATAGGCTGAAACCGATCATCGACCTCCCGAAGCCGCCCAACCGGATCGAAACGTTCAAGCCCAAATCCAAGCGGGTCAATCATTGCGTGACAACTCGCACACGCAGGATTGTCTCGATGAGCCGCCATCCGTTCTCGCATCGACGGCTCTCGGCCCGCATACACGCCACCTTTATCGGGTAGTGGCGGGACATTCGCAGGCGGGTCCGGCGGTGGGCTGCCCAAAAGGTTTGTCAGAATCCATTTACCACGAAATACTGGAGAAGTTCGGACTGGGTGAGACGTGATGGTCAAGATACTGCCCTGTCCCAATAGGCCACCGCGAGAATCATCAGTAATTGGGATGCGGCGGAAGTGGCTTCCCTGGATCTGCGGAATACCATAGTGCTTCGCCAGTCGGTCATTGACGAACGTGTAGTCAGCATCGAGGAGGTCCAACACGCTTCGGTCTTCCCGGATAATACTCTCGAAAAACAACTCGGTCTCCCGACGGAAAGCCGCCCGCAAACCTTCATCAAAATCTGCGAACAAGACCTCGGATGGTCGCATGGCCTCCAAGTTCCGCAGTTGCAACCACTGGCCGACAAAGTTATCGGTCAAGGCTCGAGCCCGCTGATCAGACAGCATACGTCGGACCTGTTGTTCGAGTACCGACGGGTCCGACAGCGCATCCTCGGCGGCTAAGTTCAGCAGTTCATCATCGGGGACACTACTCCAAAGGAAGAACGATAAACGAGAGGCCAACTCAAGATCACTGAGGCGATAGTTCACTGGCGCTCGACCGTCACCCCCAAGAGGATCGGCTTCCACGCGAAAGAGGAATTCTGGGCTAACCAAAACCTGTTGAATCGCACGCTCGATACCAGCCTCAAAATCACCCTCGGCACGGCCAGAGGCATAGGCCATCTGGAGGATGTCCAGGTCCCCTGGTTCCACCGGACGACGATAGGCCCGTCGAGCCAAGCTGGTCAGAATATCCGTCGCACAACCGTCTTCATCACTAACCAGCGTTGGTTGACAGATAAACAGGCGCTGCCGGGCGGGGGTGTTCCCTGGACCTGCGACCTCAAAAGGTCCGGTAACAGAGACGCTGCGCAAATACGGCTCTGGCCTCCGACTCACGGTCGGATTCCGAAACAAGCGACGCGGTGTTTCTCCTAATAATGCAGGTGTTTTGAGGAATGCAACCGTCAGTTCACGAGGACCGGCAGCAATCGGCAGCCGCACCTCCAAGTGCTCCCCCAACTCATTGCCATCGATGTCCAAAGAGGGCAAACCCTGCTGCATCCGAAACAACTCAACCCGCTCACCGTCCACTGTGACCTCAAGTTCGGCGCCACCGGAGACACGCGACACTTCGGCTCGCAGAACGTACTCGGCGTCAAGCGGAAAACGGTGAGTGATCCGACTTCCGCCACGAGTTCCATAAGGCAACCCTTCAAGGTGATCGTCTTGGGGCAACGCTGGAGAGATGGTGTACGTAGTAGCTATTGGGGTTGGCGGCGTGGTTCCCACTGCCGCTCGGCTGATCCTGCGAGCTGCAGTCAGGTAACGCTCCATCAGCGCCTCAGAAACCCGAAGCACACCCGCGATGTTATCGAAGCCGTAACTGGCACTATCGGCAGGTAAAAGTTCATCGACGTCGATGGTTAAACCAAGCACGTCACGGACGGCATTGCGATACTCAGCTCGGTTGAGCCGATGCAACGTCTGGGTCCGACCAGGATTAGGGTGGCTCATCGCCTCGGCATCGAGCTCAGACTCAATCCAGCTTGCTAAAGCTTCGTAAGTTTCCTCATCCGGTCTCGGTCGTCCAGCCGGGGGCATCAGCCCCGCGCGCAACTTACGGACAACCCCTTCCCACAGCTCGGCATGCTCGCCCACGTTTCCCACATCTGCCGTATCGAGGGCCAAGCCCGCGGTTAGAGTGCGCTCGTTGTGGCACCCAACGCAGAAGCGACGAAGCACCCTCTGATGCGTATCCGGCGAAACGGATTGCGCTCCAATCGTTTGTCGAGGCTCACCCTCGGCTCGAGGAGCGGCTGAACTGGCCCCACTCTCCAAGGGAACCAGCCCTACCAAGGCAAAAACAACAGACGCAGGCCAAATGCGCATCAGACTCCTTTTCGAACTCCGAATTGACAGGGTAATATTAGCGCAAAACCGGTGCCAAACAACGACCGATTCCCAGAAAGCTGTCATCTAGCGCGGCTCAGCCAGAAACCAACCGAAATAAGCAAATAATGAGCTAGGCCTGCTAAGATGGTGGTTCATCGGCGACGATCGGCCCGACCTAGTTATCTAAAAGGAGACTACCTGATGGCAAAAACCCTGCCAATACTGGGATTGCTAGTCCTGCTGACAGCGCCAGCCTCAGGAGCGGCCCAGAACACAACCGACGCTATCGCAAAAGCTCTACTGGCCGCACCAGCAGCCTTACAGGCAGAAGCCATGGTGATTCGTCTGGCTGCCAACGGCACCCACACGGTGTTGCGCGAGGGTTCCAACGGACTGGTCTGCTGGGACCGCTCCGACGAGCCCAGTCGGTCATTCAGTGTTCAGTGCACCAGCGAAGAAAATTTGGCACGTGTAAAACAAAACCGAGTGTGGAGTATGTCAGGCCGGAGCGCCGACGACCTCAGAGCGCTCCGAGAGGCCGCCGAAGCTGATGGAACCCGTGAGGTATCAAAATTCGGAAGCGCGTATTATTCACTTAATGGCGCGGACGCGGGTTCAGCCAGCCTTCACACCACAATCGCCGTACCATTCGCGACAAGCGAGTCTTTCGGCCTCCCTGACCAGGGGAACTATACGGCTGCCGGCACTTGGATTATGGAAGCTGGGAACTCATCGGCCCACATCATGCTGCCGGGACAATAGCCCCATCTAACTCCCTCAGTCGTCAGGAGAAATTAGACTATTATGCGAATTTCAGCTCCCACTCCACTTGCCCTAGCAACCCTCCTGACAGTCGCGACAGTCACCGTGGCACCTGCCCAAGACCATTGGGCCCAGTTTCGTGGACCCACAATGAATGCCACGGTGGCCGACAATCCCAACCTGCCCGAGCAATGGAGCCAAACAGAAAACGTCGAATGGAGCGCCGATATCCCCGGGCTCGGCTGGTCAAGTCCCATCGTCTGGGATGAACAGGTTTTCCTGACGACTGTCACAGCTGAGGGCGCCTTCGAGCAACCAAAACCAGGTTTATACGCACCGCGTGGGCGTCCAGCGCCTCCCCCTCTGGAACACGAGTGGCGGGTCTACGCTCTCAATCTGACCACCGGCGCTGTCCAGTGGCAACGGTCGGTCAAAGCCGGCCAACCGACGTTCCCTCGCCACATGAAGAACACATATGCGTCCGAAACTCCAACTACAGATGGAGAACGTGTCTATGTCCGGTTCGGCGATCTAGGCCTGTATGCCTTCGATATGGATGGCACTGAGATTTGGCGCGTCGAAATTCCAGATAGGCGAACTAGGTCAGAGTGGGGGTCGGCCTCATCGCCAGTGTTACATGAGGGAAGATTGATCATCCTCTACGACAACGAAGAAGCCTCATGGCTTGCTGCACTCGATGCGGCCACTGGGGAGGAGATTTGGCGCACTAACCGAGACGAAGTATCGACTTGGGCGACTCCCTATATTTGGCAGCACGAGCAACGCACGGAAATCGTTACCTCAGGCGTAAACCGCATTCGCTCTTACGACCTAGATGGCCAGTTATTGTGGGAAATGGACGGACAAATGTCGTGGGCCTCCATCGCAACTCCCTTTTCCAGCCATGGGATGGTCTATGTCAATTCTGGGTATTTCCGCGACCAGCACCGACCAGCCTACGCCATTCGTCCTGGCGCTAGCGGAGACATCTCTCTGCATGACCAAGCTAACTCAAACGAATACGTTGCCTGGTATCAGCCAACAGCTGGCAATTACAACACGTCGCCTCTCGTCTATGGCGACACCTACTACAGCCTGCTCGACCGTGGCTTCTTTGAGGCCTACAACGCGCTCACTGGCGAGCCAGTCTACGGGCGACAGCGTATCCGCGTGGGAGCCAGCTTTACCTCATCCCCCTGGGCCTACAATGGCAAAATCTTCGCCCTGAGCGAACAAGGTGACACCTATGTCATCCAAGCCGGTCCCGAGTTCGAAGTGCTCGGCGTCAACAGCTTGGATGAGATGGCAATGGCCTCTCCTGCAATTGTGGGAGACCGACTTATCATCCGTACTCGTTCAAAGGTGTACAGCATCCGGCAGTAAACCCACTAGGGTGGCCTTACTCAGAACCGCTCCCAGCCCGCCTCTGTTCCGAGCCCTGAAAGTGACCGTCTGGCACCTGCCAACGGCTTTCAGTCTCCCAGAATCTATTGGCCGGCTTCGCGCTCCTCAGCACGATAGCCGGCAAGGATGCCTGTCATACCAAGGTTTCCTTCGTGGCACGCGTATTCAAACAGGGGGTCTTGGGTGCGTTTTAGTGGAATCATGACGGTCCAAGGTTGAGACCATGTCACCGGGTCATCGAACGTGACTTCGTACTGCAGAGTGTCCGGTCCGACTCGAGTCAACCGCTCGGTCACACGCAGGCCAATTGATGAATTCCAGAAGGCCCCTACCTTCGAGTAATTAGTGGTTTCGATGACCAGTGTGTCGCCGTCCCAGTATCCACGAGGGTCACCGTGCAATTGGCGCACATCACCAGACAGGTGACCTGATCTAGCGATCGGAATCACACGAGCATCGTGAATCATCTCCATGAGGATCACTGCATACTCCCGGCTCTGGAAAATCTGAAAGTAGCCGTTATAACCAGCAAACAATAGCGGAACCCCATAGGTAATACACCGCTCGTTCAACGGCCGGTCCGTCCAGCTGTCAGCTTTTTCGGTAATCAGTGATGGCGGTAGCCCCCACCCTCTGTTACGCGCCTCAACCGTCCTCGCCGGGAGACGGCCATCTGGAGGGTCAACAATCAGGGAAGTCCGGTTGTCGAAGTCACGCTCGACCATCCAGAATTGATTGTAATTGCCAGTTGCCGGGTCGTAGGAATCAGCATCCTTCAGTCCAGCCAAAGCTGCAAAAGCCAACTGATCCCCAAAGACAGCATCAGCTCCGCTTGCCGTCACCTCCGCAGCAGCTGCCTGAAAAGTCGCGAGTTCTTCATCGGTCAATGTCGTCTTACCGGCCCACTCATCGGGCCGTTCAAGAGGCGTCACAGAATTATTGGCCCAAACACCCTGCAAATCAGGGTGCCCATCGGCCGTACGCGGCAATTGCCAGACCGATGACGAATCTTGGGCATTACCTACAGCCGGCGTCCAGCACGCGATCCCACAGAACAACACACAGGCAACACGACAGCAAATCCTCATGCACCCTCCAAGGTCAGTCAGACATCTACATCAGCACAAAGACAGGCAAACTGCAAAATCCAACCCGAACCCGAAGACCATCACTGGCCAGCACCTTCTCCAGTCCATGCCTTCAACATATAGGTAGTTCTCTTAGGTAGTTCTCTCCACCGAGACACTCGAGACCCACCGGATTACTGGTAGCCCCCACCGGCCTGGCAACCGTGCGCCCGATCGGCTCAGCATCAGTCACACCTACGAGCTGCTCGATGCGCAAGCTTGCAAGAACCTTAGGCCCAAAAAATAAAGCCCTCTAACGAGGGCTTTATTCCACTGCATCGATGACAGGCGTGGCAGTTACTGCTCTGCGGCATACACGCGACAATTCAGTGTCCATCCCCGAACATATTCTCTAAAACCGCTCATCGTTGCCAGGCGCTCCACCGCCCACGGCTCAGACAAAGAATCAAATACAGCACCAAGGCGTTGCGCGGTTGGCGCAGACACGCTCGACATGATAAGACCCGCCCATTCACCAGTGTTGATCCGAAAAGCAGCTAGATTGACGTCGCCCAAACCGTTCGCATGTGCGGCTTCCTCTAGGTCGGCGATAGCCGCGACATACCTACTCGGTTCATCGGTCTTAATGAGCAGGTTCCACGCAGCCCAAGTGGCGCCATTCACCAAGGCACCACCAGTCTTTAGAACGCTATAGACATCTCTGGCTCGAACCTCACGCAAAGACGCCACCTTCGCAATTTCATTGGCAATCGTGGGGTTAGTCGGGTCACCAGAAAACAGCGCCTCATGACTAGTGGCACTCGAGAACCAAAACACGTCTCCCTCTTGCTCCGCCCCTTGAACCGGAACACACGCACCTATCGCTCCCGGATTGTCGAAAACTCCGGCCATGACCGGTGCGGAACTTTCCACCCAGGACAGATACCCGGGCACATCGTCGGTATTGACAGTTACGACCTGCAGCGCTCCTTGAGCTTGAGCCAAGACAGGCACCAACACGGCAAAGGCGATAGCGACAACAACAGTTTTCTTCACTAGTTCCTCCTAGGCTCACGCAATATTTCTGTCACTGGTGGACTCAGGTCACACCGTGGCACTAGCTCCAGGCGGTTGATAAGCCGCTGCGTCTCTATTCAAACGCGTCCTCACCGCCCAACACTCCGAAGTTACACGATACTTACGACAGCTGTGTGACTGATACCATATCCAAGGGGTTACTTCTTCCCCTCCAATAACGGTCTTTTCTTACCCAACAAACACCAACCGCTGAAAAGCCGTTAGCGAGCACGCAGTGCACCGTATGCCCCCAAAGGCAAAGGCTCACGCTAACAACCTCATAATGGCAGGGTCAGCGCCCCGGCGCCTGGGTAGCATCCTCCAGTTGCTCAATACACTCAGCTACCGTAGAGGCACTCCCAAAGACCTCGAATGACGCACGTGTATCGCCTGCGCGAAGCTCGAGAGTCGCGGATTCACGGAGCGTGTTTAAGGTGAAGTCGAGCCCACGGCCACCATTTAGCTGCAGGATACGGTCGCCGACAGCACTGACAGATACGTTCTGACGTTCACCTGGAATACCACGCACCCCTGCTCGATCGGTTGGCTCGATCGCCTCTGCAAACTCAAACCCGGCAACAAGGCCCTGCGAAGCGCAAACAAGCAGGATGGAGTCCCCATTGTCGTTACGGAGTCGAAACTCCGTCTGGCCATTCGGGAATTCCTGAGTAGACCATTGGGGCTGAGCAGCCACCGGCGTCACTCCAACTACCAAAAGCGCAACAAACACCGGGAACGCAGCAATCATCATCCTCATCGGTCTCCCCTTTCGCGTCTGGCCCCAAACAGGACCAACTGCCCCTGCCAACTATTCGATTCCATCCCGTAGTCAGCTTGGCACTAGGTCCCAAGTGAATGCTTCCTGGCAAACAAAATATTTGCCAGACTCACCAGGAAAGCATGGTGTTACTATGTCATAAGTGACAAAATATGCTTTACGCGCACAGAATACAAGGTCGTAGTTTATTATCAAACCAGCCACAGCTGGGAGGAAACATATGCCTGTTCCACCAATGATCCGATCATGCCTAATCCTTCTTGTTGCGGTTACCGTCGTTCTTGTCGGACCGCCAACCTACGCTCAAAATACCGCTAGAATCTTCGGTATAGTCACCGACGACCAAGGCGCTCCGGTTGAAGGCGCCGTCGTTACAATCGAATTCACCGGCGACCTAGATCTTCTCTACGAAGCCACCACGAATGACCAGGGTGAATACCGTCAAATGGGTTTAGCTCGCGGCCCCTACGACGTGACGTTCACGACTGGGGATGCAGTCACCCGGCGTAATCTCGTACTCAGTGTCGGCATGGAATTTGAGTTGGACGTGCAGTTCCTAGCTGAGGGAGAGGTAGACCGGGCTGGACTCTCTCCGGAGGACCTCGCGAGACTGGAATTAGCCGAAGCCACTGACGCTGCCTTCTTAAACGGACTGGAAGCCTCGCGGGCCGGCAATCTGGAGGAAGCGATCGACCTCTTCAATGAAGCCATCGCCGGACTGCCGGAATGCTACGATTGCTACCGCAACCTCGGCATCGTTGAAATTCAACGAGAAAATTACGAAGCCGCCGAGACGGCCCTCACACAAGCTACTACCATAGCTCCAGATGACGCAGCTTCCTTCAATGCCCTAGCCGACCTGTATAATGCAACCCGTCGATTTGACGAGGCCGGTGAGGCTGCTGCCGAGGCACGCCGCCTATCGGGTGGCGGCTCAGACGACGACCCCAGCGCGCTGTTCGATGCCGGCCTCATCGCCTGGAACGCTGGGCAATTGGACGAAGCCCGCGGGTTGTTTGAACAGACCCTCACCTTGGATCCGAACCACGGCGAAGCCAATTACTGGATGGCCATGGCAAGCCTCAATGGCGGGCAAATCCCCGAGGCCGTTACCTTCATGCGGACTTACCTCGAGCGGGAACCAAGCGGTCGCTTCGCCGACCAAGCCACCGCGCTACTGGGCCAATTGGACCCGTAGAACGACGACACACCACCGTGGTGGCGGCCATCCGGACGCCACCACGGTCTATTACTGGGGATACTGCAGCAAGTTCACGACCTCCCGCGTTTCGAAAGATTGTCTGGTAATTGACTCTAGAATATTGCTCTCGACCCCGCTCCTCACCGCCCCCACCAGAGTAACCACCGCCTGATCCACTACGATCCGAAAGGGAGGCACGTCCGCCACAAGGGTGTAATGTGACAGGGCGGGGTGGCGAAGTGCCCTGGCAGCGATCCCTCGACGGAGGTCGTTGTCTCGGCGAGAGGCCGACTGTTGTACGATTCGCATCTGGACATCTTGGACGCCGGGAATCTTCGCCACCCGCTCAAACAGGTCACCAGACTTGTCCCGATCAGGCGTTACTGTCCCGTTTAGGGTCACGACACCGTCAATCACACCACCACCAACATAGTCCCAGATCGTAATGAAGCGATAGGTCCTGATGGCCTCAACCACCTCTTCAGCGATTCCCGCATCATCCTCAGCGCCAGGTATGGTCAACTCACTTGCCACGGTCTCCACCCCGTCCAACGCCAGAGTACGGTTAATCGCTTCGTTTTTATCCCAGAACGTGGCAACGGGCCCCGTCAGTGTGACCTCGCTGCCCGCGAGCGCTACCGCAACCTCTTCTAGGTCGAGGTCATCACGCAACATCTTCTCCACTTCAGCCTGGACGGCTGGCTGGCCCTCCCTCGCCGATACCCCATGCGGTATCATGAGATACAAAGCGACCACAATAGCCATAGTAGCCCTCGGTCTACTATCCCATCCAATTGATTGAGCCGACATGATTTTCCCCTCTCTACAGCTGCCTCATGCCCCCTCTCTACCAGCAAGGAAACGTCTAAGGTGTTCGACTGCGGCACGCACAGGTCTCATACTCATTTAGACGGTCCCTCAGAGCAGAAAGTTCCTACTTGCCCTCGACTAATTACGGCACAACCCATTCTCGCAGATATTTCCGCTGGTCGGCCCAAGAAGAAGCAGATTCTGCAGTCTTGGACACCTTCTTCCGCAACACCTAGAATCTCGTGGACAGAATGAGAAGACCATAAGGCACCGAACTGCTCCTTTCCAGTCCGTAGACGCGATCGTGATGGTTCTTCCTACCATGATCGTCTCAACGCCATCACCTAAGCACGAGTTGGGAACAACTAAAGTTCCTCTCCAGGGTTTAGGCCGTGTCGTTGAACACCAGGCCCATCGGCATTTCAGGGCAGGGGCCATCGAGTTCTTCTGGGGGAGTTGACGTATTCACGCGCATTTCCTGTCCAGAGCTGATTGGTAATGCTCAAACATTGAGTGACATTGCACTATTGTCCAGCGAAGCGATTCCTTTTCACTGAACCGGCTGGGAAGCATCACGTGAGCATCCGCCACATATTCAACTCGCTATTTTTCCTACTCTCGTCCCGACTCAGTCAAAGCCCCAAACATCACTGGGTAGTGTGCCACTCCCGTTGCAAACACCCCAAACGCCCTCTGGTTACACACCCACAAAGTCACCGCCCTGGGAGAATTCGTCCACAAAGCCATGGGCACTACCACCCGTCCCATAAAACGCCGAACACCGGAGACAGTTGCTTCCAGGGCAGCAGAAACTGCCGCCGGCACGGCATCAGTAGGTGGAACAACCTCCAGGCCGCGACACAGAAGTCGTCGCTGTGGTTCCTGGGAGATAGCTGACCTGTGTTCAACCAGCATGTGTTCATATCGCGCCGCCGGCCAACCCTTCGACCGTTCCCTACCACAAAAAAAGAGCCGGGCACCCATAAGGGCACCCGGCTCCGACGAGACGCGGTTGTAGCTTTCTAGTAGCTAGAACTAGAAACCATACCGGATACCGAAGTTCGCCTGACGTGGGAACCCTCCGGACCGGAGTGAGGTGTAGTTCAAGAAGCTACCGGCATTCTGGTCATTACTGGGATTGTTGAAGTTAACCCGGTTGGTTAGGTTAATGACATCGAGGTAGATATCGATTGTCTGAATCCCTGAGGGACGGATACGGTAACCGAACCGAAGGTCGAGCTGCATGAAGTCAGCTCCACGAGCTCCACCCTGACGACCGTTATGCACCATACCCGAAATCGGGTTGTTCCCACTGGGGTCTGCACTGTAGGTGCCAGCGGGGAGAGGATCCCAGAACGAACCGTTCATGTTGGTGTCAATCGTGCTGTTGTAGAGCGTGAACGGTAGTTTCGTCATGTAACGCAGAATCGCGTTGGCGGTGATCCCACCCGGGAACTCCGTCCGACCACTGAGCGTCAGCACGTGCCGACGGTCCGTCTCGGAAGGCTGCCAGTTCTCGGCCATGTTGAGTTCTGAGCCAACCTGAGTCTGGAGACCATTCAAGCTAGGACCGTTGGTCCCGTACTGCTCGAACGTGTCGCCACGCGAGTGACCGAGAGCATACGATACACGTGCACCCCAGCGATTCGCGAACCTCTTCTCCAACGCAAAGTTAAACGCGTCATACGACGATTTACCAATGCTCTGAATGGACAACACACGGTTAACGAAGGAACCCGCCTCGTAATTCACAGTGTCGGTTCGACCATAAAGTTCCCCAAACACGTCGCTCCAGGTAAGGGGGTCGCTTTTGCCAATGCCATCACGTGACGCCATGTTGTAGCTGATGCGTCCGAGGAGGTCGCGGCCACGCATGTTCACGTAGTCGACCGATACGGACAACGTCGGCATTACTTCACGCTCATAGCCCACGGTGAACTGGTGGAACCACGGCTGCTTCCGCCGGTTGTTATCGACATAGACCCGGGCTTCGTTCCGCAGAGTGGAAGTACTCGGGTAGAGAGAGTCGATGTACGCATGGTTGACCAACGGGCACTGTGTCCCACCATCACGCGCGAGCCAAGGTCCGCACGCCGCGCCGGTACCAAAAGTCAAGGCACCAAGCAACTCGGCGTCCGTGATCGGGAGGCCAGCTGTGGGGCCCGCGTCACGGTTAAACGCCCGCGGGAAGGTCACCTCGAACGAGTCGTTGATGACGGGGTCCTGCATGACATTGTCCAACCCGCTGAACAGCGTTCTGTCATAGAACTGTCCGTAACCAACGCGGAAGACTGAACGCCCGTCGCCATTGACGTCGTAGGCGATCGAGGTTCGTGGTGAGAAGTTGTTCCAGTCACGCGGGTCGGTACCAGGCGTCATCAGCGGATTGTCCACCCGCTTCGCCATCAACATCTCCGCGTCCCAGCGCATACCGAGTCCGATAGTCAGGCGGTCATTAACGGTCCACTTGTCCTGGAAGAAGGCCTCCCAGGTATTGATGGGATAGTCAAACGCACGCCCGGCATCCGCGCCGACACGAATTTCAAGCCGATCCGGATAAGTGGAGTAGTCGTCGATATCGAACGGGTTATCGCCAGCCATCCGGAACGTTCCACCCAACAGGCTCTCGTTGTAGTCGACCATCGTGGTCTGGTGAAAGGTAGCACCAAATTTAAAGTCGTGGTCTCCACCCATGTCTGGGACAAATATCGACGTGGTGTTGTTCCACTGCCAGTTCAAGTCGTTCCGGCCACCGGCCCACGGCGCCGTGTTATCACGGAAGCTGTCATGCTGGAGACTGGGATAGCAGTTGGCCATCTGACCATTTCGCTTTTGCCCACCCTGGAAGTCTCTCCAGCAAGGGTTGCCATAGCTGTAGATTTCTTCCATCCGGGTTACCCGGGCGGTGTTCACCATGCTATTGCCAATAACCGCCGTGTAGGTGCCGACCGCGATCCACTCATCATCGAGGATGTCGCGATTCGCAACCGCCGTACGGTTCGAACCACCGAAGGTGTTGGACTCAGGACTCAACTCCCGCATCCAGCGCATGGCCCACGAGTGGTTACCATTGATCTGGTGGTCTGCCCGGATCATAGTGTTCCACGCTCGCCAGACTTCTGAACTGGAGCGGTCAAGGTCAGGACGGGTGTTGAACACGCGCGTCCGACCAGGATTGGCCATCCGGCGCTCAACACTCGCGAAGAAGTGGGCACGGTCCTGAACAATCGGACCACCGAGCACGCCACCGAACTCGTACTTGCTGTTCTGGGGCTTGGTCAGATTCTTCTGGACATTAAAGTAGTCCCGCGCGGTCATTGCAGTTCCGGTGGAGTAACTGAACATAGCACCACTGAACTGGTTCGTGCCACGCTTCGTCACCGCGTTTACGATCGCGCCACTGGCGCGGCCAAACTCGGCGTCAAACTGGTTAGTAATAACCTGAAACTCGGACACGGCTTCGATCGCCACCTTCACCTGGCTACCGCCGCCGCCGCCGCTGGTCGAGTCGGCGTTGTTACCGCCGTCAAGGTTCAGCGAACTACCGGATGTGGTCTGACCATTAGCAATGATGGTGTCGTTGCCCTGCGAACTCGACGGCTGGAACTGCAATCCAGGCAACATCGAGATAGCCGCAAACGCACTGCGGTTAACGAGCGGGAGGTCAACAAGTTCCGCTGCAGCAACCGTGCCACCCACCTCAGCCGACGTGAGGTCGACAAGAGGCGCCTGGCCGGAAACCGTCACGGTCTCTTCCAACTGACCCACCGTAAGCACGATAGGAAGGGTTTGCGTCTGACCGATAGCAGCGTTAAACCCATTCTGCTCGAAAGTCGAGAAGCCAGGGAGTGTAGCCGTTACCGTGTAGGTGCCATTCAGCAGCTGGGCAGCAAAGTAAGTGCCTTCCCCGCCAGTGATAACTTCGCGGAACGTTCCGTCCGCTTCGTTGGTAAGCAAGACCGTGACACCCGGGAGGGCCCCACCTTGCTCGTCCGTAACCGAACCACGAATCTCGGTCCGGCCCTGCTGCGCCAACGCCATCGCCGGCATCATGCCGACCAGCGCCACGACAGCTACTAATGCCATAACCTTCCGCACGCTTGACCTCCTTAGTGTTAGCTCTACAACCGACGTCATTGATTTACACGCTCTCGTCATTCTAACGGTTCCCCCTCGACTGAAGCCAGGTATTCAACACTGAACCGTCAACACCTAAGTTCAGCCCTGGGCCCCGCACTCTCAGCATCCTGCAGTCTAGATAGACTGCTACCGGAGATTTCGGTCAATAACTATGCAAACATGATACCAAAACAAAACCTGTATCACCAATAGGAAAATTTTCCACGCAAGTGGCTAGCCCGTCACAAGGCATAATGGCCCGCGTTTGTTGTGGTTTCCCGCTCTTCTGCAGAGAGAATATGATGCTATGGAGTTGGGTTCCTAGCCAGACTGTCGAGAGGCTTGGTAACTCAATCAGCACTTCGATGATCCAATAAATTGAATTTCGTGGTCTTAAAATTCAACACTTTGAATCTTGCGCCACCATTTCGGTATCTGATTTTGGAGATGACCGCCACCGGCCACCCGAAAAGCTCCACAGCAGGAGTTCCGGTGGTGCACTAGGGGCGTGGGAGCGGCGGGCCGAGTTTTGTTGGTCATGGTTGCCCCCTACCGTTTAGCAGGTAACGCTACTTCGGGCCTGCCACCCACAAACCAGGTCTGCCAAAGACCAGCCTTCAACTTACAGCGGCATGATGGAGGTACTTCCCCTTGCTATCAGGCCTCGTGTACCCAGCTAAAACACAAGGTGAACCGATGCGATCGATTTAGACAAACACCTGCCTCGATCTCTAAGGTGTGGCAAGAATCGATCGGAAAGTTCCCCTCTCAGGTTATAGTGGATACGGGTGGAAAGATTAAAGGAGTGGGCTTATGCGATGCTTCCTATTGAATTCGAGTTGCTCGGCATCAATGTGGGTGAGGTTGTTATCATTCACCGCCGCGATTGGGCTCACTAGTAGTTTTGGGGTGAACGCGCAGTCACAAACCTCCCCCTCGCCGCCGGCGACGGACCAAGCCGAGACCGATGGAGTCCCGCTCTTCCGGTCAGGCACCACGCTGGTCAGAACAGACGTCATCGTGAGGGACGAGAACGGTCTTTTTGTTCCCAACCTGGTGCCCGAAGACTTCGTCATTGAGGAGGATGGGCTTCCACAAGAGGTGGCCTCGTTGGTGCTCGTGCACGGGGGACGCGTCCAAAACATGCTCACCCCAGGCGCTGCGGTTCAAGAAGGGATCATCCTACCCTCGAGCCGGCCCGTAAATAACTCGGCAGGCCGGATATTCATCTTCTTCATCGACGAGCTGCACCTAGACCCACAGATGACACCCAAGGTTCGCCACTTCATCAAGGAGGTGGGTGAAACCTTGGTCCACGAGGGCGACCTGTTCGGCATGATTACAAACGGTCCGACCCGCGTGACGGTCAATCTCACCTATGACCGCGAGTTCCTTAACGCAGCCGCGGACAAACTCCTCGGCACCGGGTTGACTCCGCGGGAACTGATCTTCGATCTCCAGCGTGGCCCGGCAGGCCCCCGAGAGTTAGCCTGGCGTGCGCACCAAGCATTCAGGACAGTACGCGACTCACTCGACGTACTTCGGGAAGTAGAAGACCGGCGAAAAGTCCTAATCTATGTAAGCACCGGGTACGACCTGAACCCCTATTCGTACCAGCGTGAGTACCGGACGCTCTTATCGACCCGTCGCCTTGGCTTCGGTGACGCGCCAGACTTCAATGGGTTTGAAATGGAAGACCCGATCACTAGAATTCAGCGTCAAGGCGCAGTGTTTCGAGACGGCGATCTCGTCCAAGAACTCACCGAAGTGACAGATGCTGCGAACCGAGCCAACACGACTGTCTACACCCTAGACCCGCGAGGGTTGGTCTCTACGCCAGACATCGACGTCGATGTGCCACTCGAAGATTGGACCGAACATATGCGGGAGACCCGGACCAGTCTTCAAACACTCGCCGAACTTACCGGCGGCATGGCGATTGTCAATACGAACAACTTTGACGACTTACTTCGTCAGATCGATGCCGAAACTAGTGACTATTACATCGTAGGGTATTACACCACCGAGCCCGGAGGTCTGGAGGGTCGCACCCGCGCCCTCGACGTAGATGTCAAACGCGAAGGCGTGTCTGTACGTTCTCGCACATCCTACACATTCAGTCGAAAACCGGGCACCTCCACCACCCCGTGACCTGAGGAAACCGGGTTTACGAAACACCAGTCAACGGCACGTGTGTCTCCCGATAAACGAAAAGTGATCAGCGTCGGTATACCGACACGACGTATCTCTTGCTGAAATAGCACGCAACCTCCGCATTCTCCAGCCACCCCCTACCCTACCCCCGGATCATCCACAACCACACAGCGGCAGTCAGCACCGTCAAGAGCATTCCCCAGTAGAAGGCTCTGGGAACATAGCGGAGCTCAATCACATGTCGCCCCGGAGGGACGGCTACTGCTGAGAAGGCAAGATCGGCACGTTCGATGCGAACTGGCAAGCCATCGAGCCAACCCTCCCGTTCCGGATAATACGGTTCGCTCAAAAACACCAATCCTCCGGTTGCGGTTTCAGTCAGTAACCGCATGACCCCATCAGGTCGATCCGCTGCTTCGACAACCACATTTCCCTGGACATCACAGTGCTCTCCACCAACCAGAATCGATGGTGGTGCTGACGCAAACGCTGTGGCCGTGGCCATCCCAGAGTCCGCGCGTCGGTCAGTAGTGCCATCAGGGTGGATACGGTTTGTCTCAACCACCGCCTCATCCGCCAGAAGTTGCAAGACGTTGTCTGGATTCTGATTCACCAAGTCGTAAATCCAGCGGGTCCCTTCCACATAGCGACCACTCCCCAGTCCATAATGCATTTCCTTTCCCCTGCGGGCAGCAGGACCGAGGGACTCGATCCAAGTCACATGCACTGGTGGTGGACGCGGGACAAGCCGTCCCTGCGGATCATAGAGATGTTCAAACAACCGGGTCACGACAACGCCAGCCGGTAACGGGTCGGCCTGACAGCTTAACCACGCCCGAGGTTTCACGTTCAAATTCTTGTAGACCCAAATCGGACCGAACTGGCCCACGGAATAGAAACCAGGATCGTCCATTGGTTCGCAGGTAAAGACATGCGTGACATTGAGTAGATTGAGCAGGTCGTTCCGCGGTCTGGCGCTTTGCATATTCCCTTGTCCAAAGGGAGCATCATTCATGAGCGATAAAAACCGACTGTAAGACGCCAAATTAAGCGGCCCAGCTCCAGCCACCGTCGGGACCCCGGCCAGCAGTACATCCGTGACCGAGAGAGCTCCCTCACAGAACGTCATCACTCGCCCGGAGGTGCGGCGGTCTAATGCCGATATCGCTTCGACGTCGTTGGGAGCATTTTGGGTAACCGCCCGCCCAGTGAAAACCACACCTTCGCAGACGAGCAAAGCCACGACCAGAAACCCAACCGCCGACCGAACCTGTCGCTGAGCGGTGAGACCAGCTACCACCACCGTCACTATTGCCAACCCAGCTAACCAAAACGGGGTGCCCAGGAATGTTCCGGCGGTAGCAACTGGACCACCTCTTGGCAAGACCAACACAACCGTAGTCACCGACGCCAGAATCACCACGAATGTGGGTAGCCATGGCAACAACCTCCCCATTAAACCTTGCTGATTGTCCTTACGTCTCAGAACCACATCGAGGCCCATGGCCCCAAGGACGGTGATACCAAGAGACCAAAAGAAGAGCAGACGTATCGGAATCCGAAATGACGGCAGAACCGCGTGGTGCAATTGATAGAGCGGCAGAGCATCTCCTAGGGCCAGGAAGAGCGCGATGGTCGACATCAAAAACAGAAAGAGCACATGCCGTCTCTGCTCCCTGAAGCACACTGCAAGAGGTACAAACGCCAACAGCCCGACCCCAACGAACAATGCACTATTGGGACCAGGGTTGGGAAAAGGGAAAAAAACATTGAATGTGTCGAACCAAGTCAGTGACCCCTTGATAGCATCCTCGTAGCTCAATCCCATAAGGCGGCCAGACTGCTGAACGAAGCGTGCCGTCGGCAGCAACTGGAATGCGGCCAAGCCACCAGCGAGTCCAATCAGGGCTAGAAATTGTCGGCACAGGACGGTAGCTGAAGCCTGGCGATCGCCACGACTCGGCAAGACCATCGAAAAGAGGTAATAGGTGGCGACGCAGACCCCGGTGTACACGATAATTTGTGGATTGCCAGACAAAAACTGTAGCGCCATCACCACAACCAAACCTGGGTGCGGTAAATTCCGGCAACTCGCCACAGACCGAACGGCCAGCGCTAGAGCAAAAGGAATCCAACTGGCGGTGTGCAACACACTGAAGTGACCTGCTTCAATTCGATACGGGAGACTCCCACAAAGCGCAAACCCGATAGCACCAGCTGTGGCAGCCGCACGAGCTATGCCAAGTTGCCGACAAAGCAGGAAGACCCCAGCTCCGGCAACCCACAAGTGGAAAAAAATCCCCCAAGAGAAGAACTGGGCGACAGGCAACCAGCGCAACAATAGAAGAGGGGGATACAGGGTCTGATTCTGAACATCAGCGAGACCTGGCATCCCACCGTAGTTGTTAGGATTCCAGTGCGGCAACTGTCCAGCCGACAGCGCCCGCCGAGTGGTGGCTTCTACCGCAAGGTGGCCAATCGCGTCTGGCCCCCAAATCATCTCGGTGCCTAAAGGCAGGGTCGACCACAATGGCAGGCTAATGACGGCTGCCAAGAATCCGAGCGCCAACATGGTCGCGTATCGATAGAAACCGGAGAACGCCTCATTCCCTAACATGAAATACTCCGGCTACACTGGCAAAGACTGTTTACCCCTGCATACTCCGTATGTCCGGCGGTGGTCGCGATCCTAAACCGCCGGCTCATCTATCCAGACGCCATCCTTAGCAACAACCCCAGACGACCTTGCTCCGATCAAAGCAAGGGGAATACCTTACAACGCCTTTTCCGAAACATCAGTTGCCGCGGTCCAGGTCCCTAGTCATCCATTACGCTTGGCACACCGACACGACAGCCCTGCCATATGGATCGGAAATACGACCAAAGCCGCCATCACCATGTATGGCCTTTACTCAACCCTGGCACCAGGCCAGGATTCTTTGACACGCCGAACCTGCCCAAGCCTCAGATTGTCCAATAAGAGGCCTTCATGTTGACGTCCCGCGATAATACCAGCCACGGCCACAGTATGATGTAGCAAGATTAAGAGGAGGCGAGAGCTTCCTTCTAAACTGCAAATGGACTTCAACCAGGAACATCGTTAGATTCTTCGGATGTGAACTACTCGAAGCAGCGCTTGTGACAACCGTAGCCTGCTCAACGCTCATCTCAGATTTGCCTTGCTGATCGCTCAACTGTCAACGGGAGAACAAGTGCCTAGCCCTGAAGCTCTTAGAGAACAAATCGCCAATCTTGTTCGCCAGTACCACCAAGAACAATTTTCAGGCCAGACCTTTAACCCAGGACACGATCTAGTGCATTACGCTGGCCGAGTGTTTGATGCAGAAGAACTCTGTAGTCTCGTTGATGCCAGTTTGGATTTCTTCCTAACTGCAAACCGCTTTGCAGAACAATTTGAAGCTGAATTCGCAGATTACCTAGGCCTGTCGAATGCGGCGCTAGTGAATTCGGGGTCCTCAGCCAACCTGGTAGCCCTAACTGCCCTCACTTCGGCAAAGCTTGGCATACAACGATTGAAGCCTGGAGACGAAGTTGTAACCGTCGCAGCGGCTTTTCCCACAACTGTCTCTCCGATACTCCAGAATAATTTGATACCAGTGTTTGTGGATGTCAACCTTGGAGACTACACAGCGATCTCAGAGCAACTGGCAGATGCAATCAGCCCTAAAACCCGCGCAATAATGATGGCACATACGCTTGGTGTGCCATTTGATTTAGATGTGGCTAGCGACTTGGCCAAAAAACACGACCTGTGGTTGATTGAGGACAACTGCGACGCTCTAGGGTCTCGATATCACGGCCAATTGACAGCTACGACCGGCGACTTTGGGACAATATCCTTTTACCCGGCCCACCACATCACAATGGGCGAGGGCGGGTGTGTCGTCACCGATAACGATCTCTTAGCCGGGATCGCCAATTCCATCAGAGATTGGGGAAGAGATTGCTATTGCGCTGGTGGGGAAAGTAATACCTGCGGGACGCGGTTTAGCCAACAATTTGGTTCCCTACCACATGGCTACGATCACAAATACGTTTACAGCCACATCGGCTACAACCTAAAAGTCACTGATATGCAAGCAGCGATCGGTTGCGCACAACTCGAAAAACTCGACACTTTTATTGCTAAACGGCGCAAAAATTTCAACCAATTGATGGAAATTTTTACCCCGTACGAAGACCGACTCTTGCTCCCGAAACCTACACCGCATTCTGATCCATCCTGGTTTGGTTTTGCTATCACTGTGCGGAACAATGCCGGATTCACCCGTAACGAATTTTCCAGATTTCTGGAAACTCACCGCATCGAAACACGCGGGCTATTTAGCGGAAATTTGATCAGACATCCTGCATTTGAAGCCTGTCCTCATCGCGTCGTACGAAATCTGGACAACACCGATACAGTGATGAACAACTCGCTCTTCATCGGAGTCTATCCTGGACTGGGTCAAGCCCAATTCGATTACGTGGCAGATGTTGTTGCAAAATTCATGAATGGAGATCGGGTCTAGTGATCGCGCCCGGGAATGTTCATACTCCATAACAGTATGGCAGTGACACAAAAGTTTTCCTGCCAGGTGGAGCAGCTTCTGGATCATGGCGACCATGTGCATACAGTCGTGCTCCGACCTTCGCGTAGAGTCCCACGGTTCCACCCTGGTCAATTCCTACACCTGGCCCTCGACTCTTATGACCCAACTGGGTTCTGGCCAGATTCTCGCGCATTCTCTATCGCAAGTCCGCCAACGGAGAGAAACCGGATTCGCATTTCCTACTCAGTCCAAGGTCGCTTCACGACAAGGATGGAGAAAGAACTAGTCGAGGGAGGTAAGGTCTGGGTCAAGATGCCATATGGCAAATTCCTGGTAGACGCTAGTACCGATGTCGTTATATTGGCCGGCGGCACAGGCATTACAGCCTTCATTGGCTTTCTGGAAAGGCTTCAGCCCAATGGCCAGAGGGTCCACCTCACATACGGTGCTCGGACCAGAGATTTGCTGATCTACAAGGAATCAATTCTTGACTGCATGGAACGAGTTCCTGCATTGGACGTATGCTTCTTCATCGAGCGAGGACACGAAAACGAAGCGGCCGAAGACTCGCCGGGCCAACACGAACACCAAGGCCGGGTATCGGTAGCTTCCGTCTGGTCCCGGATACCGAGGCCGTTGGAAGCGACTTATTACATAGCTGGACCTCCAGCAATGTTAGATACAGTATCTCAGGATTTGCGTGCGCAGGGGATTGCCCAAAAGGCAATCAACATTGATGCTTGGGAGTAATTCTTTGTCTTCATTTTGGCAAGACCGACCAGTTTTCGTAACTGGAGCCACCGGCCTAGTAGGCAGTTGGCTAATACGGCGCTTAATCACTCACGGTGCTGAGCCAGTGTGCCTGGTGCGCGATTGGATTCCTCAGTCAGAACTTGTGTCAACCACACTCCTCGAACAGGTCCGGGTGGTTCGTGGTGACGTTCGAGACCAAGAACTCTTAGAGCGAACACTCGGCGAGTACGAGGTGGCGACCGTCATGCACCTAGCGGCCCAAACCATTGTGGGCGTTGCCAATCGAAATCCAGTTTCAACACTAGACACAAACATTCGTGGAACCTGGGCCCTACTCGAGGCCTGCAGGCGTAGTTCAACAGTCCAGCAAATTGTCCTAGCTTCCTCTGACAAAGCTTATGGCGCTCAAGAGGTCTTGCCTTATTCAGAAACAACACCGCTCGAAGGGCGTCACCCCTACGATGTCAGCAAATCTTGCACCGATCTGATAGCACAGATGTATGCCAAAACATACGAACTCCCCGTAACCATTACTCGCTGCGGTAATTTTTATGGCGGAGGGGACCTAAATTGGAATCGACTCGTCCCTGGCACTATCCGGTCTCTGGCACGTGGAGAATCGCCCGAAATCCGTTCTGACGGAAAGTCGATTCGCGATTACTTTTTCGTCGAAGACGGGGCAGCAGCTTATATGCTGCTGGCCGAAAAAATGGCCAGCCAGCCAGAATTTTTCGGTGAAGCCTTCAATTTCTCGAACGAACAGCAGGTATCTGTTCTAGATTTGGTCACAAAGATCATTACCATCATGGGGCTAAATATTAAGCCCAATGTGCGCAATGAAGCTTCCAATGAAATTCTGATTCAGCACCTAAACGCCAGCAAGGCGAAAAATTTATTGAGTTGGTCCCCATCATTTACGCTGGAGGCGGGTTTACAAGAAACTGTGAAGTGGTACGAGCACTATTTCTCTAATACCACCACAGGCCACTAAGAACTTGACAGACATATGGCTGACGTAAATATCCCAGTAGTGATTTTGTGCGGCGGAAAAGGCACGCGCCTAGCTGAACAGACAGAAACACGACCAAAACCCCTGGTTGAGGTAGGCGGTCGACCGCTCTTGTGGCACATCATGAAACACTACTGGAGCTACGGGTTTGGAGAATTTATCTTAGCCTTGGGCTACAAGGGCAGGGACATTAAACGGAGTTTTCTCGATTATCGCCCTCTGGCAAGTGATTTGACGATCTCACTACAAGATGGACAGGTCAATACACATGCTGACAACCAGCTAGAGCCATGGACGATTCACCTGATTGATACGGGCCAGGAAACCTTGACAGGCGGTCGCCTAAAGCAACTGGCTCAACACATCGGCAATCGGACGTTCATGTTGACCTACGGGGACGGTGTCAGCGATGTCCCGCTAGACCAGGTATTGGCCTTCCATCGCGGTCACGGAAAGTTGGTTACGCTGACAGCTGTGAGGTCTCCAGCCCGTTTCGGAGCATTGAATTTCGATGGGGACCGTATCAGTCGATTTGAAGAGAAGTCCAAACTCCAAGAAGGCTGGATCAACGGTGGGTTTTTCATCGTCGAGCCAGAGGCGCTCAGATATATCGACTCAGACGTCATGTGGGAACATAGACCGATGGAACGCCTAGCGGAAGAACAAGAATTGTTTGCTTTTCGTCATGAAGGATTCTGGCAGTGTGTAGACACTCTTCGAGACTTAAAATTTTTGGAGTCCCTCTGGGCTGACGGAAATCCAGCCTGGAAAACATGGTAATAACAGCAGTACCAGCGTTGTTTGTTACTCATACCAACCCTGATCGCCTTCCCAGTAAAGCCTCCTAGCTCAACATGAACAATCCTTCAGAGAACCACTCCAAGGCACTTGAAGCAGTAAGCCACTGCCGAGTGTGTTCTGGCCCCTTTTTCGAGAGCCCACTGTTGGAGTACCGGAACATGCCACAGGCTGCCCAATACCTCCCAGACATAGAGTCAATCAAGAACGACATTGGGATTGATTTGAGAGTGCGTCAATGCTCCTGCTGCGGCCTGGTACAGCTTGATAACGCTCCAGTGTCTTATTTCCGGGAAGTCATTCGTGCAGCGGCCATCTCAAGAGAAATGACAGAGTTTCGACACAAGCAATTTCGTGCATTCATCGAGACACAGTCCCTTAATGGAAAAAAGGTGCTCGAGGTTGGTTGTGGCAACGGAGAATATCTGTCTATCCTGGAGCAGTGTGGGGTCGAAGCCTACGGCCTTGAATACTCCTCAACCGCGGTAGAGCACTGTGCCAGCAACAGTCTCAAGGTTGCAGAAGGATTTATTGATAGCCCAAGCACCTTGGTGAAGGGCGCCCCGTTTGACGCGTTCCTCATCCTGAATTTCCTAGAGCATCTTCCAGACCAGCAGGCCATGTTGAGAGGGATTTATAACAACTTGACCACCAACGGGATAGGCTTAATTGAAGTACCAAATTTCGATATGATCATGCGGCGAAAATTATTTTCCGAATTTACTGCCGACCACCTGTTCTACTTCACCAGCGATACCCTCAGCACGACGCTCAACCAAAACGGGTTCGACATAGTCGAATGCAGCGAAGAATGGTACGGCTACATCCTCTCAGCAACCGTCAGAAAACGATCGACCCTGAACCTCTCGCAGCTTCGAAACAGCCAAGCGCAGGTAATTGCCAAACTGAGCCAATTCGTCCGACGCTTCGACAATAAGCGAGTGGCCATATGGGGCGCAGGGCACCAGGCCTTCACGCTGATGGCGATGTCGGATATTACGCTTCGCGTCCGGTATGTGGTGGATTCGGCACCCTTTAAGCAAGGCAAATACACACCAGCGACCCATCTGCCCATCGTAGCTCCTTCCAGTCTAGAGTCCGATCCGGTCGACGCGGTCATCATCATGGCAGCCAGCTACTCCGATGAAGTGGCACGGATCATCCGAGAAAAGTTTGGACCCAGAATGGACGTGGTAATTCTGAGAGATCATGGACTGGAAACAGTAGCATCGCAACCGGATACACAAGGCCGATGAGTAAGGATACGGAACTAGCAACAAAGGTCATTCTTGAGTCGCTTGAACAGCGGATTGAAAATCCCTCGCTCGGACTACCGGAAGAGCTATTCCTGTTTGTCAGCAAGGTCACGCCGATGATCAACGTCGACCTGTTCATCCGCAACGACCAAGCCCATACGCTGCTAACATGGAGGGAAGATAACATCGGCCCACCCGGGTGGCATATTCCTGGCGGAATTGTGCGGTTTAAAGAGCAAATGGCCGACCGGATTTCCGCGG
>Ga0310344_10000159_pt1 | contig 54976 bp, 53 predicted proteins | sample HC15DNA20200_MG_FD_203801 | JGI IMG/M metagenome (GOLD analysis project Ga0310344, IMG submission 203801) | Marine microbial communities from station ALOHA, North Pacific Subtropical Gyre - HC15-DNA-20-200_MG | ecosystem: Environmental > Aquatic > Marine > Oceanic | place: Pacific Ocean: North... | reverse complement strand
GTTTGAACACGTCGGTGACAAGGGCGTATTCTTTGTTGATTCTCTCGCTTTACTTGAGTCTCAATCCCAGGATCTGGTTGATATAGGTGGGACAGGGCGGGTGTGGTCAGAAAGACAAAACAAGGAATTCTTTCTTAGGATGCCGTCTCCACTCGTAAGCGTTATGGCTACAGCCCTTACTGCGGCTATTTTGTATCGAATAATCTTGTTGTTTGGGTATGAGAGATACACAGGGTTAGGCATATCATTTATTTACGGTATAGCTACAATGGCTTGGCCGTTTGCCAAGTTTGATTTTGCCGAACCCTTAGTATCGTTATTCATAATGGGCGGCTTTTGGGGGTTCGTTAAATATATACATGTAGGATCATCTCGTTATACCTTGCTGATGTCTTTGGCCCTGTTGGGAGCTGTACTCACTAAATACGTTGCGTTAGTGACTGTACCGATATTTTTTGCAAGTATTGTCTTGGCAAATAAATATGACTGTAATTCATGGAAACAATGTGTAAACAAAAGCTGGCGTGGTTTGTTTGTATTTTTGTTGCCTTTTGTAGGCGTTTCCTTGCCAGCAATTGTGCTGTTGGCGCTAATTCTAGATTTCAGATTCCTTTACCAGGATGAGCTAATTGGAGGTCTGTCAAGAGGTTGGCTAGGTGTCCCGATGTGGTTGGGATTATGGGGGTTGTTATTTAGTTGGGGCAAGGGCTTCTTTCTATACAACCCTATAATGCTTCTTGTAGTGCCGGGCTCTTTCTGGTTTGTATTGAGACATGGATGGCGATCCGCACCGTTTCTGCTGATTCCTTTAGCTTACCTGGTGTTGTACAGTAAAAAAGAAGTGTGGTACGGGGGCAACACTTGGGGGCCTAGGTATATGGTTCCTACTATTCCTATTCTGATGGTTATGGCTGCGCCGTTGCTGGAAAAAATAATCAAGTCAAGGACTAATGTGATTAGATTTGGTGTGGTCATACTCTTAATAGTCAGTGTTTTTATTCAAGTATTGGGAATGTCAAAAGATTTCGACTTGTATTTGGGTGTTTATGCTGATCAAGTTGTGAATCAGCTTCCTGATGCAGGTGTTGAATATGGTGGTGCGGAATATCAACAATGGTCATCAAAGCAGCCAGAAGGAGATCTTGCAGCGGTACTCTATTCGTATCAGTTTTCTCCATTGTTAGCACATATGTGGTTGCTCAGAGCAGATTTAATCGAACTGGTTGCCCCTGATCGGCTTGATTGGTATGAGGCTGCGTTGTGGAAAACCCCTTGGTCCCGTTTTGGGGTATTGGCACCTCCCAGTGATCCTGGTCATGCTGCAGGCCTTGACTTTTGGAGTATGACTCTCCTAGCGAATTACTTCAATCATCAGGTTATTGTGGTCGCCACTATAGCTACGTTGGTAGCTATCCAAATTGGTGCCTTGACAGTGCTAGGGCTGTTACTGCGTAGTGAAGCGGCAGGGCATATTGTGTCCAGAAGAACAACATTTGTCGCTATAATCTTCACTGCTGCTGTATTTATGTCTTTTGACACACTACATTTCATGCTCTAGCTTTGATCATGGAAATTGACGTAATGTCAGGAAATGCATTGTCTGAAAATCGCATAAATGAAGAATTGTTACGGATTCTTGTGTGCCCCAAAAGTCACGGTCCGCTGGAGCAGCGGGGTGATTGGCTGTACTGTGAAGAAAGTGGTCTTCGATATCCTATCCGTGATGGAATCCCAGTGATGCTTATAGATCAGGCGGAACCTATTCCCAACGCGGAAAGTGACTCAGTCGCTGGCGAATGAACAGGATATCCTCGGCTCTTGATTTAGCACGCAATTTTCGCCGCCATCGTGCTGTTGCCCATCCCAATACTGCTAGATTTGCCTACCATTGGATGAAGGGAAGTGTTGAATTACCGTATGGACCGGTAAAGATGCACATAGAACCGACTAGCCTCTGCAATTTGCGTTGCGTGATGTGCCCGCAATCGTTGGACGCTATAGGTGATGATTTTGGCTACATGGAGCTAAGTCTTTTTGAGAAAATAATTGAACAGGCAAGAGGACATGTTAGGGAGGTAAATCTATTTTTCCGAGGCGAATCTCTATTGCACAAGCGAATATTCGACATGATACGAATTTGTACTGATGCAGGAATCGTTTCCAATATAAGCACAAATGCGACCATGCTCACAGAAGATTACAGCGAGCAATTGATTAAGGCTGGCCTTGGCAAAATGACCATTAGCTTCGACGCTGGACAGCCTGAAATGTACGAAAAGATGCGGCAAGGGGCAAGGTTTAAACGTACCTTGCGTAATGTGCTCCAGTTTTTACATGAAAAGCGCAGATCTGGCTTGTCTAACCCTTATGTTGTTATGCAGGTGATTCAGCTGTGGGAAAAAGGATCTACAGGGCTAATTCCTGAAATTCCACCTGATTTTATTCGTCGGTTTGACGGTTTACCTATTGATGAATGGGACTCTTTGTGGGCTCACGGATGGGCTGGCACTATGGGCAATGATGGGGATGATTACAGTGCTCGCCCGATAGGGCCTCACTATTTTCCGTGCAATTGGTTGTGGAAGTCGATGGCGGTTTATTGGGATGGTACTGTACCCGCCTGTTGCGCAGACTTTAGTAATGAGCAGATTGTGGGTAATTTGAATGACAATACGCTGATGGAGGTTTGGAATGGGAAAGGGATGCAGGACATAAGGCAAGCGCAGCTTTCAGGAGATTTGAGCGGATACAAATTATGTTCCAACTGTGATGCTATTTGGCAAGATCCAGGGTCATCATGGAAATTATTTACAACACTACGCTCACTTACGACTCGTAATCCATTGCCAGGATTACTACGCAAAAAAACAGCTAAATCTGTAACTTAAGCACAATGAAGGACAATAAATTGGTGGCTATGGTGGATGAGATCTATATTCAGAAGTTTCCTGTCGGCTGTATCGAACAGTAGGTATTCAGATTGACATATGAAATTGGTGCGACACTTGCCATTTTGGCAGTGGCATTGGTCGCTTTTGCGTCGGGCAGGTTTGCTTTTGATCAAATAGGGTTGACAGTGCTGTTGGCGGTTTTTGTTGCAGGATTAGTTCCGCTTCATTTGGCATTTCAAGGTTTTGCTAACAATGCCATTATCACTATTGCGTCTGTGTACGTTGTGAGCGAAGGATTATCTCGCACTGGGGTAGCTTATCTTTTTGGGCAACAAATACGTCGAATAGCTGGATCGAGCGAAGTGTTGCTAATGATTATTGTGATGCTTTCGGTGGGTATTCTTTCAGGGTTTATGAATGCTATTGGTGCGGCGGCTGTTATGTTGCCTGCAATAGTGGCCGCCGCCCGCTCTATGGACGTTCCTGTATCTAGAGTATTGCTTCCTTTATCCTACGGTGCCCTGATGGGTAGTCTGCTCACTCTGGTTGGCACGCCGGCAAATTTGTTGGTCAACGAGTATATGGTGGGTAGAGGATATCAATCTTTTACATTGCTGGATTTCACTCCATTGGGAATAACGGTTTTGCTGTTTGGTACTGCTAGCATGGTGATTTTTCGACGATGGCTACTGCCAATTAGGCCAGCTGGTGCCGGGATTGAATCTATGTTGCCTGCTTCTTCTATGAGGCATCAGCCATATAGGTTGGAAGAGCGTTTGTACGAAGTTTCTGTTCCACAGGGCAGCTCTTTGACTGGCAAATCGCTTACGGATTCTGGAATTGGAAGAGCTTATGGAATATGGGTGCTGTCTGTAGCCAGAGCTGACAGACGTATTCCAGGACCAGTGGCTACGACTTTGATACATGCTGGCGATCATTTATTTGTTAGTGCTCGGGAACAAGATCTGGGTCGATTTGTTGACGAGTTTTCGTTAGATAGACATGACGACGCTGAAATTGATCCAGGCCAAGTACTCACTGAGTCTCTCGGAGTTGCGGAGGCAGTAATAACCCCTAGAAGCTCGTTCATAGGAAAGAGGCTGACTGAGATTCAGTTCAGGGAAACTTATGGGGTATACGTTATAGCTATATGGAGGGATGGTAGTCCTCGCCGAACACATTTGTCTGAGGTTATGTTGATGCCCGGCGATGCCCTGCTAATCCAAGGATCTCCGGCGCGCATTGACTTGCTAAGGCAGGAGCGTGAGGATTTTGTGATAATTACCGAAGAGGAAGGTATCCGCTTTCGAAAAGGGCGGGCACCATTGGCAGTAGCCATATTGGTGGGGTTTGTGGTGTTGATGATGAGTGGATTGGCACCGGTGTCTGTCATTGCACTTGGGGCTGCGATGGCAATGGTATTTGCCGGGACGGTCACCATGGAAGAGGCGCGACAAGCGATATCTTGGAGCGCAGTCTTACTAATTGGTGGTATGTTGGCAATGGCTGAGGCTATGACCCAGACAGGTACCGCTACCTTTCTAGCTGAGTCGATCGTTGGAGGTGTGGGCGGTGCTGCAGACCTTACCTTGATTGCTGTCTTGGTGTTGACATCAGCATTTGCTGTTTTGATTAACAATCATGTTGCGGCTGTCATCATGATTCCTTTAGCTATAGATGCAGCGATAAATTCTGGTGCTGACCCTCGTATGTTTACTATGGCAGTGGCATTGGGTGCAGCGACCGGATATATGACTCCCTTTGCTCACCCAGGGAACATATTAGTGATGGGGCCAGGTAATTATCGGTTTGTCGACTATATGCGAGCAGGATTTCCTACAGCTGTTGTCGTTTTGGCGTCTGGTTTTGTTGCCTTAAAAATAATGTTTTAGTCTTTTTGGGCGACAACAAATATTTCACTTGGCTCGTAAGTCTGCTCTAAGAAGCGACTAAAAGCAGCCTTTAAAGCGTTGAGCTCATCTTGTAGCTGTTGAATATCTCTATTGTGTTGGTGCATTCGGGACATCATATTGTCCACCAATGTGCTTTTAGAGAGATGCATTGCCAGCAAGTTGCTGATTGAGGAAGATTTTGTTTCTGTTTCTGTTTCTGTTTCTGCTTCTGATTCGATGGTGTTCTTCATATTGGATCCTGGAATCAAATAGTTAGGGTCTACTACTAGTCCACGTTCAGAGTGCACATTGAATTCCGCTTTGATTATTTTTAGCCCGGCTTGCGCAGATAAAAACTCGATAGCTTCAAGGTCATAGGGACGTATATGACTAGGGTCCCGCCAAAACTCATGGGTGATTGTGGGAAGGCTGCCTGGATTGGGGGTAATGACACATAAAATGCCATGAGCCTTTAAGGCATTTTGAGATGCCTCAAAGAACAATTGTGCAGATTCTGGTGTCAAATGTTCGACTAAATGTGCCGCGAAAATCCCTTCGTAGGTATTTCCACTCTTTGATAGGTGGTCAATCACATTTGCACATGATGCGTTGAGGCCTAATTTATTAGCCTCATCTACTGCAGCGTTATCCAGATCAATTCCTATGGACCTGTACCCGTTTTCGTTGGCAGCTTCCAAGAATTCCCCGCGTCCACAGCCGGCGTCCAGGATTAGGCCCCCTTTGTCGAAAAACTCTAGGAATGGGGCTCTTGCTTGTATTACCGTAGCTCGGTCAAATCGTCTGTATCTATACCAATCAGCGCTCAGAGTAATTCACTCCAAATCCTAGCGTTTCTTGTCGAACCAATAAGCTAAGTATTTCCATCGATCCCACTTAGCGTACACTTTTTCGGCAATTCTATGTTTTGGTTTATTACCTTTGAAGTATTTGTTTGCAACGTGATTAATAAAAACAGAATCTACTGGCAGGTAGTCGAATCGATTTGTAATAGCCAGTATGGATGCAGCAGCGTAGGGCCCAAAACCTTTTAGCGCCAGTATTTGTGACCTTATCTCTTCCGTCGAATAGTTTGAGTCATCCCAGGAATCGATGTCCACATGACCCTTATTTATCGATCTGGCCAAATCACACAATGCTTCGGATCGGTATCCTAGGCTGGTTTTGGACTTTATGACTGATTGTTCTGTGTTTGCAATCACCTTAGCCGAGGGGAATGTATGGTTTCCGTCAGGGGTGGCCTCACCGAATTCTGTCACTAGGCTTGAGATCATAGATTGGGTCCCACTCCAGTTGATGTTGGTAGTACACAAAACTTTTACAGTGTCCTCCCATAAATTGGTCGATCTCAGCATGCGACCAAGTTTTTGGTCGGCAATCCATTTGAATTCCTGATGGCTGTTGCAGTAGTGGTGAAAATCTGAGAGGTCATCGTTAAGGCAAAGCATTCTGGTAGCGGTATGTCGTACCGTATCTGTGATCGGACTAGTCGATGCTATATCTATAACGTAATTATTCTCTGAAAAGAGAATGTCTGTTGGCTTTCCGTCTACACAGAGTGCCGATCGGAGTATCCCATCGCCCGAATCCCAGTTGAACGGTTTCAGTGAATACCAACCGTGAGATTCCACTACGTTAGCTAGACTGTAAGGAGTCTGGTGGATTTTTATTTTGTCGCGATAATATTTGATGGTCGTCCGTCCTATTGAAACCAAATTTATGTAGATGACTGTGGATACATAAAGGTATGATCAACACCGCATCATAACGTCTTACCGGGAGCAGTATGGGACAAAGAATTGATCCAATGAACATCTTGTTAATTATTACTGACCAGATGCGCGCAGATTCACTAGGAATGGCAGGGAACAGATCTGCTCGTACGCCTCATCTAGATAAATTTGCTGCTACTGGGGCCATATCAGAAAGGATGTATTGCGCTCACCCACTTTGTATGCCTTCCAGATCATCGATAATTACAGGGGCCACACCGGCTGCACATAGGGTTTGGAGCAATGGTGTAGCTTTGGATCCTCAAATTCCTGTGATTGGCGACCAACTTTCCGAATCTGGTTATTCGACTTGCCTGATTGGTAAGGCGCACTTTAGGCCTTATGGGTTCGAAGATGGAGAATCAGATACGGATACAGGCGCTGTGGAAGTTGAGTATGAAGACAATTGGATCAATGGCTCAATTCCCGACGATTGGAACGGTCCCTATTATGGATTTGATGAGGCCTACCTAACGCTGCGGCATAACGATGTGCGCGGTGGGCATGCAGGTAGAGATATTGAGGCTGCTCATCCTGGTGCTTGGAAAATGACAGATTCGGATCATGCTTTGGAACAGAATGAATGGATTGGGGCATGGAAATCCGGTCTACCTATAGATTGCCACGCTTCAGAATGGATCACAGAAAAATCTATCCAGTATATGACCCGTGATAAAGAGGCTCCTTTTTTTCTGACCGCGTCATTTCCTGACCCTCACCATCCTTTTGCGCCGTCAGAGCCTTTTGCGAGTTTGATAAACCCAGACGAAATCGAACTTCCAGCTAGTCATGGGGCATCTGTGGATTCTAAGCCTCCGCATGTTCGTGACTATTTGCATGGCAAAATAGACAAGCATGAAGGATGGGGGGCTGGGGCAGACGATTTGCCATCGATTAGCGAGCGAGGCTGGAAAGAAATTTTGGCCTATTACTACGGTACTGTTGCTCACATAGATGATTGTGTAGGTAGAATTCTTGAGGCTCTGGAAGACTTAGGGCTTTCAGACAAAACGGCTGTATTTTTTACTTCCGACCATGGAGAACTTTTGGGGGACCATGGTCTTCTTTACAAAGGGCCTTTTCCGTACGAAGGGTTATATAGGGTACCGTTTATAGCCCGTGTACCTGGAGTGACACAGCCGGGTAGTCGGTTGCCAGACTTGGGTTCTCACATTGATTTTGCACCGACATTTGCCGATCTGGCTGGGCAAAATGCTTTGCCATCGTATCAGGGTGCCTCCATGTTGCCCTGGCTTGCTGGTGGAGACGGCAGAGAGACTGTAAACATTGAGTTTATCTCCAGATATTTCCCAGATTTGGAGTCTGCCACTGTTATCAGCGAGAGGTGGAAGCTGATTCATTATTCAGAAGCACCGTTTGGGGAACTTTATGATTTAGAGGCCGATCCTATGGAAATGAATAATTTATGGGATGAACCTGCAGTCTCAGATATCCGTCATCGACTTGAAACCCGGGCTCTTGACGATGCATTGAAAACACGTCAGCGTCTTCCATGGCCAACAGCTCATGCATGAAAGCAATATGTCCAAGCATGTGGGCAAAGACGATCTGTCTGAGTCGACTATGGAGGCTTTGAAAGGGTTGTGTATACGGTCTGCAGAGCATGTCGGGTCAGATGCGAATCTATATAGACTAGAAAGGGATGACTTGCGGAGCAAAGGTACTTTCACCCAACCTCATATGAAGGATTCTTCTTGGCAGTTGGAGATCGGTTTTGCGGAACTTGGAGAATTGTTTAATGAAGGCTTTGTTGTACAGGCCCCGCATGGGGTAAAAGTGAGTGAACATTGCACAGTAATCAGGGCAGGGTTATCCCAGGACGCTTTAGATTGGTACGCTAATCGTATGCGTTGTTAACTTGCATTCTCAGATGGAATATCATCTGGGCTAGAGGGATGAATCTTGACCGGCTGGCTAAGGAAGTCTGCGTTTGCCAGCATTAACTGGATCCCATCGGTTAATTCGACGGTGGTACTTCGCAGACTTACGGATTTAACAACCCCAGTCATTCCTCGTATCTCTATGGTGTCTCCTGGTCTTACTCTACGTTCTCCCATAGTTATTATCCCTGCGATTAGGTTACGAGCGAGATCTTGTGCTCCGAATCCGATGCCTACCGATAAACCTCCCAAGGGAACTAACACTATTGCCAAATCAAACCCAACGGAGGTCAGCCCCACATAAAGTCCGACGATATAAAAAGACACCCGCACGGACCTTGAAATGGTCTTCTCAACTGACGAGTTGAAATCTAATTTGCCGAGCACGTATCGATCCAGCGATGAGCTCAGAATTTTACCTGCTGACCAGCTGACGAATAGAATGACACATACTTGAAATAGTGACAGTAAAGTTAAGTCACGGTCCTGGATTTGTGTCAAAGGGGTGTTTACTACGGACCAAATAGCGTCCCAGAAATCCATTCCGCCTCGCCTCCGTTTTTAGTGTATCAATATGCCGCTGGGAGGGAGAAAGGATTAATCCTTGTAGTCCTCGCGCGGAGGGCTGAAAAGCTCTATTAAAAGTGAATCTTCCAAGGCACGAGCTTCGTGCTTTGCACCTCCAGGAACCACCCAAGCGGATCCTGCCGGGCATGTTTGGATTTCTCCTTCGATTTCCAGTTCTATGCACCCTTTTATGCAATAACCTACCTGTTCATGGGGATGATCATGCATAGTTACAACCGAACCACTTTCAATGCTGATCTGCATTAGCAGCGTTTTTTCGCCCCATACGAGTGTATTTCGCATTACACCATCAAAAGGCGTTTGCACAGGATCCTTGTCGGCGGAGTTTCTGAATAGCATTACTTCATGTCCCTTGTAAAAATGGCATCGATGCTTGCTGGACTAGTCTAGTCTAACTCTCATCCTTACATCATTCCGGGCATACCGCCCATACCGCCCATACCGCCCATACCACCCATTCCGCCCATACCGCCCATTCCACCCATTCCGCCCATACCACCCATTCCGCCCATGCCACCCATTCCGCCCATGCCACCCATTCCCATTTCTTGCATGGCTTCGGGAGAAACCGGAGTGGCTGCTTGAGGAAGATCACTGATCAATACCTCTGTTGTGATCAGCATGGAGGCTGCGGACACTGCGTTGGTAAGGGCAGTTATTGATACTGTAGTTGCGTCTATCACCCCTAATTCGTACAAATTGCCGAATTGCATAGCCGAAGCATCCCATCCGTACCATGGGTCTTCATTGGTAACAACTTCATCCACGATCAGGGACTCGATCTCACCGGCATTCGCAGCTATCGTACGAAGCGGACCCTCAAGAGCCTTTTTCAAAATTAGGGCCCCCGTGCGTTCATCACCCTCCATGGAACTGACATCTATAGCCTGGGCTGCTCTGATGAAAGAGACCCCGCCGCCTGGCACAATCCCTTCTTTAATAGCCGCTCTGGTAGTCGCCACTCCATCTTCTGCACGGCTTTTGCGTTCCTTTAGCTCTAACTCTGTAGGCGCTCCGATAGACACAACCCCGACTCCTCCTGTAATTCTTGCGAGTCGTTCTTCGACTTTTTCACGATCCCAGTCGCTGTCTGCTGCTTCTATCTGTTTTCTGATAAGTTTGGCTCTTTCTTCTAGGTCTGCCTCGTGCCCAGAACCTTCAAGTATCACACTTGCTTCTCGGCTTACCGAGATCCGTTCCGCTTGTCCCAGCCATTCCACCGGAACGGTATCCCAGGAGTATCCGATATCTTCAGAGACCACTGTACTACCAGTCAAGGCGGCTATATCGCCAAGATTATCCTTCATGCGATCTCCATATGAGGGCGCCTTGATTGCGATCACGTTCAGGTTACCCTTGAGTTTGTTTACTATGAGGAGCGCTAGAACATCACCGTCTACGTTCGGCGAAATAATCAGTAGATTGCGCATCCCTGCCACTTGTAGTCGCTCTAGAAAAGCCAGAAAATCTTTAGCATTGTCTATCTTGCTATCACACAAGAGAATGTAGGGTTTTTCAAGGACCCCTTCCATCTTCTCAGAGTCAGTAACGAAATAAGGAGAAAGCCAACCGCGATCTATTTGCATGCCTTCTACGTAACGTGTTGATATCCTGTCGCTTGTCCGAGTGTTTTCGTCGACGGAAACTAAGCCGTCTCTACCTACTCGATCCATCACATCCCCTATAGCTTGACCTACTTCCGGATCATTTGAAGCTATGGAAGCTACAAGACTTATTTCTTCTGGGTTAGAAACGGGTTTGCTCACTTCACGGATTTGAGATACTGCCTGTTTTGCAGCCTTACTGATCCCTTGTTTGATAAACATGGGATTGGCCCCTGCAGCAACATTTTTTATGCCCTCGCGGGCTATGTGACGCATTAGGACGGTGGAACTGGTTGTACCGTCTCCTACCATGTCTCCGGTCTTCATAGCGGCTTCCTTGACCATTTGCACGCCAACGTTGCCGTAGATATCTTCGATGGATTCACTAAACTGCTTTGCAATAGAGTCACCATCGTTAGTGATTTCCGGTGTGGTGAAACGCATGTACATAACGTTTCGCCCTCTTGGCCCCAGCGTCTTTCCAACGACGTCTGCGACCAAATCGACGCCCTCCAAAAGTGCGCGACGAGCTTTTTCGTTAAATAGTAAACCCTTAGGAGGCATTCCCTGTATCTTTCATGTGGCTGGTTAACTCAATTCGGATGTTATAGATGGAACTTTATTGAAGGATTGCCAGAATATCTCTTTCGCTGATGATTAGGTACTCGGTCCCATCAAATTTGATTTCAGTTCCGGCATATTTCGCAAACAACACTCGATCGCCTTTTTTGACTTCGAGTTCTTGTATTGCCCCACTATCGTTACGGGAACCCGGTCCTACCTCGACAACGTTGCCTTCCATAGGCTTTTCTTTTGCAGTGTCTGGCAGAACTAGTCCGGAACTAGTGACTTCATCACGTTCTTCAGGCTGGACCAATATTCGGTCCCCTAGAGGCTTAACTTTTGACATCTCGCGATTCTCCTGTAATTCGATTACATCAAAGACTGAACTACTTTATAACCGGGGGCAACCAATGTTAGCTTTATTTGTACCAACTCCACCGGCGACTGACAAGCATAATCAGCCATCACGCGTCTCGCAATAGTAATTTAGTTATATTGAGCAAATAGGAGGGTGAAAATCAGTGTGAGTTAGTTTAGTTGAGAGCTTATAAAGGGGATAGTTAAGGGTCCGTATGGCATCACGCAAATCCTTCCTTTCTTGTCATGCTCATGCAGGTTTTGGACGGTGTTTTCTATGTTGCTACATGGAGTGCAACCGATTTGAGTGATCTGTGCTTCTGACAGATGATCAGTCATAATGTGGATATGAGCTCGCTGCTGTATCAGTGCCAATACTTGGGCCTGCCATTGATCTATTTGTGGCGCATTTCTGGACTCAATAATTTTTGCTAGTTTTGCAGGGTTGTGGCCAGATCCAATCATTTTTTCAAAATTGCTGTGTCCTAATCCTTCGCGACACTCTGCGGCAATTATGATGTGGCCACCGGGTTTTACGGCTCGAGATCCTGCGGATATCCCCTTAACTGCTTGATAAAAATTGAGATCAAGGGGCCAACCACTGTTAGTGGTTATTACGACATCAAACAATTCTGTGATTGGCTGCATAGATACAGACCTGGAGTGACGACAGCCGGCATCGTGGGCCATTTCTAATGATCCTGCGAAAACTGCTGTTATTTGTTTGTTGGAGTTTAAGGTTACATTTAGGATCATGTCGGGAGCACATAGCAGGGCTGCTTCTCGTTGTTCTTTAAACACAGGATTTCCCTCTGTCGTTCCCCAAGTAGAATTGCTGTCCCCAATCAAGTTAGCGTCATGGTTGGCAAGGATGGATTCCCTAGATGCTACTCCTGGTAGAGTCAGTTTCGCTCCACCGCTGAAACCTGCGAAGAAATGGGGTTCTATGAATCCGGTTGTTATTCTAATGTCCGCTTCCACATAGTCTCGATTTAGCGCCACTGGCCTGCCGCTAGATGTGCGACCGACAAACACATTATGTGAGGCAGATTCAGGTTTTGGCGAGATAACCTTGAACCGGGAAACGAGCTCGGGCCCCAGCATTGCTCTCAGCTCAGACTTAGTGTTGGGACGGTGCAGGCCCAAAGCATTTATTAAGACTATGTTTTCATCGGGTACATGAGCTAGCTCGCTCACCAACTCGTTAATCATTAGCTCGGATGGTGCTGGGCGAGTTATATCACAAAACACAATGGCTACAGTGTGGGTTGATTGTGCGAGGGAGGCGAGCGGGGCGGTACCTAAAGGTTTACTCAGGGCTGACCTTATGCAAATGGATGGATCTTTCAGTGGCGCCTCATAGCGAGGTTGTACCAGTGTTGTGTGTTTCTCAGGCAGGCGTATGTGTAGATCAGACTCACCGTATGCCAGGTTGTAGCTTTTCATTTGTGCTCCAGCAATGCTGTCTAATGGTTAGTCATTTTAGTCTCTATCGCAGGGAGCTATATCGTCGCTCACTTAGCACTTGATGTGCTATACGGTACGGGATAGCTGCCCAATGGGTAGAATAATAAGGTCAACGTAGTTGGGTCTGTGTTAACATAATACGCTTGGCGCAGTGTGGAGCGAGCTCTAAAGTTCCCCGAACTGACGCGCCATTTGGGTCCGATGATGTTATCGGGGAAGATGTGGTTTTTGATGTGAGTCCGTTTCCATAGCCAACATAGTGGTTCCGCTAGGACTCAACAATGCTAAGGAGTAGATGTCACGAAAATTCACGACATAACGATTCCAATAGGGCCTTCGACTCCGCTATGGCCGGATGATCCGGACATATTACTAGAGCCGTCCTCTAGGATATCGAACGGCGATATATCTAATGTGACTTTGCTAACTATGGGTACCCATTCAGGGACCCATATCGATCCACCTGCTCACTTTTTTGATGGTACTGCCACAGTGGACAGGATCGAGCTTAGCTTGCTTTGTGGGCCGGCATTTGTAGCAGAGATTAATGCGGTAGAACGTATAGGTCGTGAGCATCTCGAGGCAGCCAAGATTCCGCCTGGGGTGCGCAGGCTTATTCTAAAGACTTCAAATTCATCTAAAGGGCTTATGTCACGACCTGATTTTGATGCAAATTTTGTAAGTCTATCTCCGGCTGGGGCTCGATGGATTGTAGATCATGGAGTGCAGATTGTGGGGGTTGACTATTTATCAGTAGAGGCGCACAGTGATCTAAACCACGATACGCATAGGGTTCTACTTGGCAATCGCCTGTCCGTGTTAGAAGGGTTAGATCTAGGTAACATAGACCCGGGACACTATTTATTATTCGCTCTACCGTTAAAGATAGCCCGTGGTGACGGTGCGCCTGTGCGGGCTGTCCTAGTTGAGAATATATGAGTGTTTATGGGGTGTAAATATGATGATACAGCTGGCAAAACGGTAACTTGTCCTTGATTGGTGATGAAGGTGAGTTCTACAGTAGCAAAATCCGACTTTGAGGTTCATATTCAGGAATTCCTTGACTACTTACAAGAGAGTCGTGGGTTGGCTAGGAACACATTGTCTGCGTATGGCAACGATATCCGCCAGTACGCAGATTATTTAGTTGATGCCGGTTTTAGTGATTGGGTGGTGCCTAGTTCTGTTGTGAATCTATTTATTGGCTCTTTGGTGGACAGGGAATATCAGCCATCATCTCAGGCAAGAAAACTTGCAGCTGTAAAAGCGATGTATCGGTATCTGTTGGATCAGAGTCACGTACAATCTGATCCTAGTTTGGGTCTTGGAAGTGCACGTGTAGCAAAAAAGAAGCCAAAAATAATTTCGGTTGCTGAAATTGACAGACTGCTTGCTTCAGCATCAGAAGGGGATTCTCCGGAAGATTATCGAGATAGCGCAATGCTTGAGTTGCTATATGCAACAGGGATGCGAGCAAGCGAGATCGTCTCTTTAGACGTCGTAGACATAGATCTAATAGAAGACTTGGTCACTTGTTCTAGGGGGGAGACCAGGCAACGTACTATTTCGTTTGGTCCTCGAGCTAAGAATGCAGTGTTGGCCTACAACAGGCATGGCCGTCCGCGCCTTTTGCGTTCGAATACCGAAAAAGCACAATTTTTGAATCATCGAGGTAAGCGACTGACTAGGCAGGGATTCTGGCTGATTATTAAAGGACATGCTGCCCGAACTGATATTTCAAGTCACATCACTCCACATACCCTCAGGCATTCGTTCGCGGCTCACCAGCTGAACGCTAATGGATCTGTCCCAGAGTTGCAGTCTATGCTCGGTCACGCGAGCCCTATAACCACCCAAGTCTATTTGGATGTTGCTAGGGACGGGGGGGACAACGAGAGTAACAAATCTTTGCCAGGATCCACGCGCCAAGGGGTGGGTTAAAGAGAAGTTGTCAACAAGCTCCCTAGCCACGGACGTGAGGGCCGCGTCTGATTTTATTTTGAGTAAAGTTAACGATCCCATAGGCATGGCTGTCGTTCTAGGGTCGGGATTAGACTCCGTTAAGGCATCAATGGATATTATCCATTCGATCAGATATCAGGACATTCCAGGCTTTCCGGAAGTTACAGTCCATGGGCATATGGGAGAGTTGTACATAGGGAAGATTAATGGTACAAGAGCCCTAATTATGAGTGGTCGTGCTCATTTTTATGAGTCTGGGTCGATGTTACCTATGGTCACCCAAATACGTACTTTGTGTGAATGTGGCATTGATGTCATTGTACTAACCAATGCGGCAGGGTCTGTGTCACCAGAGCTTCTACCTGGAGATATTATGCTTATTCATGATCATGTATGTTTTCCAGGGTTGATGGGGCACAATCCTCTAATCGAAGCAGTTGCAGGCTCAGATGATAAATTTGTATCAATGTCGGAGGTGTATGATCCCGAAATTATTGTGTGGATGGGGCAAGCTGCGCACAAGATTGGATTTCGCCATGGAACTGGTATATACGCTATGGTTTCTGGTCCGAACTATGAGACTCCAGCGGAAGTTGAGATGCTGAGAAAGCTTGGGGTTTCAGCGGTGGGAATGAGCACGGCGGCGGAGGCTATAGTTGCTCGTCATTGTGGCGTGCGAGTTGCTGGGCTGTCCGTCATTACCAATATAGCAGGTCATACATCAGGTAATGGTGGGCACGAATCAATAGTGCAGATGTCACAAGACACATCATGTAATCTGCAAAAGTTGGTTTCAGCCGTAGGTGAGCGGTTGAATTATTTAGATGAGCGCAGTCTCCATAATAGTCTTAGGTAATTCAGGGCCTCACGAATACCAGCCTTGCTGTTTGCTTCGGTGCGTCTGTCAAACTTAAAACCAATATCAATTACTTTTCTAAATTCAGATTTTGCCATTAATTCCAGCAATATTTTAAAACCCACGGGGTTGACATTGGCGCTCCCAACCTGGCTTCTACGGCAAACAAAAAACCCACTAAGCGGGTCTGATGTGGATCTCGAGGATGGGACAACGAGATATGCTGTAAATCTTGTCAGTCTGCTGATGATTTTTCGAGCCGGTCCGGAAAGCCCTTCATCAGATCCGTTCGCACAGTATCGGCTTGCAACCGATAAATCGGCTCCTTTCTCTACGGCTGACAATAATTCTGGTAGAACTGAAGGTGGATGTTGAAGGTCTGCATCCATGACGGCAATATATTCACCTTCAGACATGGGAATGGCGTGCAATACAGCACTGGCTAATCCACGCTGTCCTGTGCGACGACTTAGTTTGATGTATTGGTATTGTTTAGACAGATCCGTGATCAGGCTTGTGGTGTCGTCAGTACTATCATCTGCGAAAACGATCTCGTATTTAACCCCATTCAATGCGCTAGATATTCTCTTAACAAGATTGACTATATTGCCCATTTCATTGAAAGTTGGAACGACGATAGAGACCTTCATAATTTCAGCAATTGATGAGTAATGCGAGTTTGAGTACTGGTATCCTGACGTTGGCTCAAGAGGGATCGTGTGGGCAATTTTAAATTCATTAAAAGACCATCATGCGCAGATAGCTATCGTAGCGATGTGAAGAAATCTTGTTGTCATCTACGGCGCGCTTGACGGCGCAACCGGCACTTTCCACGTGCGTACAGAATTGATCTTGACAGTTTTTGGTGTGTGCTTGGAATTCCCGAAAGGTTTTTGCTATTTCTTTGGTTGGCACATCATCGACTCCAAAGGTGCGTAATCCTGGCACATCCACGACCCATCGTTTGTTTCCTAAATCGTAAGCTTTTGAGCTGGAAGTCGCATGTCTTCCTTTGCTAGTGGTTGTATTTATCGACAAAGTGGTTAGATCGGATCGGCCTGTTAGCGCCCGTACAATCGAAGTCTTACCAGAACCGGATGGCCCAACCAATGCAGTGAGACCTGTTGGGAGAGAGCTTTTAAGTGCGTCTATACCTTCGCCTGTTAGAGCTGTTGTTTTTAGGACTGGGTAGTCTATTTCGGAGTAATTTTGCAACATATTGTCTAGTCCGGATTGCTCTTCTAATAGGTCTAGTTTGTTCACGCAAATCGATGCATTAATGCCTGCATATTGGGCACCCACTAGCATTCGGTCAAGCAGTCTGAATCTGCGGATCTGCAAGGCAGAGTGTTCCGTGACCGGTAATACAAACATGGCCAAGGCGAGATTCACGGCAAGCTCACTGCGTGTCCGTACTGATCCATGTTCCTCCATAGTTCGTGTCAACTTGGATTTTCTAGGTAATATTCTATTAAGCACTAACGTGCCAGATCTCATCCCTATCAGTACCCTGTCACCAATGCGCACAGGATTCTTACCACCAGCATCGCGGATAATACGCCCCGGAATGTGAAATTGCAGCTCTGAATGTGCAACTGATGCACGGCAGTGAGTGCGATGCACCTCTGTCACTGTGCCAAATAGAGTTTCTTCTGGGTCGTTTCTGGAGTCAGACACTAGCTAAAGGACAAATAGGATTGATGGGCAAGAAGGTGCCACTTCTAATGCCGTTTCCAGACCTGTTTTACGATTGCACATAATCCTGTGATCCCTGATGCTGCCAACGTAACAGCAGCTACCATCTGTATAGGGCTATCCAACATTCCTCAAATCTTTGTGGCTTACACTTGATTCGTATCCACATACTAACTGTAATGTGTTGTGTGCAAGCAATAATTATGGGCCCTAATAAACCTTGTGTATTCTTAAGGCATCGGACAAGTATCGAAACATCTGTGGACATTGTCTTATTATTTACACGTCTGTCCGGATTTGTGAAGGCGTTTGCTAATTGAAGGTTATATCAGTTAATCCTAGAGGATATTGTCATGGTGTGGTGACTGCTATGACCATGGCAAGGAATCTAGCGAAAGAATCTAAAGACCCCCTTTATATGCTGGGCTATTTGGTTCACAACGAACACATGACGGATGAATTGGCCGATCTAGGGATCGAACTAATAGATAGTGACGATAGACTAGAGGGCCTAGATGAAATCAGGGATGGTACTGTCATATTTACTGCGCATGGTGTGTCACCTGCGGTTAGGGATAAGGTAAAGAATAAAGGGCTGATGGCGGTAGATACAACCTGTAGTGATGTTCAAGTGACCCACGACTTGATTGTGGATTTAGTTGAGACTGGTTATGACATAGTCTACGTCGGACGACGTGGACATCCCGAGGCTGAAGGTTGTCTTGGTGAAGCTCCCGACAGAGTTCATTTGGTGGAAAAGCCTCAGGATGTGGATCGATTAGAGCTCAAATCTAGCAAGGTAGCCGTTACGACTCAGACTACGTTGAGCATTTGGGACACTGCTGACACTATTCGAGCCGTGCGCAACAAGTTTCCGCACGTAGAGATATACAATGAGATTTGTCGGGCAACACAGGACCGTCAGGAGGCCGTTATTGAAGCTGCGGCGGAAGCGGATGTTGTAATCGTAGTTGGCAGTGAACGTAGTTCTAATTCAAATCGCCTGGTAGACGTAGCTAGGACAGTTGCTGAGAAACCGGCCTATCTTGTTGATACTGTTGACGATTTGCAGAGCGAATGGTTTCAGAATGTTGGCTCTGTTGCTGTAACCTCTGGCGCTTCAACCCCGTCTAGGCTTACCCGTGAAGTTATTAGTGCTCTTACTGAGTGGGGACGCAAATAGTCTGCAGTTGAACTTCTATGCTTTCCGTAGTTGCTCTCTCACGAGATCCCAGCTAAAAAGTTCTCCGTTAGGCATTCGAGCCTCAACATCGTCAAAAGCTACTCTTCCTTCGTCTGATGGGTCCCACACCTGCGTGGGGAAATTCGTCAATATTGCAGTTTTGTCTAATCCGGTAACAAATCCGTGTAAAACCCCTATGGGTATCATTGCAGTGTATTGACCATCGTCATTGTTTGATTCTCCCATTCGCAACAAGTTCAGCCTGCCCTTAGTGGGCGAATTGGTTCTGTTGTCATACATGCCTAATACAATGTCTCCATCGATGACAGCAAAGCGGTCAATTTGATGACTGTGTATGTGCCATTTATCTTCATCGCGAGCGATTCCAGCGTGTGTTCGAGAAAAGTAACACTGCGCAAATGGAAGAGTATTCGCATCGAAGAAACCTTCCCAAGAAGTCTTTAACGTTTCCACAAGGTCTCCACGGTTGTCCTTGTTTACTTGGAGTTTGCGAATGCGTACGCCGTCAATTAGAGAATCTGGTTTGAATGGGTCGTTGAAAAAAGTCATTAGTTGCCTGAAGTTCTTTTCGCATAATTAATCACAGGGCATTATGGTTTGTATGGGCATGGCTGCCAACAGAACAGATAAAGTGCTGTTGGGGATACATATGGAGATGCTGGCTTATGACTGGTGCAGATGTAGTAGTGGAAATACTAAAGAGGGAGGGGTTGGAATACGCATTTTGCTTTCCTTTTACTCCGATACAAGAATCCTTGGCCCATGGTGGTGTTAGGGTAATAACAGCTAGGCAAGAGCGCGTTGCAGGAAATATGGCTGACGGGGTGTCAAGATCCACAAATGGTGACAAAATAGGGGCTTTCACCGTTCAAAGTTCAGCTGGGGCTGAAAATGCGTTCTCACCGGTAGCTCATTCTTATACGGATTCAACTCCCATGCTCTTTCTTCCAGGGCATCCTGGTACCGATCGCATTGGGATTTCCCCGTCGTTTGATAGCATGAATAATTATTCTCATACGGTCAAATATGGGGCTCGTCCAGTTTCTTCTTCTCAGATACCAGGAGTTATGAGGCGAGCTTTTGCCGCACTACGATCTGGTAGGCCAGGGCCGGTGATGGTCGAACTGCCAGGAGACGTCTGCGCTCAAGAATTTTCAGGGCAATTAGATTACGATCCAATATCTAAGGTTAAATCCGGTCCCGATTATGGAGCTGTAGAAGAGGCAGCTGAACGCATATTGTCTGCGACAAACCCGTTTATTTGGGCAGGGCAGGGAATTCACTACGCGCAGGCATGGTCTGAACTGCGAGATGTTGCGGAATTGCTTGGCATTCCTGTTATGACGACTTTGCAGGGGAAGAGCTGTTTTCCGGAGACACATCCATTGTCAGCCGGTACCGGCGCATATATGGTCACAGCGATGGTAGATGAGTTGCTGGATAATGCTGATGCTGTTCTTGCGGTCGGAACCAGTTTGGCTGTGGCGGCTTTCACGCCTAGCATCCCTGCTGGAAAGACTATAATCCACGCTACTAATGATGTTAGTGACCTAAGTAAAAACTACGCAACCGCGGTGGCTGTTGCAGCTGATGCTAAATTATTTCTAAAGGAACTAAGCCACGAGCTGCGCCGCAGGGTTGGGGATGGGCGTTTAGATGTGTTTCGAGGTAACGAAGAATCTATAAAGAAGACCAAGGATAGATGGTTATCAGAATATGCCCCACTTTTTGCAGACGACTCAACACCAATAAATGGGTATCGAATGTTTCGTGAATTATGGCTTGCCACAGCCGGAGAAAACGCAATGTTCATACACGAGTCTGGGGGGTCCAGAGATATCCAGAGCGTATTCTATGAATCGGTAAACCCACGAGACTATTTGGGCTGGGGACAGTCTTCTCAACTTGGGTTTTCTATAGGGCTCGCTATGGGGGCTAAGATTGCTAATCCAGAAAGGATTGTGATCAATGTTATGGGTGATGCATCTGTTGGTATGACAGGCCTGGACTGGGACACGAGTGTTCGTGAAAACATTCCGATTATGACCGTAATAAAGCATGATGCAATATTTAGCGGGTATGAGAAGCATATTCCTGAGTCAGTAGCTCGGTTTAAGTCCTCATCGATGACTGGGGATTACTCATCCATTGCGAAATCCTTGGGTTGTTACAGCGAAACTGTAGAAAGCCCTGCGCAATTACAAGACGCATTTAAACGTGGGATTATGGCTGTAAAAAATGGACAAACAGCTGTCATTGATGTCTTGACGGCTGAGACGCGGAAGCTATCTCGTTCGAAAATATGAATATTAACTATGTATACACTGGGAATTGTCAGGTGAGTTTGTGAATTGAGTATATATCAGGAGAAGTTTGGGTTGCGTCCGATCATTAACGCCGGAGGCACCATGACTGTATTAGGTGGGTCCATAATGCCTCCTGAAGTTGTAGAGGCGATGAGCCGAGCTAGCAAAGAATGGGTTAGTGTGCCCGATTTACTTCGTCTGGCTGGAGAAGAAATTGGAAGTATGCTGGATATAGGTCCAAGTAATGGTGGTGGTGTGCTAATCACTTCTGGTGCCGCTGCTGCTAATACGCTGGCTGCGGCAGCTGTCATCACCGGTCCCGATATTGATCGGATTCGTAATCTTCCTGACAGTCTTGGTTATTCAAATGAAATTGTTATAGCGCCTGGTCATGGTGGGCTCTGGGAATCCACTTTTCGTGCTGCTGGAGCAAAGATGGTCCATGCCCGGAGTAAACCTTGCTATTTTGAGGGTACGCAATCTAGAGTCCTTGCCACTGATATTTCGGCGGTCGCCGATGAGATTAATGAACGCACCTGTGCTTTAGCAGCAATAGTGTCTTGGGAGACCGTGCCTGCTGCTGCTCCAGCAATTGAAGATTTGGTGGCTATAGCCCGATTACACGGGGTACCTCTGATAGTTGACGCGTCGGCACAGATTCCACCTGTATCTACCATAAAGAATCTGTTGGACATGGGTGTAACGTTAGTGTCGGTCAGTGGAGGCAAGGCACTGAGAGGGCCGAATGACACTGGCCTACTTGTTGGATCCAAGCCGTATGTCCAAGTAGCCGCAAGGCACGCGAGCCCGGTGATCGGGGGTATTGGACGTGGGTTTAAAGTAAGTAAGGAGCAGATAGTTGGGTTAGTGGAAGCCGTCAAGCTGTATCTTGAACAAGATGAGGAAGAGCTGTTGGCAGCTATGCAGTACAGATGCGACCTTCTGATGTCAGAGCTTGAGACCGTTTCCTTTGTATACCCTGAGAAAATATTTCCTGATGAAACTGGTAATCCTATACCACGTGTGCGTGTCCATATCGACGAGGAAAAATTGGGAATGTCAGTAATTCAAATCACAGAATTACTGCGGCTTGGTGACCCTGACATCAGGCTGCGCGATGGATACTACGGCGCCAAATTTCTGAATATTGACGTTATGTGTTTGAGAGATGGGGAAGTAGATATATTGATGACAAGATTGAAAGAGGTGTTACGAAAATAATGCTGGGTAACCGATCTGTATATACGGAAAGCGAGTATCTAATTGATTATAAAATCTAGGTTGAAAGATTTGGGTATAGTTCTGCCGGCAGCCCCTGTTCCTGGTGGTTCTTATGTGACTGCTGTGATTACAGGGAATTTGATTTATACGGCTGGCCATCTCCCTGCAGTGTCTGAAGGTAATTGGGAGGGCAAGATTGGTGCTGATTTAACGGTTGATGATGGAGTGTCGGCAGCACGTGCGGTGGGTATTAACACGCTGGCTACATTAGAAGATAAGCTTGGAAATCTTGATAGAGTGGTCAGGGTGGTCAAGGTATTGGGATTTGTGGCCTGTGCACCTGGATTTAATGCTCAGCCTACAGTTATCAATGGATTCTCGGATCTGATGAAGGAAGTTTTCGGAGATTTGGGTATGCATGCGCGATCAGCTGTTGGTGTTAGTGAATTACCACTCAATACTCCGGTTGAAGTAGAAGCAATATTTGAAATTAAATGAGATGTGTATTCAGGATAATAGGCCCGCTGCTGTAATAGCAGCGAGCCTATTTGTTGGGCTGTAAACACGGCCCAAGTAAACCCCGCAAGATTGAGATTCTAGAATCTAACCTGTCGGGGTGGGCCGTATTTACAGCCAGTATCATCAGACATGTAGGCACCACCTCCTTTAATGTGTTGCAACGTATCATGGTGGCCCGCTGAGGTCAAAGCGAAATCAATTAACTTGGCAAAAACAAACTGGATGCCTAATGAATCTGCTTATACACACTAGCTAGGCACTACATCATTGGACCCCATATACCTGGAAACAACCGATCTTGTGAAGGACTATTTTTCATAAAATCCTATTGAATATCGCCTAATTGAGACCTGCTTAACTTTCGGATCGTTTAATAATTGATAATCGCCCGCTATTGATGTACCTAAGTCTGGTCTTTCACAAGGAAATAGAAACATTCTCAAAGCAACGTAAAATTTTGCAAATATCTTTCTTACTGGATAGGGTTTGTATTATTCGAATTAAGACATTTAATTATTAGAGAGGTTTTCATATGTTGGGCGAAAAAATAGGTGAGATACAGTGTTCTACGACAAATAAGGCATTGCCAACAGATGGCCCCCTACCAATTTTTGAGACATCGGCACAGGGTGCGGGAACATTAGCCGGTGCTCAAGTGCAGAGCCTAGCGACTTATTCCTCTCAAATGAGGGAAGATGGCACACTTTATGGAGAATGTCCTGCAGGTATTGTTATGACTGCTGATGGAGTAGCAACATTCAAGGCAACAGGGATTGGTACATTCACCGCTGATGGTGGAGCAACATTTCGGGGAGCTGTCTATTTTCAGGCTACAGCTCCATCCTTGGCTAGCCTTAACGGCATTTGCGCAGTTTATGACTGGGAAGTAGATGCTGAAGGGACTGCAACATGGACGCTTTGGGAGAAGAAATAAGGGATAGATAGCCTTAATATGAATTGGGAAGAGCTGGCCGAGATACTATGCATCATCATAGGGATTGCGGGAGCGTTAACTGCGGCAATGGTTATAAGTGTTCTAGCCGTGAGAAGTCTGAAGGATCTCAATCTGAGCTGAGTTAATTGGAGCTCTACAAAAGAACATAGACATTAGAAGCAACCGAACAGGTTTAAGGCGGTGTGTTGTGAACAACAATATTGTTGGTACTGGCTTTGGTGATTACGATAGTTGCTTGTGGACGATTATAAAGTTGGAAGCTTTGTAGAGCTGGACCAGCCAATGCTAACGCCTAGTGTGTTTCGTAATAGACGGTATGGCTTAGTCTAACCATGGTTTCTTAGAGATGGTAATACTCCAGGGTATTACTATCCATCGCTATGTGTTTACGACTTGGCTAAGGGCTGATTTTGCTGCAAATTAGAAAAACAATTTGGAACGTCTGAATGGCCAGGGGCATATCGAGGACTCTGCGAAGGACCCTTATGGTCAGGAATGCTGGACGCACGGTCCTATAGCTGATAAATAACTCTAGGCTGTGAAGGTAAGAAGCTAACGATTGGTGGGTATCAAATGGATCTGTTCCTAAAAAAAACAATTCCATTTCCTATTTTTTTCGTCGCTTTGGCGCTTCGCCTGAATAATGTCAATTGGGATCAGAACCAGCATCTGCATCCAGATGAACGTTTTTTAACGATGGTTATGACTAGGCTTCAATGGCCTAACGGTATAGGGGCTTACCTGTCCCAAGAATCACCGTTGAATCCGTTTAATCAACCAGATGTTTCATTTTTTGTTTACGGTACTTTCCCGGTGTTCTTGGTCTTTGCTATTGCAACATTGATTGGCCAAATCGAATATGACAGTTTGACTTTGGTTGGCCGGGTTAGCTCTGCAATGTTTGACACGGCTACAGTCGTGATCGTCTATTTTTTGGCTAAGCGATTATTTGAGAATAGTGTTGCTTTATTAGCTTCAAGTTTTTATGCACTAAGTGTTTCTGCAATTCAGTTGTCTCACTTCTTTGCTGTCGATACATTTTCCACATTTTGGGTCACTATGGCTCTGTATATTCTTATAGGATTTGCTCAGAGGCCGAACTTTTGCTTCTCCATACTTTTAGGTTTTTCAGTAGGGGTGGCACTTTCTAGTAAATTAAGTACTGTTCTGATAGTGCCATTTGGCTTGTTCTATGTGGTTTGGCACATTCGGTGTTTGTATGTAGATAGAAATCCTACATGTTGGCCGGTGGCCAAACGTATAGTAATTTGGGGACTGGTATCCGTATTTGTCACCCTTATGACATTTCGCGTTATGCAACCGTACGCATTTGCTGGTGACAACATTTTCGATTTTCGCCTGGCTGATAAATTCTTTTCTTCCGTCCTTCAGCAAAATGCCATACAAAATGGAATATACGATTGGCCTCCTGGAGTTCAATGGGCTAGTACCACTCCGTACCTTTATCCCATAACAAATCTAATCCTATGGGGTATGGGTCCATTTCTCGGCATTGCAGCGATTTTAGGTTGGATACTCGCAGCAATTTTCTGGGTCAAGGGTAAAAGATCATTGTGTTTGCCTGTTGTTTGGACACTATTAAATTTTGCCTATTTCGGGGCGTTGGTTTTGAAGACGATGCGCTATTTGCATCCCATGTACCCGATGCTATCGATCATAGTTGCCTGGATGGTGGTATGGATCTGGCGCAAAAGTAGGTCTTGGACTATCTGTTGCAAATGGTGGCCCCTTGCACCATCTATATTCTCGGGCTTGATAATATTGGGAACAGTATTTTGGGTGCTAGCTTTTAGCCAAATATATGCTAGGGATCATACAAGAATATCTGCTAGCGAATGGATATATAAACAAGTTCCAGCAGGAAGTGTAATTGCTACCGAGCATTGGGACGATCGACTACCACTCAACCTTCCGAATTCAGGGAATTCTTCCGAGTATGAATTTCTGAGTCTTCAGCTTTATGATCGAGTATCTGAAGGTAAACGCGCTCAACTTGTTGAATCTCTTGCAGATACTGATCTTATCGTGCAGAGCAGTGATCGTCTCAGTGGCAGTATTCCAAGAATGCCATACAGATATCCGTTGGCAAATTTGTATTTCCAATTGCTGGAATCAGGCGAATTGGGATTTAAATTGGCAGCAGAATTTACGAGTTTTCCCTCGATAGCTGGGTTTGAACGAAACGATTTATCGGCAGAAGAGGCATTTACAGTTTACGACCACCCTAGGGTTCGTATATTTAAGCGCACGAACCATTTGGGGGTTCACGAAATAGATTTGATGTTTGACAACGTGGACGTTGATCAGGCGATTAATCAGCTTCCGAAGGATGCTACGTCGAATCTAATGTTGGATAGCTCCAGATTGTTAGCAGTTCATCCTGCTAATTCAAATCAGTCATGGCCGGTGTATGGAATGAGCTATGTAGATGCTGAAACAAATCACATTAAAATTGCATTCATGTGGTACCTGTGTGTGCAAGTATTGGCAATTCTCTCATGGCCTATTATTCGCTTGTTTTTGCAGCATCTGCCTGATTCTGGATACTTTGTAACCAAGCCTTTCGGGGTGTTTATTGTAGCTTTTCCAATTTGGTTTTTAGCTAGTTTGGGATGGGTGGAATTGTCACGGACTAGCCTAATTATTGCGGTGTCGCTATTGACAATTACTAGTTTGGCGATTGCAATTCGGACTAGGACTCAGTTAATACATGCTGTGGCGAAAGGGAAAGTTCTACTCGCAACCGGTGAATTGGTAGGGGTGTTCGCATTTACCCTAATGCTAGTCATTAGGGCTTTGAATCCTGACTTGTGGCACACTGCTTTCGGAGGCGAAAAGCCTATGGACTTTGCTCACTTCAATGCCATATTGCGTAGCCGGTCTTTCCCTCCCCATGACCCCTGGTTTTCTGGTGGCTACCTAAACTACTACTACTTCGGCCATATCTTTTCGGTCGTGCCGACGATTTTGCTTAAAGTGGCTCCTCAAATTGCATACAACATCAGTGTTGCTTCGATTTTCGGTGTGACAGCAGCCATGATATTTTCTACTGGATCCAACATATGGGCTGGCCTGGTGCGGAATTCTAAAGGGGCAGTGATTGTGGGTTTGCTCGCCGTTTTTCTGACACTTCTAATTGGAAATGTTGATGCTATGGTACAAGCATTGCAAATAGCATATAAATCGGCAGAATCCCCCCCTAATTTTCTGGTATTACTTGGGCGGGTTCCGATGATTCTTTTTTCTGGTGTATTGTCAGCTGAGTTTGACTTTTGGCGTAGCACTCGAGTAGTTGAAAGCACCGTGAATGAATTCCCTTTCTTCACTTTCATGTATGGTGACTTGCACGCTCATATGAACAATCTTCCGTGGGTTTTTGCCTCAATTATTTGTGCTGCAGCTATTTTGCTGCAGCCTCCCCATCAGACACTATTTGCAAATGGGGCTTCGATTTATCTGAAGACCCGCGCATTTATTTCAAGCTACCTCAAGCCCATTTTATTAGCATCAGTAATTTTGGGGGTTCACCGAGTAGTGAACACGTGGGACTTCCCTACCTTTACAGTCGTCATTCTCTTGGTCGTTAGCTATGTATTGTGGAGAGTTCAAGCTCGGGCCAACATGTTTATGGTTGTTGGAGTTGCTTTAACGGGCGTATGCATATGGTTGGTAAGCCAATTTATGTTTTGGCCTTTCCATGGGCACTTTAAGATTTTTTTTACCGGTGTAAATCCGGCTCCTGAGACTACTCCGCTTGCCCGTTATTTACTGATGTTTGGTGCATTCTATGCTTGCTTACTTTGCTTCATAAGCTTAGTTCCTGTGTCCACGCTTAGGACCGATTATTCGACGAGAACTAAGCTTGTCATTGTGGGCACACTAGGGGTGATTTGTGCCTGTTTAATTAATGGTGATTCGCCGAATTCAGCACGAGCATTTACGACTTGTATGGTGTTGTTATTTGTTGGATTGAGTGTAAATCAACGTCACGATCCAATCAGGTTTGTCCCAGTGGCTCTATTTTCCGGGGGAGTTCTGCTGACAATGATGCCTGAATGGATTGTTCTTCAAGGTGATGTTGGCCGCCTTAACACTGTGTTTAAAACTTATTTCCAGGGATGGATATTATTTGCGCTTGCTGTAGCACTCGCATTTCCACAAATGTTGCGAATATTAATGCGTCGATTGCAGGCGGGGGTGTCGATATTCGGAATAGGTTTATTCACCGTTGCAGCTACCTTGGTGGTTGGTTCTGCTATATATCCTGTCGGTGCTATTCCAGGAAAACTTGAAGCTCGGATAAATAATGAAATAACACCGTCGTTAGATGGGTGGGAGTACATGTCTAATGGTGTGATATGGGACGAAGGAAACGAAATTAATCTTAAGTATGACTTAGAGGCCATACAATGGATAAATTCAAATGTGAGAGGCTTACCTGTAATCATGGAGGCCAGCATTGATGTGTATCGTTGGGGTGCACGAGTTTCTTCTAATACTGGTTTGCCGACGGTACTAGGTTGGGATTGGCACGAAAAACAGCAACGATGGCCATATAGGTTACACGTAGACATACGGCGCCAGGATGTGTTCGATGCTTACGCTAGTCAAAGCATAGAATCATTCGAGCGGATAGTACGAAAATATGATGTCCAATATGTTTACGTGGGGGCCTTGGAACGAGCTCATTATCCGCCTGAAGGGATAGCCAAGTTTACTCAAATGTCTGGTAAGCAGTTGGATCTAGTGTTTTCGAATAGAGACGTGCAGTTATATAAAGTACGCGACTTATGATGTGTTGCACCATGTACTTTTTGTCGTGCAGGTATAGGGACATTGTCTGAATTAATTATCTCCACAAGTATCTTTTGGGGGTTTACGGTTATTGGGCTTCCGGTATCCAGACAGCTACTTAAGTCTTTGCCCAGTGCGGGATACATTCTCAGTAAAGTTGTTGGTTGGCTGGTCTATAGCTACGTGTTATGGATAATCTTGCATACAGGCTTAATCGGAGCAAACAGATCATTATTTATTATCGTCTTTAGTGTTCTGTTCGGTGCAGGAATAACCTTCTTGTTTGTCAAAAAAAGAGAAATAGAAAGCCTGAGACAAAATTTAGGATTGGTTATAACAGCTGAGATTTTATTTATTTGTGCCATGTGGGCATATGCATTATTCCGCAGTCTCAGTCCTGAGATATTGGGTACTGAAAAGCCAATGGAATTTGCTTTTTTGAACTCTGTTATGCGCAGTGATATGTTGCCACCGATAGATCCTTGGCTGTCCGGATTTCAAATCAATTATTACTACTTTGGCTACGTTGCAGTGGGTGCTCTCAGTTTGGTGGCCGGAATTAAGCCAGCAATAGGTTTCAATATTGGTCTGTGTTCAATATTTGCTACCGCAGTACTTGGTTGTTTTGCGTTGGGTTACAACATTTTTGGTTTGACTTATTGCAGAGCTGGCAATAAATCACGAAATATTGTTGGGTTGGTTGCCGTTGTATTGACATTGATTTCGGGCAACTTGGCTGCTGTCAGGCTGTTTGGCGGAATTGCTGAACACTTAGACCCTTATTTTTTTAATGGCTTAAGTTGGGAATCTAGCCGTGTAATTGAGACGTTTGGACCAAGTGGTAAGTTGCGTGATTATACGATCAATGAATTTCCTTTCTTTTCGTTTGCATTGGGTGATTTACATCCTCATGTATTAGTGCTTCCGAATACTTTGTTATCTGTCTCAGTAGCAATCGGATGGTTGTTGAGTTGGGGCCGTTCGAAGATTGATTATGGTTACTTATTCTGGCTTACTGCTGCAACTTCTTGGGTTATGGGATGTATTTGGGGAACTAACCCTTGGGATGTGCCTGCGTTTGCAGGTGCGACATTGTTATTTGGTTTGATAGGCGTAGTGCTGCACGGGTCAGTTGTTAGATTTAGCAAATTTATCCTGCACTATATCGCTCTGATCATAGGGGCCGTTTTGTGGTTTATGCCCTTTCATTTGGGTTTCAAATCTTTTTTTAATGGGGTAGGAATAGTCGCCCAACGGACGATGATAGCGGATCTTTTTGAGATGCATGGTTTATGGATTATTGCGGGTATTACGTACGTATGTTTCGGCTTGATGCCTGCTTCCCGTAGGTTGAGACCAGTAATATTGATAATTGCATCAACTCTCCTGATCTGGGGTTTGATGCCATCATTAGCTAGTATCACACTGATAAGTGCTGTTTTTGTTGCCATTGCCTGGCGAATCAGACTGCAATTGTTAACGGGTACTGATCCCAGATGGTTTGTGTTGCCAAGTACTCTAATCGTAGGTTTGGGGTTGATGGCCTTACCTGAAATTGTTTTCCTAGATGATTTTTTTGGTCCGCCCTATGAACGCATGAATACGGTGTTTAAGTTTCATTATCAAGCATGGATAATATTAGGTCCGGCTTCTGCCGTGGTCTTTTATGAATTGTATCGCAGAGGGTTTATTCAATTAACAGCAATGAACAAGATGGCTGTGTTTGGGGTTGGTAGTGTAGTTGCAGGGCTTTTGGTTGTTGCTTTGGTTTACCCGGCAGTGACCATTCACGGTCGACTGCAGACAACTAAATCGTTATCACTGGATGGATTGGCTTTTGCTCAGAGTCAATCTCCTGAAATCTATCAAGCGGCTATTTGGTTGAAGGATAACTCGTCATATGACACTGTGATTCTTGAGGCTCCGGGGACGTCCTATTCAGATTTCAATATGATCTCAGGATGGACGGGTATTCCAACTCTCATAGGCTGGGGCCAACATGAAAGATTGTGGAGAAACAACCTAGATGTAATTGAGTCCAGGAAAGATGATGCACGAGCCATTTATGTAGATGGACGAATTGATCTATTAGAAATGTATGGAGTGAAATATGTGGTTGTGGGTCCGCGTGAAAGAGAAAAGTATGGCTCTCGAATTGATGATACGTTTAAGTCATTATCACTGGTTTATCAGGGCTTGAATAACACTAATATTTATGGTGTGACTCAAGCATATTATCCATGAGGAATCTGGCTATATTGCTATTAATAACTAGATATTTTACTTTTATCGGAACTGCTTTTCGGGATTTAGGGGTGTCCCGATTGGCAGCAGCTCGATGGCAAACAAGCCTGTACTTTCTCATATTAATTATTGCCTTTCTGACACGGTTTATGGATCTGGGCTCTCGGGCCTATCACCATGATGAGAGCATCCACGCTCACACGGCTTGGTCAATCGTTCAAGGTGCCAAATATCAGTATGATCCTGTTTATCACGGTCCCTTCCTGTATTTTGCAGAAGCTCTCATGTTTAAGGTGTTGGGAGCTTCCGATTATTCAGGACGTTTATTGCCTGCGATATTTGGGTTCGCCCTAGTGCTTGCAGTTCCGATGTTGTTGAGACGAGAATTGGGTCGCCATGGCACATGGATAGCTATGCTGGCTATTACTTTGTCTACAAGTTTCATGTATTTCTCCCGATTTAACCGAAATGATATTTTCATTGCGTTTTGGACATTAATCGTTATGTCTTGTCTGATTCGGTTTGTCAGTAATCCGGAACGCAAATGGGTGCTTTTAACAGGGCTAGCTTTTGGGTTCTCTTTTGTGACCAAAGAGAATACTTATATATCTGGGTTTGTCTTTGTTTCATTCGTGATTCTTTTGGGTATGTGGGTGTTGTTGGCACGAGCAAGAATCATTTCTGAATCAGCTGCACTTAAAAAGGTGAGTAAGGCGTTTTTGGCCTTGAGGCAGGATTTGACTGTTGTTGTTGTAGCGTTAGTTGTATTTGCGGTGATAGTTGTGTTGTTTATGAGCTCCTTTCTTACCAATTTGGCAAACCTGCCCCAATCTATCCTCGTATCATTGACCGAATGGATAGAAATTAGCGGTACTGAACGCGTCAACCAACCATGGTACTTCTACCTAATCTTCTTGGCTGTATACGAAATTTTCGCCTTAGTATTTTCCGTGCTTATTATTGTGATTCTGAAAACCAGAGCTGGATTGTTTGTTTGCATGGTGGCGTACTGGTCAATTACGAACCTGTATATATATTCCGTCGTTGGTGAAAAGGCACCATGGATCTCTGTTCATGTGATATTACCGTTGTTACTGCTGGCGGCTTGGTGTTCGAATGTGTTAATTGAAGCAAGTAAGTCTAGAGTGAAACAAATTAGCGTTGTTGTATCGATCTTGGTTTTGTTGGCTTGGACAGGAAGGAACTCTATTCCTGTGACTTTTATACATGGGGATGTACCAGTGGATTTTGTCATATACACACAAACGTCACGTGATGTTAAGACCGCTTTATCCGTGATCGAGAACGTGGCAGACCAGGAAGGCACCGGGACAGAAATAGCCATTTATCTAGAATCTGAGTCTCATTGGCCTTATGCCTGGTATCTGCGCGACTATGACAATGTCAATTACGGCCCAATCATAGATAAGCCACCTGCAGAAAAAATAGTCTTGGTGTCATCGAATACGGCAGATTCTGTGGGGGCTCAATTCATCGATTATACTGGTGTCCGTTTCAAGCTAAGGGAATGGTTTCCAGAGCACGTCTACAAGAGCTGGGAATTGTCTTCAATTTCAGATCTGTTTACCAAAAATAGTAATTTTGAGCGCCTAGTTGGATTCTATTTCCGAAGAATTCCTCCAGATGATTTAGGGTCCACAGATTTTGTGATGTATTTGCATAAAGATTTGCTTGCTAGTGGACCCATCCCTCCATTTTCCTGGTGGCAATTAGGGCATTGAATTGAGAACTGAAATGTGTGTATTCAATGAGCTCAGACACTAGTAGGGAGTTGAATTTGCTTCACACAGATTCTCGAATAGCAATTATAGGGGCAGGTATTACCGGACTGACTTTGGCTTATGAGTTGTGTCGTCGCGGGATTAATGTGGAGCTATTTGAGGCTGGTGCTGTTGTGGGAGGGGAATTGGATGTTGTCAATGTGGGTGGAGAGCCATTGGAACGTTACTATCACCATTTGTTTAAGGGTGATGATGAGATCATAGGACTGTTGAAGGAATTAGGTATAGCTTCCAAATTGGAGTGGAAAAAGCCTACTATGGGTTTTTTTTCTGGGGGGACACTATATCCGTTTAGCAACCCGGTTGATCTGGTTCGCTTCGGGGCCATTTCCATTTCAGATCGCCTACGCATGGGATTGGCTACAAAACATCTGCAACGTATATCAGACTATAGAGAATTCGAGGACCTTAAGGCTGCTGAGTATTTACCTGGATTAGTAGGCAATGAAGCTTTTGAAATAGTGTGGAAGCCTCTATTAAGAGCCAAGTTTGGCGAGCACTGGCGCGATATATCAATGGCGTGGTTTTGGGGTCGAGTGCATGTTCGATTCAAATCTAGAGACAGAATCGGATTTCGTGAGCAACTTGCCTATGTCAGAGGCAGTTTTAGAGAAATCACGTTAGCTCTTCAGCAATATGTGAGCAAATGTGGAGTGCCTATACATTTGTCTAGCCAGGTTGAACGTATATCTGTTGAGCAAGACCGTATAAAGGGAATCCGGGTTCGCGGACAGGAGCTAAAATTTGATGCTGTGATTGGAACAGTAGGGTTACCTATTTTAAGAAGACTTCTTGGGTCTCATATGATGAGTCAGGACTACGGTGCTATTGCATACCGTGGTGCCCTGGTATTACTGATGAGTCTCAGGCAGCCTGTCTCTCCGTATTACTGGACAAACGTTGGTGATGTTAGCCTGCCTTTTGCCGGATTGATAGACCATTCCGGATTGATCGATGCCTCTCGCTATGCGGGACTTCATCCGATGTATGTGAGCAATTACCTTGATCCATCACATAGATATTTCGACATGACCAATGACGAATTACTCAATGAGTATGAACCTCATATTAATAATGTGTTCCCTAAATTTGATCGTTCTTTGATAGAAGACGTTTGGGTTTCAGGAGATAAAGTAGCTCAGCCGGTAATAAAGGCTGGTTATCAGAGGCGCATTCCTCCCTACCGAAGTTCACTAACGGGTCTGTTTGTGTGTAATACATCTCAAATTTATCCAGAGGATCGGGGCACAAACTACAACGTTCGTATAGCACGAGAATGTGTGAAGGAAATGCTGAAAGGCTGACCGAGCATGCGGTTGCATCTCTGTGAAACTTCTAATTGCAGTACGGTTCCTAGCAGGTAACTAGGGGCAAAAAGCCGGATTTGTTTTAGTGCTAGACCGATGCTCATCTTATTCTGCCTGCTTGATATAGCTCAGGCCAACCATCGAAGTTTTCGTATGTAACGCTTAGCTAAGCAATGCTTTGGGAAATTTTGCCACAACGGTATACAACGGGTCTACTACGTTGCCTACTCTAACTAACCCAGCTTGAGATTGTAATTGAAGCGCTTCCCATTGGTCGAATCCATAATCGGCCACCAACCATCTAATCATGCTCACTTTAGCTATTCGGACGGCATCTATTAACGGTCGTGTATTGGCTACTGTCATTATGTAATTCTCATTCTCAAATCGAGGCCAGTTGATCGGGTTATCTTTTACCAAATCAATCGTAAGTGTTGTCCTCGTGGGAGTTTCCAGGGCAGATCCACAATCCTCGCCATCACCCTGAGCTCCATGGCCATCGCCAAACATCAGAAGAGCCCCTCTCCGATATACAGGGAGATATACGGTTGTGTTTTCTGCAGTTTCAACACAGTCCATGTTTCCTCCGTGATTGTAGGGAGTCATGGAGCTGACGACTTCTCCGTTTCGGGGACAAACACCAATACAGCCGAGAAAAGGATGGGTTGGGATACTGACTTTTTTGATTCGGCTGTCATTGAGATGAAGAGTTGCCTCAGAACGGTCCTTGCTGTAGATCCAACGATACTCTTGGCTGGGCAGGGGTTTGTTGAGGCCAGTGGGACCGTGGACACGATCTTCGACACCCAATATTCCCATCCCAGGATTATGTCTGGACCATGCCCAATCACGTGTCAGTTCAATCTTGTCTATATGAATCTTGAGCATATCGCCCGGCTCTGAACCATCAACGTAAATGGGCCCAGTCTGCGGATTTGAAAGCTGTAGTTCAGTGTCTGTTTCATTCTGAAACATCTCTGGCGGTGGTTTGTTGCCATTTTCATCCAAACCGCCAGCATCCAACGTGGTTGCTCTAACAGAGTCGCCAGGAGAAATTCTGAGAGCAGGTTTGTGGGGCCCATAGTTGACGTAATATATTGACGGATCAAAATCGTGTACTTGATTGGTCATTGCCAGACTCGCTTCCTTTAGTTAATTGTATTCCTATCATTAGGAAACCAGTTCGCCCAAGACCTTGTCTAAGTTTGCCAAGCCCTCAGAATATAGAGCGATTAAATTAGTTCTAGTGATACGGCCCGACTTGAGTCATTGATAATCTTTTTTTGTCATTCTTGTTACCAGTTAGCCCAAAGTATTTGAGAAAGATATAGTCAACTAGCTAGTCTGCTGTTCGCTCCCCGGTAGGATTCCACAATGAGTGATTCTACGCTGAGTTAAATACTATTGGTAACTACATAGAAGAATGGTATCGAACTATTTGCAGCAATGCTTGGTGTTCGTGACCAAAGTTCTATAATGAGTTAGTGGTGGCTGTGTAGTGGAGCTAATAGGCGTACGTCCTTGTGGGTATTTCTATGGGATTTATTGTTGTCTATTAAATACTGCAAAAATATTGCGCGATCATCTTTCAGGAAATGTTGTGATGAGTGATTCGATGTCCGAGAAATTAGCGAGAATGTTTGGCAAGCGACATCGTCCGGAAAGAGCTCAGGGTGTTGACGGAAAGACGATGTTCGATCGACTAGCCCATACCTGGTGGGATCCAGACGGTTTTTTACAAGGCATAGCGACGTTATTGAATCCGGTGAGAAGTAGTTACTTTGGTTCGGTACTAAAAAATCACTTTGATCAGCGCAGTGGGGTAAAAATTCTCGACGTAGGATGTGGAGGCGGGCTTCTAGCTGAACAACTGTATTCGTGTAGATTCAATCTATATGGACTTGATATTTCATTACCTTCTGTGATGTGTGCTAAAGCGCATGGCGCCGATAACGGGGCCAACATCTTCTATATCAATGCATCAGCTGAGACCATTCCTTTTTGCAACGGATATTTCGATGCAGTCGTATGCGCCGATGTGCTTGAACATGTAGAGGATTGGCCTCAGTCAGTGAAGGAGATTTCCCGGGTGCTTAAACCGAATGGAATATTCTTGTTCGATACAGTCAACAGGACACCATTTTCTTGGTTGGTAGTTACCAAATTGATTCAGGATTGGCCATTGACAAGGCTTGTACCTAAGCGTGGTCACATATATGAACAATTGATCCGTCCTGATGAACTTAAACAGGTGATGAAAGAGCACGGTGTGATTGAAAGAGAGCGGTCTGGTTTGTGGACAGGTGCAAATGTGATCGATATTTTGCGTGTCGGTCTTGGCTTAAAGTTTGGAAACATGACTTTTCCGGAAGCCGGTCGCCGTTTGCAATTAGAACTTAGCCCTAATACATGGATGTCTTATATAGGATATGGTCAGAAGTTGCTGGATGAAAAATGAATCGACTGGCTCTCAGCTAGGTGAGCTGGATGCGGTGGTCCTTGTCGAAAGTACCGACTGATATTCTAGGTATACAGGTGCTAGCATTGGCTGTACTACAGTAGATCAAGTCTTCTGTTAGACCTACCTTATCGAGTCTTTGTCCACTATCAGATATTTTGACTGCTTGCACATAGTTAGGGTAGTGATGAGAAATGGCCTTAGCGGCAAGGGCTGAATCGTCGAGTTTTAGATTAGATTGTGATAGTCGATCTACCATCATTCCGGCACACACTGCGTCGTCAAGAGCAAAAGTGTTATGACTACCGGCGCAGACCAGAATTACTCTTTCGCCATCGAAACTTGTCACTTCTTCTGCGATTGCGTCTAAGTTGCGAATACATCCGAAAACTGTCGCTCTGGCACCTTGACATGTGCGGGCCGCGTAAGTGCCGTTTGTAGTACCGAAAATTACCTGGCGATTTGAAAAATTCAATGCTTGAATTTCCAAAGGGGAGTTCCCAAAGTCGAAGCTTGGCAATGGAAGTCCGTTTTGTTCTCCTCCAAGTGCAGCAGCTGGTAGACGCCGATCCCTGTATTTACGAGCGTCAATTGCACTGTCAGCAAGGAATATTTCCGGGTCCCCATTTTCACTAAGGGCACACAGGGTGCTGCTAGCTCGTACTACGTCAATAACTACACACAGGCAGTCCTCAATCCCCTCCAGTTTCCTGGGCAAGAATTCTACCGATAGACCTTTATGATCAGATTTGGTGCTCAAACTTTGCGATACTCAGTAGCCACGATTTCGGTTCCGTCATCTATAGAGGTCACCTCGTAATCCGCAAAAAGATTCGGAGATTCAGATTTCATTATGGTGAGTATTTCAGTGGCGACTTTTCGTATCTCTATTTCTGCGTGTTCATTGCCTCGCAATTCGATGAAATGCCTTAATGCGCGAGCGTTGGCCGTTACAAAAATCTTGGTTTCAGTGGCATTTGGTAAGACACTGCGAGCCGCCTGACGAGCTAGTTTCCTTCTCAAAGTTCTGCTTTCAACTTCCGAATATTCTTCGCGAAGCACTTGGGCAAGTTCCTTGTAAGCATCTAATGAATGCTTTACGGATGACATCCATATGTCATGTGCCTTTGGATTATTTGCTATAACGTCCGGCTCCACGAATTCAGTATTTGATTCATTTACGTACCTTTGGCTCAATTGGCTATATCCAAACCCAGCGCGGTGTCGTATCAGTTCATGGGTGAAACTTCGGGACACTCCCGTGATAATAAAATTCCAGACAGCGTGCTCCGTGACACTACCGTGCCCCGAGCTTAATATGTTGTCCATATATTCTGCGCTGGTGCTCCTGCCCTTACCGAAAGACATGTAGCAAAGTCGTCCCCCTGCCTCTGCAAGTATTTCGCCTGCTACGGTGCTGTCCGGATTCCATTCCATCCCATAATCAGCTAGGAATTTGTCCATATCTCGGTGTTCGATAGTTTGTCGTCCTACCAAATAGACACGGGGCTGTTGGATAATGTCAATTTGACCACTCTTATTATTAATTGTCTCTTTAGTCATTGCTGATCCCTTTTTGGTCGTATTATGGTAGTTAACTTGTACTCGGACAAATTTGCTTTAGCTGGATGTTTTAATGAAAGATAATTTTGAACAGGTTCTCCCTCAAGGAGATTGGTACATAGTACCCCCTGTTGATGGTGATTGGCACATAGACGCTACACCTGACGGGCGTGGAGGACAGCATATGCGGATGCATTATCCCGAGGGATATACGGCATCAGTTTATATGCGTTCTGACGGTGTACTGCGTGTTCGACTCTATCGAAACAATATTCCAGTAATGATGGAATTAGATGAGGAACATAAGCACATATGGTTCACTAAGGGGTAAACAACTTGTGTCAGAATACGTGTTCCAACATTATGGATGCGGGCTTATAGGGGATGTGTGATCTAGTAATTGATGACTGAGTGAACTCTTTTGGAGCTCAATGCTTGTCGTCCGTTGAGAAAACCTAACTCGATTAGAAAAACACATCCGACGATCAGCCCTCCGACACTTTTCACAAGATCTTCTGTCGCAGCTGCTGTACCTCCTGTGGCTAGCAAGTCGTCGACTATGAGGACACTAGTGCCTTCGGGAATCGAGTCGGTATGAATGTGAAGCTCATCACTACCATACTCTAGGTCATAACTTATGGCCGTAGTGTCTGCTGGCAGCATCCCTGGCTTTCGGACAGGAACGAAACCGCATTCTAATCTGTCGGCCATCGCAGATGCGAAGATAAACCCTCGAGATTCCACGGCTATTATTAGTTCAGGACGGTCATCAATGAAGGGTTCAGTCATAAGCTTGATGGCCATTCTGAACGCTTCCCCATCTTTTAGTAATGTGGTTATGTCTTTATATACGATGCCGGGTTTTGGGAAATCCTGAACGTCTCTAATCAATTTGGCCAATTCTGTTGATCGATAATCGTTCTGCATATTTTCCGTCCCGTGGTTGGATTTAAACTATGGTAAAAGACGAGTAACTTTGGATCCAGTTAATTGTCTGAACCCTTCGGCATGGTGGCAACAAGCTTCTAAACCTCTATAAGCGCTTAATATGTCATACGCTAATTTAGGCTCCATCTTGTTGTGTAGGTCCGCATGGTTTTGGGTGGATTCAAACGTAGACAGTGCATCTTTCTTAGTGTCGAGTACTGAGGATATATCTACGTACGTGTCGGGAATGATGGAATTTGGCGGAAGTGCATCTATCGCGAATATTGCAGGTGGTGCTAGTAATGTCGGCCCACCTTCCACCCCATTAACTGTGGACATCTCTCCCGCTTTTAACACCTGCTGTGCAATGTTCTTGTGGTCAGAGTTGCGGGAACAAGGGTTATGCGTGAATAATATTTCCGGCTTAATACTTCGTATCAATTCTACTAGTTGAAGTGTAGTGACCGGGTCATCACCCACTGTGAAATCTGATTGTTCAAGCATTGTTAATGAGCAATCTAGTATCTGAGCAGATTCGGCAGCTTCTTTAGCCAATTTATTGCTGGTTTGCCAGGGATCTATATCGTGCTGCGACAAGTTACCGCTGGTAACATGTGCGATTGTGATCTCGTGATCTTTTCCTAATAGGGACAAAGTGCCCCCACAACAAGCTTCAACTTCGAAAGGGCGACCACCTATAACCAGTACTCTCAATGTTTTCCTCAGGTCTTAATTTTTCATAATGCATAGACTGTTTACCTGATTTTATGTTCGGTATGCAAACTATAATTGTGTGAGTAAATGATGAAACGTTTTCATGACACAGCAATTCTATACGTTCGCTCCGGTGACGGAGGGGATGGGTCGCGCCATTTGAGACGAGAGAAATATGTCTCAAAAGGAGGTCCGGATGGTGGTGACGGAGGTAGGGGTGGGCATGTAATATTTCAAGCTACTACTAATGATGCCACATTGATTAGATTTCACTTCAACCAGAAATTTCGTGCGGGTAGGGGAGGGGACGGTGGGCGAAGCGGTAGTACGGGGGCTGATGGGGAAGATTTGGTTGTTCCGGTTCCCGAGGGCACCCTGGTCGTAGATAATGACAACGGGCAGATAATTGGGGATCTAGTTAAGGCAGATGATCAGCTGGTAGTGGCTGAGGGTGGTGAGTCAGGATTGGGCAATATGCATTTCAAGAGTTCAACCCATCAAGCGCCTAGGATTTCACTAAAGGGTGGCAAAGGGCAAGAGCGGTGGTTAAGGCTTGAACTTAAATTAGTGGCTGACGTGGGATTGGTTGGTTCTCCTAACGCTGGCAAATCATCTTTGATGAGGCGTATTTCTGCTGCTCGTCCGAAAGTAGCAGCATATCCATTCACAACTTTGAGTCCGGTATTAGGAGTGGTGACAATGGGGGATTTGAGCCTTGTTGCCGCTGACATTCCTGGACTGATAGAAGGTTCTCACAAAGGGTCTGGGCTTGGTGATGACTTTTTGCGTCATATCGAGCGGACAAGGTTTCTTATTCATGTGGTGGATATGTCTGGTAACTCTGGTGATCCGATGGCCAATTTCGAGCAGATTCGCGTGGAATTAGAAATGTCTACACGTAAATTGAGTGAACGTCCGTTCGTTGTTGCTGCAAACAAGATGGATCTTGTTGAAGCACAGGGTGAATGGGAAGCTTTTTGTTATGAAATGAGCAAAATGGACATACTTGTGTACGGTATATCTGCTGTGACCGGGGCTGGTGTAGACGAACTTTTGAAAGTTGCATTTGAGCAGGTTTCAAAAACTCCCCGTCCATCCATTTTGGACGAGCCAAGCGAAGTGGTGCTCCGGCCCGGACCCGATGTCTACTCGGTTAGTGTGGAAAGGATTTCGCCTGAAACCTACGTGGTTTATGGTGAGTATGTAGAAAAACTGGTTTCTAGGATTGATGGTGATATTCCGGAAGCTATGGATTGGTTGCAGAGGCAATTAGAACGACTGGGCGTCCTAAAAGAGCTGCGCAGGTCTGGTGCTTATCCGGGATGTGCTATTCAAATAGGCCAAATCGAATTTGAGTGGGCGGACTAACGACTGGTTTGCTGAAGCAGCAGCCAATATGAACAACTGATAGTTTGTTGTATAGGCGATAGGCTCTATTTATTTGTTGTGTAATGCTGTGTACGGAAGAAGCGCTAAGTAGCGTGAGCGTTTGATCTGCCTACTCAGTAGTCGCTGGTGACTAGCGTCTAACCCTGTTTGACGGCGGTTCAGCAATCTACCCGAGTCTGTAATGAAGCGGCGCATCATCGCTACGTCTTTGTAATCCAGGTTAATACGTCCATCAACCCAATCGCTTTCTTCGATTCGAGATATTCGTCTTCTTGGCCCTCCCCGGCCTCGTGGTCTGCCGCCTTGAGTTGCGGAACGGCCTTCACGGCTGCTGTTTTGACGATCATTTTGGTGTCTGCGGTTGGAATAGCTGGTCTGTTCTGGCTCTGATTCACCAGTCATGATGAATTCTCCTTGTTCTTATTAGGTGTGGTAATTGTCTAAATTATAGATTTTTAAAAGGGTAGGTCGTCTGGATCTATCTCACCTGGCGACTGTTGAGTTCCAGCGCTGGACTGCGGGGTCGGTGTTAATCCACTACCGCTGTCGTCCCGACTGCGTGCTAACAATTGTAATTGGTCAGCCTGAATTTCAAGCGATGTTCTTGTTTGTCCATCATTCCCGGTCCATGTGCTAGTGCGAAACCTACCAGAGACGAATACTTGGCTTCCTCTTTGCAGATAGTTGTTGGCTATTTCAGCCAATCCACGCCAACAGGAAACCCGAAACCAATCAGTGTTTTCTTCTTCTTGGCCGTCGCGACCCCGCCGGACGTCGGTTACGGCAACATTAAAGCTGGTTACAGGAATTCCGGTTGATGTTGACCGCATTTCAGGATCAGCCCCTAAATTACCTATGATGGTAACTATTTTTGTGCCGCGACTTCGACCTCTTCTTTCGTTTCCTGAATAATCACTCACTGGAATCCTCGTCTTTTTCTGTATCCACGACGGTTTCCTCTTGCGGGTTATCGGATCCTTTATTTGAATCCTGTATGGATTCTAAATTTATTTCTGGGCCGACACCCCCTTCGTCCAAGACCAGTAGGTATCTGATTAAACCCTGTTCCAATCTTAACGTGTCGTTTAGCTGGGCAACTGAGCTTGGGTCCACATCTAGCTTGTGAAGCGTGTAGTAGGCTTCTGTCTCTTTGTCGATGGGGTATGCAAGTTTGCGCCTTCCCCAATGGTGGGTAGATTTAATGGTTGCTCCCACATCAGAAATAAGTTTTTCTAGGCGGCCTACCCGTTCATCGGATATCTTGGGTTCATCTTCTACTTCAAAAAGGGAAACCAATTCGTATTCGCGCACCACTAATCCTTCCTATGGAGTCACCAGCTTCGAAGCTAATCGAACGTACGACTTCTGCTGGCAGAAAGGTCCTCTGTTGGGTGAGGACTGTTATTCGCACAAATAATATCATTTGGGTCTGCAACTCGCCTATAAATCTTGTACATGATATAGCTTTGAGGGAGCCTGCCTGTGTCTGATACTGACTTGGCTCGTGCCAGGCATCGTTCGCGAAATCCATTTTATCGTTGGGGTCTCTGGCCTATTCCTATCGATCCTAATGATTATTTAGGCAACGGTGAGCTGTATGATATCGGTGCTGGGCGAGTGTACATAGAGTCGATTGGGGATGGGAAAGATATCATCATGTTGCCTGGGTTTGCAGGCTCCTCTCGCTCCTTCAGGGCAATTGCGAAAGAATTGCAGGATGACTATCGTGTCCATCTATGCGATTTTCTTGGGTCTGGTCTTTCTGATAAACCGCAGGCGGTAGATCACTCTTGGCGTGGACAGGCTAGGCAGGTTGATGCGATTATGAAGGCCTTGGAGTTGAAGAAGGCAATACTGATTGCAAACTCAGGGTCTAGTATGACCTCAATATTTGCAAGTTTTAGGTCTCCTCGGAGGTTTGAGGCACTTGTGTTGATATCACCTTTTTTGGTTCCTAGTATGGTGGCGGGGTGGGGGGCTAAACTAGCCGGTAATTCCTTCTGTTCGCATTTGATGCCATTGGTGTTAGGCAGTCGTTTCGCGGTGAAATTTGCGAACTATTTAGGACATTACGACAAGTCTGTGATTAACGATCAAACGATTGATGAGCAATACTTAGCTCTAGGTAGCCCCGGGTTTTGGGGGTCGCTAAAAAAGTCTGCTAGATATTTATATCCAGCCGGAGTGCGAGGTATAGCGCAAATGATTGAAATACCCACTCTAGCGATAATTGCGGAGGCAGATAGAGCATGTGATCTAGACGGTACACAAGAATTGATTTCAGAGATGAGTAGAGGTCGACTCGAACTAGTTACCGATTGTGGCCATATGATTCATGCAGAAAGACCTGCTTATGCTGTTCGATTGATACGCGAGTTTTTGAGCGCCGAGTCCGAGAAGATTAAATAGGAGACAAGAGTATCAAGATTACTCGTTGCACTAAGGTGTCTCTTCATTCGGCTCGCTCGCCAACTTGGATGGAGGGAATGGGAATATAAAAGTGGGCTTGATGGAGTGAGAGGCAGAAAGGCCTTTTCATTGTTGTGGTTCAGTCAGTGCACTCCTTAACTTGTCTTCCAATTCTGTTTCGGCAAACAATCCCTCAAATCGGCTTAACACCACCTTGTCTTTGATAACAAACACCCAAGGTTCTGTGGGAAGGTTCCACATACGGGCTGCTTCCACCCAAGATAACTTTCCATCTCTTCGAATAATGTCTAAGTCAAAAGGTTCGACGTGGATGACATTGGTTGACTGAGGGTTTTTACGATGTACTGCTTCTACTACATCCAAAACAGGTCCGCACATCCGGCTTGTACAGTACCCTGGGGTAGCAAAAACTAGGACTAAGGGCTTAGATTCTTCTAGGGCTTTGGTTATTGTCATTTTGTAGAAGGATGGGTTTGGGGTGGGTTGAGTGCTAATCCGGGCAAGGTCCTCCAAGGTTTTGGCTGTTGGATTTGTTGCAGCTATAGCTGCGTCTCCGGGCCTTGGGGCAATGGTTGTGTCCACGACTTCGAAGGCTAGATGCGCATATTGCAGGTCTTTTTGAGTAGGCAATTCTATATCTAATGTTGCTTCCCAGTACCCTTCTGAAGGAATATCAATCTCCTCTATGACGTACAAACCTCGGGGATTATGGAGGCCGATTGAGCCTGATGTATCACGCTCAACGATCGGCAAATATTTTACGTTGATATTGTTGATGGTAAGAGCAGGAGTACGGTTGATTGTCGTAATCGTAGCCACAACATTAGCGCCTTCGACCGACTCCTCGTCTTTAGTCATCAATTGAAAAGAAATCCGGTTGTTACCAGGATGGAATTGTTTGGCGGTGAGAATGGCGACTAAATCTGCTTCGGTGAGGACAACCTGTTCAGACTGGCGGTTTGAGTTGAACTCTGTTGCCAAACACGCTGGCAAACAGATTACACACATGATTGACAGGAATATAGCTAAGGGTTTTATCCGGCTTGATATAGACCTCTGTTTACGCATTTAAGATCTGTGGCTTACCTTTCAGTCAACATCATTTTGCGCTAGCATCATCTGTGGGACCGCGGTTGAATAGAATTAATAATAGTCCATTGCAGCAAGCGTGGATGTGGAGGGCCTGGTATGTCAGATGAGATCGTATACATCTCCAAAGTGAGGGTTGACCGGGTTAAAGGTCAGCCTAAGTTGAAACGGATCTTCGTGCCGGCACAAAATGATCCGGTGTTAATGGGGGTGCATGCAGAGGTGGCTGAATTTTATGGAGTAAATGATGATGCGCAGGAACATTATGCTGCTACCCTGGACTATATTGTTGGTGCAGCGGCTGGCTGACTAACTGGTACCTTAGGAGGCGCGCTGGAAGCGCGTGATATCGACGCTACAGAGGATAGATTCGTTGCCGAGGCAACGGGCGACATTGTGAAAAGTGATGATGGAATTTTGCTTATCAGGCGGATTCACGTCTCCTATCGATTAATAGTTGATGAAGATAAAGCGGAAGCAGCAGAAAGAGCACACGGGCTGCATAAGGGTGTCTGTGCCGTGTCTCGTTCTCTAGAGAAAGCGATAGACATTACGACCGATTTGAACATCGAATATGCTACTGGATGACGTTAAGGCACCACTTAATCAGTCAGGCTTGAACTGATCTTTAGTCTCTAGGACTGAATAACCAGGTTTTGTCAGACCCATTTTGAGGTACGTGTTGATGCCCAGCTGGTTATCATCGTGAACGTATAGCCGGATGCCACAGTATTCCAGGGAAGCTTCGGCTATGTCTTTGACATGGTTGTACAGGCTTCGGAAGACCCCTACCCTCCTATCTTGGTCTTGGACGTAAACACTCTGTATCCATATGAGATTGCTATTTCGCCAGTCACTCCATTCCAAAGTTATCATCAGTTGACCGGACACTCTTTTGATCCCGGATTCTGTGATCTCGGCTAAGAAATATCGTCCTTTGGTTGGATCCTCTATGGCTGATGCCACCCCTTTTTCCAGCAATGTCCTGTCGAGTGAAATGCCCTCTGATTCCAAGGCCAAGAGCTCATTAAATATGACTATTGTAGGTATGTCAGATTTGGTTGCTTCTCTAATATTTATTTTTTTATTCATATTCTTTCAACTTCTTTCTGGCTGCCTCCAACTGAAAGTTAGACTCGTCCCAGGCTTGTGTACATACTTTTCTTGGTAAGCCAGATATAGATTCTAATTTGCTGATGGATCTACTGCGTCTTTTCCTATAAGTATTACTACAGGATGAAATCCGTTTTGATCCAAATCCCGGACAGAAGCGGGATTGTTTCTTTACTGAGACAAAAAAGTTCCCGCACTCTCTGCAGGTTTTTAGGTGAATTCCAGTCTCATCATTGAATAGGTCTCTCAAATGAAGATAGGCTGCCTGCACAGGTGCTACTAGTTGTATTCCTTGCAATGTTATCGACGATTGTTTGAGGTTATTTACTATGCAGAATTCTATTATTGTGTCTGCTATTTCTTTCGGGCGGGCATTCTTGTCGGAAGTTATTGAGTTATCTAGCTCTAGGCCAATCGCTAGCAAATGGCGGGGTTCAGCAGGGTTAGACACATGTCGCAGCGCGTTTGCGCGTCCCTTGAAATTGTGTAGCATCAATGATTTGCCTTCATACAAACGAGCTTCGGGAAGGGATTCAGCAATTCCAGATAATTCATGCTGGAACAGTATTCGTTCAAGAGTTGTTGTAGCAGAGTTTCTGTGGCGTATTAACTGTAGTAAAAAGCTGATTGTTTCTGCATGTCTGGAGATCCAAATCAGGGGGTCGTAATGTGTGTTTTCGCTAGGGGCTAGAGGGCCAAAACTATTTGTCACCCAAAGTGGTACAGGGTTGTTATTCAGAGAGTATTCTCGCCACAGTTGAGTGAATCCAAGGGATCCCCATTTGCCCGCGAAACTTAGGAAATGTTGCGGGTTTTGGCTAGCCATGTGATCGGCAAGTCGTGCTATGTCAGAGACTATCTCGGCATTACTGCGTGCTGCAGTGTTTATGAGGTTGTACCCGTCAGGCAGGTATTCATCACCAGTGTCAGTGACGAGATGCTTGAGATCTATATTCTTGTCAGGCGCGATACAAGGCCAGCTTAATCGGCCCGTGGGATCAGTATGTAATGAATAAGAGGGCGCTATAAGGCTCTCACATACCCTGTCTGTGTTTTGTTTAAAGCTAACCATGTTTGTTGATTCTGATGGGGATGTATTCTCGTTGCTATTGTTTGCCAACCTATAAAACGAGTATAATACACGGATTATGGTAATAATATAACGTGCCCTAGTAAATGTTTTGTGAGGTGCCCCTTTTGAGTACTGTGCGAATGATCGAATATGACGAGGCTTCGGATGAAGTTCGAAGTATTTATGACGATATCATGGCAACTCGCCAAACTGATTGGGTCAACAATTTTTGGAAGATTTTGGCTTCTCGACCAGATCTTCTGAAGGACACGTGGGCTGATGTCAAAAGTGTAATGAGTGCTGGCGAATTGGATCCATTAACTAAAGAAATGGTCTATGTTGCCGTAAGCGCTGTTAATGCTTGCGATTACTGTATCAACAGTCATACGGCCGCAGCTCGGTCTAAAGGCATGAGTGAAGGGATGCTAATGGAACTCATGGCGGTCGTAAGTATGGCAAATCGAACAAATGCTCTGGCAAACGGACTTCAGATCGACGTGGACGACGCGTTTCGTGATGGTGGCCTTATGACTATAGATATTTAAAGAATTTCCAGTTTGCTTTTAGTGTATCTTGTCCGTCTAATTCACTTGGAATGTCGTGCCCGCCTTCGGCAATACCAAAGTGGAGTACGCGAGTGGAGTCCGAGCATCCTGTGTACTCGATGCGTCTATCTACATTTGAGGCCGTCGGGAAATTTGGTTTAGAGCTGCATCCGTTGTGTTTACCCCACAAAGCTACGGATTTCTCTGCGGACATGAAATTATGGCCTATCAATCCGGGGCCTCCTTTGTAAGGGACCACCTCATCTTTCATCCCCATTACTTGAAAGATCGAAACATTGCGATTTTCTCCCGGGAGTTCACGTCCGTGAATTAGTGCTGTAGTGTAGGCGCCTATCCCTAAAAATATGTTAGTTCTCACCGCTAGATCATGTGCCAATCCGGCCCCATTGGACATACCTACACCAAAGACCCGCGTGACATCTACCTGTTTGTATTCTGCCAACTTGCCCATGATTTTGTGTATAAATTCCGCCTCATTCGCAGGTGATCCCAGGAATTCGCTTCCTAAATTCCATGACGGGGCACCTACTGGTTCATGATGTCCTATAGGGGCGATCCCAATGCATTCACCACTGAGAACACACATTTCGTCCGCTAGCGACATAAAACCGGCTCCGCTACTACTGTGTCCGTGGAATACAAATAATAAAAGGTACTTACGGTCAGGGTCGAAGTCGTTAGGGGGATGTACCAGAACAGGTCTGTCATGACCTTTGCCATTGATTTGTTCTTTTATGGAAAAGTCAAAAGGTTCGCGAGCTATTTTCGTAATAGCATTTTGGTTGGATGCGGTTCTAATGGGCTTGAAACCGTGAATTAATCACGCTGTTACCATTTCGAAAATAATTTAGTTGTCAACAAAGAGTGACTCGTAATTTGATACCTTTGGTCGCTCGGATGTTGATACTTCGATAACTGCCGGACTGCCGTTGTTGACAACGTTGATCCCCCAGCTAATTGTAGGTGCAAGGTCATTAATGGCATCCACTTTTTTTGCTTCCACTCCGAGCGCTTTAGCTACTTCAGAGTAATCTCCCCCCATGTATTTTGCTTGATAAGATTTTATGGCAGCTGGCATGTATGCTTCATATCCTCCCATAGCGCCGTTGTTGAGAATTACTGTAAGCACTGCAATCTTGTTTCGCGATGCAGTTTCAAAATCCATTCCTGCCATGCCCACTGCAGTGTCTCCCATTACATTGAGAACCAGCTTGTCTGGGTCAGCAAGTTTTGCTCCATAGGCAAGCCCTAATCCATAGCCAAGTTGAGTGGATTTACCCCAGCCTATGTAATAGCTATGAGGTTCGCAGTGCCAAAATGGTGCCATTTGATCTCTGGGATTTCCGGAATCATGTGTAACGATGGAGGGGACGTTCGAAACTTGGTTTTTGAGTTCACTGATTACTCGGTAAGGGTCAATTGGCTGAGCATTCGACTTAAGGCTGGGGCCCCATTCACTCAACCAATCAGTTTTCAGCTTTTTGATTTCCTGGGATGGATCTGGCTTCGGCGCAGCATTCCTCGATCTAAGTTCTTGGGTGATCTGGCGTAAGACTAGTTTGATGTCACCTACGACTGCATGGTCTAGCCCATAATCTTTGTAAAGGTCAATATCGTTATCGATCAACTGTATTAATCTCTTTGACCTGGGTATTTCAGCCTGCTGATTGGCAATGCTAAAGCCGGATCCTGCTCCGATAACAAGATCTGCTTTTGCCATGAAATGGGCTGCAGGGAGAGACCCTACCTTGCCCAGTAACCCTAGCGACAGCGGGTGCGAGTCAGGTATAGCTCCCTTACCGTTTAATGTAACCATTACGGGCGTATTTGTGGCTTCCGCTAGATCTGTCAATTCTTTCGAGGCATTCCCGTATAGAATCCCCATTCCAGCCTGGATTATCGGATTTTGTGACTGTTGAAATAAATCGCATACAGCCTTGATGTCATCTAAATCCCCCGATGATTTATGTGCCTGTGGTGACTTATAGTTTGCAAGGCTGGGAGTAAAGTTTTGGGATCCTATATCCATAGGTAATTGAAGGACTACAGGCCCTTTTTTGCCATTACGGCACATTGCGAATGCGCGTCTTAGTCGATCAGGTATTGAATCGACTGATGCTATCTGGGCCGTCCATTTTGTGATGCTCCGATAGCTTTCTACTGTGTCAAACATCGGAGTTATACCCATGCGTTCTGACGCATATCCACCAGCCAGCATGATTAATGGTGTGCTGTCTGCAAAAGCCTGTGCTATCCCTCCAAAAGCGTTTTCCGATCCGGGCCCGTACTGCACTGCCACCACTCCAATTTCTTTTCCTCGACTAACCCTACTGATGCCATCAGCCATATTGATGATAGTACGTTCGGTGCGACCAATTATTGGTCTGATTCCCACTTTGGTGCAGGCATCAATTAGTGGGCTGTGAGGGAAAGCGAGAAGATAGCGAACGCCTTCATTTCGTAATATGGCTGCAATAGCGTCATGTCCGTCCATAATAACCCCCCAGTTATCACGGCTAATTGTGTATGGATAGAGTGTATTTGCCTTCGGGTGTTTTCAGCAAAGTTTCCTCCCATATGCTCTTACAAGAAGCTGCACACTGAATAATGATCAGCTTGTAATTTAATTAAGACAAGGAGGGCGGACCCAGTGCTGTGGGGGGAGGAGTGAAATCAGTAATACCGCTTTTCAGCGGGCATACTGAAGGTCCGCCCTCAATGTCAGTACACATTGTGCATTAATTCACAAACTGTTGTCAAATAGATATTGTTTAAACCAGTGGGTACGACAAGCATTCGTACATACTGATCAAGTTGCTTGCACAGACTGTATATAAGGCGAGAACCAATTATCGGTATCTGGATTTGGTCCGAAGTTTCTGGGTTCTAATTCATAACGGGGCATGTACAACACTGGACATGGATCTGTGACTAAATGAAATAGTTAGTAGCAGCGATGAAGGACGAACTTAGTTTTAACAAACGATATGTGCAATATGTTATAAGGCTACCGTTTCAGAATTGAAGATGGTCACTCTTGGTGGAAAACATGCTCTAAAAACACTCTGGTCTCGCCGCTACTTGAGTCTACGATGCCTGAATGCAATTTACGCCATTCCTGAACAACGTCTGATTCTTCTAGCATGGCATCTGTGGATTCAAAGTTATCGCATTCCATGTATGCGAACACTAAGTTGCCGTATAAAAAACATGAGTGGTTTCTGACCCCAGCGGCACGATTGGCATCTATCATTTCCTGCCATACTGCCTGATGGGTTTTTCTATATGCTTCTACTTTGTCGGGATATAATTTCAATACAAAAGCTACTTGTTCCATTGGTTTCTCCTATACAAGTATTGACCTAGTAGGTCTACCTTACTGGATTAGTTAGAGCCAGTTAAGGCAGCTGCAGCGGCCTTACCTTGGGCTGATTCAGGATCACGATGAACTATGCGTTCTAGATGAAGCCTAGCGTGTTCATCTCCGTTCGACGCTAAAGCTATTGCCTGTTCGAATGCCTTGTCCATGTAACTTGAATCCTTACCGAGTACGGGACCATCACGGTCTTTCCAATAGTACTTCAAGGACTCATCTGTCCAGCCTGCATATACCTCTTCCCAGCTCAATGGTGAGAAACTGGCTAAATGAGGTTGCAACATATGTTCTGCCACTGGGTCGTTTTCATTCTGGTACCTATTGTCTAGAGAAACCCGCAACCTGTCTTCTGTAACGTTTGGGAGGGCTTTATGCAAAGTTAGACTTGGAAAAATAAGTGCATCACCTGCTTCATAGTCGATTGTGTGCCAGTTGCCCTCATGTCCTGAAGTGTCTACAGACAAAGATCCTGCCCCTAGTGAAAACGCGTGATCCAGCACCTCATCTACTCGGTGTGACCCTGGCAGAACAGCTAATCCTCCTAATTCTACAGGGCAGTCGCCGACTGGCGACCAGCAGGTAAATGTATCGTAAGAACCCTGAAAATGAACAAAGTCTTGATGTACGGGTGTTGTGTGATCTGTGAATTGCGGAAACCATAAACGTGCAATTTTGGAAGGGTGTGGGAAAACTGTGCCCCCAATGATTGTTTTCATAACTGCCATCACGTTTGGATGATGGGCAGTCTGATGAAATGATTGGACCTTGTACACCTCATGATAAACCTCGGGATAGTCTGGGTCTCCTTCAGTGCATCGTTTGGAAATATCTGCAATGCCCTCCATTGGATCTGTCCCAGCGACTAGCCAACCACCTTTTTGCATCACTGTCAGCAGATCTTTGCGCAGTTTCATTATGACGTCAGGATCAAACAATTTTTTGAAGAATAGATATCCATCTTCTGCTATTCGCGATTGCAATTCGGCCGAATCTTCCATGGCGTCATTTGCAGATTTTAGGGTTTTTAGGTCAGTATGCATCAGTGTTGCCTCTTCGTTGCTATCAGAGCAATTTTCACGTTATACGCTAACTGGACTTTTGTGATCTGATCATAACAAACCCTATAGCAGCGTTGGTAAGTCCCATGGCAATCCAGACAATAAAACCGACTAAGCCGGGAGCACCTAAAATGAATCCAATCACACCTATTGCTGCAATAGCAGACAATACCCATCCCAGGACGGCAGGTATTTCGGACTTTTGCATAATTATGGATACCCCAACAAGTATCGTTGCCACTGGCCATACAAAACCCAGTCCACCACCAATGTTGTCGGCTACTAATTGGATTGTGTGTCCTGCTTCATGTCCGACTGTTTTTGCAACTTCTAACGCTTGCTTTTGTAATCCCCAGGCAGCTATTGCCACTCCAGCTAATCCTGTAAATAATATTGCTGCAGCGCCGGAGTATGCTGATCCAGCGCTGCCTTCGTTTCGGAGCAAAGTTGCTAGCATGCCAAGTCCAACAAACCATCCTATAAAGCAAATCCCTCCGATAATTCCCAACGTTAAGTATGTAGCCTCATTGGCTAGATAAAGTTTAAGGCTTTCTGACGAAGTATCAGCGCTACCAATGATTGCCGGCTCCAGAAATCCCCATATCAAGAAAGTACCTATAGGTCCGAGAATTAACAGGAATCCATTCAAAGTACGATTGCTCATATCCAGCTTCTCTCTAATAGATTGTGTCTAAGTTACCTGTGGAATCATAATAACCGAGTTTCAATGGAAAAGTTGACGGCCATCTGATGGTCAGTGTATCTCAACCCTGTGCGAAACAACCAAGTGGTCTATGCCTGAAAATACGGCGCTCCTCTGCTGGATCAATGAGGGCGATGCGATATTTCAGGATATGACTAGTGTCTGGATAATACGCGACTAGTTTGGTGATCCACTCTGGTTTTCAAGTTTTGCATCTAGCAGCAACAAAGCAGAAGTGTTATCGCCCGCCATCTCAAGTTGATGGACAATGTCCCCTGTCACTTTTTCCTCTTCTACCTGTTCTGCAATAAACCACTGAAGCATTACTTGTGCCGGATAATCATTTGTGTCAAGTGCAAGCTGGTACAAGGAATTTATCTCACCAGTAACCAGTTTTTCGTGTTCAAGAGCTGCTGATACTAGTTCCCGTGCAGACCCCGACTTGTGCTCAGGAGCGTTGATGATACCGAGTTCAATTTGACCACCTCTGTCTAATATGAAATCGAATAATTTCATAGCGTGTGTGCGTTCTTCTTCAGAGTGATCACGCATCCATTTTGCGAATCCATTGAGGTTTAACTGAGCAAGCGCTGCTGAAATTGATAGGTATGAATAGGAAGCTGATAGCTCATTTACTACCTGCTCGTTTAATGCTTTTTGTAGTTGTGGATTGATCACTAACTCTGCCTCTAGTCTTGGATTTGAAACGCTTCTTAATTCTTCAACGCCCTAAAGTGTGACCTATCATCCGGAATTGTGCGTTAGCAAATGCTTGAAATTTCTATTAGTCTCTACAAATAGCGCAGGTGATTACAGGTAGATAATAAATGGTAGGGGATTGTGGGTCGTAACAATACTGATGTATATGATTATGTGGTTGTAGGTGCTGGGGCAGCCGGTTGTGTGGTGGCAAATAGGTTGAGTGAAGATAGGGGTTGTTCTGTTTTGCTGCTTGAAGCTGGAGGCCCTGATCGCAATCCACTTATTCACATCCCTGTTGGCTTTACTAAACTAACAAATCCTGGAGTCAATTGGGGATTTAGTACTGTATCTCAACCACAAATGAATGATCGTCAAATGTGGTATCCGCAAGGTCGAACCTTAGGCGGCTCCACTTCGATCAATGCGATGATTTACATCAGAGGGCACCGGTCGGATTACGAATCGTGGAGAGCTCTAGGCAATGAAGGTTGGGGTTACGAGGGGGTGCTGCCTTACTTTAGGATTTCAGAGAATAATACCCGTCTGAATAATCAATACCATGGAGTGGGCGGGGAATTAAATGTAACGCAGCAAATCCAACACAACCCCCTAACACGAGCATTTGTTTTAGCTGCGCAAGAGATTGGAATAGATTTCAATCCAGATGTCAATGGTGTTACACAGGATGGGGTGACTTTCTATGACGTCACACAACGTGATGCAAAGAGAGAAAGTTCTGCAACTGCCTTTCTGCGTCCAATTCGAGATCGTCCAAATCTCACAGTGATTACAAAAGCAAAGGCGACAAGAATCCTTGTGGAAAATGGTAAGGCGGTGGGGCTTGAATATAGACAACGGAGACATACACATGTAGTACACGCTGATAATGAAGTCGTTCTGTCTGGTGGGGCGGTGAATTCTCCGCGTCTGTTGATGTTGTCTGGGATCGGATCCGCTGGACACTTGTCCAGTGTCGGTGTTGATGTGGTTCATGACTTACCAGGAGTTGGTCAAAACTTTCAAGATCATATGGATGTATATCTGACGGCTGAAACGGCACCGATTTCTTACAATAGAGAAGATAGGCCAGATCGAGCCATACGACATATGATCCAATATTTGCTGTATAAAACTGGTCCGATGACAGCTTGTGTAGCAGAGGCGGGTGCATTTGTCAGAAGTAGCGACGCAGTAGATTCGCCAGATATACAGATTCATTGTCTTCCTGCTTATGTTATTGATCACGGGCGACAACGACGAAAAGGACACGGTGTTACGATCAATACGTGTAATCTTCGTCCACGTAGCATCGGATCTGTGAAACTGCGTTCGGCAGACCCCGAAGATCCCCCTCTGATAGATCCAAATTTCTGTGGTGATCCTTCTGGATATGATTGGCAAATATCCATGGCGGGATTTCACTGGGGAAGAAAATTGTTACAGACAGAGGCATTTGCTCCCTACCTAAAGCACGAGCACATGCCAGGCGCTTCTGTGACTAGTGACGAAGATATAAGAGAGTACATAAGGAAATGGTCGAAGACCGATTACCATCCCGTTGGATCTTGCTCGATGGGTACAGGTGAAGATGCTGTTGTAGATACGGAACTACGAGTCAGAGGGATCGAAAACCTGCGTGTGATTGATGCATCGATAATGCCTAAACTTATTAGTGGCAACACTCAGGCGCCTTCCATCATGGTTGGGGAGAAAGGGGCAGCAATCATGAGAGCAGGAAAGCTAGTCTAGATCTGAAATGGAAACAATAGTTACTGATTTTGAAAAGTGGCTAAGAAAATGTATCGCTATAAAAAACAACAGCGTAGAATGATCTAGCAGGGACACAGTAAAGAAGTTGTGGTGACTGACATGTCGG
>Ga0310344_10000158_pt1 | contig 55290 bp, 74 predicted proteins | sample HC15DNA20200_MG_FD_203801 | JGI IMG/M metagenome (GOLD analysis project Ga0310344, IMG submission 203801) | Marine microbial communities from station ALOHA, North Pacific Subtropical Gyre - HC15-DNA-20-200_MG | ecosystem: Environmental > Aquatic > Marine > Oceanic | place: Pacific Ocean: North... | reverse complement strand
CAGTTGCTTGGTGCGATGTCTAAGGGGTCAGGTTCTTTTCAGATTGACCATCCATTACCATCAAAAAAAGATACTCATTATTTAGTTCATTCATTTACTGAATCTCCAAGAGCAGATTTAATTTACAGAGATAAAGTTACATTAGTAGATGGTTCGGCAACTGTAAATATTGATACAGTCGCTGGAATGACTGAAGGTACTTTTGTTTTATTATGTGATGATGTTCAATGTTTTACCTCAAATGAATCAGATTGGAAAGCAGTAAAGGGCTCTGTCTCAGGAAATATTTTAACAATAGAATGTGAAGATTCAAATTCTACAGCAGATGTTGCTTGGATGGTGATTGGAGACAGAAAAGATAAGCACATATTAGAAACTCCTTGGACAGATGAAAATGGTAAGCCAATTATTGAGCCAGAGAAGGAGAGCGCATAATGACTCTATGGTTTAAAGCACATGTTTTATTTGCATTAGTTATACTAATTGCAGATGCAAGAGGCACTCTTGAGCCTACTGTAAAGAAGATTGAGCAGAAATTGGGAATACCTGTTTATTATGAAGAAGTTTCTGATTCAACTAATCAGATAAGCAATCCATATCCAATACAATATGCTCCACAACAGGATACATTTAATAGTCAGAGAGAAAACAATGAGAGTCGTTCCTGATTGGCGAGAAATGAATAGCGTATTAAAAGTCATAATAATGTCAAGTTTTATTGGGTTTCTTTTAGCTCTTGTCTTAGTATCTTGCGCTGATGAGTATTATTTTGGAAAAACAAGGGAAGAACTAACAAGGGAAATGTTTGAGGTTGATTCACTCATAATGGCAATCCAATATCAACTTGATAGTACAAGTATAGATTTTGAAAAGTTTTATATTGATGCTCAAAGGATAAACAACGGACATGACTAAACCAATAGGAGAACAGTCAAGTTTGAACATTAGCTTGCCGATGTTAATACAAGCTGTAGGTTTTATATCTGCGATGGTGTGGGGATATGGACAATTAAACACTAGGATTCAATTTGTAGAACATCAAGCAGCTGGTAATGAGCAGTCTATAAAAGAGATGAAAGCTATGCAGAATTTACCTATCCCTTCTGACGTGAGACAGGATGAAAAATTACAGAGGATTGAAGATGAAATAATAAGGTTAAGAGATGGCAAAAGGGATTAGCGAAGATGCACAGATTCATATTAGTATTGCATTTCTTATCAAGGCAATGGTGGCTGTTGCCATTGTCACTGGTTCTTGGTATCAAGCTCAAATGAAATTTGCAGAACAAGAAAGAAGAATTAAAGATTTGGAGGATAAAATAGTTGTTTTAAATGCTAGTATAGAAGGAATGGAAACACAACATATAGAAGAACTAGAAGAACAGAACAGAACATTAATGCAAAGATTAGGATTAAAAAAACCATAATGGAAGCATACGCAGAATACGGAGCTATGGGAGTAATAGTACTCCTCTTTATTGGAATGATACATTTCCTTAGAAGCACCTTAATGGATAAACTTAGCGAAGTTGAGGATATATGTATTAAATTAATAGATAGATGGAACAAATCTGATGACATAAGAGACAGGCGTCATGAAGATTTAATAAAAGAAATCAACGATATATCGGATGATTTAAACTTCCTTAAAGGAAGAGCAAATGGAAAACAACACTAGAAAAAGGAGTATCAAATGGCGAATTTACAAGAAAGACTAGAAGAGCTTCAGAATCAGCAAAAGCAGATGGAAGCTAACTTTCACCAGATTACTGGAGCAATAGCTCTTGTACAGCAAATGATTGCTGATGAAGATGGAAAAGAATCTAAGTCTGAAGTAAAAAAAGAGAAAAAGTAAATGAGGATAGAGAAGATATATAATATGAAGAATACTTCGGTAACTCCTATTGTTGTCTTCTCTTGTCCATCTAACTTTAAATACAAGGTGATTAGAAATGTCAAGAGACGCATGGGAACATAGAGATAATATTCAATCTAGAATAAGCAAAATAGAAGCTCATACAGAGAATATCTATCATCATGTAAAAAGAATAGATAAATTACTTGAAAAGCAAAACGGTAGAATAAGAGATACCGAATTTACGCTTAGTAAGTGGAAAGGAGTAGCTATTGGGACAATTGCCATCTCCACAGCTATCTCCTCATTAATAGCTATGGCAATTAAATAAGGAGTTAAAATGGGTTTAAAACAAATGCTAATCGCAGCAGCTGAAGCACAAGCTGATAAAATTAGAGAAGATATGGTTGGAGAACTTCAATCAGAAGAAATGTCAAAGATGATTGCAACAAAAATCAATGAAAAGATTGACATCCCTTTTGTTAGTGAAGACAAAGAGCAAGTTTTCTTTGAAAAATGTGTTGATGTGGTTACAGACCTCATTGAAGGATTAATAAAAGGTAAATAATGCCAAAACAACTTTTCCCAATTGCTAAATTTGAGGGAGGAGTTAATTCAAAGAGTGACCCAAGAGATATTGGGGAGAATCAGTTTGTTGATGTAGATAACTTTCTAGTTAATGATGTTGGTACATTAACTCCATCTGAATCTTATACTTCCGAAAGTAACTTTACCTCACCAGCTAACGCTGCCACAACAGAGAGACTTGGGACTGGAGCGTTCTCATTTAAATCTGATTATGCTGTAAGACTAATGAAAGCAGGTACTCAAGCGGCTGTAAATGTAGATGACGCTAATACTGACAATAGCAACGAAGAGGGTGTTAAAAGTTACTTTGCTGTCAATGATGCTTTCTCTAGAGAAATAAAACTCTATGGAGATGTACATGATGGCTCTAATGAGTGGAGCGCAAATGGTAAGTTTAAGTTTACTGAGAGTACTAATGGAGCAGCTGATAGTGCAAGTGGTGCCGACTTAGGAGCTGTAGAAGCTGTATATTATTATGCAGATGGAGCATTAAGAGTTGCAGATGCAAACACTACAAATGCTATTAATACAAAGAATATACCAATGTGGATTGGACACGTTAAAAAGACTAAGTTAGGTGTTGGAATTAATCATTGGGTAAAAGAGACAAATGCTTTACATAGTCATGGCTCTACTGATAGTCAGTTTTTAACTGGCTCAGCTCCTACTTACACTACTACATCAAATTATCCCTCAGTAGGAACTTTTAAGCTGTATGCTAATTCATCTACTGGCTCTAATGAAGGAAAGTGGTCAAAAGGCACTTATGAGTTTGCAGTAACTAAAGTGTATGAAGGCAATCAAGAATCTGTACCAACAATATATGCTAATAGCAGTGGAACTCCATACACAATTACACTGGGGTTTCAGCAATATCCACATATTCAATGTTTATTTAGAAGAACAAGCGGCAGTGACTTAGGGTGGAGTGAGAGAGTAACGGGCGGGAGAATATACACTAGAAGACAAGGGGCAAACAGAAGATGGAGATTGGTAGCTGATATAGACTTTGAAAGAGGTAGTCGTTCTAGTTTCTTAAAAGATTTTGTTTCTCTTCAAGTAACAAGTGACCACTATTATAGACTTGGGGTTGAAGAAGGAACTGCAGAGATGCAATTAAAAAGACCTCCACTAGATACGTTTGAATCTATTAATGGATTTAGACAAGACCAGCCTTTTATAGATTTTGGCAAAACTAAATGTGGATATAAAACCGCTGTAGTTGCAAATAGAAGAGCTTTTGTAGCAAATGTTCATGTTAGGGGTAGCGAAGCAGACTCAACAGCTTATGGCGATAGAATATATTTTAGTTTGCCAAATAAGTTTGATACGTTTACATCAGACAATTGGATTGACTTAGGAATGAACGATGGAGATGAATTTGTAAAGTTGATTTCTCATAATGATTTGCTATTTGCTTTTAAAAAGGCAAAGTTATATATAATAAATATTAAAAATCCAAATGACGCTGGATGGGCATTACTAGAAACTTTTGATTATATGGGTGTTAAAAATAGCGGAGCTGTGTTTAAAACTGAATTAGGGGTTGTGTGGGCTAATGAAAATGGTTTATATATCTTTGGAAAACAAATAACTCCTTTAAGTGGAAATATACTAGATAGCACTTGGTCTGATTTCGCTGGTGGAAACAATGTTATTGTTGGATATGACCCTAAAGATAAAAAAATTATAGTTGTAAAGAATAGTGGGGGTAGTGATGCACGTGAAATGTATGTATATGACTTTAGAACAAAATCTATGTGTCGTGGAGATTGGTTAATACCTGCTACTCCCAATAGGGCAAGTAACCTTGTTGTCCATAATGATGAGTTGCATTTTTACAGCAGACCTGCAAGTACTAGCGTTTACTACTTATCAAAGTTAAATCAGAGCCAATCTACTACAGCTACTAAACAATCTATAGTTACAAAAGATTATGATTTTGGACAACCTGCTTTAAAGAAAAGAATCTATTGTATGTATATAACATATAGATTTAAAAATGGAACGTCTACTAATAGAATAAGCGTTAGAAGGGAACTAGATGGAGCTGCTGTACCTAGTGCAACATCTGATTTATTTGCAAAGTCTGGTACATTAGCTGGTAGTAATGGATGGAATATAATAAAGCTTACACCATCTTCTACTGTTGAGTGTGAAAGCATATCATTTAGAATAGCCACATCTGCAGACGCTGACCACCCTGTTAATGATTCTGATGATGACGCTGCTTTGTTTCTTGAAATTAATGATATATCTGTAGAGTTTAGACCTAAGCGTAAAAGAGCAACTTAATGAGTGTAGAATTTGATATTCTAGATTTTACACCTTCGGAGGGCTCTTTAATGAATGGTGAGTGCGTACTTATTGCAGACGCGGGTGAATATAAAAGGATTACAAAGATACATGAGGAAACCTTTGTAGAGAATCTCAATCTGAATGATGAAGATAGTGAGAATAGTGGCAATTCTAGTGGGAATGATTCAACTGATACTAATACAACATCTAATTTAGAGTTTAGTAATGGTAATATTATTATATCATCTGAAGAAAGCTATTTTCAAGTTAGAGATGATAATGATGTAATTAGAGCTCAGCTAGGGCAAGTAACGACTGATAACTTTGGTCTTAAAGTAAATAAATCAAGCGGAGCTGAGATATTTGGCTTATATGGAAGTACTGCAAATTTATGCGGTTGGAATATAGATGAAAATGCTATCTCAAAAGTTAGTGGTAATGATTATGTTAAATTAGATACATCAAGTTCTCAGCCAAGATTAGAGATTGCACAAAACAATGTAGTAAGATTAAAAGCTGGTCAGTTAGACAGTGATAAATATGGTTTAAAGATATGGAATGCTTCAAATGATGTATTGATGGAAATATCTGATGGAGACATAGCTGCTGACACGGCTAATATAGGAGGATGGGATATAACCAGTTCTTCTCTTAAAAAGGGAACGAATATTATACTTGACGCAACCAACAAAGCAATAAGCATTAATAATGCTACGTTTGGAAATTCTGGATTGCAACTACAGTATAATTCTGGGACACCTAGAGTTTACTTTGGTGATGGTAGTAATGCATTTTTTAAATATGATGGAAGCAAGATTACATGGAAAGCTGCTAATGCTGAATTAGATACTGATGGGAAACTTTCAATTACAGCAGCTACAATAGGTGGATGGAATATAGGAAGTAATGAAATATCGTCAAGCTCAAACGCAGCTCATAAGAGAATATTTTTAAACCCTTCAGACCATAGAGTAGAAGTAAGGAACACAAGTAACGCAGCTGTTGTTTCTATGGGATATTTAGGAGGTCTTGCTAAGACTTCTGGTTCTGGGAATTGGGCTGATACTGACTATGGATTTTGGATTAAGCAAGGAGATACAGCAAAGATAGATGGAGATGTAGAGTATAAAGACGGAGCTTTTCTAGTTGCAAATGAGGGTTCTTTCAATGTAGCAGATTCAAGTAATACAGTTATAAAGCTTGGGACAATTAGCAATGAAAGAGGATTATTCATAGGCTCTGATTTAGATGGGACTCCATCTGTCAAAGCTAAGTTTACCAATGGAGGATTTAGGGTTGGAGCTCAATCTGGGAATGATGATTATATAGAATATGATACAACTAACGGTCTTAAAGTTAGTACTATAACTGCTACAGATGGAAGTATTGGTGGGTGGACTATTGATGGTGATGGCATATTTAGAGGTACTAGAGTTAACTCTGGTAATTATACTGGTGGGGCTGCTCATATGACCATTGGAGCTGGTTATATAAGTGCTTACAAATTTAGACTAGATTCAGATGGCTCTGCTCATTTTAAAGGGACTATTGACTCTGCTACGACTGGCACAATAGATGGAGGCACAATGACTATTCAGAATATTAATGCCACCAATATCACATCTGGGACAATAACTGGAAGAACTCTTCAAACGGCTAGTAGTGGTCAAAGGGTAGTTGTTGATGGTACTAATAATGAAATTCAATTTTATGATTCATCTAATTTAGTTATGAAACTTGACTCTGATGTAATATCTTTTAATACTGGGATTAGTGATGTTCCTGGCTCAATTGCAAGTAGTGGAGGAAGCGCAAAGCCTGGTCTAGTTTTTTCAAACAATGGGACTATAGTATTAAGTAGTGATAATTATATAGACGGAAATAGAGTTAGATATGAAAATGGTCAAGGAGTCTTCATTGATAGCGTATCTGCTTCAGGAATATCTCAAGGGGGTGTAGAGTGGGCTGATTTAACTTTTTATTCTCAAGTGACTGGAGCAGCTGTTGTTCAAAATACCAATACAGGAACAGGACCTGTATACGCTGGATATTTTAAAGCTACTCACGCAGGAAGCGGAACTCCTTATGGTATATATGTCTCAGACGGGTATACAAAGCTAGAGGATGTCTATGTTGATGGAAAAGTAAAACAAAGTGGGACTGAAAATCCTCTTAATTACTATGAAGAAAGTACAACAGCATATCCAACTTTATCACTATGGGATACTTCTGATTCTAGTTATGCACAGCCAGCCCTAGCTTTAATCACAAGAGGAACTAATTCTAATGGGACTATTCCCTCAGGTCATGATATGGGAGGTATATATTTTGTTAATTGCACTGACCATTATGGTGTAGGAGATTGGAGGGGAGATAAAATCAGAGCAATGATTGATACCTATGTTACAAGTGATGGATATTGGTCAGCTGGTGTTGATATGCAATTCTGGACTGCAGCTGCGAATGGAGAGAAAACAAAAAGAATGACTCTTGATGAGCATGGACATTTAGGTATTGGTGTAAACCCTGTATATTTTCTTCATACTTCAGCGTCAGTTAATGATTATGTATCGGTTATAGAGAATACTCATTCAACTGGAGGTGGGATGGTTATTAAAGGTGGAGATACATCTTCTCATATTATCTTAAGATTAGATGATAAAGATGGCAGTTCTCATTTTTATTTTAAAGCAGATGGAACTACTTCTCCTTCTAATATATCAGATTCATCAGTTAAAAATACAATTTCAAATTATACTGGAGACGCATTAACGGATTTAGCAAAATTAACACCAAAAACATTTAAATTTAATAGTCAAGATTGGAATACAAACTTAGGTTTTATTGCACAAGATGTAGAGTCTGTAATTCCATCATTAATTCAATATGTTGATGACCCATCTGAGAGAGATGGTCAAAAGAAACATTTAGACTACACTGGTATTACAACAATGAATACTTCAGCTATTATGCAACTACTTGCAAAGGTTGAAGAATTAGAGAATAAGGTTGCGATATTAGAGAATGCTTGACTTGATTACTAAGCAATTTTATATTAAATTTGAAAACTCTAAAAAGGATTTAAAATGGCAGACATTGAAAATAAACAAGTAAAAGAAGTTAAAGAGTACAAAGGGAAGCAGTATGGAAAAAGACTTCTAAATAAAGATGCTCTGGAGACTATAACTCAATTGGAAGAACAAGCCGCTGAAGCCGCTGAGAAAGGCAAAAAGAAAAGTTTGTGGAGTAACATAGGAGCGGCTGCCGGTACTCTTGTAACTGGAGCTATTTTAGCCTCTAATCCTTTAGGGTGGGCTGCTACAGCAGCGGCTATGGGGGGAGGTTCTTATGGTGGAAGTCTCTTAGGAAGAGGTCTAGCGGATGCAACTGAAAAAACAAAACTTTCAAAAATGAAAGCCCTACAGGGTGGATTAATGAGAAAGAGTAAAGAAAGTCAAGCTGCTAGTTTTAAAGCTACTGATGAAGCTATAGAGAAAAGTGCTAGAATGAATGCTATGACAACTGCTGTAATAGCTGGATGGACAACTGGTGGAGGAGCAGCTGCTGGTGATAAATTAAAAGATATGGGAGTAAGTGATAAGATTACACAAAGTAAACCATTTTCAAAATGGGGAGGAGCATCTGGAACGCCAGCTTGGGGGAGTGCTCCAAAAGAAGACTTAGCAGAGCTAGCTGTAAAGGACACTACTCTTCTAGAGTCATATGAAAGAAGTAAGAAGGCAGGCTTTATTGGAGACTATGACCAGTGGATTAAAAATATGCAAGAAAAAACACAACAAATGGTTGGAACTACAGATACAGCAAGTATTACATCTGGCTCATCACCTCAAACTGTTACATCCTCTAGTCCAACTAATGTAGCTAGTTCTAGTAATTATACAGGAAGTTCTGCTCAGAATAGATTCATATCTTCTCAAAAGGGATTTACAGGACAATCTCTTGTTGATGATATAAAAACCCTAGCATCTAAAGGGCAAGGTGGATATACTCACTCTGATAGTAGCTTTGTATCTAGAGGTGGAATGTATGAAGACTTGGGTGGTGATGTATTGTTTAAAGAATGGCTTAAAAATCCTTCTATAAAGGTATAAATAAATGCATATAAAAGAAGTAGAACCTGGAGTATGGGGAGTTTTTAATGATGATAGCGAGATGGTTATATCGTTTTCAACTAAAAATGAAGCTTCAGATTGGTTAGCTCAGTGGAATAAAGACCAAAGAGGCGATGATGATACTAATCCTCAAAGCGATGTAGAGGGAATGCCTAATTTTGATTGGCAAGATAAATTTAATCTTAACCTTGAGGATTTGTTTAAAAAGTATGGCGTAGACTCTGATATGAGAAAATATTTTGAGGGAATGGAATATGACCCTCAAGAGGAGTTTTTCTTAAAAGATTTATTTGGTATTGAGCAGGAGAAAACAGAATTAAAGAAACAAGGAATTGCTAGACAGAGAGGCTCATTAATGAGTGGTCTAGATATGAATTTAGAAAATGTAATGCGCTCAGGTGAGACTGAATCATTTAAACTAAATCAAGCTTCAACGCAGAGGTCACAGCAAGTTGGTGGATTAAGAGGTGGAACTTTCGCAGATAGATTCCAGTCTCAAACTACACAAACAGGAATATATGGACAGCAAAATCAAATGATGGGACAAGCTGAAGCTAAATTAGGAACTTTAGATGACGCTATAACTAGTTTAGACTTTGAGGCAAAACAAGCAGCTATAGGTTTTGAACAAGATGTTTATGGTCAGAGACAACAATGGATGGATGACTTCTTTGATAGACTTATGCAAGTAGAACAAATGGAACAATCATAATGGCAAGTGGAAAATATGATATAGATATACAAGAAACAAGTTTGCTAAATTTAGCTTACAAGGGGTTTTATCTCTTACAAGCTATGGGTCAGTTTACAAAAGACAATGCACTAAGAGATGATTTATCTGTTAGGATGAATACATTAGCAAATAAACTAGACTTTGACAATCCTATTGATGTTAATGAAGGCATTATGGATGGTCTAAAAGCTTTAGCGTTGAATGATGATGGAGAATATCGTGACAACCTTGTTATAAAGCCATTCTATGAAGCTATTTCTGGATACTATGAAAGAGGAATAAAGCCAGTATCAGAAAAGAAGGAGCAAGTTAGTAATGAGTTTATAAAAGCAGTTGATAGTATTTATGCATTAGAGAAGCAAGCTAAGTCTGGATTCTATTCTGATAATGATGCTGTAAAATCTTTAGATAACGTACATAAAATGTTAAACAAAAATGCAAATTTATTTAACATTCAACAAAGAAAGTTTTTAAATGAAGAGCTAAGCGACTTAAAAGATGTTGCTGACGTTGTTACTTTCTTAGGTAAACATGACTTGGATAAGGAAATCAAAGGCGTACAAGTTGATATGAAAGCAAAGGGAGCAGCTGTTCCATTTCAAGGTCAGACTTTACAAGATTGGTTAAACAATGTTGCAGGCTATGTTGAGGCGGGAGATTTTGAACAAGCTAAAAAAGCTATTGGTGATATAAAAATTAGAGATAAACTCTTAGCGGCTGAGACAACAGCTAGAATTAGTAATATAAAAGCTTCAGAATCTATCCTTACTGGGGCTCTAGAGCCTATAAGTAGTAGTAAACTTCTAAAAGACCATGAAGAACTTTCTTCTTTTGTTAGCAGTCATCAAAATATTAGCAAATCTTTTCATGGCTCAAAGCCTGAAGTTTTTCAGAATCAGAAGCCGTGGCAAACTATGTTTAATCAAAGAGTGGAATCTCTTAGACAATTTGCAAATCAATTGGGATACGATGGAGACGTTAAGAGCTTAATTGCAGACCCAGATGAGCTGGAAAAACTTAAAATAGAAATTACAGGAGGCGGATGGATGGATTTGAATGTTAAAGAATATGGAAAAGAAAGCACTAATGTGGCTAGAGGAGTACAGGCTTACGTGGATTATTTAAGAAGAATTAACGAAGAATATGAAAAAATGTTTGGTTCACCCTTATTACAAGTAAAAAATGCAGTTGGTGGAAGTGGTACGGGATTACCTACAAATATTAATATACCAACCAAGTAAATAATTTTATGAATGGATATTCACTCCAGGAATTAGCTAGTTGGGCAAGAGGACAATATGTAGAAACCGGTTTTTGGACTCTTTCACAAGCTCAGAATAAGCCAGATAGAGAAGTTGTAATACAGCTTCTACAAGACCAATCCCCTGAAAAAGCAGAAGAAATAGTCAGAGGTCTAGATTCTTACGGTCCTGACTGGAGAAGAGCATTTGGTAATGTAGACTTAGCTACCCCACTTAGAAGTGGAGGGCAAGCTTTGCAGGCTCATAATGCTCAAAATACTGTATCATTAAGAGAGCACTGGGAAAATTTACAGAGTGGTATTTATGGAGACTTTACACCCGAAGGTCCTGACCCTAAGAAAAATCTCAAAAAAACCCATAGTCATGGATTATTTCAAATAAATGACCATTATCAAGGTGTAGATAATCAAAAATTAGTCTGGGGAAAGTTTGTTCCTCCATCGGATATGACCCCAGAGCAAAATATTGAATATGCATCTAGATTAAAAAAGAAAGAAGGATGGAAAAGGTGGACAACGCATAGAGAGGGTCTTCATAAGCCGTTTCTTGGTCTAGACAACACTACAATAGCTAAAACATATGGATTAGATGAAAAGTATCTAAATCATATAGATGAGATGTTTGGAGAAGACGCTGATACAGCTAAAGCTGTTATGATTGCAGAATCATCTGGCAGAATAGATAGTATGGAAACAATAAATGTTCCAGCTATTACTATGCAATCTGAGGATGAAAATAACTTTAGAACAGGTAGTGGTCACATTATATCTAAAGACTTAGCTAATATGCTAGGAATTGATGAAAAATCATTTCAGTCTGTTCCAGATTCTACAGTCTATGATTCTTTACAAAATAAAGTAAGAGAAGAGGAAGAGGTAAAGAAAGATGATGGTGGTTCTTCCCATGATAATTTTCTATTAAATGATAAAGCATTAGAAGACCAATTCAAAGCTAGTTTAAATATTAAAGTACAAAAACTTGAAACAGCTACAAAAGACGAACTCTCGCCAGAAAACATTAGATATATACTAGAGCCAGAAGAAAAGCTCGCTCAAATGAAAAAAGCTCCAAATTTGATGAAATCAGTTGGGATGATGCTTGGGAAGGATTGGAGTTACGGAGGGTTAAAGGAGGCAAACAAACTAGCAAGAGCTGAGATGGAAGCTGCTATTCAAAAAGACCCTGAGGCTCTAGCTTATGCACTTTTTCAACAAGACATGATGGAGAGAGGAATTGGTCAAAAGTTCTCTGATATATTAGATGGAGATGGTAAAACATGGGCATGGGGTAGAGACTTACTAATCACATCAGCTCCTTCAATGGTTGCGTCTGTAGCTATGGTTGTTAACTCACTAACAGCTAAGAGTCCAACTGTTTATGCATTGTCAAGTGCATTTATGTTTAGTCAACAAGCTGGAGGTTCTTTTGATGAAGTCTTTGGAGAGCTCATGGAAAAAGAAGTCAAGGATGGAACTCTTACAGAGATGGAGGCATTAGATTTAGCTTCCACAGCTTGGCTTCAGACTGGTGTTGTTAATACAATGTTAGAGATGTTAAGAATCCCTTCAATTGCTAAAGCAGCTAGGGCTTCTATTCCTAAAAAGGGAATAGCTAGGACTGCATGGAACTCAAATAAGAATAGATTTAGACAAGGATGGAAAAATAGAGACGCAGATTTTGCATACAATATTCTCAAGCAAGGTACAATAGAGATGGTTGAAGAAGTCTTTCAGGGAATTAATGAAAGATTTCAAAATGCTGTAGCATTGGGACAAGTTAGACCTGACCAGACGTTTGATGATGTGTTTGACAAGCAACAAATGTTCGCTGAGGGATTTGGGGGACTATTAGGTGGTGGTGTCTTTGGAGTGGGAGCAGGTGGTATTAGAGTTCTTGCTAATAGAGCTAAGAAACAATCTATTGAATCTGAGCTAGATGAGGAAATTAATCAAGATTTACAAGAAACTCTTGGAAGAAATTACACTCAAGGTCAGTTAGTAGGAAGTAATCTGTCTGAGGAGGCTAAGTCTGAAGACCATGTTGACAATATGACTTGGGGGATGTGGTTAAAGAAGATAGCTAAAGACGGAGGATATAATTTAGATGAGTATAGAAACTTAAGAACTGATAATGAAGTTGTTAAAGCTATGCAAGAGATTGGAGGTAGGCAATCAAGTCAAGATAAGGATGTTGGAGCTCAGGTATTAAATATACTTATGAAGAACCCAAGCGGCATGGGCATCCTAGAAGAGATGGATGAGCAATCAAAGGAAAATGCATTAATATTAGCAAGAGAGTATATAAAGAAAATATTTCCTTCACTGTCCTCAAATGAAAATCTAGCGGCAGATGAAGATACTATTAATAGACAATTAGATGAGATGATTGGAATGTTTGTTACTGGTGAATTAGGGTTTAAAAAAGGGAGAAGCTTAGGAAGTAGTTTAACAGGGCAAAGTAAAAAAGGTGACCCAAAGATTATTATCAAAGGTAAGAAGGGAAAAGACTTTGTAGATAGTCTTGTTAATCAAAGACTTTCTGAGGAGCAAGCCATTATTGACGCGACTGAGGGTATACACGATGCTGAAAGTAAGTATACAAGTTTTGAAAAAGAATTAACAAATATATTTACTGCACCATCAGAAAAAGAGCCTGAGAAAGAATATGAAAGAAAAGCAGAACAAGCGTTAGATGAAGAAGTATATAGACATACTGAAGAAGGTAGAAAGAGATACGAAAAGGTTAAAAAGGAGCTTGGGGATGACATTAATAAAAGAACTCCATATAAGCCATCTAAAGACCCACAAGAAGTAAAAAGAGGAAAGATAATAGGAGAGCTTGAATCTAAAGAGAATCCTACAAAATTTTTATCATCGCTAACAGCTACTCAATTAAATAATACATTAGAAGAATTTCCATCTATAAAAAAAGGACTACTTAAAGATGAAACTGTGGCTAAAAAGAAAAACGGAGAATTATCTTATAGTGTAGCAAACAAGAAAAAAATAGCAAAAGCCATTGTCTCATCAATAAGAAGTCTAAAACAAGAGCAGGATAGCTCACCTACTCCACCAGCTCAAAAGCAAAAGCCTTCAAAATATGAAACCGTAGATGCTTCTCAGTTGGGAGGAGCGAAGAGAATGGGGGATATGTCATATCAGGAGATGATGGAGCTAACAGGAATGTCGGTTGGTGATTTAAAGAAAGCTGATGTCAGTCAAGATACTAAAGAAGACGTAGATGAAAAAAGAGAACAAAACACTGGAAGAACAACAGACTTTGATAGAGCTATGGCAAGTGAGTCTTTACCAGATACAGACGTTTCAGAATTTATAAAAAATAGGACTGGAAAAAATAAAAGTAAATCTAGCCAGATAGACAGAGAATTTAAAAGCCTTTCTCCTTTAGCCAAAGCATTGTTAGCTATGACAAGTTTTGAGCAAAAGAATATTGATGGAGTTGGAATAGAAACTGCTATTGACCAACTCTTAGGTCAGTATAATGATAATTTTAAAGATGATTCTCAAAGACAGATGATGGTTGATAAGATAATTGAAACGATTAAGCAAAGATATGGAAGTACTGATAATTTCTTAAACAGAATAAGAGGATTTAATCAAAAATATCAAGAATCTTCTACTGACAAACAAAATCATTTTACAAAAGCAGCTTATGAGATATTAAAAGCTTTTCAAGCTTTACTCAAAATAGACCTTAATAAGTTTGCTATGAATCCATTACCTGATAGTGATTTCGTAGCAGCCTCTAAGCATTTTCAAGCAGCTTGGATTGAATTTAAGAAGGCTTATAATAATATTGGATTATCTGAAAAACAATTATTTAAAAGATTCTATAATGGAGTAATTAAGCAAATAAGAAAACTAAGATTTAAATTTAAATACACAAAAGTTTTAAAAGATTGGTTTTCTAAATGGGCTAAAAGTCATGAAATAGGAAGAGTTACAAACTTATCTAACAGAAGATTTTTTACAGTTGGTGAAGACTTGGGTTCTTTTGGTAAAGCATTCACTAAGACTATGAGACTGGATTTAGAGAGATATGTTGGAGATATGACTGATAATATTGATTGGGAAAATCAAGAAGGTCTAGCAGATGACTATCCAGATACATATGATGATTTGATAGGTCAGCATAAAAGAGAAGAACAAGTTGGTAAAGATGCTCAGAATTTAAAGAATTTAATAGAAGAATACTCTGGAGAGAGGATGACCATTGATGATTGGAATGATATTAGATGGGATATTTGGTCAAGAGGAAAGGGAACTTGGAAAAAAGAAGGCGGTGATTATATAAAACCAGCCTCTAATCTCAAAATGGAAAGAGAAGAGTTTTATGAATATCTGCAAGAATCTTTTAATGTTGATGTTAGTGAAGAGCAGTCTAATAGAAATTACAATATTATAAACAGTCATTATCACAATATTATAAATTCTATACCTAGAGGAGACAGGGGAGCTCTTGTTTTAAATAATGTTGAAAAAGGAGATGATGGAAGGACTAGAAAGCTTGGTGAGTCAGACAAGAGATTGCATAGCCAAACTCAAGTTAATCCTGTAAATGGGATAAATTATTCTGATTTTGTGTTAGCTAATTTCTTAGAAGCTAACCCTGATATGCATGATAGAGTATTCCTTTTAAGTGCTAATGATATATATACTACACGAATTAGAAGAGCTCATAAAAAAAATCCATACCAAGAAGGCGACCCAACAAAGTTTGATTTAAGGAAACTGTGGGTATTCCAAGATGAATTTTTTACTCTTGATAAAAATGCTTTAGACCAATTAAATATGGAATTAGCATTCGGATATAGAAGATTTAATAAAATGAGATACCCAGCTTTCCTTGTCGCAAGTAAGGGAGGTAAAGGTAAGTCTCTAGTTATAGGTGTTTCTGATGTAGATGATGTAACAATAGCGAGAGAGCAAGACAATACAGATGCTTGGTTTGATGGAGAAGTTGAGAAGGGAAATATAACGCAAAATCAAGCCGATGAGATGAAAGAGGATGTAAACTTAGCTAGAGGAGAGGCTGTTGAATTAGCTGTTGCTATAGTTGGTAGATACAGATGGATACAAAAAACTCATGGAACAAAATCTCTTCATGAAGTTCTAGGGTATCCTATGTCCGCTCATTTTAAAAGATACAATAATGAGTTTGCTGATGGTGTTAACGCAGAAGGGGCTACATCTTTTCCATATTTATGGTTTGATTATAAAAACTCATATGCAATAAGTGATGTGACTGGGAAAATTATTCCTCTAATGGATGAAAATGGGGATTATATTTGGGATGGTAATAAGCCATCATCTACTAATTACTTTTCTGAACTAGCAGTCCCTCTTGGAAGAATGCCAGAGCAAGATAAGTTGGACAATCTCCCAGGCTGGATAAAAACTTTTGATAGAAAAATGTCTGAGAATAGTGAGGATTATATACAGGTAAAGGGACTAAATACTTTAGCTCCTGCTGGAATAACTGTTTATGAATATAGCGATGAAACAAGAACTCCACAGCCAGGCGATAGAATGATTTGGACATCTAGATGGAATGAAAATAATACCTCAGTGGAGATAAAAACTGCTGAAGGTATTCCATTGGATGAAGTCTTTTCAAATGAAGAAAAAAAGATGGCACAGGGTAACTATGATGTTGCTAATACAGTTAACTATATGGAGCCTGGGGATATTAGAATATTAATGAACTCTAACTTCTTTTCTAAAGGAAGTGGAACTGCTCCTTTCCAATGGTTTGACCAATGGCAAGATATGATAACCACTAACCCAGACATAGCACCTCTATTTGATAAGCTAATTGAAGCAGTAAAGACAAATCAAAAAGATTATTTTAACTCTATTTCTGCTATGAGAGAAAATCCAAATATACTTGCGAAGTGGCTAAAGAGCTTGCAGAAAAGCCAAACCATTACAAAATCTGATTTATCAAAGTCTATAGAAATGTTAGAAGAAGACCCAGATTCATTCGCAATATTGTTACATAGCCATTTTTCTAACCCTCAAGTTGGTATGATAAAAAATAGGTTTGTTGTTGATGGAGCTTTTAGAGGTAGAGTTAAATCAAGGAAGCCTACAAAAGCAAGTCGCTTTCAAGCTGCTAATTATAGTCATGTTATTCCAGATTTTCATGGCATATTAGAACCTCATCAATATGGAGCAACCCCCTTTGATGTTTCATGGAATATAGTAGTTGATGCATATCTATATGGGCAAGCCAAACAAGTTGTAGAAAAATGGAACAAATGGGGCAATACAAGAGAGGGAAGAAGAAAACAGGTAGACGCTATTAATGATTTTCTGAAAAATAATCCACCAGACCCAAGTAAAGATAGGTGGGAACAGTTTTACAGATTTCCAATTCAGCACTTTACAAATCCTCAAATGTTAGAAATTGCACATTTTCTATATAGAGATTATGGGGATGTTGTCTTTATGCATGATACTATGAAAAAAATGCTAGAACAAGATTTTGACGGAGATGCTGTAACTAGTAGGAAATGGGACAGGGAGCTAACTAAAGAATTAATTGATTTTCAATGGCAGAAATCAGGGGATAAGTATGATTATACTGATGAGTATAAAAGTATGGTATATCAAATTCCTTTAGATATATTTGCAGACCCTCAAAAGGTATTTACTCCAACCACCCCAAATGTAGTGACAGAAATTGCTAATAATTTTGAAACTGGAACTCAAGTCGGCATGGTGCAAAACGCTAGAACTATGAGGTCTTCTCTTAATCATAAAGGTTTAGCTATAAATTTTAGTGGGCATTACTATCAAGATGTAATCCTAACTCAAAGAGCAATTGATGAAGAAGTAATAATGGACTATGCTCCACTTCGTGATGATATTGTTCAAGAGAATATTCCGATTGGTGACTCCATAGTTGTTATAGATGGAGTAAAATATCTAAAGACAACAAGCGATAGGGAGATGGCTATTATCCAGCAGGCTTCTTTTGATGAAAGTACAAAAGGATTACTAGCTCTTTGGTGGAGCACTTTATATGGTCGCCAAACATCTATAGGTGTTATAGAAAATTTTGTTACGTTTATTAGAAGTAGAACATTTAAGATTATAGATAAAGAGGGTAATGAGATAGTCTCTGGTCATAAGGAAGCTCAGACACTAGTAAAAAAAGTTGTTAATCATTTTAAAACAAGCGAAGTAAGGCAAGGAAGAGACGAAGACCAAAGTTATGTTGGAGCAGAAAAGCTGACTGAGATGAGCAAAGTTGTTTATGATAGAACTAATAAGACTGTAGCAGAGCAAGTTCAAGATATTATGTCTTTAGATTTAAAAGTTCCTAAAAAGGTATTTAAAGATTATAATGCAAGAATGATGGAAGAGATGAGAGCTCAAAGAAGACCTCAAAGACCTCTTGTTATTAACGATGTTCAATTTAATAATATTAAAGAAGGAGACAAGACAGTTCCTACAACATATTTAGAAGATACAGTCGCTTCTCTTTGGAAACATATGGTTGATAATCAGATAGATGATATGCCAAACTTTTTACAGATGTCAAAAAATCAAGAGGACAATGCAAGGTATATGGCTATGCAGGCTATAGTTGGAAAGCCAGGACCAGAAGGAGCAGCTAAACTTTCAGCTTTGGTTAAAGAATATGAATTATCAGATAATGATATAGTTACAGGTCTTGCATTTGCTAGAAAGATGAATAAAGAATTTTATATGTTACTTCAAGTTGTAAATGAAAAAAATACTTTGATTGATGAAATAGAATTGAATGTAGCAAAGATTGACCATGATGTTGTTTTTAATAATCATTTTATTTCTCAGTGGCTTCCTCATTTCAATGCACTATCAGATGGAGCAAGATTTGTTTCTTCCCTATCTTTCTTTAGCGGGACATCTACAATACAAGACATGATTCCTGCTTCTCTTAGGTTAAAGTTTAGAGATATTAGAATTGAAAATATGAAAGAATCCAATCAGCTTAAGAGATATAAAAGAGAATATTTAGGGCAATTACAATTACATCAAGGCGTAAGTAATCAGATGGTTGATTATGGAAAGAGTGTTTCTATGGAACTCACCCAAGAGGGTGATTATGAACTTTTAACTTCTAAAAAGGGTCTCTCATCTCAAGATTTTAAAAATAAAGCTCAATATGCCAATTTTCAAAGAATAAAATCAAACCTTGATTCTGCCTATAATCAAACAGTTTTATTAAAAGAGACTATAGACCATCTAGAAAATAAAATAGAAGCGACTAAAGAAGAGCTGTCTCAAAGGGCTGAGAAATTAAAATTAAGGGGAGAAGGCTCTCTAAGGGTTGACAGGATAAGAAATGTGAGCCATTTTTTACCAATGGATTTAATTGATGGAAGGTTTTTTAGATTGTTTGGTAGCAAGTTTGCAGAGGTATATAGAGATGCTCCTGATTCAGAGCCTGCTGTAGGGGCTAAAATAAAATTAGCAACATTTGATGATGGTTCATATAAATTATTAGAAAAATTAGGAAATTGTAAAACAAAATGAGCAGAGCAGCAGACTATTGTAACGTTTTATTTGAGTCTAAAGTAACAAAAGAAGAGGCTAAGTCTTTAACAACGTCTATTCTTGGTTCTTTAAACCAGTCAATTGGACAACCAAAAGATTTATCTACTGGTTTTGAAATAGAAATAAAAGCTTTAGATAAAGAACTTCTATTACAAAAATCTCTAAAAGATTATAAAAGAGTAAAAGAGATAAAGAAAAGAAGAAAAGTAATGGTGGGGAGATTGAAAAGTGAGAAATTAAGACTAAGATTGCATTATAAAATATACAATGACCTAGCTAAGCACGCTGCTGATGTTATGGCTAAGACTCTGTTTGTAATGCCCAATCATCAAATTATAGATGCAGTAAATGTAATGTCTTATAATTATCTAGGATTTCCTTTGATGAATCTTAATCACTTAAATGTCCCATTAATAAAAAAATATTCTCAAATGGTAGATAGGTTTGTAAGGGTAAAACCAAAGAAGAAGCTTGGGAACTGGAATGAGTATTCAAGGGATATATTTAGAATGGTTGCAACTCAAGAAGAGACTGGGGCAGGTGTTCTGATTTTAGATAAAATAACAAGTCTTAATGAATCAATATTTGATATGCAACAGCCATTTGTTGATGCCTATGGAGAAATTAATGGGTTTTTTACTAAAAGAGTTCTCTCAACATTAAGGAATTATAAAAATCTAGAAGACATTAGATTCAGAACTATGCATAAGGAAAGGTATGATTATCCCATTGTTGAGGAGGTAATAGGGGAGCAAGTTACCGAGAGGATTAGCAAAGAATTAGTTGTTGATAAGCATTTTGATGACTTAACCAGAGAGAAACAAGAAGATTTGATAAGAGATGATTATATTCGTTTATTATCGGATTTAGCTGATGGAAGGGTAAGGTATATAGTTCCTACTTTATATCAAAACTTAACAGAAGAAGAAAAGGATTTTTTAACTACATATAGAAAAGAATACACAACAGAGTTTGGAGAAGCATATCAAGGTCCGAGTCATCATGAGATGATTATTAATCAGCAAGAAAAAAATGGAGTTGAATCTGTTTGGGTAATGATGAAAAGAAATGAGGATGGGTCTGAGCCTAATAATCAACATGAATATTATGCTGCTGTCATGATAAGGAGAGGTGGAATAGACCCTCAAACTGGTGAATATATGTGGGTGCCGACTATTGGGGCTCAGATGGATGGTATGTGGGAAGGGACTGGAATGAGAGAAGGATTTCATGAAGCTACTCAACATACTCAGTATGATTATACAATAGGTGATAGCAATAAAAATGTAGATAGTTATTCAGATTTTGAATACTTAGAAAGACAGCCAATTGATGAAATAGCTGGTATTAATAATAAAACGCAGAATCCGGGTCAATATAATATATGGCAAGCTCTCCAGTTAAAGAGAGAGCAAAATGCAAAGTTTATTAACATGGTAGAGGAGGAAATAGAGGCGACTAATAAAATTCTAAATGAAGCTAAGATTCTAGCTGAGAAGAAAATGAAGCAAGATGCTATGGAGGACTATAAAGAGATATTAGAATATATTGAGGACATTGGAGGGATGGCGGCGAATCTTGCAACTATGAGAGATGGGGCTATCGCAGGATGGGATACGTTCACTAAAAAAGTAACTCAAAATTATTCACCACAAGTATATACAAAAGATACTTATTGGGATGATGTAGACGAAGCTATTGCCCAATCAGGAGGTATGATAAACGCACTAAAAGGTGAGCTTCAAGATTCTGAGGAGATAATAAATGATTTTAAACAGGGAGTATCAACTGGAGAGCAACTAGTTACCCCTCAAGAGTTTTATTTTCACATGAACAGAAAGGCTAGATTAGAATCTAAGATAAAAAGCTTAGAAGATATGAGAGACGGGATGCAAGACATGAAGACATTGGCTCTTGATGACCCTTACAATCCAAAGAATATAAGAAAAATGAAACTAGCCACTAGGTCTCACTTTACTAAGCATAGAAAAACTTTTACAAACCCTCTTAATAGAAGAAGAGATATAGACCTAGACAGAGATTATACTAATAGATTTGTAACAGCTATTCAGTACAGCAGACTTAAAGCAGAGCTGCTTAAAGCTATGATAATTATTGAAAGCCCAGAGATGAGAAGATGGCTTATAAATCAAACTAAAATATCACTAAAAGATTTATCTTATGACGCTGGATTTTTAGGTTTTAAGTATGGATTTCAAGAATCAGCTGATAGGATTAATGCCATTAGAGGTAGAAACGGACAAACTTCTCCAGTAACATCAAGGCAAGTTTCTAAGTGGGCATCTAACCATAATAACTGGGTTTCTGGTAATGTTTTGAATTGGCTATCATCCATTACAAACATGACTCAAATGGAAAGTCTAATAGAAGACTGGGGATTTAGAGACACTCTAGCTGTTAGGGGAATGATGAAAGACGCTGAAGTATTAGACGCTGTAGAAGCTAGTGGAGTTGATGATTTAATTACAGCTTATACTGATTATATGGCAGGTGGGGATGAATCATCAACCCCGTGGCATACTTTTATGAGTGCAAGGCTCAATTGGTCTCTTTTAAAGATGAATAAAAAAGATTTTATAAACAAGAATACTGGAATAGATAGATGGTTAATGAGACTACTTCCACAAAAAGACCAAGATAATTATGAAGCATTAAGGAAACAAAGAGCAGCTTTTTGGTTGCAAATGAATCATTTAAAGAAAATTCTTTCTAAGAAAGAAAATATAGATAATATAAAAGAAAATGATATTAGAGAAGCGGTAGCTACTAGAAAAGAAATTTTAATTTTAAAGAAAAGGATTAAGGATTTAAACCAGAGTTTAAATAGTAGCCAGATTAATCAGTTAGCATCATGGATGTTAACGTGGCAAATTAGTGAAAGTGCAAAATCTTTATTCACTTTTAGTGGTGTGGAATTATTTATGAGAAGGAGGGCTGCTATTCAAGGTATGTTACTAGCAGAGAAACTAGGACAACTTGACGCAAATAAGGAGGGTAATAAATATAAACAAGCCCCTTCATTAATAATGGCTAGGGTCAATGTTAAAAATACTATGTTTGGTATGTCTAGGGAATATTTTCCAAAGATGTTTGGTGGGTTATTTGGGGTGGTAGGTTTTCAATTCAAAACCTATACATTTGCTCAATGGGTCAGAGAGTACAATATAATGGAGCAATTCTTTTCTGAGAGTGGGGGATTTTTTCATGTTCCAGGCTGGAGTTCTAGGCTACTTACAGCTGGCAAAAGAAAAGTTACTAGAACATTAACAGGAGAGAAATTAGGATATGGTGATTTAATAGCTAGTGGCAATCCTAAATTTGATTTATCTGCTGAGAGAATGTTTACATTTTTAGCTATTAGAGGAGGTATGTCAGTATTGACTGTTTTATCTACATTTGCTCCTGGAATTTCTCTTGCTAATTCTATATTAAGAAGATTTTTACCAATGCCTATGGGAAATAGTGTAAGGGGTGCTCAATCTGTAACTATATCATTTATTTTAAGAACACTAATGTTGGGATTATTAGTGGCTGGACAAATGACAGAAGATGAAGAAGAGCAATATGTCAAAGATTGGCAGTTCTTTTTCCTACCTGTTATTGTAAACGTATTATTATCCTTAGTAAAAGGAGAGGGATGGGCAGGTTTAAGAGCTTATGTTCCAGGAGCAAATGTGATGAACGACATTTATGAGACTATAGATGAAGACTATTAATTCTTTGCTTTAATGTAGTCTGACATAGCGTTTAGTCTTTGCTGAACCATTTTCATATAAACCTTAGACTCCCCCCATTCATTTATAGACGATTTCTGAAGAGCTTCTTCCATATTCTCTTGAGCTAGTTTTAATAATTTTCTTAACCATAAGTCTTTACTCATATCTGAAACCTCTTCCAAGAGAAACAGTAAAAGCAAATTGAGCTAATATGAAATCAATTGCAAATGTTACTTGTGCTCCATTTTGTTGTGTTATCGTAAATCTAAATGGAAAGAAATCTATTTCCAAAGTATCTAATCTTAATCCAACATCATCCATTGTAATTGTATCTGCTTTTATGCATAAAAACTCTTCTATTCCAATCTTAAACCAAGATTTGGTATTTCCTTTTTGACTTAACATTTTTCCTCCTTTGCGTATAACGCTATTAGTATTGCATCAGCTGTTGCTAATGTAATTTTATCGGTGTTAGGAAATCTTTCTTTTGCTATATCTTTAATAGCATTTTTCCTATGTTTCTTTTCTTTTGGAAAAGACCCAAAATGCGACTGCCAAGTAGAAGGGGTAACTTTATTGTAAGATAAAGAAAAGGCAGTCAACATTCCGAGCCAAACTCCAAAATTCTTTCCAAATGCAAATGCTCTACTTCTAGCATCTGTTGGAAATGCATGGACATTTTCTATATAGCAAGTAATCTTATTAACTCTATTAGTTCTTTTAATAGCTTTTATAATCTTTATTAATTGTTTTCTGTCTCTAGGAAACTTCCAAGCAACACATTCATCTCCATGTATCATAGCTATACCACCACTTGCGCCTGGGTCTATTCCTACAAATGTATTATGACAATAAGTTTCTTTGTCCTGTGATTTCATCTTCTGCTTCTTGAGGGTTATTATAATATTTACATCTATCTCCATTAAATCCAACTACATATTGTCCAATTTGTCCATATCTAGATTTTGCTACAATGATTTTACTTTCATTTCTTCCATATTCTTCATGGTCAAAATTATATCCATAAAATACAAACATCGCTGTTTCTGCAACTTGTTCAATTACACCACTTTCTGCATAATCACTTAATTTTGGTTCTGGGTCTAATCTTCTTTCTATTTCTCTATTTAATTGACTTAGTAAAAATGCAGAAGCATTAATCTTTTTCACTATCCATTTGTATTCCATCATAATAGTTTCTATCTGAAACCTTCTATCATTGTTTCCATTTATATCTACTTGTATCAATTGGACATAATCATCAAAAATAACATCAGGTTTATGTCTACTTATCTCCCGCATTGATTCGCTAAGGGTTCTTATGTTATCATAGATGGTCAAATTGCGATACTTACTACGTATTTCTAATATTGCTCTATCAAGCTGTTGTTGCTCATCCTCTGTCATCTCTGGTTTTCTTAACGCTGAGTATTCTAAATTCTTACTTTCTAATATTAATAGTTTTTTCATTAATTCTTCTTTACTCATTTCCCTAGAAAAGACCATTACCTTTTTACCTGATAAGACTAACTTGGAAATAATATTAATCATTAAGGTAGTTTTACCATGCCCTGGTCTACCTCCAAGAATAGTTATTTCTTTTCTTGTCATTCCTCTAGATGAAATATCTAATGGTTCAAAGTCAAAGGGTATAATATCATTTGATGTTTCTAATGCTTCTATAGTATCATCCATTACATCGTCAATTGTTTTTCTTCTAGTTGGTTGTATTGATTTTAATTCATCAATCAATCTTTCATGTTCAACTAATCCTTGCTGTATATCTTTATAGTTGTCACTTGCTTTATCAAATAATGAATATGAACTTACAGCTGTCTTTCTTTGTACATACTTTTCATAAACTATCTTTGCGTGATGCTTGATATTTGCCTTTCCTATAATACCTTGAGTTAGTCCAGTTAAATAATATGCCCCATAATCATCCTTATTTATTAAATTTAGTTTCATTTCATTTAATTTTTCTTTAACTGTGATTATATCTATTGTTTGATTTTCTTTGTATAGAGATGTGCAGGCTTTCCATAATTCTTGATGAATCTCTTTATAGAAAACTTCTGCGTTTTTTATCCACGGCTGTACATCTTCATATACATCAACACCGTGTAGCAATATGCACCCAATTACTGATTCCTCAGCGTCTATAGCTCTGGGTAGCTCTGCTATTGGACTATTTTTTGTCATACTATCTCCCTTCTAGAATAATGACTGTTGTTCTGTTATATCGTAATTGACTATAACTAATTCGTTGTAAAGTTTATCTTTCGTTCCTTCTCCTCTATTTGTATTGTATTGTACTGGAATTGCATGAATTTTATAATCGCTGTATAAATTATAAACATCCTCTTTATCATCATAGCTTATCATAAATTTTGCACCACTTTTATGAATCTTATCTATATTTTCCTTTAATCTTACATGGTCTTCATATGAGAAATTATGAGTATAATATTTTCTTGTATCTGCTACTATATATGGTGGGTCTAAGTACCAAAAATCATTTGTTTCTGGAGAATGCTTTTCTATAAGTGTTTCAAAGTCTAAATTTTCTATCAACGTATTATCTAATTTCTCTCTTGAATACATTAATTCTTCCCAAATATCTGTGTTCCAATATGCATCAGTACTCATTGTATTATTAACAAGAGTCTTATTGAAAGTATTTCTAATTAAATAGAAATAATCAGCAGCTCTTTTACCATTAGGTAAATCAAAATCCGTTAACTCCTTATCAAAGGTGTCATTTAGAATCTTGTGGAGACTTCTGCTCTTAGGATACCAGAATAGGTATTCCTTAAATTCCTCATTCTTTTCAAGTATGGAAATATACAAATTAATCAAATTCTTATCAACATCATTAACTATACTTCTTCTTGCACTTTTCTTTCTAAAGAACATGGATAATCCACCTGCGAACACTTCAACATACCTGTCATGCTTTGGCATCAATGGGACAAGAGTTCTACTAAATTGGTATTTGCCCCCTATATATGGTATTATAGTGGGGCATTTTAACCAATCTCCTCTTCGTTTCACGCTCTAGCCCAATTATTTACTGTTTTAAATAAAGTTCCTTCAAGCTTATTTGTTGACCAAGCATTTCTATTCATTCCATGACTAAGTAACCATGTCCCAGCATTGTATAAATCCCAAAATGTTTTTGGTTTATTTGCTATTAAATACTGAGTTAATTGCTCGTTTGCTTGAGTAGGAAATATCTTAAACAACTCTTTAATGTGTTTCTGGGTAGGTTTATTTGTAGACATTAAATCATATCCACTATTTAATAATTCAGTAATTTTCTTTACTGAGTCATTAATCATGTCTTCAATATCTTCAAGATTTTTATTCCATACAGAATGTCTATTAGAAACATTATCAAGAACTGTGCCTATTACCATACCATTAGAACATACTAATCTAAAGGCTCCAGCCATAATTGATACTTCACATGATGCATCATAACTATTTCTAATCATTATTTCTGGCTTGTGTTCTTCACCTTTTCCTAGTTTGACTGGCTTATTAAATCTCCATTTATAATCAGTCTTTTTATTATTAAAGCTGCGAGCTTCTACTAAAGTACCTCCAAGTTTCTTGGCAATTTTATCAGTACTTTCAAATAAGGTTTTATTTTCAACTAATTTATAATCATTAGTTACGCAACTAATAACCTCATGAGTATCTTCTCGTACTATGAATTTATATCCTGTTTTATCTAGAATGTCAACTGTCCCATCTGGTCCACCAATAGCTTCTACTTCTAATACAGGGAATAGAGTATCTTCTACTCTCCAATCTCTTTTTTGCATTTTATCCTCTTATTTCTGAGTTCTGTGCTCACGCACTTCAAACTCTTTTATTAGTTTAATTTCATCCGTGCCTTCAACATGGATTTTTATAGCATCTATTATCCCTTTAATATATGCTCTTGCTTCTATGCTAGTATCAAAACTCATCATTGGGGCATCTGTTTTGTCTTTTAGCATCTTTTTCCAATATACCATAAACATATTATATCTCCCTTAATGGTGGCGTACTGCCAAGCCGTTTACGTTCTAATTCTTTTTGTTTATCTTTGTTTAGATGTTTATTAACTATAATTGCTTTTAAATATGCTAACCCTCTTCCATAGTTTATGTGATTGGCTTTGTAAAAATCATTTATTCCTCTTCTTAATTCTCTATCTTCTATGTGTTCAACTGCTTTTATAAACTTCCAATATGAATTTAATGTTCTATCTGAAGGTACTTTTTTAACTATATCCCTTTGAACTTTCTGTATTAGTTTTCTAGTCTTTTCACCTCTCTTCCTCATCATCTCACCTAAATCCTCTGATTGCTTTTTGTTACTACCATACAAATAACCACAAACTGGACACTTCATTCTATAACTCTCACTTCTGTATCAGGACCCCATTTAACTTTTCCAGTCCAATATGTGTCAATGCTTCCATCTTTATTTATAAATGATGGGGTTTTAGGAACATCTATAACAATAACTGTAGCTGCTCCAATACTTTTTTCTATTAAAATTCCAGTTGTATCACTACAAGCAAGTTTAAACTTAGTTCCTAATTCAAGGTCTTTTAGTTTAGTCGTTGCAGTTTTTACATTTTTTTTTCTCACCATAGAATTCCTCCTCTGTCATTTCTGGTGTTTCAATTTTGTCAAGATTTTCTTTTATTCTCTGAAGGTCTTTTAGTAAAGATTTATATGGAACTTTCCAATCTGGTTCAATTGGTAATCTCATTGTTTTAATAACTGTTAATGACCATATTAGTTTTTCTATTTCTGATTCAGAAAATATTATTTTAGCTGTTTTTTCATTTTGACGGGTCATAGTACTCCTTACTGATATATATTATATCTCTAAAAAAATGATGACTTCTTTTTCCATCCATATGTTCAACTTCAATTGATGCATCATCATAATTAATGTCTCTAATTACAAGAGTTTCATCTTGATATTCTTCAACTGTAACCCAGTCTCCTGCTCTAGGCGTGTTAGGGCTAAGCGGAACTCCTAGTTCATTTACTTTTATTGTCATTATATCCCTCTTCTATATATTGGGGCTAGCTTTTGTGATGAGGATTGAGGATGAGGGAAATGAACAAGAGGAAGCCAGCCCCAATTAAAGTAAGCTTTCTTGATTAACATTCCTTGTCTCCTCAAATTTAAAGTTATATAACCTATATTTCCTATTTTTAAATTTATCCTTAAAAGATTTTTTATGAATCCAATCAGGACTATCTAATTTATCTAGCGGTATTACCATTATAGAATCACCATGCTGTATTTCAAGATTCTCTTTTTTCCTTTTACATCTTTCAATTAAAATGGTGCTTATAGAGGCAAATCCATTCCAAAGTGTTTTAGATTTTATTTTCATATCCAGGCTCCAATTCTATACCAGTTTCAGACCCAGCATCTGTTGGGTGCTCATTTTCAACTTGATATTTTATAATTTCATCTTGTTGCTTCATATTGCAATACTCTTGATAGGTTTGCCAGAATATATTATCTGGACTTCCTCTTCTGTCACTTATTCTTCTGTTTTTCTGCATTCTTTTTCCTTTCATCTTTAATTTGATTAAATGCTTTTAAAAACTCCTGACCACCAATATCAGCAACCTTTCTTTTCCATCCGTATGTACCAAAAAATTCTACAAGACCTTTTTCGTCTTCATTTTCTAGTAACATTGCTAATTCAGACATTTTACCCATTTTGCTCTCCTTTCATTTCTAGATACCTATCTTCTGGCATCTCTGAGTTCTTTGGATATAAAGTATATACTTTTTCACCATTAAATAATTTACCTTCAGCATATCCATTTGATATATCACCATAACTGTTCCCTTCTTCATCACTTGACATATCTATTGTTGCGTCTAGTTCTAGAGTATTGAGCATACCAATCAATTCTTTAACTTTCATAGTTCAACATTCCTTTCTTCTAGCATCATTTCTATTAACCTTTGTAAATAGACACACATATCCATAGCTTCCTCTAAAGCTTCTACTGCCCATTCTATTTGATTTTTATTTACTTGGTTAATTGTATTGCCGTGTTTATGATTAGACTTAATAGCCCTATCGGAAAACTTTCGCATAAGATTATTAACAGTTGTATCTCCACACTCGTGAAATACCATTTTCCACTTTTCATCATCATTAATTTCATCTGCTTCCATATCAGCTGCTCTTTCCATTTCATTTAACATATCTCAAATCCTCCAGACTGTAAGCAGAATGTTGCAAAATCTTCTATATTGTCCTTGCGAAAAGGATAATCAGAATCCCAAGACTTAGTATCATACGTTTCTTTCCAAAGAGTTTTAAATGGCTCTGGGTAATCAGCAGGAACTAAATCTTTTCCATGCTTATCTTGGCATTCTTTTGTTATCTTATCTAGATTTTTCTGAACTTTTTTATTGTGAACATCTGCCCTTGCTTTTGCTAATTCATATCTTCTGCATACCATATCAACTGTTCCATCAGCCAATTTTTCAGACAATCTTTTACCTATCTTTACAGCTTTAGTCTTAGATATTTTTCTACCATCATTATAACTTCCACCTTCCATATCTTTTTCACTTAAGAAATCATCACAAGTATTACATACAAAATTCCATAAAGGTCTCCACCACCATACATTATTTCTAAAGTAACTTCCTGGATTTGCTTCATCTCTTTCGTCAGTTAATTTGAAATACTCTTCAGTTACATCTTTTGGTATTGGAGAACTCCAATCTAACATTCCATTTTTACCATATGTTTCTAGTATTTCGTGTATTCTTGGATGCGGTTCTTCATTCATTTGTGGATTTAATCCATAACAATCAAAGCCCATAATTTTTCCTTCCTTTTTTAGTTAAATGAGGCTAGAGCCATAACATAGACTGTTGTGCTTTTCAATCTACTGGCAATACCTAGCCTCATATTGATGGGGAATATATCAACTAAAGAGCCAACCTTAGTTTTTATTACTTTTTCAACTATTCTAACACATACCTTAACAAGAATGTGCCAACCTAGTCTCTAGCAATATTCCCCATTCATTAAAATGGTACGTCTTCTGATAGCTCTTCTGCTGATAGTTCAGTTGCTTTACCGAATCTATTAGTGTCCCAAGCTTTAACAGTAAACACTTTCCAAGCCTTACGCTTTTCTTGCTCACCCTCTGGCAAGTCTCTGGTTTCGTGAGTAACATATTCTTGTTGTTGAATGCGAATAGTACATGGTTTTCCAACCACATCTTCTTCTTCAATCAATCCAAGTTTTTTATGTTTTACTCCATCTACCTCAACATCGCCTAAGTCTATTCCAAGAGATGATAGTAATCCGAAGTATCTTCCATTTTTAGAAGAACCTTCTTTTTCTGTGAAACAGAAATATCCATTGTCTCTAAAGACTCTTCCTTTTAAGAATCCAGAGTCAGTCTTTTGAGGATTTCCATCAGCATCTTTTATAACAACTTGATGACCTTTATCATCTACTGCTATATTGTATCCATCCATCTCATAGACAGTTTGCTCTAAATTAGCAACTTCTTCTGAAACTGTATATTTGAGATTAAACACAGTTGCTTTACCAGCTTTAGTATTTAAATCTCTTGATTCAAATGAAGTTATATGAGCTGGATATTCACCTTGAAGTATTGGTTTAAATCCAGTGCTGTCTTTTTCATTGAAAGTAACATCTATTGATTTCATTGGTTAATTAACCTCCGTTTTTGATTGGTTCAGTGTACTTTTTTATTAATTCATTGACCTTATTTCTAAGTTCAATCTGTTCAGGTGATTCTGCGTGACCACTTCCACCTCTAAAGTATAGAGTAGGACTAACTTGAGCGCCGTCAGCAGCTTTCATGTATCTTTTTGGGTTTCTCCCTCTGGTGCTAACCATTCCTTTTTCTTGCATTTCTTCAAAGGATTTTTTAGTTAATACACCACTTTCCACCAACTGTTTGGCTGAATCATGAGTTAACTTACCCATTATCTACCTCCGTTTCTTCTATTTGATTTCCAAATTCATCATAATTTCCAGATTCTATTGTAAAAGTATGAAAACTTGGATTTATCGTTAATTGAAATCTCTCTTTAGTCTGAAAAACCATAATTTGTTTTCCATTGATAAATTTATATCCTTGAAATACTATTTTATTCCATTGGACACCATCGCTTGTTCCAATATTATATGTATGACCTATTAATAATAGATTATCATCACTGCCGTGAGATACTTTTACTTCTCTCATTTTTGCTCCTTAACTAATCTTTTAACTTTTGCCAATGCACCTTTATAATTGCTATTATTAATAACATTAGTTGCACATTTAGTTTGAATATCAACAACTGTTTGTCCGTTATCTAATTTTGCAATCCAAGTAGCCATTTCATCTTCTTGCTCTTTTGTTAATGGCTCTACTTTTGGTAAATCCTCTCCTGCGAATATATATAATCCCAATCCATGTAATGCAATTGCTTTTGCAAGACATCTTTGGATAGAAGTATTTATTTGAAATGCATTTGGTTCTGCAATAGTTTGATTTCTATTGTCTAACACAGGATGGACTTGAGTTCTTGCTATTCCACCTACCCAAACAGTTACTTGTACAAAGCATCCTGCTTGTGTTTGCATATATGGTTGTTTATTGCCATCAATTCCCCACTCGTGTATTTCCCAAGTTGCTTCTGGGTCTACCTTCAACAACTCTCTTACTGCCCATGCCCAACTAAGATAAGTAAACTGACCTTTTTTCTCAGTATATTCATTGACATTTATTGCATTGAGCTTTTCAAAGAATTTGCTCATTTGTTCCTCTCTTTCTTATTATTTAAAAGAATAATTTTGCATTATCATGGATAACGTATTCATCATCAACGTCAAATATGTAGTAATTTTTTGTTATTGAATATTTTAATTTATCTCTTTTAGTCCCTATAATTTTTCTTTGTGAATATTTATTAGTTTTTGGTATAAATAGATATGGTTCATTATTAATATCTAATCTTGGTAATGCCATAGAGATTTTTACTCTATTTTTCATAACATGATATTTAGGTATCATGTGTATTGATTTATAATATTCATTTTCACCATCTTCAGTAGACTCAACATCTCCATAATATGTATGATTTTCAAATAGCAACCATTTTGTTTTTGGAAAAATTGCTATATGGTATCCACCCTTATCGTTCTCTACGTGCTTTAAGTGAGCAACGGAATTTAATCCATGCGAATCTAGTATTATATGACTCATGATTACCTCTATCTAAATGGCGTATCACAAATGGGAGAAAATTGACAGTATTTGCATTCCCATTCGTATACAGGAGTGTTAGGAGCAGAACCAGCGATTAAATCATCTGGTGCTAATTTCCCTTTTTCAGTAGCTTCTAACAACTCTTCCCAATACATTTCAGCCTCATCAATCCATGTATTGCTAATTTTTATTGGCTTAATTGAACTATCATCTTTTTTATAGTAAACAAGATACAATGCAAATTCCCAATCAGAGTTTGACTTCTTTAATGCTAATGCATATGTACCTAACTGTAGTTCATAGTTTCTTGATGGGTTTTTATCCCTATTTTTCTTATAACCAAACTTTTTGCTCCATGTCCAAGCCTTTGCACTTTTTAAATCAAATATTTCAATAGTGTTTATATCTGGATTCATATAAGCAACATCTAATGTTCCTTTAACTTGTATCTCTGGTATCTCAACCTCATATTCACACATTATTGATACATCACTATTTAATGAATGCGTAACTAAAGCATCTTCAAAATCTTTATGAATGATTGTTCCAAGTCTAAGCAATCTTCTGCTTTTTCTATCCATTTCTTTTGAATCAGCATCATTTAAGTAGTATAAATGTTTTTTGAAACAAGAACCAGCCATTGATGCCCTAAAGAATTTCTCTTTATTGGACTCTCTGTACTCTTCCTTTTTTTCATCCTCAATTGTTTTTAGGTATTGATTATAAATACCAATAATATCTAGCATTTTCTGTCCCTTCTGTTGACGCAAATTTAACAATAATTGAACTTATAAACAAATCATTCCTCTTCGTCATTACCCCATGCTTCATCTAATTTGGAGTATTCTTTCATAATTCTAAGCCATTGGTCTTTGCTTAATGATGTCATTTCCCTTGCTCTTGGGTCAAACATATTATAGTCACCACTCATTTGAACTTCTTTAAATTCTAAAAAGTCTTCTTTTGTTATTTGGACAGCCATATTTTTCCTCATTTTCTTTAATGGTTTGTGTTTAAAGCCAGGCATAAAGCTTCTATTTCTTTCGTAAGATTTTCTTCTCATCTTAATCCAAACCACTCTAGGATTCTATAAATCCTTGATTGTCTGCAATAATTAAGCCAAGCATTTAATATTAATTCTGCTTTTATGACATTTTCGCCAGTAGGTCTACATTCTTTCATCTGTCACCTCTCAATTCATCTTCATCTGGTTCTGGTATATCAAGTTGCTTTCCACAATCTAAACAATAATAATCTTCTGGGACATTGGTATCTTCTTCTCTTGCTTGATACTCTGCGTTTTTATGTTGTGTATTTTCTTCACATATTGCTTGGTCAATTAACTCAAGAGCTTCTGAAACACTTGGATATGCATCCCATTCCATATCTTTTATATCAGGCATTTTTGCCTCCTTGTTTTAGTTTATTTTCTCTAGCCAATTTTTGTAGATATTCATCTTCTCTAAACTTTAGTTCTAGAATTTCTAATTCATTAACCATATTTTCACAGTTTTCAATGACATATTCTTTGCCGTGAAATTTCATTTTTTGATGATTTTGTACACTATCTGGGCTAATAAAATCACCAGCGTGTCCACAATCAAATCCAAAGAACCAGTAGCCTGGAATAAGAGTATGATAGTCAGAATAAGTTAATCCACCATGACAACGTAAATCAAAGAAACCATCGCTCCATCCATTAATGCTCTGTCCGAATGCATGATGTGTTTTTGGCACACCAACATATCCACAATAGAACCAAGTTTTAGAACCTTCAAACTTATTTCTGCGAACTATAAATGGAATGATATTATTTAATTTATCAGTCCTGATATAAACTATGTGTGTTCTGCCTTCCTTATCAGCTTCCCAGAGCTTTTTCTGCTCTTCGTTATATCTTCTAATCTTATTAATATCTCCAGCTCTTTCTTCCTTAGAATCAACATTTAATACTCTACCTGTTACTGCCATAGATTTATTTATCTTCTTTGCCATTAGTTTTTACCTCTCCTTTAATTAGGGTGAATGTTTTAACATAGTTTAGATAATCATCAAGTGATATCACATCAGTTTCGCCAACTTTTCTCCACTCGTATCCTTGAATCATTTTTGGATGTTGATAGAATGGGTTATAATGATTTGTCAAATGATATACTCTATTTTTAGTACTGACTCTTGTTATTCTGTAGCATTCCAATGGCTCTTGAAATATTATTAAATTAGTCCAATCATTATGAGCTGATAACAGACTTTCATCAATTCTTTCTTTTACATCGTGACCTACGAAGACTATTTGATTTCTAAAGTATCTCATATTTTAAACTCCGTAAGATTTCCGCCCCATTCTTTTAGTTTGTCACTAGATAATCTGACAACACAATATATATCGCTCCATTCCATAGATTGATGCAAGGGTATCATCTTACCTCTTTCCAATATTTTTCTTCCATTTGAATAGTCAAGAGTTCTTCTTCCAACATACATTATTGCGTCATGCTCTTTATCATCTGGAGTTATAGCTATGCATTCTATCTTATCACCATATTTTAGCTTTGGAACAACACCATCTATGTGACAAACAACATCAAAGCCTATCATTTCTTCAATCTCACCATCAAAGTAGACTTCAAAGACTTTTTTATTTTTATTTATTGGATTACCAGCTAGTCTTATTGCTTGAGCAACATCTTCTGCTCGTTGTTCTTCATCATCAAATAAGCCAAACATAAATGATGGCTCTTGACCACAGAATACTGGTGTTTTAATATTTTTCCTCATATTTTCCTATCCTTTTTATTCTTTTGATTTCTTCGGATATTTTGTCATTGAGAACCAGAGCACTTTGCAAAGAGAGTTTATTTACATCTCGTTTACCCGGCTCTGGCTCCCATCCTCTTTTGTGGTTAGCAGTAATCGCTTTCCTCGTTTCCCTTAAATACCTATTGACTGCTCTTTGGCAAGTAATTAATTCATACCAGTCTAAGTCTAAGCTGGTTCGTTTCAGCCCCATTATTAGTTTTCTCCTTAAATTTATGATAATTTTTTATCTTATCAATTGATTTAAAGTGCTCTAGGCATTTTCTACAAGCATATATTTTGTAAATGTCACCTTGTGGTAGTGGAGTTTTTATTTCGCCACAAGTATAACATACTATCATGCTCATGACTTCATCATCCTATCAATTTCGTCTGTTACTTCTGACATACGAGCGGCGTGTTCTTTAAATTTTATTAATTCAGCGTCCATTCTTTTTTGGACTTCTTCTATATCTGGAGCATTACCATCGTGTAAGAAGAATAGATGATATAGTCTTGACATTACATTAGCAATTGCCTCAATGTTAGCCTTCATTGTTTCCATTTTTAATGAAAATTCTGAAATAACATCTCCATCTTTTAATGAGTTCATGATTAACATTTCTTGTGCAGACATCATAGTCATTAGTAGCACGTGCAATTTACACATCAAGTCAACTTTGCGGTCTATGAGCTCATTGCTGTCTTTATTTAATTCATCATAGTTATAGTTTGTCATTACGAGGTTTCCTTATCTTTAGGTGGTTCATATTTCATCATTGGCTCTTCTCTATCTTGCGATAAATAGAAGTTTTCTTCTGCGAATTTTCGCACAAAGTCTTTATCGTTTATCTTTTCAATCACTGCTTGTTGTATAAACTCAAGCATTCTGAAATCAGTTCTATGACCATCTCTGTGATTAATTATAAAAGAGTCTTTTTTACAGAAGCAGTCTGCGAGCATTTCACCCAAGAAATCGTGGTTTGGGTCAATTTCCTCAACTATAGTCTTAGCAAGTTGCCCACGTATTTTACATATAAATTCACATAAGAACTCAAGTGTTCCTTCAGCCGTGGCATGAGGACCGACAGAGTTTGTCTCATCCCATTTGTATTTTTCTACTGACATTGTTATTCTTCTCCTTTTCTTTAGGATTATTATGTTCTAGTTCAAGTTTTATTAAATCTTCATTAGTTAAATAGACCTTATCGTGTAGTTCTTTATTTCTTTGATATAAGTCTCGCATTTTATAAGAAAGTGCTATATTGAGCCAAAATGAGAAGAATAGAGCTAATGTTATAAGGAATATGATAGTTGCAATTATGTCTTGTGGTACATTCATAGTTATTCTTCCCTGTATTGATTTGTTAATGAAACAGTTATCTTATTAGATATTTCAATTACTTCATTGTGAAAGATATTTGTACTTGCATTGTTGTTGTGCCAATTGTTTTCAATTACCTTGCCATCGCTTTGCATATATAAATTTATTAGGGATTTAAGAGTTTCTAGTTCATCGTATTTTAGTTTTATTGTTGAGTTCATGTTATTACCCATGTTATTTTGATTTTAGTAGTATAAATAGGATATATGACTATCAGTGTCTAGCTAAGTTTCTATGTCTTTATAGCCACATATCCCATTTTTTAGACAATCTCCCCCGCAATTGGAGGACTACTTGCTACCTGGAACGTACTTCGTAGTATCGCCATTCAACACCTTCTGTGCATCTGCATACATCTGGTCCACTTCATCCTGTGCTATGATAGCCTTGCCACCACTCGCAAAGTGTACGAGTATGTCGCCTTCCATACCCTTAATCTCAAATAATCCAGTTAAAGGTGTTAAGAACTTGCGAGACTTGCCATCATCGCCCTTGATTGTCATTAATAAGAACATCAGTTACCCCTTTCTAAGGTAAATGGATTCCAATTGAAGTTGGGGAATCCGAAACCAACTAACCACCCATATGGGGGGTAAATATGTCTGAGCATCAAAATGATATAACTTTTTTAGGTAAACATAAAATAAGACTTGACATACATAGTAAATTTGCTATATTTTTCTTATATATATAATACTATTAATTAATATATACATAATGACATTTGAGGATTTCACAAAGAAGCTAGCGGTAATTCAATCTAATGATTACCTTACAATAGAAGAGACAATTGATATTAAAAGACATATTGTAGGCTCAGAGAAGAAGCTATGGGAATGTTCTAATAGTGAGCTATCAAAAATAATGCAAGAATATAGAAAAGAATATAAGAAACAAAAGTTTCCTAAAAATAATGTATATTCTAAAAGGACTTATGTCAAATCAAAACATAAATACAGTTCCAGAAGAGACTGGGATTAACCCAGTTGCTATTGAAATAGATGGGGATGTGTATGACGTACACCCTAAAGTACTAGAGTTAATACAGAGCCTTTCTTCGCAAGTTAAGGAAGTTATAGAGTGTAAATTTCCAGAAACTTTTAATGATAAAGAAAAAAATTAAAGATGTAGAGCATTGCGTTTATAGCGATGTAGAAGAATTTGAAGCACACAATCCAAATACCACCGTTAATCCAGATTGGAAGAAAGCGAGAGAAGGAGAATGGGTAATAGCAGACGACAATGGAGTTGTGCAAGTATTAAAAAGGTCTCAGCTTAGTCACCCAAATGATACTAAAAATTATAAAAATGCTAATGGATATATTCGTACTATTGTGGGCACTTTTATTATCAAAGATAATACATTTATGGATACTGATTTCAAGAAGCACCCTAACAGGTACACATTCAGCACTTCTATTAAAAATACAAATGCGAATATTAAGAATAGAGAAAGGACTACTAAAAAGGAACGGGCATTTTCAGCAAAAATTGTATCTGGGGTTGGGGTGGCTAAGTCATACATGGACGCGTTTGATGAAGAAGATAACAAAAAAGCAAGGAGAAAAGGGCTAATGCTATTAAAACAAGATAGAGTAATCAAAGAGGTTGAAAAAGGAGCATTGGATGTTGCTAAAAAATTAGGAATAGACCATGATTATATTTTAAGAAATTTAAAATGTTTATGCGACAATTCCGAAGATGAGAATATAAGATTACAATCAGTAAAAGAGCTGGGGAAAATAGTTGGCACAATAGGAGGAACGACTATTAAAAATAGAGAAATGGGAGTTTTTGGAATGTTTGAAGGGTTCGCTCCTGATGCCATAGAGTCAGCTAAAAGAGAAGAAATTCCAGAAAAACTAACAGAAGGAAAATAACTTATGATATGTCCAAGATGCTCAAGCTTGCACGTAAAAAAGGATGGGAAAAAGAAAAGCAAAAAAGGAATAAGGCAAGAATATAGATGTAAATCTTGCAAAAGATACTTCTCAGTTCCACTAGATTCCGAGATTAAAGATGGATTAAAAATGGTGGAGCCTGGACAGGTTCTTGAATATAAATCAGATAAAGTAGTAAGAGTTCATGGTCTTACAGATGTCCATGTAGGCGCAAATGAATTTGATTTAAAAAAGTTTAACGAAGCTGTAAAAGCTATATATGAAGACGATAATGCAGTTTGGTTTGGTAATGGTGATTTATTAGAACTCATTCCGCCTGGGTATAAGATTTCACAGAGAGGTCAAGAGATACCACCAGATGAGCAATATCTTACGTTCTTAGATTTAGTAAGACCTATTAAGGACAAATGTTTATTCATACGAGGAGGTAATCACGATTATCTTAGAAGTTTTAACATTCTTGACTTGGATATATGTAAAATTATAGCAAATGAGATGAATGTTCCTTATTTCATTATGCCAGGCTACACAAAAATTAATATTGATGGACAACAATGGAATTTAGTTAGTGGGCATGGAAAAGGAGGTGGAAAGAATGGTGATTTGGAATTAGATAAGATGGCTGCTGTATATAGTCAAGGTGATGTATTCTTCTTGGGACATAACCATCAGTTATATTGTAAACCAATAGATTCTTTAAGAATAGATGGAGACGAAGAAAGACTTCATAGGAGATGGTATATTAGAGGAGGTTCGTTCTTAAAGTACGCTGAGTATGCAAGGTATAGTTTTTACCCTATTGTAAGAACTGGTTGGACAACAATTGAATTTACCAAAGATAAAATAGAATGTTGGACTAATTAACAATGCCAAATAAAGATGCTAAGATTCGCAAAAGAAAAAGACGTTTATTAAATATAAAATTAAATAGAGAAGGAAGAACGGCAGCTCAAATAGCAAGAAAACAAAGAAAAGCAAATGGAAAACGTATATAAAATAAGGAAACCAGTTAAAGAAGGGATGAGCTTAGGCGAATCAATAGAGAAAATGAAAACATTAGCTAATGGAATTGATGAATATCATATTGTTAATCCTACTTCACAAGTAGTGTTTAAACTTACTGATATAGTGAAAATACTTAATAAACTTGAAGTCCCAACTCTCATAGGAGAAGCAAAAGATTAATATTAATACTCAAAATGTGAGTGAGGCTGAACAAGTATTAGAATTAGCAAAAAATGATTTAATTGCATTTGGTAAATTGTTTTTGCCTGATGATTTTATGCGTAGTGAGACACCCCCATTTCATTATGAGATGGCTGATGCAATAGATGATAAAAACTGTAAACAGTTAGCTATCATTCTCCCAAGAGGACATGGGAAAACGGTATTGACAAAATGTTCAATTATTAAAGACTTTTGTTTTACGCCAAAAGATGATATGCACTTCTATGCATGGGTGTCCGCTACTCAGAAATTGTCAACTGGAAATATGGATTACATTAAATACCATTTTGAATTTAATGAAAAGATAAAATATTATTTTGGAAACTTAAAGGGAAAGAAATGGACTGAGGAAGACGTTGAATTAAAAAATGGGTGCAAACTTATATCTAAAAGTAATGTGGCTGGTATTCGTGGTGGAGCAAAGTTGCATAAAAGATATGACCTTATTATATTAGATGACTTTGAACACGAAGCAAACACAATTACATCCGAAGCCAGAGCTAAAAACTCAAATTTGGTCACTGCTGTTGTTTATCCCGCGCTTGAGCCTCATACTGGTCGGCTGCGTGTTAATGGTACTCCCGTTCACTATGATTCCTTTATTAATAATCTTATCATTAATCACGCAAGGAGTCAAAAGAATAAAGAAAAGTTTGCTTGGAAAGTAATTACTTATAAAGCCATACTTCCTGATGAATCTCCTTTGTGGGATAGTTGGTTTCCTTTAAAAAAATTAGCAGAAAAGAAAAAGTTTTATCAAGATTCAGGTACTCCATCCAAATTCTATCAAGAGTACATGATGGAAGTCCAATCGGAAGAAGACTCCGTTTGGAAACGCAGCGACATAAGATACTGGAATGGTCATTATGAATATGATAACGATAATGACGTTAATTATATCCATGTCAATGGAGATAAGATTCCAGTTAACACATTTTTAGGTTGTGACCCTGCCACAGATATTGATACTAAAGAATCTGATTATTCTGTTATAATGGTTGTTGCTGTTGATATGGAGAGTAATGTATATGTTCTTCATTATGAAAGACACAAATCTATTCCAACTATTGGCTCTAAATCTTTAACAGATGGAGAGATTATTGGCAAAAAAGGAGTAGTTGATTATATAATGGAACTTCACCAACAATACCATTGTTTATCAAGTACAGTTGAAGATGTGGCTATGAATAGGTCAATATTTCAAGCTTTAAACGAAGAAAGACGAAGATTGAATAAATTTCATATATCTGTAATCCCTCAGAAGCCTGGAGGTCAACAAAAAAGAAATAGAATATATAGCGGATTAAGTGGTCGCTTTTCTATGGGATTAGTGCATATCAAAGAAAATATGTTTGATTTAATCAACGAAATCCTTACTTTCGGACCGAGAATGGCTCATGATGATACCATTGAAACACTATTTTATGCAACTTTACACTCATTTCCGCCAAAATATGCACGGGATAAGGACAAAAAGAGGTGGTTTAAACCCAAAAGGAAGGCTAAAAGCTGGTTAATAGCATGAATTACCAAAAAAAACAAACACAGGAAAAACAAACAGGAGGAATCTTTGAAAGACTAATGGATTGGACAGGGATTGGTGGGGCTATAAAATCTGAACAACAAAGACGACTATCATTAAAAAGAATACAAGAGGCTAAAGAGTGGGTGAATATGCCTTATAAAGAAAAAATGGAATTATTGTATGATAAGGGTGGAAAGCATGGTGGAAACCTTAGTGAAAGTGAAATCCAAGACCCTAATGCTCTTAGATGGTTTGTATATAATCTTGATGGGAATGATGAGAAACAAGTAAGAACTTTGCAGAGAAAATTAAATACATTCTTCAAAGAATCTGGTTATGACCTAACCCCAATACCTGTAGAGGGACAATTTGGGAGAAGAACTATTCTAAGAATGAATCATTTTATTGGTGAATATGATAAGCATTACAATACAACTGTGGAGACAAAAGAAGCTCTACGAGGAGCAGAAGAGTTATTATTTAGGAGAGATGACCCATTTACTACAGAGAAAGATACGATGGATTTAAAATCTCGCTTGGAAAAACTAAACACAAATGAGGAAACTATGAATATTTTAAAAGATTTAGAAATGATACCGAAATGAGTACGCGAGGAGATTTCACACATAAGCCTGATAATCAATCTTTAGAAAACAAAGAAACGTCTGGCTCTCCTAGTTTTAATGGTAAGAGCAAATCTGTATGGCAAGGTTTTGTAGATTCAGCTGGTTTTCAAAAAAGACACCCAAAACTATCTTTAAAGAAAAACAAAAAAAAGAGGTATTAATGGTTAGCATTAGTCAGATGAGAGATTTGGTTACTAGAGTATGCTCTGATATGGGCGATAAATTCGCTTCAGAAAATGCTATAAATCTTGTTATAGCTACTGGTATAGTTGAGTCAAGATATGAATACATTAGACAAATGGGTGACGGTCCTGCGAGAAGTTTCTGGCAAGTAGAAGCAGCTACCTGTGTAGATAATCTAGCTCACTATCTTAAACATAGAAAAAAGTTAATGTTAAAATGCGCTGAGGCTAGTGTAGTAGATATAAAGCATTGGCAGAATTTTGATGAGATATTATGGGAAGATATTCTTGAAAAAAACATAGCAGCTGGAATTGTTCACTGTAGGTTAAAATATTGGAGAGTTCCTAAAAAAATGCCTAACACATTTGAAGGAATGGCAAATTATTGGAAAAAATATTATAATACAGAGCAGGGAAAAGGTGACCCTCAACATTTTATTGACGCATGTAGAAAGTACTTAGTATAATGGCAAGGAAAACAAATAAAAAAATTGCTGAGAATTATTTTCAACTATTTAAAAATGCAAACGGGAATTGGCGTAAAAAGTGGCGTTCTGTAGCACAGAAGTCTGAAGATTTTTATCTTAACGACCAACTAAGTGGAGAAGAAATAAAAGCACTACAAGAGTCAGGGATGCCTACTTTTGTTATTAATAGAATAACACCTGTAATTGAAATGATGAAATATTTTGTTACAGCAAACAATCCAAGATGGCAAGCAGTTGGTTCAGATGGTAGTGATTCAAACATAGCAGCTATTCATGCAGACTTAGCAGATTATTGTTGGTATCAATCTAACGGAAGAAGTGTTTTTTCTCATGTCATACAAGATGCTTTGGTTAAAGGGGTTGGTTATTTCTTAATTGATGTAGACCCTGACGCTGATAGAGGAATGGGAGAAGTGCTATTTAAAAGACTTGACCCTTATGATGTATACATAGACCCTATGAGTAGGGATTTCCTTTTCAGAGACGCTGGATATATACAAATAAGAAAAATACTTCCAAAAAAACAATTAAAGCAATTATTCCCAGAACATACAAGGAAAATTGCAAAAGCTACTGGAAGTCCAGAAATAAGTAGTGATTATTACTCATCTAGGAATACTGCATTTTCTGATAATATTATACCAGAAGATATAGGGGATGAGTCTTATGAGATGGATGGTAGTAGAGATTCTTTACTAGACTACTATGAAACATACGAAAAAATTAAAGTTGCGTTTATAAATCTTAATTATAAAGTTCCACCAGACGAAGAGATGATGGCTCAAATTCAACAAGAAGTTGAAAAGCAAATGGAAATGTTTATAAAAGAGTTAGAGGTTCAATATAAAGAACAATTGATGGCTCTTGATGCTCAAGTAGAGTCAGGTGAGATGTTAGAAGAAAGAAGAGAGCTTGAAAAAGAAAAGCTAAAAATGCAAAATGAACAAGCTATTGAGAAAAAACAGCAAGAGCTGACTTCTATCTTGCAACAAGAAAAGACTAAAGTTGCTAATGTGGTTGTTACAGAAGATGAATATAAAGCAATGATGGAGTCTCCAGAGTTTAAAAAACAAGTAATTGACTCTGTAAAATTTTATGATACTAGAGTAAAATTGACTTGTACTTTAGGTAGCGATACTGTCTTATATGATTATATATTGCCAATGAATGAATATCCAATCGTTCCAATATGTTATCAGTGGGTAGGAACTCCATATCCTGTAAGCGCAGTAAGTCCTTTAGTTGGTAAACAACAAGAGATTAATAAAGCTCATCAGTTAATGATACACAATGCTAACTTAGCTTCTAATCTTAGATGGATGTACCAAGAGGGTTCAGTACCTGAAGAAGAGTGGGAACAGTATTCTTCTTCTCCTGGAGCATTATTAAAATATAGACAAGGATTTGAAGCTCCTTCTCCAGTTCAACCTGCTCCTTTAAATAATGCATTTTTTGGAATAGTTACAGAAGGTAAGCAAGATTTAGAATATATATCTGGAGTGTATTCAAGTATGCAAGGGGCTCCAGCTCAGCAACATGAAACATATAGAGGAATGCTCGCAGTAGATGAGCATGGCACAAGAAGAATAAAAGCGTGGATGCAAACGACAGTGGAGCCTTCCCTTGAACATCTTGGTAAAGTCTTTAAAGATATTGCACAGCAAACTTATAAAGCTAATAAAGTCTTTAGGATTGTTCAACCTGATACGACTGAAACAAAAAGAGTAGAAATCAATGTTCCTGTATATAGCGATTTTGGAAATGCTATTAATAAATTCAATGATTATGCATCAGCTAGGTTTGATGTAAGAATAGTTGGAGGTTCTACATTGCCTGTTAATAGGTGGGCATTGATGGAAGAATACTTTAGATGGTTTCAATCTGGATTGATTGATGACATAGCTATGTTGTCTGAAACAGATATTAGGAATAAAGAGCAAATTATTAAACGTAAATCAATATACTCACAAATGAGGAATCAGATAGATTCTCTAGAGGAGGAAATGAAAGATATGCAAGATGAAAATGAAACTCTGGAACGACAAATAGTACAAGCTGGTATTCGTGACCAGATTAGAGAAGCTGATAAAGAAATCTACAAAGAGAAAGTTGATTCTAAATCTATGCAAAAAGATTTAAGAAAGACTATGGAAAAAGAGATTGCTTTTGCTAAGCGTGACTTAGACTCTAGGAAGAAAACTGCCGAAAGGGAGTACAGAGCTGGACTAAGAAGCGCTAAAAATCAAGTTGTAGATAAGAGTGAATAGCAATTGACAAATAACCTAAAAATCCTTTAATTTGGAGGACAATTAATTATGGCACAAGACAACAAAGATAACCTTTCCAAAGACGAAGCTTTGCAAGAAGCATCTGATAATGTCTTTGATGAAAGCTCTGATGTTTTTACGCCTGCAGGAGCAGAGGATAGTTTTTTTGAAGAACTAGACAATTCTGTTAATGCAGCACAATTAGATGAAGAAATATCGCTGGTTGAGGACGCGCAACCTGAACCAGCCCAGACAACTCCTGTCGCTGAGGAAGCTGTGGACTCTGGTGAAGAAAAACACGATTATGAGAAAAGGTATGCAGATTCAAGCAAGGAAGCTAGGCGGCTTAACTCCCGCTTGGGTGAATTAGAACCTTACTTACCTCTTCTTGACGCAATGAGAGACGACCCCAATTTAATTACTCATGTGAGAAATTATTTTGAGGGAGGCGGTCAAGCACCAAAATCCATGACTGAAGAGTTAAATTTGGGAGAAGACTTCATATTTGATGGAGACGAAGCAGTGAAAGACCCTGAAAGTGGTTCTGCAAAAGTTTTAAATCGCACAATTGACGGAATGATACAAAAAAGACTTGGGCAGTTTCAAGGACAACAAGCTGAAGAAAATCGCAGACTTAAAGAAGCTAGCGCATTTAAGCAAAGACATGAACTTGGCGAAGAAGACTATAAAGAGTTTATGAATTATGCTAAACAGCACAAACTTTCTTTAGATGATATTCTTTACTTAAAAAACAGGGAAAACGTAAAACAAAACGTTGCTGAGTCTGCAAAAGAAGAACTTCTTGACCAAATGAAGAACGTAAGGCAGAAACCAAGAAGCCTAGGGGCTACTGGAGATGCTTCTTCTACTACTTCCAAGTCCAACGAGGATGCTGTGTTTGACAAACTCATGAATGTAGATGTTGACACAGAAGAAATGGATTTATTTAGTATAAATAAATAAATGGCTTCCTAGTTAACATAATTTGTTAACATAGTAAACAAGGAAGGAGTAACTTCAAATGGCAAGTTATTCTACCGTACCTCCAGGTGGAGTTCAAGTAAGCGATTATAATACCGCTGATGTGGATTACGCTGGTGGTACTCCCCTCAACACAGGTTTACTGCGTCGGAAATTTAACTTCGGAGACAGAGTTTCTGAATTGGCAATTGACCAAACACCTTTCTTTAGGATTTTGTCAAAGATGTCAAAACAAGCGACAGATGACCCTCAGTTTAAATATACCGAGCGTAGACCTTCTTTTCATAAACGATATGGATATGTAACTGGATTCGCTGCTGACGGAACAGCCGCTGCTGGTACTAGTATCACCGCTACAAGTGCAGTAGGTGATTTAAGCGCAGCTGGTAATGGGCAGATTCTTAGAATCGGTACTGATTACAAAAACACTGGCAATATTGGTAATACAATTGGTCAAGGTTCAGTAAGTATTGGCTCTGCTAATACAGAGCCTTTGTTCCTTATGAAAGACCAGCTGATAAAAGTCCCTCTAAAGGCTTCAGCTACGGCAGTTGGAACAAGTGAATATGCAGTTGTCCAAGTTAGAGAAACGGTTTCTGGCTCAGGCGGTAATGCAAATCAAATGGTTGTAAGAGTAAAGGTTGTAAAACCTTCTTCAGCTAGTGGATTGCATTTAGCTTCTTATACAGCTGGCTCAACTTTGATTGTTGCTCATGGAGCAAGTCAAGCGAAGATGGCTGATAGCGCAACCACAACTCTAGAACAAGCACGTTCTTATGTTGTTGGTACTGCTTATCCAGAAGGTTCTAAACTAACTGACTTATCTTGGAATGACCAACCTTTTAGTACATCTAGTGGTCAAACTCAGATATTTCGTACAGAAGCTTACATGACCAATACAGCTCGTGCAACGGTTCTTAAATATGAACCAAATGAATGGGCACGTATTTGGCGCGAAAAGCTTATTGAACATAAATGGGATATTGAATATTCTATCTTGTTTGGTACGCAAGTAAGTGGAGCCTATGGTTCTAGCTCTGACACAGTTCAGTACACGCAGGGTGCTGTAAGCTACATCCTTGATAAAGGTAATATCTTTTCATGGAGTAGTTCACACTCAGCTGATTCATTCTTAGATGATATGTCAAGGTTCATGGACCCGCGTTATCAAAGTTCTAAACCAACAATCTTTTTCTGTTCTACAGATGTATACAACTGGTTGCATAAACTAGGTGGATATTTCTCACAGAACGTACAAGCAGTTGGAACAACTGGAGACGCTTTAGGTCGTGCAGACTTCGCTGTAACAGGCAAGAAGAATGCATACGGACTTGGTGTTCTACAAATTTCAACTCCTTATGGAGATATGAATGTAGTTCGCAATATCCAACTTGACGGAACTCATGTTAAGATAATGGCTGTTAATATGTCTTATGCGAAAATAAGACCTCTAGTTGGCAACGGCGTTAACAGAGACACATCAGTTTATGTTGGTGTTCAATCATTAGAGAATACTGGTACAGACAGAAGGGTTGACTTAATCCTCTCTGAATTAGGTACTGAGTTCTCAATGCCTGAATGTCACGCAATCTGGAAAGTCTAAGGACTAGTTTCGTGAAATATAACTTAGTAGCCCCTTTTGGTTCTTTGTCCTCCTCCTTTCTTCCGAGAGGGGCGAACGGTTATTATGGAGTAAAATATGGCAAATGATATAAAAATAACGTCTACATTAGACGCAATTATTAATGATTCTAAGACAGTTGGCTCAAAGTCTTACACTATTAAAGATTCTGATAAAAATGTAGGTACTTCTGGTGGTTCTTATACTCAAAGCTATACAGCTGCTGATGCAGTTAAGTATAGTGGAGTAGTAAGTGGAACTGACTTTACTGCAATTGCAAGTGCGTTTGAATCTGTAACCACAGTTGGGACAGCCCCAAGTGAAGTCAAAGCTTTGTCTTTAAAAGTAGATTCTCAAACTGGGACTGCAAGAACTGTAGATTTAGAATTAACTCTAACTGGAGACCATACTGCAGTAACTAGCCCAACTGACGCAGATGGGGCTGTAACATTAAATGGAGGTACTACCACATTAAAAGTAGTACTTGCAAGACTTTCATCTGGTGAGAGTTGTGTAATTCCATTGTCTGATACTGATGGAAGTGGTTTACCAGTTGCAAACATAAAGATTAAAGACGCTGGATATGTTAATACTGACGCTGAATCAACTGTAACAGCTATCCTAATTGGTGGATAATGAAACTTTGGCAAAAAGTAAACAACTTGACTGGTAATTCTACTGCAAGTAAAAACTTAGTAGAGTATATCAACATGGCTTCAAAGCTACTTACATCTGCTTTGCCTGAGAAGTTCTTATGGAGCATTGCCACTGAAGATGAAGTTATGGGATGGGATTCAAGTGGTACTAAAAAAATAGGGTTAGGTTCATCTATTGCATATGATAAAATTTTAGCAGTTTATAGAGAAGATGGAACTGATGCAAATGGAGTAAAGAAAAAAAGAGTAGCAGCTGAAGCTCCTGATAAAAATATTCATATATTTGATGAAAGTGAAAGTCTTCTTGGAGCTACTAATATGTTCCCAAAATTTTATAAACTTTCTGGAAAGGTCTATATTAAGCCAGACCCAGATTGGAACAATGACTCAATAGCTTTAGATAATCAAGGGAATGCAACTAGCGCAAATGACCATACTTATTATAAACTAGGTAGTAGCGCAGTAACTAACATTCCTGCCCAAACAGGAGATAAAGGAGTAATAGTATATGCAGCTCCACCAGTCATTGATGAAAATACAGACTCTTGGCTATTGGCTGAATTTGAAAATGTTGCACTTATGTATGCAGGCGGATTGGATATGCTTTATACTTCTAAGGATAATCGTGATAGTGCGGGAACAGCGCTAGCCTCTTCAACTACATCTTTATCAAATTATCTAACACTATTCCCCTCACATAGTATTAATAATGTTACTGTACCAAGTTTAACGTGGAGCTCAATAGGAGCTCTTGAGACATTGACAGCAGAGGAAAGTGGATTTACTAGTGATGTATTTACTATGTCAGGTCTAAGTCTTCCCAATCCATCTGATTATATACCATCTAGCGACCAAGTGCTTGATTATTCAAGCGTAGAAGATGCATTATCTAAATCTCAGAATATTGTAGATAGCCAAAGTTCTATTGGAGGAGATTCTGTAGGAACATCAGCTCAAGGGTGGTTAAATGATGAAGATATAGAGATGGTTGATTCATCCTTAAAAGTTTCTCAACAAGAATTAACAAGAGCAAGAGGAAATCTAGAGAAAGAAAAAACAAAACTAGAAGAATTTGCATCTAGTGTACAAAGAGGGAATCAAGAATTTCAAGCAGAAATAGCAAGATGGGGAGCTCAAGTTCAAAAAGAAAATGCGAGGATTGATAATGAACTAAAACAAATGAGGTCTGATATTGAAAAACGTTCTTTTAAATCTAAAGAAAAGAAGGACAAATTTACGTCTGAGCTTCAAAAGGTGGCTGCTCAATTACAAATTGAAAGGGAAACAAACTCTCAATCGGTACAGAAGTTCACTCAGGAGGTGCAAAAAGAAGTTCAAAATTACGGAATGGATTTAAAGAAAAGAGAAAGATTTTTACAAGAAGCTGGACAGCAAATGCAAAAGGCTCAAGGATATTTAAGTTTATCAACTCAAAATCAACAAGCTGGTATGCAATATTATAATTGGGCGATGAATGAATTAAAGGCTATTACTGGAGGTGTGGCAGCTCCACAACAACAACAACAAGCACAAAGAGCAGAGGAAAGGAAATCTGACCAATAATGACTATACTTGAGATTATGGAAAGAAGCAATATTAGAGATACAAAATTATGTATCGCTTGGATAAAAGATGCTTTTAACGCCATTCAGAGTACTCAAAGAGCAGGTGGAAAAGCTAGGGTGAAAAAGATGGATATTGCTAAAGGCACTAGAGAGTATAATTTGCCAAATGATTTAATATCTCTCAAGTCTGTATCTGTTTTAGATACTGATGATGATAATAAATATAAGAGAATTAGACGCATTGTTGATGAACCAATTGTTACAGAGGATACAAATCCATGAGTTACGATACTAGCAGGAATTGGTTTTACAAGGTAATTGGAGACATGATTCATATATATGAAAAAATGTCAAGTGCTAAAATCAATCCAGATACAACTGGTAAAATGGTAAATCTTGATGATTCTACTATTATATATCCAAGTGAAGATATTCAAAATGGATTAAGGGTAGAATATACAGGTTTAAAGGATGCTAACGGATTAGGGGCATTTGTTGATAAAGACCCATCTTCTTTATCTACAGATACAGATGAAGATACATGGGTAAATCAGACCCTAACTAATGTAAGTAGCCCTTCCGAATCTTCACATATAAACTTAAATTCTACTTTATCTTTAGCTGTCGTAGACTATGTTAAAGCAAAGTCTTTTGAGCGTTCTGGAGAAATAGAGAAAAAAGAATATTATATGAGAGAGTTTTATAAAAAATTAAGCGATAATGAGAGCAATAATAGAAATGTCTCAATATCAATGCCTAAAGGCATATTTAGTGTTAGATAAAAAGGAATAAACTATGGCGAAACTACAAAAAATGGGAGCAAGTGAAGCATTAAATGTTGACGCTTCTCCAGTTTGGGATGTGCAAACTGCAGTAACTACTAGTAATACTAATACATCTAGGATTACTATTGATAAAAATAAAAATCATAAGATTGCAGTCACAGCTACGAATCCTATAATAGTAAGTTTTAGTACATCTTCAAGTTATGATATAGATGCTACTAATGATTTATTACTATATGGAGCTCAAACCCATTATTTGAATGTTCCAGACTTAGGAGACCCGAATGATTCTGTATACTTTTGTTTCAGAAGAAATGGTTCTACTAACTCTACAGTAACTTCAGTACTTATGTAGGTAATAATGGCTTCTACTACCGACTATATTAACTTGACAATATATCAAGATGAGTCATTAGAAGAGACTGTAACCTTTGAAACTTCTTTTGTGATAGAGAAGAATGAATTGGTTGCAAGAATATCTAAGGATTATTCACAGACTGCATTTACTGGAGATGACGAAGCTAACAAAATAGTAGCTTATGTTGTTAATAATGCTGGAAAGGATTATACGGATGGGACTTATACATTATCACTTTCTGGTGGAAATGGAGTAATATCAGGAGCAACTAACGCAGCTGCAACTTGTGTAATATCAGGTGGAAAGATTACATCTGTAACCATAACTGACGCAGGCTCTGGATATAGTACTCAACCTACAGTTTCTTTGCCATCAGGAGTAGGGTCAGGAACAGAAGGAAGTATATCTTTATTGGTAGGCGAAGCAGGATTTTTAACACTAAATGGAATTGCGTCAATAGACTCAGATGGAGATACATACAAAATGACTTTAGATGCAAGTAAGACAGCTGTTCTAGATGATACATTTACTGGGTATTGGGATTTAATATCTAAACATAATGATACTTCGGTAATAACAAGGCAAATAAATGGAGAAGTCTATCTAGAGAAGTCTGTAACAAAACAAGGAGTATTTACATAATGGCTTCAATTAAATCTACGACAACTGGTTCAAGTAAAAGCGTAGGGACTCAAAGAGTATCAAAAGTATCATCTACCCATGATATAAGAGCTGGACAAATTTCAGTATCAGCAAGTGGGGTAAATGCTACAAATGTTAAAGCCGCAATAGAAGAAATTTCAAGTAAAGCAATCACAGCTTCAGCTTCAGCTCCAACGAGCGATTTGTTTGAAGGTCAACTGTGGTATGATTCTGATGATGATAAAGCATATATCAGAGACGAGGACTCATGGCAAGAAATCCATGTAGATGGTCGTTCCACTCTAGACGGTGGGACATTCACTTAACAATAGGAGAATAAAATGGCTAATACCATTCAAATAAAAAGAGCTGCCGATAACGGTACTAGCTCTGTGCCTAGTGGTCTAGCGTCAGGTGAAATGGCATTAGACCAGGCTGGCAGAAAATTATACATTGGAAGACATAATAATTCTAGTGTACAAGTAGCTCATTTACCAATGCTAGATGATTTAACTGCGGGTAATGGAATTACATTAAGCGCAGCATCTGGTGAAAACGACAGAGGAAGAACAGTAACTCTTAGGCAAGACCAGTCAGCCGTATGGGCAACTGATTCAGCTAAAGGATTAGCAGCTTTTAGTACTGATAACTTTTTAGTATCTAGTGGAGTAGTAACCATAAAAGATAATGGTGTTGCTCTAGGAACTGAAACTACAGGTAACTATATGAGTAATGTTACAGCAGGCACTGGAGTCACTGTAACACATACACAATCTGAAGGCTCTTCAGCTGCAATCGCAATAGGACAAGCAGTAGCAACCTCATCTAGCCCTACTTTCGCAGGTATTACAGGAGGTAATGTAACAGTCGGAATAGAAAATGATAATACAATTACTACTACTAGTGGAAATTTAACAATAGATGCAAATGGTAGCTCAAAGGTTATTATAAGTGGAGATTTACAAATTGATGGAACTACTACGACTGTAAATAGCACGGTAACAACTGTTGATGACCCAATTTTCACAGTAGGTGGAGATACCGATGCTTCAGATGATGATAAAGATAAGGGAATTGCTTTTAAATGGCACAATGGAAGTGCTGCTAAAGTTGGTTTCTTTGGATTTAATGAGTCATCTGGAAAATTTACATTTATTCCTGACTCAACTGAATCAGGGGCGCAAGTAATTAGTGGAACTGCAGGAGCTGTTGAATTTGGAGCTATAGAAGCTACATCAATAGGTGGACCGAGTGGTTCTACTTGTACAATTAATGGAGGAACATTTTAATGGCAAATAAAATAATCATTAGAAATAGAAGTAATGAAACTAACCCTGCTCCAACTCATAGCAGTAATGCATCTACAGATGTTGATTATGGAGAGTTGGCTCTTAACTATCACTCAGGTGTAAGAAAACTCTATTTTAAAGACTCAGGAAACAATATTCGTGAGATTGTAGACTCAGCGGGTGTAGATGACCAAGCGACTGCTCTTGCAATTGCGTTAGGTTGATATTATGGCGAATGTATTTAAACTAAAAACAAAGGCTAGTATCGGAACAAGTCTTGAAGAGTATTATGATGTACCTTCAAGTAAAACAGCTATTATACTTGGCATATCTTTAGCCAATAAAACTGGAAGCGCAGTAACAGCAGATGTTCAAGTAATATCGGATACTTCAGACCATTCAGATATTGCAAATGCAAGCGCTAATTCAGACGTATATCTTTTAAAAGGAGCCCCTGTTCCAAGTGGAAGTACTCTTGAGGTAATGCAAGGGAATAAACTCGTTCTACAGGCGTCTGATAAAATAAAAGCGATGGCTAGCACGGGAAGTGCAGTTGATTTAATAATATCACTAATGGAGATGGATGTTTAATGGCTTATTATGGGTATAAACCTGCAGAACAAGCAATTAAGATTGGAGATAATTCGGTTGTCTCAGCAGATATTGCCGATGGAAGTATAGTAAATTCTGATATAAATAGCTCAGCCGCTATCGCTACAAGCAAAGTAAGTGGTGCATTAACCTCTGTAGGTTCTCACGGATTAGCAACTTCTGCCACAACCGACACAACAAACGCATCCAATATAGCATCAGGTACATTAAACAAAGCAAGATTGCCTGCTGATTCTGATACTATTACCTCAGTAGGTACTCTTGGAAATACAGATTTTTTAAGCAATTCAGTACAGATAAGAGCAGGACAAGTCTTGGTTAGTGAGAGTGGTGGAAGTCAATCTTATTTATATAGTGGCGGTTCATTTACAGCATTAAGGACTACATCTTCCCATCCTTTGCATTTATCTGCAAATTATAGTAGTGGTGATGATGCACTTGTAATAGGGACTGACTCAAGCGTTACGTTTGCAGGTTCTGCTTTAGTTGCTAATGGGTCAGCAGGTTCACCTTCATATTCATTTTCAAATAACACAGATTCAGGAATGTATAGTCCAGCAGATAATCAACTTGCTTTTTCAAGTGGGGGAACACAAGCCTTAATATTTGGTGGAGACCAATCGGCTACGTTTGCAAATAATGTCCAAGTTTTGGAAAGAGTTATAGGCTCAGGTGATTTAATTCTTGTTACTACTGATAGTAATGAGAAAATACATATGGATTCTGATGGCTATATAAAATTTGAAACTGCTGGTACTGAAAAAGTAAAAATTAAAACAGGTGGAATTGGTATAAAAGGGGCTTTTGCAAATTCTGTTGATAATAACCCTGATAATTATCAAATAGCTTTTGGTGGGGATAGCACAGACCATCCAAGATGGGGCTTTAGAGTTGGAAATTCAACTGATGGGGAAAATTTATATTTAGATAGCAATCTAAATGTTAGTGGTAGGCTTAATGCTCTCAAGATTGAAAAAGCAAATGGCAACGCTACATTTGCAGGTAATGTGCAAATAAGTGGTGCTAATTATGACCAATTAAAAATAAAAGGTTCAGGTACAGAATCAGGAATTAAATTTATTGATTCGGGGGGAACTACTGACGGGTTTGTTTACGCAAGTGGAGAGTCAATCGGTTTTCTTGCACCCAATGGAGATTGGAATATAGAAACATCTCCATCTGAAGTTAATATTAGAAGGAAACTTTCAGTTAACTCACCTGATGGGTGGTTCAATGATGATTATGTGATGCACGTTTACGGACAAAATGGAAGCGGTGATGGAGCAATAGCTTTAGGTGATTTCGGACATTATAATAACACAAAATCAACTTGGGGAACTCTGTTAAATCAACATTCTAACGGTTTTAATATTGAATGTAGAAGAGGTGGGGAAGAGTTTAAATGGATAAACTCATCTCGTACACCCTTACATATCTACGCAAGTGGACAAACGGTAATTACTACAACAGATTCCTCTTTGCAAGTTAGCCCATTAAATGATATTGTTTCTTATGGTGGTGGTGGATGGACTTCATATTATAGACACGATTCCGCAGCATCTTCTTGGTGGATGAACACAACGATTAGAGATTGGAGATTTTATACAAATCAATCAACCCGTTCAGAGGGAGTAAAACTCAGTAATGGCAGTACCTCTTGGTCAAGTATTTCCTCAGATGAAAGACTAAAAGATAACTGGAAAATGTTTGATGATGCATTAGGTAAGATTAATACTCTTACAAAAATAGGGACTTATAACAAAATAGACCCTGAAACAAAAGAAGTTGAATATGACGGACTTGAAATAGTTGGACTATCTGCACAAGAAGTTCAGAAAATATTGCCGACTGCTGTAACAAAACAAGAAGATGAAGAATATTGGGGATTGAATTACCAAGATGTTTTTGTATTGATGGTTAAAGCA
>Ga0310344_10000157_pt1 | contig 55299 bp, 51 predicted proteins | sample HC15DNA20200_MG_FD_203801 | JGI IMG/M metagenome (GOLD analysis project Ga0310344, IMG submission 203801) | Marine microbial communities from station ALOHA, North Pacific Subtropical Gyre - HC15-DNA-20-200_MG | ecosystem: Environmental > Aquatic > Marine > Oceanic | place: Pacific Ocean: North... | reverse complement strand
CTCTGCTACATCTAACTGCGCACGAACATCGTAATGTCTCCATATGCTCCATGCCGTAGCACCGAGAACACCAGTAACCAGCGATCCCCAAACAGAAATACCTCCTTCATTCAGTGCAATGATCTCGCTTACGTTATCGCCAAAAAAATCCCAGTTTTCAATAACAAACAAACCTCGCGCTCCAACGATCCCTGCAGGAACCGCTACAAGCGCAAGCGTGTATAACTCATCTTCGTCAAGTCCGATCACACGTGCGATCCGTAACGCAGCCTGCATTCCTACAAGAATTCCGACTGCCGTGAACAAGCCGTGCCAAGTCAGAACAACTCCACCAATTGTCACGATATTTGGATCCCAAGGAATCTCGATCGTAAGCAATTCCCACATGTTACTGAATTCCCGTTCGAGCTTCGGCGCCAAGTTCAATTGGCTTCATTTGAACAATTCTCCTGACTGGCTTAGGCCGTCCAGATTGGTGATCTTTGCCGTGCGATCTCAACAGCCGAAGCGTGCGCCCTATCAGCATACGGTGATGGTATCGAATCTAGTTCCATACTTTTTCGATAGCGATGACTGAGCGCTGAGGCAAGTAGTCGATCTAGCAACCTTGGGTTTTTTGGTAACACTGCCCCGTGGAGATACGTCCCAATCGCCTGGCGGTAGATAGCACCTTCTGTCCCATCATCACCATTATTGCCCCTACCATGGCGCACTAGTCCAAACGGTCGTGCGGCAGGGCCAAGATATGTGCGACCGGCGTGATTCTCAAAACCCACAACCTCACCAATGCCGGATAGGCCGCTATCAATGAGGACGTCTCCAACAGCTCGCCCCCCCTCTAAATCTGGTGCAAGAGTCGTAACATCAAACAATCCAACACCAGGTAACATTCTTCCTTGCCGATCTCGATACCAACGACCAAACAACTGAAACCCTCCACAAACGGCAAGCATCGCTGTATCGCCCTCGGCCCACGCAAGGAGCGTGTCTCGTTGTAAGGCTAGGTCCGTCGCTATTCGATGCTGCTCACGGTCCTGGCCTCCACCAATAAGGACTAAATCAGCTTCAGGCGGCAATTGTTCCCCAAGGCCGACATCGAATTCTTCGATAGTGATCCCAAACTCACTGGCGCGATGGCGAATCGCAAGAAGGTTCCCCCGGTCTGCGTATACATTCATCACATCTGGGAAGAGCGAGACTACCCGGATCGAACCAACGCTTACCCTCTCCGCCGTCATGATTTTCCTCTTACGGATAAACGCCGTTCTGGACGCTCCCAATACGACGCTACTCCTGCACGTCGTGCTAAAACTTCACGGATATCAATCATCGCTGTGTACGTAGCAACAACATCAAGCTGCTCACCAGGTTTTACATTCTCTAGGGCGATATCCAGCGCTACTTCAATATCGGGTTCGATCCTGTCTGGATCGATTCCAGCGATACTGAATCGTAGCGCCATATCATGTGCGCGGCTTCCAGAAACAATCACGATAGGCTTGTAATCAGCCAGTAACTCAATTTCAGCATCATAAATCCACGACACATCCTGACCATCTTGAACACCATCATTCAACATGGCGAGAACCGTTAGTCGCCCATCCGCTGAGTTAAGGATTCGTATAACTTCGTTTAATCCCGCAGGGTTTTTGGCAAGCAATACGCGAACCGCCTTGTCTTCAAAAACAAACCGTTCTTGGCGGCCAAATGGTGCTTCAGCTTGACTCAGTCCACGAACGATCGCCTCCGGCGTCACTCCAAGTGCATGTGCCGATGCCGCTGCAGCCAAAGCGTTATACACCATGTAAAGACCAGGAAGCGGCAACTCAAAATCCATTTGATGGCCAGCAATTGAAAACGTGACGAGCGACCGTGAGCTCTCTAAAACAACCTTCCGTGCGCTGACATCTGGATCAGGGCGCCTACTCTCACAGCAGTCACAGTGCCAAATTCCTACATGGCCCATGTAAATGGCGTCGTATTCATAACGCTTACCTCTTGGGCAAAATCTTGCATCCCTTGCATGCTCTCGCAACTGAAGCCCTATTGCCTGATCATCGACGCCATACGTAGTAACACTTTGTTTATCATCCTCGACTATTCCTGTGCCTGCAGAATTAAATTCGTCGAATCGGGCAATAACCGGATCATCTACATTGAGAACAAGGTGACTCGGCGCCGAGTCACCTGCGAGCATCTCTTGCCAGCCACCCATAACAGAATCAACTTCGCCATATCGATCGAGTTGATCGCGAAATAAATTTAGGAATGTCACGAGCCGGGGCTGCAAGCGTGGTAATAGTGATGGGAGATTCGCTTCATCTACCTCAAAGACCGCAAACTGGGTTTGATTTTGACCCGGATCGTTTTTATCCGTCATGTCCGACAGGTATGCGGTAATGAGGCCACGCTCTAGATTTGATCCCGCGTAGTTCGTGAGGGGATCGAAGCCCGCCTCCTTGAGTATTGTTACCAAAAGATGGGTAGTTGTCGTCTTACCGTTTGTCCCGGTGACAGTTAACGTGTCGTATCGACGATCAGAAACAAGCTCCTCAATCAGTCGAGGAGCAATAGTCCCAGCTACCAACCCAGGGAGGGCTGTCCCTCCACCGCGTCGAAGCCATCTAGTTGCCAAACGAGCTCCGTGCCCAGCGAACAATGCAACACGGGCGCGCCAAGAGAGCGTCATCTAAATACTCGCATAGAACCATTGCCGCATTCGAATCTGTTGGTGATTCTCGCAAATCACTCAACAGCACGCATCTACATCACCGCCAAGTAAATGTGCTCGTTAGGGATTAAGGTGAGCCTATGGGCCATCAAGCGTATTAAGCCCTAGCGCCTGCACTATTCAGATTTCGAACTCGAGTCCGGGTCTTCGTTTGCGTCGTCACCGTCTACATCGTCCGAGGTGTCTTCACCGTCCTGGTCCGAGGGGCGTGCCTCGGAACGAAATTCTCTAATACCTCTACCTAACGCCCCGCCAAGATCAGACACGCGAGACGCTCCGAAGAGCAACGCGAGGATCACGAGGATGATCAGCAATTCCTGCCAACCCAGTGTTCCGAGCATCGTCCCAGCCTCCTGCTGTGCCGGCTATGGTGCACGACCTCGCCTGTAAGCGAGATGTTAGAATCGCCGGAAACCAATCATAGCACGGTGAATTGTCCGATATGCCGATTATCTCTCTGTAAACCGAAACGAGCCCAAATCACCGAATTTTTCAGATCTAACTCAAAAAGGTGTTCGTTACTCTGTCACACGCTCCACAAACACTTCCATGATCCCCCCGCAGATTTTATCGTCTCCGTCGATTGGTTCCGTCAGATCAACCACCGTAAGACGTGGCGTACCATCAGCCATGGTATCCATCGCATCCTGCCACACCTCTGCCTCGCCACAACCGCCACCTATAGTTCCTTGAAACGTTCCATCCGGGCGTAAAAGCATTGTCGCGCCAGCTTTTCGAGGAGTTGATCCGCGTGTTCGAGCGACTGTCGCAAGAACGCGCGGCTCTCCTGCTTCAGAAGCCTCGCGAATTTCTCTAAATATCTCACTCGACATCAGATGAACCCTTACTTATGCGTCACTTGATCGTCAATCCTACCCTCTAGCATGAAAGGCGATCGGCTAGAGTATACGCTCGATGGCACCGTCAATTCTTTAGATCTTCGCCTACTTCCAATTGCATACGCCTACCCATTCGTCCACCATTTCCACCCCTTCGAAGCATCACAATCTCGGCAAGAATAGATAATGCAATTTCTTCTGGTGTCTCAGCCCCTATATCAAGTCCGACCGGGGTGCTTACTTTCTCAAGATCAATTTGGTCGTACCCTTCTTCAGCCAGATGGGTTAGCACTGTTTGAGTGCGACGTTGGCTTCCAATCATTCCTAGGTATCCAACCGGTTCACGAATCACTGCCTTGAGTGCCCTCTCGTCTTGAAGATGGCCTCGCGACACCAAAACAACATGGGCCGATTGATCGAACACTAGCGAGTTCAACTGGTCTTCAATGTCACCGACCAAAACCTGCTCGGCCATCGGAAAGCGTTCACGATTAGCGAAGTCTTCTCGATCATCTATTAGTGTCACAGCGAAATCCAATTTCTCTCCGAACGTAGCAACCGCAAGTCCAACGTGACCGCCGCCGACAACTATTAGACGAGCAGGCGCTTCCCAAATCTGAACCATTAACTCGGCATCACCAAGGCGCGACTGATGGCGACGATTTGTCGCATGCCCGTCGGAAGAAACATAGATCGTCTCAATCGAGATCCGTGGAAATCCCGTCAGAGATTGTTTCGCAAGCTTGATCGTTGCGGTGTCAATTTCTTCATAACCAAAACCGCCCACATACGTGCCATCGGAGCGAATCAACAGTTTGTCACCCGGTATCAGCCATGGTGGATCACCCGATCCTGTAACTGTCGCAACTGCGATCGGAGGCCCTCCTCCTAAAGCGCCTTCAATCTCATCAACAAGTACCGTTTGTATATTGGTATCCATCGATAGCTCCACGGATCCGAAGGGCGTATTCTCCCTCAGACATTGAATAGAATATTCAGTACGTCGCCATCTTTGACGACATACGCTTTTCCTTCGGTGCGAAGCTGGCCGCGTTTTTTGAGTTCCGTCATTGAACCAGCTGCGACCAAATCTTCGTACCCAGCAACTTCAGCACGAATAAAGCCTCTTTCTAGATCAGTGTGAATCTTCCCTGCTGCTTCTGACGCTGTCGCACCTTGGGTGACAGGCCACGCTCGGCACTCATCCGCGCCCGCTGTGAGAAACGAATGCAATCCCAGCAAGTCATAAGCAAAACCAATTACGCGATCGAGCGGAGAAACTGCAGAAAGCCCCAAGTCGACACGGAATTCCTCTACTTCATCCTGGTTCATCATCGCCAATTCCGCTTCAACTTTCGCTGAAAGCGCCGCAACAGCAACGGGGCCCTTCCCATGCCGCTCCGCAAACGTCCGCTCTATCACGTCAACTTCGCTGAGCCGATCCTCACCTATATTAACCACAAGCAGTTGTGGTAGGCGCGTAACGAAGGAGTAATTACGAAGAGTTTTTTCCTCATTAGCATCTGCATCAAATGAACGGAGGCCTTCCCCCGCTTCAATGTGCTTCTGCATCCTTTGCATAAGGTCTAATTGTTTTTCGAGTTCTACCCTCTCGGCTACGCGGATGGACCGCATTTCTGCGCTTAATCGTTCGATGCGGCGTTCGATCAACGCAAGATCGACAAACTGTAGTTCAAGCTCTAGCGCTTCAAAATCTCTAGTGGGGTCAATTCCTCCACTCGCATGAGGGATTGCAGGATCTTCGAACGCTCTGACAACATGAACTACCGCATCGAGCTGAGCGAGTTCAGCTACAAAATGCGCTCCGGGACCATCCGGGCCAAACCCTGAGACTGGATAATCGATCCATCGGATTTCTGCAAATGTTGTTTTTTTTGTTTGAAAAATATCAGCCAGCTTATTAACTCTGGGATCTGGCACGCGGACAGTACCTACATTAGGGGCTGTAGCCGACGTATACTCCCCTATCGTCGCTGCCCCGCGGGTAACAGCATTAAAGAGGGAGCTCTTCCCTGACCGTGCAAGACCGATGATTCCAAGTTCCATAGCAAATCAGTGTCGGATCAGGACACTGATCAAACAAGGCCCTCCTAAAAAAATCACAGTTATGAATCCGCACTCGAGCAGATTGAAAACGCTGGCTTGGAAGTGCCCCGTCTAACCTTCAGCCCAACGAGGTAGGGTAGCCTCAGGCCGAGCATCGTAGAAAGCCACGTAGGGCTTCAAGTCCAAAATCGGTGTTCCATCAACCAGATCGAGCCCCTCTACGGTCACACTCAAGCCTTCAATTGCAAAGAGGCGGCACACGCTGACAGACAATGGATTCGGCCTAGCTCCACCACGTAGGGCAAGCGCACCCTGGAGAGGGAGGCGCTCGTCTCCGGCGGGATGGGCAGTCGAGCGATTACGCAACTCTTCGGGAATCTGGTCCAGCCAGCCAATAACAATCAAATGCGAGTATTCCTCTAGGCCGAGCAGGCATTCCGCAGATCTACCAATTAGCTTGATCTCGCTGCGTTGGCTTGACCAATCACCGCGCTCAATATCCACGTCGCCATTTAACACAATACCTATGGGAGACACCGACAAAGATTTCACAGTCTGGATTATAGTCAGGATGCCGCAATCAATGCTTCACCTTCCATAAATATTAAGGGTGCTTTTGTTCCCTCCACAAACCGCTAAGAGTGTCTCCTCTGTGCTAGAATTATGTGTGCTTCGAGAGATAAATAAACCACTTTTCGACAATTGCACTGCAACGCTGTATTGATGGCGCTGTTAGCATCCGATCTCCTCTGGCTCCCCCTCTTATGAGCGAGGCTCCATGACTACGACCGAACGGGCGAAGGCACGACGGGCGACTAAATCTAAGAAAAAATCGGAGGCGTCCTATACCGCTGAGGACATTCAGGTCCTCGAAGGCCTTGAAGCTGTTAAACGCCGGCCGGGAATGTATATCGGCTCAACCGATTCGCGCGGGCTCCATCATCTAATCTACGAGATCGTCGATAATGCGATCGACGAGGCTATGGCCGGTCACTGCGATCAAATCACTATCGAAATAGAAAGTGACGGACATGTGTCCGTGACTGATAACGGTCGTGGTATCCCTGTAGATAAACATGCAAAGACGGGCTTATCCGCTGTGGAGACCGTGCTGACCGTGCTCCATGCTGGCGGTAAATTTGGTGGAGGTGGCTATAAGGTTTCCGGTGGACTTCACGGTGTTGGCGCGTCTGTGGTGAATGCATTGTCAGCGGAATTGGAGGTGGAGGTCCGTCAGAATGGAGGCCTGTGGCGTCAAGCGTACGAAAATGGCGTCGCAATCTCAAAGCTACGGAAAGCTGCAAAATCACCAAAGGCTGAAAGCGGGACTGTAATTAGATTCCTGCCAAGCGCTGACACTTTCGAAACCCTCGATTACGACTTCGAAACCCTCGCCAATCGTTTTCGTGAAATGGCGTACCTCACCAAGGGTGTCCGTATTCGTTTTCTCGATCGCCGCGCCGAACCTCTCCCACGAGACATGACCTATTTTTTCGATTCAGGTGTTGAAGCTTATGTTCGTCATATCAACCGTGACAAAGGCCCCTTACATCCAGAACCTATATACGTTCTCGAGGAGCGCGAGGGCGTTCTGGTCGAAATTGCACTCCAGTACAACAATACCTATGGAGAGCAAGTCAACTCATTTGCAAATTGCATTAAAACCATCGACGGAGGTTCGCACCTAACAGGATTTCGTAGCGGCCTTACCAGTGTGCTCAACGACCATGCCCGGAAAGCTAAGATCCTCAAAGAAAACGACTCTAACCTTTCAGGCGATGATGTCCGAGAGGGGCTCTCAGCCGTAATCAGCGTAAAAATCGGCGAACCTCAATTTGAAGGTCAAACCAAAACTCGCCTAGGTAATCCAGAAGTGAAAGGTGTCGTTCAGTCAATTTTCGCATCGAAGCTTAGCCAGGCACTTGAAGAGAACCCACAAATTGCACGTCGCATCCTCGACAAAGCACTAACGGCCTCACGTGCACGTGAGGCCGCACGCAAAGCTCGCGACCTAGTCCAACGAAAGGGAGTGCTGGAGGGTAGCACTCTCCCTGGAAAACTCGCTGATTGCTCAGAGCGAGATCCAGAACTATCAGAGATTTACTTGGTCGAGGGCGATTCTGCCGGCGGGTCAGCCAAGGGCGGGCGAGATCGACGAACTCAAGCCATCCTCCCTTTACGTGGCAAAATCATCAATGTCGAAAAAGCGCGTCTCGATAAGATGTTGGCTCACGAAGAAATCCGTACGATTATCACCGCCCTTGGTACCGGTTTCGGCGACGATTATGACTCCAGTAAACTTCGCTATCACAAGGTCGTCATTATGACCGACGCTGATGTAGATGGCGCCCATATCAGAACTCTACTTCTGACTTTCTTCTATCGTTTCATGCCCGAACTGATCGAAGGTGGACACCTCTTCATCGCACAGCCGCCGCTTTACAGCGCCACACGTAGTCGCAATGTGACATGGTTATTCACAGAATCCTCATACGACGAGTTCATCAATGAGCACAGTGGTGAGAAATTCAACTTTCAACGATATAAGGGCCTCGGCGAAATGAATCCTGAACAACTATGGGATACGACAATGAACCCCGAGTACCGATCTCTACTTCAAGTCACCGTGCACGACGGTGCTGTCGCAGATGACTTGTTCACACGCCTTATGGGTGATGAAGTCGCTCCACGTCGTGCATTTATTATGACAAATGCCCTGCAAGCCACTATCGACGCATAAATTGATCTAGGGCGGTCATAGCCGGCCGCAAATCACTGCTGCTCTTTCCGCAAAACTCTCCCTAAACTTGAGTACTGCGAGATGTCCCCGCACCATCGAACTACAATGACTATCACCCCTAGCGCCGTCGCACATCGCCGAGAACGCTGGCTCCTCAGCAATTCCCTGCGTGCAACAATCTTTCGTTGGCTCATGGGGCCACAAGGGCATCTGCTAGCTAATCACCCTCTCTATCAACTACCCGCCCGTTTGAAACTCACCGCTGAGACTAAGCTCCTCGACATTGGTTGCGGGCGCGGTACATTAATGTCTGTATTCGATGAACAAGTTCAATTCAGAGCCCCTCCGATTGGTATCGATTTATCACCGGAAATGTTGCGCTTGGGAGTGCAGGACAATCGCCACCAAGAATTCATCCGGGCGACGGCATCTATCCTTCCTTTCGAAGACCGCTCGTTTACGTTCGTTACCTGTGGTTACGTAACTAAGCACCTCCAGGATGACGAGGTCTACTGTCTCTTCCGTGAGCTAAACCGGGTCTTAGCGCCGGGTGGCCTCGCTATGGTTTGGGATTTCGGGCCGACTGGCAATAACCGACTGGACCAGTGGAACGCGACCGTGCTGGGATCTTCAGTGGAGCGCCTACAACTGCGCTCCACTGAGACATTGATCTCTCTTGCTAGCGAGTGCGGATTCCTATTTACGCGGGATGCGGCTTTGGGTGCGTTTCTTATCCCTCCTATTCCAAGAGCGTCCATCCTTATCGGAATACCACCGGAAAATTTCGTTCAGTCTTCACCCTAGCTCGCGTAAAGTCCTAGCTCGTCAATCACAACTCGCACTCTCTTTGGTAGTAAGAAGTCTGTCGGTCGGCCATCACGCACAAGCTGTCTCAGCTTCGTGGAGGACACCCCTAATTGCGGCATTTCAATCAAATCAATTCGTTCTCGGATGCCGGGAAGCGCCTCCACCACAGCTTCCGGAATCGCAGCTGCGTTAGACCGTTGGGCAAGACCGAATCTGGCGAGTTCCATAATTTTCGCGGGATCTTTCCAGTGCGGAAGATCTGCTAACGCATCAGTTCCCAGAAGAAACCACCAGTCCCTCCCACGAGATTGAAGGTTTTCGAGTGTTTGCACCGTGAACGTTGGCCCTCCTCTGTCGATCTCGATCGAGCTCACTGAAGCCCACGGTAGGCCGTCAATCGCCTCCTCAACCATTCGAAGCCGGCTTGCGGATGGGGAAACTGGACGGCTGGCTTTCCGATAGGGATCTCCTGCTGGAACGAATAGCACTTCATCGAGCTTAAGCTCGTACCGCGCGATCGAGGCAAGTACCAAATGAGCAAGATGGGGGGGATCAAACGTCCCGCCGATTAATCCTATCCTTCCTGTGGTCACATGCTTTCCCAACGAATAGTCACGTCTCCTATCCGGACAGGATCTCCTTTATCAATCCCGAGCCTGTTCAACGCGCGCGAGACCCCTAGGCGCTTAAGTCGATCAAAAAATTCCGCTCGTGGTTCACTCTCCGTTAGGTCGAGTGTCTCTGCTAACCATTCGGGGGTAGATCCCGTCACAATCATTCTTCCGTCCTCATCACTCGTAACCTCGAACCGCGCTCTTCGCGGTTCCGGATGAAGTATCGCGGGGTTCTCTAATTTTCGTTCCCTGACAGATCTATCTAACTCCGACAGTAGTTGGTGTGCTTGCTGCGCCAACTGTCGTGTACCCAGTCCTGTCGCGGCAGCTATTTCAAAAGTTTTCCACCCAAGCTTTTCGATCTCATCAACTAGTAATTCCTGTCTTGCCTTAGCGTCCGGCTGGTCCAGTTTGTTCAGTGCTAGAAGCTGTGGCTTATCAGCTAATTTTTTACTGAATTCTGCAAGTTCGCGGTTCACCATCTGTAAATTACTTATGGGCTCGTCTTCTGACATATCAAGCACATGGATAAGCACCTTCGTTCGTTCAATATGCCGCAAGAATTCGTGCCCTAGTCCAATTCCTTCGCTAGCCCCCTTTATCAACCCCGGCATGTCCGCCGCTATGAACGAATCGTATCCGACATCTACAACTCCTAGCTCCGGCTCTAGGGTGGTGAATGGGTACGCCGCAATTTTCGGCCGTGCTCTCGACCAATTAGATAACAACGTGGATTTCCCTGCGTTGGGAAGCCCTATTAATCCCACGTCAGCAATTAACTTAAGTTCAATTCTTACTCTACGTCGTTTTCCCTGCTGACCCCGTTGTGCGAATGTGGGGGCTTGTCGCGTCGAAGTAGCGAAACGTTTGTTGCCGTGCCCTCCCCTTCCTCCGCGCGCAACTAGAACCTGCGCCCCAATCTCATTGAGATCGGCTAGTTCGGTCGGAGAACTCGTCGTATTAAAACCCTCTGACGCAATATTCCACACCACACTGCCACGAGGCACAGGTAGTTCTAAGCTCGCCCCCGCTGCTCCGTGTCTCTGATTCGGCCCCCCAGGCCTCCCGTTATCGGCATGGCGTAATTTTTGATCACGGTAGCGTTGCAACGTTGACATTCGCGGATCTGCGAAAATGATCACATCGCCGCCACGACCCCCATCGCCACCGTCGGGACCACCTTGAGGCACAAACTTTTCACGTCGGAAAGAGACGACACCGTTGCCGCCATTTCCACCAACTATTTCAAATTCGACGGCGTCGATCATTTAAATTCCTACTGTACACAGTATCGATGCTCCTTGGTTTGTTAATTGATGTAGGAGTTGGGTTGAGTAAAGAACATCCTATAGTAGTAGTAGTAGTGGGGAAGACGGGGATATCTACGAGATTGTCAGTGCCTACGCGGGTTTTTTGACAGGGACAGCAGTAGATAAATGTGAATAAGGTGTCGAAGTAACCGAAAAGCATGGGGAGAGGATCGGTGTTGACGTGGGCAGAATTAAAATGAAGGAGGAGGAGCTCTTAGAAATAAAAAGCTCATCCACAATATCTAAAGGAGATACCAGCAAATTGTGCACGAATGATCGGAAAGGGAAGAGCTCAGGCCAGAGGCGCGCGAGCATCTATGCGTGCTCGTGCGGTGGTTGCCTCATAAGGAAGTCCCTGATTTCACTGAGCGCCTCCGAAGAACTAGACGCGAATCCATGCTCGGCACCGATAAACTCTCGGTAAGTAATACTATGTTGATTGGCACAAAGTGATGTCCAGTCAACATTGGGGAAAACGGTGTCACCTGTTCCGTAGAGAACAAGTGCAGGCATCGTAAGGTTCGAGAATATTTCCGTAGCGTCCCAATCGAGGTAAGCGTTGTAGGTGCGGAGCTCGCCTGCGTATTTCTCGATCCGCTCTTCACGAGAGAGTTCTGCTAGTTGTAATCGAATTGCGGCAGCACGCGCCTCTCTTTCTCGACGTTCGGTTTCATTGATAGCCGGTCGCGAGTCAGCAAAGAGTTGTAACCCTACGGTTCCGCTTGAACGCCTAGCAGCGTATGCGGATTCCGCACCATCCGTTTCAAGTAAGGCGATCCTTTCTTGAAGGCGGGCTTTGATATCCAGATCCTTTGTGAGCCAAGGTGCCGTGTCAGTAATAATTAAGCTGGCAGCGAGGGTTGGGTTTGAAAGTCCGAACTGCATCGCGATTGGCCCTCCAGCAGAAGTGCCCCAAATATGGGCCTGCCTATGGCCGAGGTGCCTTAGCAAAGCGGCGATGTCAGCTGCGAATTGCTCCATTGTGTGTTCGGTGGTGGGGAAGCTCGAGCGTCCGGATGAGCGCCGATCGTAAAGCACAACCTCAAAATCTTTACTGAACCCATCGAGCCAATCGGGAGCCGAAGGAGCTCCTCCTGTTCCTAGGCCACCATAACCACCGTGGACAAACACGAGCGGAAACCCTTTTCCATAAGTTTCGTAGTAAATTTCGATTCCGTTTATTTCAGCAATTGGCATTGTGTTCCCATCCAGCAAACAATGAAAGTAATCCTTTGCTCACGGCATGAAGTACTAGTGATTGAAGGCTAATGAATTATGTATCTACCCAACGGGAACTGTCATGAGCTGTTGGGGGTGGTAGTTCGTCTAACTCGTCATCGGTAAAGGGGAGCCGGTGCGGTTCAAAAGGTCCATGACTGCGCATGATATCTGCGAGACGGTTAGCTTCTTCGCGAGCGCCATCGAATGAAGGGTCGTCAAAAAGATCTCGAGAATCATGCAGTTTTCCGAGACTGACCTCGATATTCAACGAGACCACGCGTGGAGGGCCGTCGAAGCGTGCGGGTGAGGCATCTGTGAGAGCGACGGGCATCCAAGGTCCGAGATGTGAGGCGCGAGCAAAACCTTCCACTAAAGAGGGCACAGCAAATGGTTCGATAGCTTCGCCCACCGTTGGTAGACCTCCATCACAACGGACGATTGCGAGGGGGTGTTGGTGGCCCGCCATCCCCGGTAATTCTAGTAATCGATCGATCGATGCGACAGCGGCGCTATTGTTAGTCGCGCGTGGAATAACACGGTGTACGACAAAGCGCCCCGGCGATCCAATATGGGCGAGCATGCCGTAGAGCTCCTCGGGCAGTGTAAATATTGCCTTGCGTTGCTCGAGACTGTCGTGCACCTCAAACAAGCTCCCTTTCCCCAGAGATTCGGAGAGTATGAGCCCGGGGGTATTAAATGGATCGGCAAAAATTCGATAAAGGGGAAGATTAAACGAACCAGTAGCAGTGCTAACGCCAGCGAATGCGATTAAAGATTCATGAGGGCGTTCGTAGATAGATAATTCACAGCAACTAATTCCGGAACCGTCTAATTGACCTGGAAAATCTTTAGTAGCGAGGGCTTCTGGGGCACCAATCTCAATTGCCTCCCACGCTAGTTGGTGAATTGAAGGGCTGCGCTCACCTTGCGTATGGGTGAATAGCATCCAAAGGCCTTCACCTAACGTGCGCACTTGTGCGTCGAGTATGTCGCCCTTTGCGAGCGCTTCCTCGATTCGCCCCCGAGCACTTTCGGAGTCTCCAGCTATCGCCGAAATTGCGGTTAGAGTCAGTTGCAAGCTAGCTCCATAGCGCTTCATTGATTTCATCGACTACGGTGGCATTTCCGATGTATAGCGGAGTGCGTTGGTGGACTGAGCTTGGAATGAGATCGAGGACGGGCACCGTGCCTGTACTTGATGCCCCGCCAGCTTGGGCAGCGATGTACGCAAAGACGGCGGCCTCGTAAAGCACACGAATTTTGCCGTCGGGGTTCTGAGAATCATCCGGATAGAGGAAGATCCCTCCACGGATTAAGTTGCGATGAAAGTCAGAAACCAAGGAACCGACATATCGCAATGAACGATTCTTACTAGCAACACCGACTGCTCGTCGTACAGGAGGGTTCCAGCGATTCTCATACCCTTGATTAACGCTGTAATACTGGCAGCTTTCAGGGATCTGAATTGATGGACGGGTGAGTTCGAATTGCACGCTTTCTTCGTTAAGAGTGAATTCTTGCACAAGGCCGGGGGTAGCAAGCACGAGCACAGTACTTGAACCATAGAGGACATACGCGGCAGCAATCAGTTCGCTACCGGATCGTAAAAAGGGAGTTTCGCCTTCTAGAGCTGTTTGCGAAGGCGTCGGGAAAACCCCCACGATAGAGCCGATCGTGATAGCGATATCCGCATTCGAGCTACCATCAATAGGGTCTAGAACGCACATGAATGAAGAGGCAGGGTTGGTGACCTCGAAAAACTTGGGCTCGTCGAGCTCTTCGCAAACGAGACCAGCAACAACTTTGCTGGACGCGAAAGCCTCGACGAATCGCTCGGTGCCGACAATGTCTAATGGATGTACGAGTTCTCCATGCACATTACGCACACCTGGTGAAGCTGGTTCTGGTAGCAATGGGCCTGCTCGAACGCTCCGAGACACCTCGCGAGAGGCCGCGACAACTGCTTCAAGGACTTTTCCTAAAGTAGGGTTGTTGATACCTGAGACAGGGGCAGCGATGCCTTTCACGGATTCCACCATGCGTAGCCCCTAAACTCTGACAACGCTACTTCACATGACACGCCGTTGGCGATAGCTGTAAACCGGCTAATCGGTGCGGCGTTTGTCTAAGCGAGACGAAGATACCATCGTGCCGGACACAGGGGCGCCTTCGGTGGTCGAGAACGTGTCTAAAGTGCGCTAAGGATCTCTCGGAGTGCTGAGATTGTTGCTTCGGCAATTGGGCGCGATTGAGCCTGTACATGCCAGTCTAGCTCCTTAGAACGTTCGATAAATTCCTCCAGTTCAATAAGCATCGCATTCGCCTCTTCACGGCTACTAGTGGTATTCGATGTTCGGAATCCTTGTAAGCGACGTCGACCGGCTTGACCGCCGCTGGCACTAGCCCTGTCTCGGAAGGCGCTTCCACAGCCGGCTGCAAATAACATCCCTCCTAAAGGGCTTGCCACTGGTGGTACTCCTGCGGACAGGGCTAGCTCTGTGGTCGAATGGATAGGCGATTCATACTCGACAACTAGACTCCCCCCAGGGGGAATAACACTACCGAGCGCCTTGATCACCTCGAGCGTAATTTCCTCTTCAAGATCAATATATCGCCCATCTGTCAGGGGCAGATGGGCGATAAAGCGTGTTATTTCGATCCAATTGGGCTGATGGACATTGGAAAGGTCGTAGTGGCCAGTTACAACGGGAGAGATTGTTGTTCCGAATTCACTACTTTTAAGGAGTAGTCGAAATTGGCCAACTCCGCCTCGAGCGCGGCGTCCGTGCTCTGCGATTAGCCACACTCCCTTCGCTATTTCATGATAAGCAAGGGATGAAAGCGGGTGGGCCGATTCTGCGACAATCGGAAACCAATCTTGGCTGACAGAAATACTTTTTGGCATTGACTCTGACATTAGCAGAGCGCGCAAGGCTTGGATCCGTACACTGACATTTAATGACGGCTGCACCTGATAGCAGAGAGCTTGTCGATTACGTTGCGGCCGCGCGGCGTATGCTCGCGCGCGGCGGTTACGAACTTAGTGGTCAGATTGTGCAGGCGGAGCGCTGGGGTATCTCTCATATTCAAGACTATCTGGAAACACATAGTCATCCTGAGCGACGTTCGACCGTTCACATAGCAGGATCTAAAGCTAAAGGGTCGACCGCGATCATGACCGAGGCCTTGTTACGTGCGGCGCTCCCGGTGAATGACGGTTCAGCAAGAACAATGCTGTATACATCACCAGATCTGCACTCGGCACGAGAAAGGATCGTTCTCGAAGGGAAAGTAATTTCGGCAGGCAGGTTTGCCGCATTGGCGGATGATTTACTTGCAGATCCAATGACAGAGGGCTGGTCATATTTTGAATTGTTAACAGTAATGGCATGGCAAGCAGCTGAAGAAGCAGCGTGTCGCTGGCAAGTAGTAGAAGTTGGTCTAGGCGGTCGCTTAGATACAACAAACGCCATTCTCGAAAAGGCAGTTTCCGTAATCACGCCGATTGATCGCGAACACACGGCCATCCTAGGGCACAAGATCAGCGAGATAGCAGCTGAGAAAGCGGGCATTCTGACTGGACCCTGTGATGTTGTTGTAGCGCCACAGCGAGCGTCAGCCATCGATGTGATTAGGGCTGTTGCTGAAAAGGCAGAAGTTAGAGTGCACGAGGTCGCCGAGGAATGTGCACTACGGATAACTTCTCAATCAGTTGACCAGGTTCAATTCGATCTTCGAACACCAAAAAGAACCTACAGGAAACTGAAACTTGGAGTTATGGGGGCGCATCAAGTCGAAAATGCCGCAGCTGCAGTCCGAGCAGCAGAACTTGCACTTGAATCCGAACAACAGGAACTTCAAGAGGAAATTGTGCGGCATGCTCTATCAATCGTTCGGCTACCTGGGCGGGGTGAGGTGATAGGGCGAGACCCCTTGATGATTGCTGATGGTGCACATACACCGCTTGCAGCCAAGCGACTTAAACAGTCACTCGACAATTCAGGTGTAGCGAAAGGGCGTGTATTTGTTCTCGGTTTTCTAGAAGGAAAAGAGATGAAGGATATTGCACGGCCACTTTTTGATTCACAGGACCAAGCCTTGGTTACACTTCCTAGAAGTGCGCGTGCAGTTGACTTAGCGGATGCTGTAGACGAGGTGGCCTCGCTTGGTATACCAATAAAAACAGCACCGGATGTTGAGACTGCAATGACTCGAGCCACATTAATGGCAGGCGAAAAGGGTGTAGTGGTGATTACAGGAAGCATGAGAACTGTTGCTGAAGCTCGAGAGGTCAAACTTTTTGTGACTGGCGATAGGGCTTTAGGATTGCGGTAGGATCGTACTGTTGAGGCTTGAAGATGGAGAGATATCACGTCGAATAAACGTCGACGCGTTGTAATTACCGGACTCGGTGCGCTCACGCCGATAGGCAACACCGTGGACTCGTTTTGGGCTGCAGCGATTGCAGGTCAGTCCGGCATTCGACCATTCTATGAACTAGATGCCAGCGGATATCCATGTCAGGTAGCGGGCGAAGTACTTGACTTCGATCCTATGGCGTATATGGATCATCGTTCTGCTCGGCGGATGGCGAGATTTTCACAATTTGCAGTGGCGACAGCGCAACAGGCTGTCGAGCACGCGAAACTTGACCTCAAGACGATCAATCGAGAAAGGGCAGGCGTTGTTATTGGAAACGGAGGTGGCGGGTATCCGAATGTTGAATTCGCAAACAGAACCATGCTTAGTCGCGGCGGTATGAAACTTGATCCGCTTTATGTTGCGAAATGGCTTCCAAATATGGCTGCTGCCAATGTCACAATTCAGCTGGGATTGAATGGTTTCACGAACACCGTTGTAACCGCCTGTGCGTCCGGCACCCAAGCGATCGGTGAAGCCGTAGAGGTGATTCGTCGAGGCGCGGCTGATCTAATGCTTGCTGGAGGTACCGAAGCTGGTATTTGTGAGCTGGGGCTGGCTGGATTCGCAGCAATGCGAGCACTGAGCACTTCGTTCAATGAAGATCCAGGTCGGGCATCACGACCTTTCGATCGGGATAGAGACGGTTTTGTGCCTGCTGAAGGTGCGGGCATGGTCCTACTAGAGACACTTGAGCACGCATATTCACGCAACGCGAGACCGCTTGTCGAAGTGATTGGCTATGGGGCTACTGCAGATGCGTCCTATCTCGTTGCACCATCGGAAGACGGGGCAGGTGCAGCTCGTGCCATGCGGACTGCGATTAGCGATGCGTCGATCGACTCGGCGGAGATTGACTATATTTCAGCGCATGCTACCGCAACAGAAACAGGCGATATTGCTGAGACCAGAGCGATAAAAGCTGTATTTGGTGAGCGAGCCTATCGAATACCAGTGACTGCCCTAAAGTCACAGACCGGTCACCTGTTGGGTGGTTCAGGTGGAGTCGAAACTGTTGCAGCCGTGCAGACGATCCTCAATCGGCAAATCCCGCCCACCCTCAATCTGGATAATCCAGGTGAAGGATGCGATCTAGATTACGTTCCGATAAAAAGTCGTTCCGCGAATATTCAAACGGTAATGAACAATTCATTTGGTTTCGGTGGTCAAAACGCAGTGCTGATACTCCAGAGGTTTCAACCATAGGAGTTGGTTTCTTTACTTAAGGCAAATAGCAGTACAGAAGTCGCGATTATCCAGCCATGGGTAGCGACTGAACCATTCCGTCGAGGAGCACCTCGAGCGCCATCGTATGCGCACACGCGCCTTCATGTTGGAAAAAATCACACTCACACTGCCAGTTACCCGCATGGAGTGTGACCGCATGGTCATCGTTGTTACCGTGAATCGTTACACGCAGATCTTCAAACTGGAACCGGTCGCGTTCCGCAGCATAGCGGTGAGCCTTGTCGATCTTTCCAATCATGCCTGAGTACATCGTGCCTCCTGCCAGTGGGCTGGTACTTGCATTAGAGCCTTGTTAAAGAAAACGGCGCCGTGTGAAACCACGGCGCCGTTATTTGAGGTTCTCCATACAAGGTGATCCATAGAAGGACAGTAGATCGCATTGATCGACCACGTCAACTAATTGCTCGAGTTGGCTAACAATTTGTAATGTGAATGTTGTTTTGGAGGGATGACCGAAAGTTTTCATAGATGAGGTGTGAGCGTTTCGTAAAAAATCTATAGCAACTATGCCGATCGAACATTGAGGCGAAGGTTATTGAAGATGCATTGGAGCGAGTGCTTCACGATCATTTAGTAGTGGGCTTATCATCGGCACTGTTCATCGAAGTCTACTTTGATGAACTTCAATTTCGATCAGGATAAGTGCATGACCAATGAACGAGCGCGCCGTATCGCTGACCCTCCCGCGGAAAATGCGCATGTGGCATTCGAAGAGAACCGATCGGAGAAAGCTTTGCCGGAACCGACCACTTCTCCAGCCAGGGAATTGATGGATGATAATGCAGAAGGCGTCGATCGAGATGTCGCAGACTCCGGTACCCGGACCACTTCTGAGCCCGAGTCCCGTATGCAATTACTAGAAGCTCTTCTGTTTGTTGCAGGCGAACCAACCTCGACGTCAACCCTTGGGCGGGCTCTTGATCTAACGCCATCTCAGGTGAGGAATGGACTTGATGATCTAGCGCAGAAACTTCACAGAGGAACAAGTGGATTGCGCCTTCAGCAAGGACCCGATGGTGCGCAACTCGTAACGGCGCCAGAGGTCGCTTCAGCGGTCGAGCATTTTCTTGGCCTAGAGGCAAATCGCCACCTGTCGGATGCCGCTCTCGAGACGCTCGCGATCGTCGCATACCGTCAACCGGTTACTCGACACGTGATAGATCGGATTCGAGGTGTAAACAGCGATGGCGCGATCTCAACGCTTCGTAGACGTGGATTAATCGAGGGCGTTGGTCGAGCGCCAGGGCCAGGGCGACCACTCCTATTCTCTACGACCCAGCGCTTTCTGGAACATTTTGGGTTGGAGCGCGCTGATGAGCTTCCGCCGCTACCGGACGACATTGCACTGACGACCGAAACACAAGGTCCGCAGCTAGCGCTCGGTGTCACTGGCAGTGAAGAAGGTGCCATACCCGAGAAGGTTGTCGCGGACGATATTGAGGTAAGTTCCTCTGACATCAGTTCAGAAATTGTGATAAGTGGGAGTCTCGAGGATCTGAGCCGCGCGGCGAATTCTGCATTCGGCACATCATTCGAACCACCAGAAGGCGCTGCTATCGAGTAGTCGAATGATAGTAATCAGTGTGGTGATGACGCTGCGAATTCCGCAAGCGCGTTCAATCAAGAACAAACGATCGGTTGTTCGGTCCCTTGTTCAACGCCTTCAGCAGCGTTTTAACGTAACTGCGGCAGAAGTAGAATTTCAAGAAAATCAACAGTTGGCTCGAGTTGGGTTCGCCGTTGTTTCAGGATCTGCTTCAACGGCACGGCAAGTCGCTCAACAGGCATTTCATTTTGCAGAAAGTACTTTGATTGGCAGGGCTGAAATCATTGACCTCTTTCGTGACGAACAAGTCGTTGCTCGCTGATCGATGATGGCTTTTCTAGAAATCCAAGATGCAGTGATCGCGACATGGAAAATATGGAAAACAAAACACTCAACACTCAGGTCAGGGTTTGTGAAAATCCAACGGTGAGCACAGTAAATCGTAAGGCAGTGCACCTTCAACACGTACGTCAACCATCGAACCAGGTTTGAATTCGCCTTTGACGAAGGCTAGACCGTCGACTTCGGGTGCATCGCGGTATGTTCTCCCAATAACGACTGGTGAGCCATCAGCCGACGTTGTTGGTTCAGCTGATTCCACTAAAACCTTCATCTCTTGGCCGATCATTTCACGGTTCTGGTCATGAGAGATCGATTGGGCGAGTTCCATCAAGCGGCCGTAACGTTCGATTTTCACAGCTTCAGGTACTTGCTCTAGTAGTGTGGCGGCGGGGGTCCCTTTTTGCGCTGAATATGTGAAAGCTCCAATATGATCGAACCGCTGTTCCTCGATAAAGGTCAGTAATTCCTCGAATTCAGAATCAGTTTCGCCAGGAAAGCCAACAATAAATGTCGAGCGTAGGACCACATCCGGAATCGCTTTGCGGATGTGATTGATACTTTCACGAGACTTGTTGACAGTCGGTCGTTTCATGCGACGTAAAACGCTTGGCGATGCATGCTGCAAAGGCATGTCTAGATACGGCACGACATTAGGCAGACGTGCCATGGTTTCAGCCAGTAGACGAGTCACACGCCCTGGATAAGCGTACATCAAACGAATCCACGGCAAGTCGGGGACAGCTTCGGAAAGTTGCTCAAGTAGAGTTGCTAGCCCCTCACGGTCTCCTTGGTCTTCACCGTATGCGGTTGAGTCTTGGGCTACGAGAACAAGTTCACGCGTTCCGTTCCGGGCATGAGCTTTCGCTTCAGCAATCAAACGACTTGCGGTATCGGAATGCATTGCGCCTTTAATTGTAGGAATGATGCAGAATGTGCATGGGCGGTCACAACCGTCGGAGATCTTGAGATAAGCGCTCGGCTGTTTGATATTCGTGAACTCAGGCTGTGGTATGTCAAAGTTTGCACTTGCTGGACCAACAGATGCAGCCACTGCATCCCATTGCTCTGCTCCAAACGTTGCATCGACGTTTGGGATCGTTGCACGCACTTGTGCCTCGGCGATTTCAGTAAGGCATCCGACCACGTAGAGCTGTTGGTCTTTACGGCGGCTTGAGTCGAGATCGCGGATTACTGATATTGACTCATCCTTTGAAGCGTCAATGAATCCGCATGTGTTGACGATCAAGAGTTCGGCCTCAGTAGGATCTGCAGTTGATAGATGACGTCCAGATCGCAGCGCCTGTTCCAGCCGCATTGAATCTACGGTGTTCTTAGCGCAGCCGAGTGTTGTGAGGTGGTATTTCACGTTCCTAGTGTCGGTGCGAGTGAGTGGCGAAGCAAATCAAGTGCAGGCAAGACATGTTCAGACCTCATCTTTTCGGTGCGCCTGAGGAAATAACTAACGTAACCGGTTCACCAGGAGAGATCGCTGCTTTGGGCTCAGGTGCCTGCTGGAATATCTGGCCAGCTGGGACGCGTACGTTTGCAGTTTCTATGATCTGTATTTCTAAGCCAAGCTCTTCGAGCAATGCGATTGCAGTCACTCGGTCCACACCTGTGAAATCAGGAATCGTGCCATCAGCGAAGGGGGGAATTTGGTTCGAGATCCTTGACTCATCTTCGACATTAGGAAGCTCGGGTAAACCTGTACCCCCTCCGAAGCTAGGTGCGTTCCAAAGTACGAGCGCAACGGATAGCATGACACCAAAGAAAAAAATGACTAGGCGACGATCGAGTGTGGGCAATTTTGAGGATGGCGTACGACGTAAGCCAGGGATCGGTTCAAGGCCGTCTGGGGGTGGGAGTGAGTCAGGCATCGCCATCACGGCTTCGGCTGGGTCCATATCGAGGTAGTCTGCATAACTGCGCATGAAACCGCGTGCATATACGGGCGCGGGCAGCACTTGATATTGACCACTTTCGAGAGCCTCTAGGTAATGACTGTTAATGCGCGTGTCACGTTCAGCTTGCTCGAGGGTAAGTCGCTTTGACGCGCGAGCATCTTTAAGTCGAGCACCGATAGTGCGCGAAGGCGTTCGCCCAGGTGAATCTCCAGGAAACTCGAGCGGATCGAGTTGAGTCATCGCAGTACTAAAATTTCATTGTGGCGAAGGTGTAACATCCCCTGCCTCCGAGTGAGAGGGGCATAGTGTAGCGGTGTATTCGTTGGGCAGGCTACGAACCTGATTATTCCTTTTGGGCCTGAAGAGCCTTCAAGCTTTTCACGAGGCGGGATTTGCTACGAGAGGCGGTATTCGGATGAATGATATTTCGTCGCGCAGCGCGATCGAGGGCACTCTGCGCTTCACGAATGCGGTCCGCAGCATCTGAATCGCCAGCTTCGATTGCCTCGCGCGCATCTCTGACGGCACGTGCAGCACGAGTTCGGAATGGTTTGTTGCGCTCATTACGACGATGGTTTTGACGCACCCTCTTGCGAGCAGACATAGTGTGAGCCATAAGCCCTCGACTTCGGAACTAGTTCGGATATTTTGAGTCGAACGGACAATTATCGTAGCGGTGACACTCGAGAACGTCTATCGTTCTTTTATGGCCAGTGAGCCGCACCCTGGTGGCGCTCGATCTACGCTCAGTGGATTCAGGCGATTTTTACAACGTTCCAGTGGAACGGGAGTCGCGAAATCCAAGAGTGGCGATGGGTCAGATCCCGGTGGCCCTGATCGGAATGGCGCCTCAGCAGCAATTTTGGGTGCGGCCGGCATCGTCGCCCTAGGTTTCATCGGGTCAAGAGTGCTTGGTTTGTTGCGATCTGTTGCGATTGCTGATGGTTTTGGTACCGATCCAGAACTTGGAGCTTACTGGGTCGCGTTTAGACTGCCTGACCTTGTTTTTCAATTGCTAGCTGGTGCGACTCTTTCCGCAGCATTTATTCCTGTGTTCAGCCGGATAGCCATACATCAAGGGCACGAACGATCTTGGTTACTCGCCTCGCGGGTGCTCAACTTGATCAGCGGAGCGACTGTTGTAGTCACGGTGGTAGCTTTTATTTTCGCTCCTCTGTTGGTGCCGCTTTTGGCGCCAGGTTTAGGTGAGGCGAGTGGGCGCGAAGCTGAGCTCGAGAGTCTAGCGGTCGAGTTGACGCGACTGATGCTGCTTTCTCCGATCATGTTTGGCATCTCCGGCATGTTAACGGGGATCCTTAATGCGCGTCAGCATTTTATTGCTCCTGCGATCGCTCCTATGATCTATAACGCATCGATTATTTTCGGGGCGATTGTTTTGACCAAGCCATTCGGTTTGCACGGACTTGCTTGGGGGGTAGTAATCGGATCGGTTGGCCACCTGCTAGTTCAAATTCCCGCACTGCGCAGCGTGGGCATGCACTGGTCATTTTCAATCAATTTGAAGTCGGTGGCGGTGCTTGAAGTGCTTAAGCTGATGGGGCCACGTGTGATTGGGCTCGGTGCGTCGCAAATCAACTTTTTAGTACTAATTTTCTTCGCATCATTGGTATCAGACGCAGCCATTAGCGGGGTGAACTACGCATTCTTGATAATGATGATGCCGGTTGGCGTTGCTGGGATGTCAGTTGCGACGGCTGCGTTTCCGACATTTTCTCTGCAAGCTGCCGCTGGTCGTCGCGACATTCTTCGTGAAACAGTGTGGCGTTGGTTGCGAGCCACACTGTTTCTTGCTGTTCCCGCATCAGCCGGTCTAATTGTGCTAGCTGAGCCGGGTGTGCGTTTGCTCTTCGAACGAGGGGCATTCGATAACGAATCGACGCAGTTGGTTTCAGGCGCTCTCGTAATTTTTTGCGTTGGTGTGTTCGGGCATGCTGGAATCGAAATTCTCAGTCGTGGTTTCTATGCACTCGAGGACACGCGGACGCCTGTACAGGTTGCGGTGGCAGCAATGTTGTTGAATCTCACACTCGCGTTTCTATTAGTAGGCCCTCTAGAGCTTCGCGGTCTCGCCGTTGCGGCATCTGTCACGGCAACCTTCGAATTTTTGACGCTGATCGTACTTTTGAAAAAACGACTGGGAGGATTCGATCCAGAAGGCCTTAGCGCGTTTTCAGTGCGCCTTATCCTTGTTACAGCAATGATGACTGGCGCCATGGTGCTCATGCGCGTGCTACTGATTGCGACAGAAGTTGGCTTCGAAAGTGCAGGAGGGGCTTTCCTCACGGTGATCGTGACTGGATTAGTTGGGTTGGGGACATTTATTGCGGTTTCGTTGCTGCTTCTTCGTGAGGAGTATCGCCAAACGCTTTCAGCACTGCACCGCTAGTCAAGCAGGAAAAATTCCAACAAAGCTTATTCAAGTAAGCGAGATCAAGCGATGTATCAAGATTCGAGCATGCGCTAGTATGATGAACTTGCCCCCAAGCACTACAAGGGAGCTAGATGGAGTCGTGGCGGCACTGCGTGTGCTGTCGCTGTGGCGCGCTACCGATAGAGAGTGGCAAAGGAGACGAGATGGCTTTCCAAGATAGAGAGTTGGCGTGTCGCGATTGTGGAGGAGGGTTCGTTTTCACAGCTGGTGAGCAAGAGTTTTATTCCACGAAGGGCCTGGAGCACGATCCTGTGCGCTGCCCGAGCTGTCGAGCAACCCGCAAGATGATGCGTCCTGAGGATCGTGATTTCGCGCCGGCTTATGGTGTTTATGCATCTTGGGGAGGGCGTACCCCTCGACAATTGCACGTTGCTAGTTGTGCACAGTGCGCTGGGATGACAGAAGTACCGTTTCGGCCGCGAGATGATCGACCTGTGTACTGCTCTGATTGCTATGGCGATTTGCGCAAGAAACAGGAAGCCCAAGAAGCAGCGGAGGCTGCGGCTGCGGCAGCACGTATCTCAGCATCGGGTGATCGTGTTCTTGACTTAGAAGATGCTGAGGAAGAGGAAACAGAAACTCTAGACCCAGCAATTCTTGGAGAAGCAGCAACGAAAACAGCAGAACCAATGACTGAGCTCGGAAGCACTATCGAAGTATCGTCTGTGAGAGAGGACTAGTTGCGATTGCGGTGTGTACCAGAGTTAGGAGCATGCTCTCCTATTTGGCGGTTGGGCCCCTAACGTAAAAAGGGGAACAATTATTGATCGACGTAATCTCTTGAACTTGCACCGTGCCCGGGAGGCATTTTGTGGAGATCATAGGGGTTTCAGGTATGTAGTGAGAGCGCCTCGCGCGCTTTTTGGAACGGATTCGAGCGGATGACTTCATTCGAACCGATTGCTTCTAGAGTCTCATTTTCTGAGCTTGAGGTGTCGATTCTTGATTTCTGGCGCGATCAGAGAATTTTCGAACGTAGTATCGATGAACGACCTAACCAAAAGCTCTTTTCGTTCTATGAGGGTCCTCCGACGGCCAATGGGAATCCTGGGATTCATCATGTACTTGCTCGTGCGTTTAAGGATGTGGTTCCGCGATACCGAACTATGCGTGGCTACCGTGTACCGCGCAAGGGCGGCTGGGACACCCACGGCCTTCCTGTGGAACTGGAAGTTGAACGAGAGCTGGGTTTAAGCACAAAGCGCGAGATAGAAGCATATGGCGTTGAAGCATTCAACCAGAAGTGTCGTGAATCCGTGCTCAGCTATGTTGATGAATGGGAACAGATGACCGATCGCATCGGCTTCTGGATCGACATGAACAACGCTTACATAACCTACACAAACGACTACATTGAAACCGGTTGGTGGATTTTCAAGCGACTTTGGGACAACGAGTTGATGTTCCAGGACTTCCGTGTAACTCCGCATTGCCCACGCTGTGATACCAGTCTCTCAAGTCATGAGATAGCACTTGGTTATGAAGAAGATACGCCGGATCCAGGTGTCACCTTAAGATTTCGCCTCATCAGTGATTCGAAAGCATCCGAGTTACTTCGACTCAATGAAGCAGTCCCCACCTCGTTTCTTGCCTGGACGACAACACCGTGGACATTATCGGGGAACACCGCTCTCGCAGTATCCCCTGAATCTGAATATTCGCTGGTCGCGCTCGACAGTGAGAACGCAGGATCGGAAAGGGTTGTTGTTGCTAGTTCACTTGTTGAGAGTGTTACTCGTGGTGAAGGAATCATTCTCGACACCTTCTCCGGTGCGGAGCTTGTAGGGCTTGAGTACGAAGCGCTCTACCCAAAGGTAACTGAATGGGTTGAGCCGTTGAGATTTGTTGCGGGTCGTACACAGCGGTTGAAGGATGGCGATACGGCCCCTTCACGACGTGTAATCGCGTCGGATGAAGTTACTACCGATGAAGGTACTGGAATCCTTCATGTGGCCCCTGCGTTTGGCGAAGCAGATTATGTGATGGGTCGGACCGAAAGCCTACTTTTTCTACAACCGGTGCATTCCGATGGAACAATGATCGGTGGCCCTGCTGACGGATTGTTCGCTAAGGACGCGGACTCGTTAATCAGTACCGATCTTGAGCAACGCGGCTTGCTGTTTAAGACAGAGACGATACAGCACACATACCCATTTTGTTGGCGTTGTGGGACGGCAGTTCTCTACTACGCGAAGCCTTCGTGGTATATCCGAACAACGGCCATCGTCACGGAGTTAGTTGAAAATAATCAGCAAATCCACTGGGTGCCAGAGAACATTAAGGATGGACGTTTCGGAGAGTGGCTTCAGGGAAATGTTGATTGGGCGGTTTCTCGCGAGCGCTATTGGGGGACTCCACTACCCCTCTGGATCTGCGAAATCTGTGAGCATGTTGATTGCGTCGGTTCATTTGAAGAGTTACGTAGTCGAGCGCGACCAGACACTGCTGACGAGCTTGAAACTGAAAATGGCTTTGATCCACATCGTCCGTTTGTCGACAAAGTGCAATTCGACTGTTCGCTTTGTAACGGAACTATGCGCCGAACTCCAGAAGTTGCAGATGGATGGTTCGATTCCGGGGCGATGCCGTATGCACAGTGGCATTTTCCTTTCGAGAACCAGAGCGTTTTTGAAGAACGTTTCCCTGCGGATTTCATTTGTGAGGCTGTAGACCAGACTAGAGGCTGGTTTTACACACTGCACACACTGGCGACACTTCTTCAGCGCACAGGGGACACCTCTAGAGGCATCTCATTCCAGAACGTGATCAGCCTGGGGCATATTCTCGATAACAACGGGCAAAAGATGTCAAAGTCTAAGGGCAATGTTGTTGACCCGTGGATTGTGCTTGATCACCACGGTGCCGATGCGACGCGTTGGTATATGTACACGGCATCACCGCCAGGAAATGCACGCCGTTTCTCGGAAGAGCTAGTTGCGGAGACGTCCAGGCGCTTTCTCTCGACGTTATGGAACGTCTATTCGTTTTTTGTGACCTATGCCAATCTCGCTGACTTTGATCCCTCGAAGCCCTTTGATTCAGAAGAGAGCCCAACCGAACTCGACCGCTGGGTTCTTTCGGAACTACACGCTACGGTCCAGCGTGTTACGGAAGGTCTAGAAGCGTATGAGCTCTCAGATGCTGCTCGACCAATTGAACAGTTCGTTGCCGAGCTTTCGAATTGGTACGTGCGCCGCAGTCGCCGTCGATTTTGGCGATCAGGGGATGACGCTGACAGTCGAGTAGCATTACGCACTCTCTACGAATGCCTCGCAACTTTGTCTCAACTGTTGGCGCCGTTCACTCCGTTTGTAGCTGAATCGCTATATCGGAATCTCGTTGCGGGGCGTGTCGAGGGCGGGACAGATTCCGTACATCTTTCAAGTTGGCCTGAAACGAACGAAGAGCTAATTAATACAACTTTGAGCACCGAAATGGCAGCGGTACAACGAATGGTGTCGCTGGGGCGGGCCGCACGATCATCTGCAGGAGTTCGTGTTCGTCAGCCTCTTGGCAGAGCCGTACTTATACCGCGAACTGATGCTGACCGACGTGCGCTCGAACGTCTGGCTCCGTTGATCGCCGACGAACTGAACGTTAAGACGATCGAGGTTCCTGCAGATGCCGGTAAGCGTGTCACGTACAAACTGCGTCCGAATCTTTCAGTACTCGGACCGAAGTTTGGACGAGAAGTAGGAAAAATTCGAGCAGCGCTGGAAACAGCGAATGCTCCGGAAATTGTGCGGGCGATGCGCGATGCTCAAGTAGTAAAGATTGACGGATTTGAGCTTGGTGGAGGAGACATCATCGTTGATGTTGAAGCAAGTGAGGGTTGGGCCGCTGCGGAAGATGGCGGGTATATGGCGCTTCTTGACATGACGATCACGCAGGAGCTTCATTCAGAAGGACTTGCTCGCGAGCTCGTTCGTCGATTGCAAGATATGCGACGCGAAGCAGGTTTCGAGGTTGCTGATCGTATAGCGGTGCGTTATGAAGCGCCCGAAGAGTCTGGCATTACTCAAGTAGTAGCAGATCACGTCGACTACATAGCGGAAGAGACATTGGCATTGAGCATCGAGAGCGGAGAAGCTTCTGAAGGATGGTCATCAGCAACCACAAAGATTGAAGGCTTGGAAGTTGTCCTATCGTTGATGCGAACGAGTGGGAAATAACGGCACCGAACTGTCATTCGCTAGTGCGCTTTGTTGACCTGTTCGATTGCCTCTTGGGCTTGTTAGCGGAAGGGAATTGGCGGGATGCGCCTGGTGGCACATGATCTTCGGCATCTTCGGGGGCAAGAGTTAGCCAGCGAATAACCTTCCACACAGCGAAGAGGGCAGAACGACTTTCAGTTTCATCTTCATGGCCATGGCGAGGTTCCTCATGCAAGACATGCGGAACCTCGTTTGCGATTTCCGCCCCAATGATCAAAATGTTTGCGCTCAAAAAGACCCAAAAAAGTAACACCACTACGCCGCCGAGTGCGCCATAAAGAATTTCGTAGCTTGCAAAATTAGTGAGATAAATCGTGAAACCGTACTTGAGGCCTTCGAACGCAAAAGCAGCGAAGAGGGCACCAGGCCAGAGGTAACGGAAGCGCACTTGTCGGTTGGGCGCCAACCAATAGAGCAATGCAAACGTTAAGAACGAGAGCAAGAGCGAAGCGCCAAGTGTCGCGAATTCCCATAGCCATTCAATGTTTGATGAAAGGGGGAGATTGGCTGTCCGTTGTTGGACGATTTGCCAACTAGCGGAGAGGAGGACACTGCCTAGTACTGGTAGCCCAAGAACAGGTAGAAGTGTGTAGTCCACGATTTTACCTCGTAAGGCCGGGCGTGCTTTACGCACTTCGAAAGCAACATTCAAAGCGGTGCGTACCGAGGCTGATAGTGCTCCTGAGGTCCAGAACACTCCGAGGAACGCTATAAACGCGAGCTGCGGGGCGTTACTAGCAGTACCAACCACAACATCACTCACCTCAGCGGGCAGTATAGGTAGCGACGCAACGAGTTCGTCGATTACCCGTATCTGAAGATTGGCATCACGAAGTATGAGACCAAAGAGAGCAACTGTCAGAATCAATAGCGGTAACAGAGAAAAAAGAGCGTAGTAAGAAATTGCTGCTGCCATTTGAGTGCCGCGATCTTCGGCAAAATTTTTCAGTGCCCTGCCACCGATACGCAATGCAATGTTGAACCAAGATGGAGGCCTGAGGCGTGCAGGGTTCGTTTGTTGTGGCGACGACGAATCATTACGGGTCGAGCCTATTGGTGATTGCGATTGGCTGAGCTCAGGGTGTGCCACGGGACCCCTTATTTTGCAAGATGCCTCGACGGTGGGCGTGTGCTTCGCGATCCTATTTGTATCATTCGTCTCATTTCGATGAGCTTAATACCAAGGATCCTAGCAATGCCCGGCGAATCTGAGTCACTTCATGTCGAACACAAGCGCATAGTTGTAAAGGTGGGTACTAATGTTTTGACCGCCGGGAGCAACGAACTAAACCTCTCAACGATGGTAAATCTCGTTCAACAAATCGCCACGATACAGGCTAATAATATGGAAGTGCTTCTTGTGACATCAGGAGCAATTGCAGCAGGGAGCCATCACGTAGATACGAGCGATAGCATCTCCAGTTTGCATCCTCGGGACATTCAGGCTCGACAGGTGTTTGCGGCTGTCGGGCAGAGCAGGCTCATGTCTCTGTGGGACAACCTTTTCGAACGACATAAGATGGTTGTTGCGCAGGCCCTACTGACTGCGACCGATCTAGCTGATCGGGTTAGTTATCTCAATGCTCGGAACACCTTAACGCGGCTAATCGAGCTCGGCGTTGTGCCGATTATTAACGAAAATGACGTAGTCTCGGTAGATGAGATTGATTCACACAATATCGGTGACAACGATCATCTTTCAGCGCAAGTTGCGAATCTTGTCGATGCTGACCTTTTGTTGCTCTTAACTGATATTGACGGGTTGTACTCTGCGAATCCTGCGCGCAACGCGGACGCAGAATTGATACGTGAAATTCCTCGTGTTGACGCGACAATTCTACAAGCGGCAGCAGGGGCGCCAGGCGCACGAGGGACCGGAGGCATGATGTCTAAGGTTGCGGCTGCAAAGCTCGCAACACAGCATGGCAGTCACGTCGTCATCGCTGACGGGAACGAACATGATGTCGTGGTGCGAGTTGCCACCGGTGAACTCCTAGGAACGCATTTTTCTCCAACGGGCGATCGCATTGAAAGTCGGCGCCGTTATCTCTTGTCAGGGCTCCAAGTCCGAGGAAAGGTAATGGTAGATGCGGGAGCAGCCACGGCTATACAAGATGGTGGTAAATCACTTCTGCCGGCGGGAGTAAGCACAGCCGAGGGTGAGTTCTCTCGTGGTGACGTGGTAGATATCTACGATATGCACGGTGTGCATGTTGCTATAGGGCTTGCGAACTACAACCGGATCGAGATTGAAAAAATCGCTGGGAAACACTCTGAGCAGATCGTTGAGACTCTTGGTTACGAGTACTCTGAGGAGGTCGTACATCGAAACAACTTAGTGCTTGTGTAGGTTTGTCATTTCGACTGACGGAATGTTTATGATTTTGTAGGCAAGACTAGGAGTATCGATGAAAGCTACTGGGGTTGCTCTTCAGACACAGCGCAAGAGCGGTCACCAGTGTAGCATCGGCCCCTAAAAGCACTGAGGAGTTTTCGATGCCTGACTATAGCTTCGATAGAGAAGCGCGAACCACAAACTCTGAGCAATGGGTAATCGAAACCCCCGAGCACTCTATCGGCCGAGTAGATGTGCACTTCACAACGTCAGCCGCTCACGCAACGCTCGCAGTCCATTCATCGGTCACTGATGATGAGATTGAGCGCCTGATTGCCGAAATCGATGAACGAGTCGTGCTCTCTGGGGATCCTTATCGTGAAGATCTCATTGTTACCGTCTGGCGCGGTGAAGAGGTTGGTGTATTTGCTGAAGAAACTGCCGCCGAGAGCCAAGATGATATGGAGAATGGCGAATAGGAGAATTTCATGATCCGTGTTGTGATCAGCGGTACCGGGCAAATGGGAACGTTGATCATCGGAGCTGTTGAGGATGAGGACGATATGAGTCCGGTTGGCATTCTCGAACCGATTTCACCTATTCACAGCAGCTCCGATGGATTACCTCTGCAATCCGATCCGGGAGAATTATTTAGAGCAACAAGCCCTGATGTTGTGGTTGACTTTACGAATGCCGAAGCTGCCCCTGCGTTAGTTGAAGCAGCTCTTGAATACAATGTTTGTCCGGTGATCGGTACAAGTGGAATAGCCGATAAGACGCTAAAGCGATTACGGGAAGGGTGTGCGAAACAAGGTCTTGGCGCGGTAGTGGCTCCGAACTTTGCCATAGGCGCTGTGTTGCTGATGTACATGGCGCGTCTCGGATCGCAATACTTTCATTCTGCCGAGATCATTGAATTGCACCATGATGAGAAAGTAGATGCACCGAGTGGCACGGCGCTCATGACTGCTCGATTGATGCGTGAAATGCGGACATCTAACTTTCGTCACAATGAGCCAGCATTAACTCATATTGATGGCACGAGGGGCGGCGTTGAAGGAGGCGTTGGGATCCACTCAGTACGTCTACCTGGTCTGGTGGCTCATCAAGAGGTGATCTTTGGCGGTCAAGGACAAACCTTAACGCTGCGTCATGACTCCACAGGTCGTGATTCGTTCGTTCCTGGAGTGCTGCTCGCAATTAGAGAGGTGATCGAGCAAGATCACCTAGTCGAAGGGCTCGACCAGCTCGTCGGTTTGTCGTAGAAAACCTCTTCGATTACTTGTGATCAGGGTCGGTAAATCAAAAATTACCTCCGCCCTCTGGTAAAAATGTAGAGTCACGATTGCACATGGGCTTTGTAGGTGGATTTGAGTCCAAGGAGCAAGTCATTCCAAATGTGGCAGTGATCGGAGCAACAGGAGCTGTTGGCGAGGTATTCCTTCGGGTTGCTGAACAGCGCGAGTTTCCTATTCAGGAGCTCAAATTGCTTGCAACTTCGCGCTCAGCCGGTAAGAAGATTCGATTTCGTGGCGCCGAGATAACTGTCGAAGAAACAAGTGCAGCTGCACTCGCTACATCGGATATTGTTTTTTGTTCGGCAACCTCAGAAGCTTCGAAAAAATGGGGCCCGATCGTGCGTTCTCTTGGGACGGTAATGATTGATGATGGTTCCGCATATCGAATGGATACTAACGTTCCGCTGGTCGTGCCTGAGGTAAACGGAGACGATCTTGAATGGCATGAAGGCATCGTTTCTATACCAAATTGCACAACCACACCTATGGTTCTTGCGCTTCACGCGATGAAATCAGTCGCAACACCGGTACGGGTAACTGCGGCTACCTATCAAGCTGTTACTGGTAGTGGGACAGCAGCAGCAGCCGAGCTGCGTGAACAGATCGAAGCACTTGGAGCTGGTGAAAAAATTGCAGTGCCGAAGATCTACTCGCGGCAGATCGCCATGAACGTATTGCCTCAGGTGGATGACTTTGATGAATCTGGATACACAATTGAAGAGATAAAAATGAGGAATGAAACGCGAAAGATCTTGCACCAGCCAGGTCTTCCTGTCGCGGCGACATGTGTTCGTGTTCCGACGATGGTGGGACACGCTGAAGTAGTGCACGTCGAGTTTGATCACGCCATCGAGTTAGAGGCTCTCTATTCAGCGCTAAGTGAACAAACAGGAATATCGATTTCGACTAATCCAGAAAACTACGCTACGCCTTTAGAATCCGAAGGCAACGATCTTACGTATGTTGGGAGATTTCGCTTAGATCCGACAGTTCCAGAAAATCGTGGTGTGGTTTTTTGGTGCGTAAGCGACAATCTGCGGAAAGGTGCGGCGACAAATGCGATTCAGATCGCCGAAGAACTTATAGAACGCGATTTACTGTAGGTGCTGTTTAGGTGTTCTGACGTTAGTTAGAGCAGTTCGATGATGAGCGATGAGTACGTGGAACAAAATGTGACAGAAGTAAAAAAATTGAAATAACAACCCCATGATCATTTTCCAACTGGTAATATTCCGCGCGCGTCCGTCACGTTATGGCTAAGGCGCGCGATGCAGACTGAATTTTGGCTGGGAGTTAGACATGCCTGTTAATTTTGGCCGTCTTGTCACGGCAATGATCACGCCTATGACTCCTGAAGGAGAAGTTGATCTAGCGCAAACCTTCGAACTCGCGAAAGCGCTCGTAGCCTCGGGTACTGAAAGTATAGTGTCCACTGGTACAACCGGGGAGTCACCGACGCTTAAAGACGATGAGCAATACGAGGTATGGCGTACGGTAAAGGAAGCTGTTGGTCCTGATATCGCCGTGATCGCCGGGGCGACAGACAACAACACCGCTGCCTCTATCGAAAGGTCACAGGCCGCGGCTGAAATAGGTGTTGATGGTTTGCTTCTCACCGTTCCTGCCTATAACAAGCCAACCCAACCTGGCTTGATCGCGCATTTCACAGCGATCGCCGAAGCTACTTCCCTGCCTTGCATGCTCTACAATGTCCCTTCACGTACAGCTCTAAATATGACCGCTACCACCAGCATTGCACTGGCAGAACTACCGAACATTGTTGGCGTGAAGGAGGCAAGTGGCGATTTAGAACTTGTGGCGCACATTATCGATAATACGCCCGGCGATTTTCATGTTTGGTCTGGAAATGATGGTGATACATTGCCCATTCTCGCTATAGGCGGATATGGCATCGTATCTGTAGCCTCGCATCTAGTCGGCGGTCAAATTAGTGAAATGATAAGCACTGCCGTTCATGGCAATCTTGAAGGTGCTGCGGATATTCATCGTCGGCTGTTGCCTCTAGTCGATGTGCTTTTTTGTGAAAGTAACCCGAGCCCACTGAAGTTCGCGCTTAACGAGCTTGGGTTCCGTGTAGGATCGCCGCGGTTACCACTTGTCGAAGTGTGTGAAAATTCACAAATCCTGATACGGGACGAACTCGCAAAGCACCAGATTGATTTACCGCTCTAGGTAGATTGCTTACTACCGCTCGGCTGGTCATCGAGTAGTCGTGTTTGCTTAGTCATGTTGTCTAGTAGCGAGAAATTCTTCCAGCAAGAAATGAAGTAATTGTCGATAGTGGTACGAACCGACGTTAAGGCAGGCATCTAGACTTGTTGGTTTGTGCAAGAAGGCTAGCTATCTGGTGCGTTTCTCCTCGAATTCCTTCCAGCTCGCTACCGTTGCGCGTCGGGCTCGCTCATAGCCGATTCGGTCGCCGTAGTATCCGCCAAAGAAACCTGCTAAGCCTCGAACTCCAACCAGTAAAATTAGTGCATATACGATTGTCGCTGGGAGCAGATGATCACGTAAATAAGGGATACCTAGGACTACACCAAGGCCTCCGATCACCGCAATCAACACTCCTAAGAATGCGAAACTGTTCACGATAGTAGATTCGGTCTTTCTCTGTCGCCGCAGAATATCAACGATGTCCCCGGGTACGATCTCAACTGCTGCGTGCATGCTATTCATATTGTTCATACAGTGCGGGCAGCAATGAGTATCTCGACTCACGGGGTGGTAACAATTTCCACAAAACCGCCCCCTGCTGGGAGCTTCTCCTCGACTTACAGCAATTAAGTGCTCTTCGAGGCTTGCACTGAATAGAGGGCAGTCCGCAGAGACGGGCGGTCGAAAGCGCCGTTCCTCAGATGCCTCCATACTCAATCAATTACTCGAATCTTTTCGCTGTCAAGGTAGGCCGACAGCTCGGCGAGCACGCTAGATACATGCTTGCGATAGCGTGCTGCCCGTCCGGAAGTCGAAGGCATTACCCAGATTGAGGCTCCGTTAAACGAGTTAAACTGACATCCCCAGGTGCCAGTAGATCTCCGATTAGGGAACAGCACATCGAATGCGCGCGAGCTAGTGAAGCACACAGCTCGAGGTGTCGCGTACTCGATGCGTTGACGAAATGTTGGCTCTGCTGCCAGTAGCTCCGTATTACTAATGTCAGTGCTGTCGCTTGTTATACGCTTCACCACGTCGGTAAATCCAATTCCTTGTGTTGTCAGAAGCGTGTGATCGTCCTCATGCCTAACGGTAGATGGAACCAACGGAGAGGCTGAGAGTGCGGTCCAGAAGTTATTCCCAGGATGAGCGTAGTAATGGCCAGAGCGTGCTGAGTATTCTCCAGGATTAATTCCAACAAAAACTAGATCGAGTTCAGGTGTTAGTAGGTCAGGTAATGTCTCGCAGGGTTTCATGCTAGATAGGGACGTATGAATATTCACCGCGGCCGAGTAACACGCCGAGTGCGAGTAAGGCAGAAGCGACTAGCATCATTGGCACCGAAAGGAGCAGGGATCTGCGTCTTTGATGTTCTAATTCTGAAGCGTCACCATCACCGGATGCAACAGCATCGGCGAGTTTCCCAATTCGCTTACCGGTTATTGCGTGAAAGACAGCTAACGCGATAAAGGCCACGAAGAGTGTCATCTTGATCATGAAAATCGAACCAAACCGGTAGGCATTGATGTCCGCACTCACACTGTCTGGGGTAACGCTATAAAACTGATAAAGACCAGTCAGTAAAGAGATCAGGATCGCGATACCTGCTATCACGCCATATCGTTTTGTCACGACACGTGTCACGGCACGCTTCAGTTGCTCATCCTCGATCAACCAAGTTGAGGGAACAACTGCAAAGAACAACAAAAACTGAGGGCCGACGATCAGCGCCCCAGCGAAGACATGCAGAATTAGCGACAAATTCTCCATACAGAGCTCCTTTGCCCCTAGATGTTTCCTCCGAAAATATCGCGAGTCACAATCGCTTGGTGTCGCTCTGGTCCAACTGAGATCATGTCGATCGGTGCGTCGAGCAACTGTTCAATCCGACGAACGTACTGGCGGGCATTAGCAGGGAGATCGTCTAGATGCCTCACCTCTGAGACGTCCTGTTTCCATCCCGGAAGGTCTTCATAAATTGGTTTCAGTCGACTGGAATCTTCGAGGCTTGCTGGGAGGGACGTAACTCTTTCTTTATCGAGTTCATAGGCCACGCAGATACGGATTCTGTCGAATGCTGACAATGAGTCTAGTCGTGTCAGTGCCACCGATGTGACACCGTTAAGTTTTGAGGTGTAGCGAGCCAGCACGCCATCAAACCATCCTGTTCGCCTTGCCCTCCCGGTGGTTGTTCCATACTCGCTGGTTCCGGGAGCGCCACCTCCGCCCTCTAGCAGCAGCGCTCCATCTTCGTCAAATAGTTCGGTTGGCATCGGACCGTTTCCTACGCGTGTTTGGTATGCCTTGTATACGCCGACTACACGCTCAATTGCTGTGGGACCTATTCCTATTCCAACAGCACCACCTGCTGCAACAGATGCAGGAACCGAGGATGTAACAAAAGGGTAAGTTCCAGAGTCGAGATCAAGTAACGATCCTTGAGCGCCTTCGAGCAAGATCATCTCTCCGCGTTGATGAGCGTCCTGCGCTATCGATGTGGTGTCGGTCACATATGGACGAAGCTTCTCTCCAAAAGCACTATATTCAGCGAAGATGGCATCGTACTGAAGCTCAGGTTCGCCATAGAGACCGCTGATAACGCGGTTCTTGTAGTCGAGCACTTTCTGTAATTGATCTGGAAAGCGTTCTGAATCGAGAACGTCACCAACGCGGATTCCGATCCGGGCCACCTTGTCGTGAAACGCGGGCCCCGTCCCAGTTCCTGTTGTACCGATCGCGCTCGATCCCCGAAGCTTCTCGTCGGCAACATCGATTACGCGATGCCAAGGCATGATTACATGAGCTCGGTCGCTGATTATGAGTTTTGAAGTATCAATTCCTCGTGAGCTGAGCATTTCGATTTCAGAGAGAAGGATGTCTGGGTCAATTACGACGCCGTTACCGATTACACAAACCTTGTCCCCATAAAAGATTCCGGCTGGTACAAGATGCAGCGCAAATTTCCCATGCTCGTTCATGATTGTGTGACCAGCATTGGTCCCAGCAGAGTAGCGAGCGATCATTGAGCAGTAGCGTGCGTGAAAATCTACAACGCGCCCTTTGCCTTCGTCACCCCATTGCCCTCCAATGATTACAACTGCAGGCATGACTAGTCCTTGCTGTTATTAGTCGGATGATCTTCAGGAGCGGCCCATAAGATCATACCGGACGAGGCTCACTGGCTCGATTAGTTCTCGATGTGCTCCCGCGCTGCAATTGCATCGGCTTGGGCTATTATCTGCCGAGCTGCTTGCATGGCTCGTCGATTAACAAGTTCTTTACGCGAGTCTTTTCCAGATCCTAGCGATGCTACTGCGTATCGATCTCCATATTTTCGATGATAATTCCATTTCTGCAGAATAATCCGAGCAGCTTTTACCCTGTCTTCGTTTTGTTGGAAAAGTGAATTTATTCCTCGAGCAGAGGCTTCGAGGTGGATTGTAATACCGGCTGCGCCGAATTCATGAGCGCGTGGGGCTTCAATTAAGCTTTGTTCCCTATGGGATGTGCCTACTATCCAAGGAAGATCTGCGGCGCGGGTTGCGATAGCAACCATCGACATAGCGTAGTCAGACACACTGTGAAGTTCGTTTCCAAGATTAAGGTTGTGGTGCAAGCCTGCTGCGTTTAGGGCAACGGCCTCGTATCGATCAACTGCTTCAAGAATAGTTGGGAGAGATTGAAGTCCTAGCGCTGAGTCAATTTCGGGAATGAGTCCAACGTGGCCCGGTTTCATGTTGTTTTCCAACTCGTACTTACGGAGCTGGACATCGGCATCGCGTGCGTCTTGAGGCGATTCAGTCTCTCCGAGTATCACTGCTGAAAGTGCGGGTCGTACTATAGCTTCAATATCAGCGTCGAGTTCGCCACTTCCAGAGGAAGGGATACGAACAACAACAGGGCGGTTGGCTCTATCGATCGCATCGATCGCCTCTCCGACTATTCGTCGCGAGGCGATTCGTTCCGAATGCTCAATAGGCGCTGCAAGATCGATCACTATCACATCGGCGATACTTCGTTGCGCTTTGGCAATGTCAGCAGCGTCGCAGCCAGCGAGCATTAATAAGCTACGAAGTGCGAGCATTGCGTGGTCCTTTCATTTGTCTAGCGCACAATGTCTTCGCCAAGTGCACCTTCCTCATCTACATCCTCGAGAAACTCCAGTACGGCTGTGTTCCAAGCGGTCGGCCTCTGGCCGGATGTACCGTGAAAACAATTGGCCAATCTCACAACTCGACGATGCGGCAGCCCGTCAATCAGGCGGTCCAGCCCTGACAAGATCATCTCATCATGATCACCGACGATCACTAACGTCGGGATTTTCAAATTGGGTAAGTCAGGCGTGAGATCTGGCCTAGTGCGCATCGCATACATTGAACCTACCGCGCCTGGACTATCTTCTGAAGGGCGGAAAATCGTGTCAGGTGGTGTGGGGCCTCGGGTCGTAGAGTCAGACAGAATCAGAGCGTGGATGCCTTCCGTGTAATCAACGGCGTACTGGAGTGCGATTTGCCCCCCAAATGACATACCTCCAACGACGGCACCGTCTACCGCATCCAACTTTTCAAGAATAGCTCGTAAATCTGCGGCCAACGCCGGCATCGTATATGTCTCGCTATCCTCAGGGGCACTGCTTCCACCGTGTCCGCGCGCATCCCAGGTAATAAGTCGATACTCCGCTGATAGCGCGGCCATTTGTGGGGTCCACATCTCTAGTGAGACTCCGAAGCCGTGAGCAAGTACCAACGCGCGCCCATCTTTCGGCCCACGCTCGTCGTAGCGAACGCGCATACCCTCGAAAATCTCAATTCGCGGCATCAGATTCCCCGTCTAACTCAATCGTGCAAGAGTATGTGCTTGCTGATCCGAGTCGAAACCCGCGACCTGTCAATCATCAATCAACGATTGAAGTTGGGCTGTCTCAGCTGTCGGGCCGACCACGGCAATTGAGAAAGTGCTAGGTCCTATAACTCGCTTAGCTACTTGCTGGATTTTTTCGCTGCTGACAGCGCGGAGCGCTGACACCGTCTCCTCTGGTTGTTCTATCTCATCATCCATTAGTAACTGTGTCCCATAATGTTGCCCGAGCGCCATCGGTGTTTCCAAAGAAAGCCTGAAACTGCCGCACACGTAGTCTTTCGTGCGTTGCAGCTCATTTTCATCGATCGGTTCGTCAACTAGCTTACGAAGCTCCGAGAGAATCACCTCGATTGCCTCCTCCTGATTTTCTCGGGTCACGCCAGCATTAACCGTGAACGAGCCAGTGTCGGAATACCGCGCGCCACCAGCAGAAACGGAGTATGCCAAACCTCGACGCTCTCGAACCTCTTGGAACAGTCGTGATGACATTCCACGGCCGAGTGCAGTGCTCATCAAATCAAAAGCATGGCGATCGGGATCTTTGCGCGCGAGCCCTCTCATGGATAGCGCTATGTTTGTCTGTTCCAGTTCGCGTGGATCGAGTTGGATATAGTCATCTGGCCTTCCCGGGGTAGAAGCGAGTGCTGTAGGAGCGCTTCCCCTCGGCAAATCCTTAAACGCAACCGACGCCCATTCGACAACTTGTTCGTGCTGAATGTTGCCGGATACTGACAGCACCGCATTTTCAGCCTTGTAGTGTTTTGTCATGTGCCTAAGGAGGTCAGAACTTTGGATGGCATCGACTGATTCGATACACCCAGCAATTGGCCAACCTATTGGTTGATTACCGAAGACGGCGCGTGCAAGTAACTCGCCAACAAAGGAGCCAGGGTTGTCGAAGGTGCGCCTGATCTCTTGCTGAACAACGGTTCGTTCACGATCGATTTCGACTGCTTCAAATAACGAATGCTGGATCATATCGGCAAGAATCTCGATGCCAATTTTGGCTTGCTCATAGGGAAGGTTATTCCAATAACAGGTGAGTTCTTTTGAGGTGTACGCGTTAAGGCTCCCGCCAGCACCTTCGACTGCTTGAGCTATTAATGTTGCCTCTGGAAGATTCTCAGTACCTTTGAATAGCATGTGCTCAATGAAGTGTGAAAGGCCATTGATTTTTGGTTCTTCGTTACGAGATCCGACACGGACAAAGAATGCTGTAGCGGCTGACTGTGCCGTCGGTACATGGGTTGTTAATACTCTGAGGCCATTATCGATGGTTGTTAGTTGCCTATTCTGAATCACGATTTCCCCTGTCAGAATTCAGCGGTCAAAAATCTTCTGAAAGACTAAGCGGACGTGCAGCACTTGGACGAGTAAGATAACGAGAGTGATTGTCTCACCAATTTCGGTGGATTGCCCGAGGCGTCTGTAATGGAGGGAAGCTATCGTGGAAGAAATTGCATTCAATGGACGTATTCTCAACGTCAATTTAACTACCGGTGAGATTGAGCCCGAAGAAATCCCAGAGCGAACGTATCGAGAGCTCTTAGGTGGGAATGGGTTAGGTGCTCGTCTGCTTTTTGATCGAATTCCTGCCGATGCTGATCCACTTGGCCCAGATAATATTCTTGGATTCTTCCCTGGCCTCCTTACAGGAACGCCACTATTCGGGCAGCGTTTTCAAGTTGTGACTAAATCGCCCAAAAACGGTGGTTGGGGTGACGCTAACTGCGGTGGTGATTTCGGTCCTATGCTTAAATTTGTCGGATACGACGGCATTCTTTTCAGTGGGCAATCCGAAACTCCTGTCTATCTGTATATCGATGACGACACGATGGAATTGCGAGACGCGTCCGACTATTGGGGAGGACTCGCGATTGAGGTAGAAGATCGATTTAAGGAAGAATTAGGTAAGAAGGTAAGTGTCGCCCTAATTGGCCCAGCGGGTGAAAATTTAAGTTACATGGCCGGCGTAGCAAATGAGCGAGGTCGACTTGCTGCGCGCTCTGGCGTTGGTGCGGTGATGGGATCGAAGAAATTAAAGGCGGTTGTTGTTAAGCCAACCAAGAAAATCATGTCTCAGAACAAGGAGGTAATCCTTACTGTTAAGGATAGTCTCCAAGGGTTCAACCAAGGCACGAAGAAGTTTTTTACAACTTTCGGCACGACAGGGATTACAGCCAATTCAGCGATCAGTGGCGACGCGCCTGTACTTAATTGGGGCGGTGTGGGCATCGTAAACTTGGTAGACAACATGGATATGGCCAATATGAACGGTCCGGTTGTCAACGAAAGTATGGAGAAAAAGTACGCCTGTTGGCATTGTCCGGTTGCTTGCGGTGCTGAGTCGGTTGATGGCAGTGATAGAGGTGAATTTGCATTTCCGAAGCACACCCATCGACCGGAATACGAGACGATGGGCGCTTTCGGAGTGATGAACGGTGTTAACGACACAGACTCAATGATTGCTGTTAATCACTGGTGTAATGAGTATGGACTCGACACTATTTCTGCGGGTGCTGCAATCTCGTTCGCAACGGAATGTTTCGAGAACGGTCTGTTAACAAAGGAAGATACAGACGGCATTGAACTGTCATGGGGCAATGCGAGCAGTATGCTTCAGGCACTTCACCAGATAGGTAAGCGTGAGGGAGCATTAGGGGAGTTGCTTGCTGACGGTACGACTGTGGCTGCCGAGAAAATGGGGCCAGCAGCTCAGGAGTTTGTTACCGCGATCGACGGTGAAGAGCCACCCATGCACGACCCGAAACTGGACATTGGGTTTGCTGCTTCATATGCGCTAGATCCGACACCTGCTCGTCACACAATCTGGTCGCCAGGGAAGAGTTCGAAGTTTCCGACGATGCCCAAAGCGCCTGAGGATAAAAAACAGTTCACCGGTCAAGCTCCTATCCACAAGGCGGCCCACGAGCAGGCACATGTAATGAATTCATCAGGAATGTGTTATTTCGTCTACACGATGGCCCCAACTGACCGTATCCCCGAGTGGATTAACCTCGTTACTGGCTGGGATACTACACATGAGGAACTGGACGAAGTCGGTGAGCGAATAGCCAATTTACGAATGGCGTTTGCGGTGAAGCATGGAAACAACCCTGCTGCTCGTGAGGTCCCTGGCCGTCTTCTTGGTAATCCAGCACAAACCTCAGGACCGCACGAAGGTTTCACTATCGATCTGGAGACAATGAAGCGTGAATGGTATGACGAGGCTGGCTGGGATCAGGAGACAAGCGCTCCAAGCCGCGAGAAACTTGAATCGCTGGGCCTTGCCGACGTTGCTGATGCTCTCAGCGTCTAGTTGACGGTTTATAGAATTGACTAGGAAGGCTGTCGAACACCAACGATTCTTATTGACGTTCGACAGTCTTCGGAAGCGGCACGTAGACTAGTTCAAACTAGGGCTCCCCGCCGTCCAACAGGATGCGATGACGAAGTATGTCTTCATCACCGGAGGTGTGGTCAGCTCTGTTGGCAAGGGCATTGTAAGCGCATCGCTTGGACGCATCCTCAAGTCACGTGGTATTCGCGTCTCAGTGCTAAAGCTAGATCCTTATCTGAATGTTGATCCGGGCACGATGTCTCCTTATCAGCACGGAGAAGTTTTCGTGACCGACGATGGAGCTGAAACCGACCTCGACCTTGGCCATTATGAGCGCTTTCTAGACGCGGAGCTCACCTCTGCAAGCTCGTCATCGAGTGGACAGGTATATGAAGAGGTCATTCGAAAGGAGCGACGAGGGGATTACCTAGGCGGTACTATCCAAGCAATTCCACACGTTACAAATGAGATCACACGCCGTATTCGACAAGCGGGACAACCTTCGGATGCCGAGGTTGTTCTGGTTGAAGTTGGAGGTACAGTCGGCGATATGGAGGGTCAGCCTTTTCTTGAGGCGATCAGCCAAATGCGCTACGCGTCAAAATCCTGTGACACTCTATCGATCCATGTCACTTTGCTGCCTCATTTGGGCGCTACGGAAGAGCAGAAGACAAAGCCGACACAGCACTCAGTTCGTGAACTGCGAGCGTTTGGCATTCAGCCAGATGTGATAGTAGCCCGAGCAGATCTGCCGGTTCCTGATCATTTGCGGGAGAAAATTGCATTATTTTGTAACGTTCAGAGTGAGGCTGTTATTCCACTTGAAACTGCCGAATCGATCTACGAGATTCCATTGGTGATTGAGGCGGCTGGGCTTGGGAAAATAGTTGCTGAGCGGTTAGAGCTTGGTGACGCCGAGCCTGATCTAAACGAATGGAACTCATTTGTCGCGCGCCTGCAGAATCCGGAACGTCGAGCACAAATCGCCATTGTTGGGAAATATGTAGAGCTTCACGATGCGTACCTTTCGATTCGTGAGGCACTGGTGCATGCTGGTGTTCATCACAATGCAGCTCTCGATTTCAGATGGGTGCATTCTGAAGATCTCGAAGCGCGCCCAGCCGAGAATGTTATTGGCAATGTTGATGGCATTCTGCTTTGTCCGGGCTTCGGAGATCGCGGGTTAGAGGGCAAGATCAACGCTGTACGTCACGCAAGAGAAAATAAGATCCCATACCTTGGCGACTGTCTGGGTTTACAAATGTTAGTCGTTGAGTTCGCGCGCAACGTAGCCGGGATGGAAAATGCGAATACTACCGAAGCTGATCCGAAAACTCCTTTCCCTGTGATCTCATTACTTTCAGAGCAGCAGGACGTACATGATTTAGGTGGGACTATGCGCCTAGGTGGTTATGATTGTCAGCTCATTGCTGGTACGAAGGCTTCCGAATGTTATGGAGCTGAGATTGTTCGTGAGCGTCATCGTCATCGCTATGAGGTTAGTAATCAATTTTTGACTCGACTAGAGGAACATGGCCTGCGTGTTTCAGGACGAATGTCCAATTCCGAACTGGTTGAAATCGTCGAATTGACCGATCACCCTTGGATGGTTGGTTGTCAATTTCATCCAGAGTTTACAAGCCGTCCGAATCGTCCGAACCCATTGTTTATCGGGTTTGTAGGTGCTGCGCTGGAACACGCGGTTGCGAGTAATGATCAAACTGAGGCGCATAGGGCTTCAGCATCATCTAAAACTGATCAGACTCCGACAGGGGCCGCGGCAACAGCCTCGGCCGTCAACTGACTAACACTCGCGTAGATTGTTGCTACTAATATGACCCTCGTTCGCTTCATTCATGTAATTGCGTTGCTTTACTTTGCGGCTGGAGTAGGGAATACGATTGTCCCTATTTGGCGTGCTTGGTTTCTGAGTGAGATTGAGACACAGGCGCTACTACTGAGTGATGCCCAACGTAATTACACGACGTGGTTGTTACCGGGAGTGATCGCTACTGGTATTTCAGGATACCTGTATACAGGTGTACTTGAATTAAACGTGATCACTACCGGTTGGCTTGTTGCGATGCAGGCTCTTTGGCTTGTTCAAATATTCGTGCTCGTGCCACTTCTTGGCATTGGTCTTCGCCGAGTTCGGAATCTTGCTCTCCAATCTGCTAGAAAAGAGGGCTCGACAGACGAACTCCGTGATGCATTGGCGGACAATGCACCACTTGTGGCCGGTACGCTTTTGATTGTGACATTTGTGATTATGACGTGGCTCCCCATTTTTCAGCCGTTTTAGCGGTTTCGGAGGACGACATGCGGATTTTTATGGACACAGCCAACATTGAAGAAATCCGGCGAGGGGTCACGATGGGTGTGGTCGATGGAGTAACGACTAATCCTTCGCTTGTTGCGAAGGAGGGTATTGAATACCGAGATCGTGTACTCGAAATTTGTGAAGTTGTTCAAGGGCCTGTTTCGGCAGAATGCATTTCTGAAACAGCTGATGCATTGGTAGAAGAAGCTCGTCGTATTGCGGAATGGCACGAGCATGTCGTCGTTAAAATCGCTATGACCGAACCAGGCCTCGAAGCAATTCGCCGCGTTAGTGCGGAAGGTATTCGAGTCAACACAACGTTAATCTTTTCTCCGAATCAGGCACTCCTAGCGGCCCGCGCGGGGGCTACCTATGTTTCACCTTTTATTGGCAGGCTGAACGATATAGGCCATGACGGCATGGCTGTTGTTCGAGAGTCAGTTAAGATTCTTGAGAATTTCCATTTGCCAACCCAGGTTCTTGCGGCAAGTATTCGTCTACCGCGTGATGTAACTGAAGCGGCGCTCGTAGGTTCTCATGTAGCTACCATTCCAGCAGATGTCTTGTTCCAGATGGTTAAACACCCACTCACTGACCAAGGAATTGACCGATTTCTTGCTGATGCTCAAAAATATAACGCAGTATGACGATCCTATTCTGATCGCCTAAAGAAAACTTTTTTGGTAGATCATGACTTGTAGGAGCTACATTTTGTTCGGTACGATAGTTCTATCACATCCCGTGATGATCGCTTGATCTTCCTTCGAAAGCACTCCAACTAATGACGAGTACATCCCGCGGTCGCGACGGTGCGGCCATAACCCAGCGTAATGATCGTGGTGAAGGCCAAGGCCGTCGGCGTCGGCGTTCGCGAAATGGGCGCCCACCTCGCGATTGGGATCGTGAAGACGATAACCAGCCGCCGATCGACCCTGATGTCCCGCCTATCAATATTGCTGAGTTGGATAGATTTTCTCGAGAGATGCTCATCGAGTTCGCGACGGAAAAGTTCGAGATTGAAAATGCTGGTGGAATGCCACGTAATGAGCTTATCTACCGAATGCTGCACCGCCAGGCGGAGCGGAATGGCTCTATACATTCTGAAGGCGTAATCAATATTGTCGATGACGGGTTCGGGTTTCTCCGTGGAGAGTCTCTGCGACCCGGTCCAAATGATGTCTACGTGTCTCAATCGCAGATTCGAAGATTTGGTCTTCGATCCGGTGACTACATTAACGGTCAAATTCGGCAGCCTAGAGATTCGGAAAAATATTATGGTCTGCTTCGCGTTGAGACCGTTAATGGCATAGATCCTGAGGCAGCGAAATTGCGCCCTGACTTTGATGGACTGACACCAGTGTTCCCGGATAACATGCTGCGCCTTTCGACAACGGCCGATGAGATCAGCCAGCGAATGGTTGATTTGTTTGCCCCAATAGGGCGTGGGCAACGAGGATTGATTGTCTCCCCGCCAAAGGCGGGAAAAACAATGTTGCTCCAATCATTAGCGGATGGGATAACTACCAACCATCCCGACGTTCACTTGATGGTATTCCTGATCGGTGAGCGACCCGAGGAAGTGACTGAGATGCGACGCTCGGTTAAGGGCGAGGTAATCGCTTCGACTTTTGATGAACCGGTAGAAGACCACACGCACGTCACTGAAGCAGCATTAGAAAGGGCCAAGCGCCTTGTAGAAAGCGGCACAGATGTAGTGATCTTAATGGACTCGATCACGAGACTTACCCGAGCTTACAACACTAATATTCCGACTAGCGGACGCACGCTTTCAGGCGGGATCGATCCAGTTGCCCTCTATCCACCAAAAAGATTCTTTGGTTCAGCGCGCAATACTCAAGAAGGTGGTTCGCTAACAATCGTAGCGACTTGTTTGATTGAGACCGGCTCGCGTATGGACGATGTTATTTTCGAGGAATTTAAGGGTACCGGGAACATGGAATTGCGCTTGGTTAGACGTTTAGCAGAGAAGCGGGTTTACCCGGCGATCGATGTTCTGGGGTCAGGTACTAGGCGTGAGGATCTTCTTCTAGAAGAAGAAGAATTGAAGCAGATTTGGTTACTCAGGCGCATGGCGTCCATGATTGAAGAAGATAGTGGTGATGCGGCCGAGCGTGTCCTAGAACGGGTAACACGCACCGAATCGAATGATGAATTTCTTACATCGCTAAAGGCTGGCGCTGTCTAAAAGCTATTTTTATTGATCGGTATATCAGCCGATGCTTAGTATGCACCCATGGTACGATGTCGCTGATTAGAGAGTGCTACCGTCCCCTTTTCGTTTGTTAATGAAGAGTTCTAGGTAGTCTCGATATAACTAGACATGCATAGCGGAGGCTGGACTGATCCGCGGAACGATTCAACCGGCGCGCACTCGGCGCCGAGACCGTGAATTGCGTCGGCGCGCTGCGCACCCTGGTACACCGAATGGGCTAACGAAGCGACCATTGGCTCATGCTGGCATATTTGTTGCAATTTTTCTGGCTGTTCTTTCATTTGGGCTTTTCCCAGTGCAATCAAGTAGCGCCATGGTCGAACCAAGACTCGATGTCAGTCAGTTGGCATTACCTGGACTGGTGTTCTCGACTCCTCGTGTTGCGTCAACCGAGCTAGAGGCGTTTCCTCAGCCGATCACTGTTGTCGCTCCAGAAGTAGCTAGTGCTGTACTTATTGGCGCTAACGATCTCACCGATATTGAGCTTGCTGAGCGAGCATTGACCGTCGAAAATTCCTCGGTTGATATCGACGGTTCATCGAGCGTCGAGAAGCCTCGTATCGCGATGTACCGAAATTACGAGATCCAAGAAGGAGATACACTCAGTTCGATAGCAGACGACTTCGGTCTCTCTCTTGACGATATTGTCTGGAACAATCATTTCTTAGAGCACCCAGACCGGGTTGTCCCCGGGGTGAAATTAATCGTTCCCTATGTGTCAGGAATAGTCCATGCTGTCGAGTTCAATGAAACATTGATTGAGATTGCTGAACAATACGACGTGGATATGCAAGATATTATTGATTTTTCGGCGAACGACATCACCAACCCGAATCAACTTAAGGCGGATGAGTTCATTTTTGTTCCTGGTGCTCGGATATTGCCACCGCCACCATCGATTAATCCTTGGGATAGTCCGGTACAACCACGATATGGCGGGTGGTACTGGCCGACAGGTATTCAAGGCAGGCTTACTTCATACTTTGATCGATGGCATCCACTGGGTATCGACATTGGACTCCCAAGTGGCAACGAGATTCTCGCAAGCCGTGCGGGCGTGGTGACATTTGCGGGGGGTAATCCATGGGTGTCTTATGGATATTATGTCAAGATTGACCACGGTGATGGATGGGAGTCACTATATGCACACCTCAGTGACTTTGCCGTTGGTTTGAGGTCAGGTACCTATGTTTATCAAGGGCAGGTTATTGGCTTGAGTGGAAACACCGGAAACTCAACTGGTCCCCATTTGCATTTTGAAACGCGACTGTGGGGTATACCGCAAGATCCACTTCTCCAGCTTAGGTGATCACTAACCGCGCGACTCGAGTAAAGTTATTCGACGAGTGTCACCGATGTTCCGACGGTTTACAGAAAGTCGTGATACAGCAGCTTCGGGATCGCCGCCAAGAGCCTCAAGGAATATCCCAAGCTCTTTCGAATCACCGTTCTTATCTAGACGGTACCCTACTGGAATGACGATCTTCGGATCGATCGTGCGCGCTATATTTGCAGCATCTGCTGCGTCAAGGCCGCTAGGAAGAGAAACTGGCATGATCAAAATCTCTATATTGGATAATGCCTCCGCTTGGTTGACAGTTGGCGGCTCAGCCAATCCACCTAGATGCGCAAAGCGCAGTTCTTCTGCTTGGCATATGAAGAGTGTGGTGGGTTCGAAATCAACCGTTGGATCTTTTTCTTTGACCGAGGCACTTGGCCAAACTGCCCTGATTCCCTCGATATGAGTACCAAGAATTTCGTATTCACCAGGGCTGTCAACGACAATCGGAGTGCCTTTGATTCCCTTGGTGAAGTTGTGATGCGGATGCTGCATTCGGCTTAGTACTGCTATGTCGCCGGTAGGTCGCCCCATGTCGATACCAGTCGACTTATCTGTTGGATCAAAAACGACAGCAGCGCGCCGCGTACGGATACGAACAGCAGCATGCCCCAACCAAGTGATATCCACGAACGCTCCCCACCTAGGGAAATCGACACGCCGAGAGGTTCTTATCGTATCGAGGTGCACCGGAGAGAACCAACGAAGTTTGGTGAAAGATCCTGTTTATGGATGATCGGAAGGTATTGGCATCACCTCATTTGCCTGAGGAGGATCGAAGGATCGCATTGCTTTCGGGTGCGCAAGGGTAAGCGCAGCATTGTGTGATGCTCCAGTCGCATTAACTATACAAACAAGGACATGATCGTCGCGAACGCCCTTCGCATTACCGTCGAGGTCGACCTCTTCGTCTTCCTCATCAAGATTCATGGTTGGTGGGATCTTGCCTCGATGCATTGCCTCGAGCATTACTGCAAGTGTGAGTGGTCCGGACGCGCCTAGTAGATGACCAGTGTTGCCTTTTATCGCTGGTGTATAGATGTGGTGACGCGCGGCGCCTCCAAAAATTCTTCGTACACCACGTGCTTCGATCCGATCACCTTCTACTGTACCTGCAGCGTGGAGCGCTAAGACGTCGATTTCGGCTTGAATACGACCACTCGAAACAAGTGCAAGCTGCAGTGCTTGCCCTATCTGTGTTGCATCCATTGACGGTACGCCCCCGCTTCCGGAGGAAAAGGTCGCACCAAAGCCCTCGATCTCAGCTAATATGTTCGCTCCGCGGGCGGTTGCGACTTCAATTGCTTCGAGAATTACAACAACTGATCCCTCGCCTAAGACAAATCCATCGCGTCCGGAATCGAGCGGTCGTGAGGCGGCAGTTGGCTCTTCGTTTCGCGCGGAGAGGAGCCCTGCTCCTTGATAAGCAGCTAGCGTTAGAGGTGTGATTGGCGCCTCGGCGCCACCCGCTATCGCTACAAGTGCATCGCCACGTTGGATTGTCGATACTGCCTCAATGATCGCGTTTATACCTCCGGCCGAATGATTTTGAATCTGCAAAGTTGGACCTGAAGTTCCAAGGAGCGCCGCAATCCGATCGGCGGGTGCATGAGGTCTCGCATGGATTGCCAATGTGCTGGATGCACTATCGATGTCTCCCGAGATGATCTCTTTGGCGCCCTCAAGTAATCGTTCCTCCTCAGGTCGTTCAGAAGCTATTACTACGGCAACCTGGCTGCGGTTCTGAGGAGTAAAGCTAAGACCTGCACCCTGAACAGCGGAAAGCGTTGCACTGACCGCGAATTGTGAACGTTGGTCAAGGGTGGACCAATAGGCTTCATCGAAGCGCATGTCTCGTTCTAGAGCATCGGAAACCTCTGCGGCTATATGGGTTGAAAATTTGGAGGTGTTAAATCTGGTGATTCGACCGATACCGGAGCGCCCTGCTTCGATCGCGTCCCACAGTTCTCCGGATGAACGACCAAGTGAACAAACGACGCCGACACCGGTAATTACTACCCGACGATCCGTTATCGCAGAGCTAAAGCCGTTAGTCATAGTTACAGGTATACCGGACCTTTCGGATGCTCGCCTACTTATTTATGCACTAATGTTCCCCGCTAATGACAAACTGAGCGCAGGCATTGGCCATAATTCGAGATCTCGATCAGATTTAATTACAAACCGAATCACTTCCTAGAGCGCCTCGCGAATATGAGAAATTAACGGCATTTGCGTTCAATTGAGAGCACTTTAGTGATTGGATTTCCGGAGTAGATCCAAGAAGGATTCATGGCGGATAGGAAACTAGGTAGAGCGATTAATGTAAGCCTTCATTGACCCGATTGTAGTGCGCGCATACAATCAAAACCGGCGATTAGCACTCTCGACACGAGAGTGCTAATAAGGGGGGCATGTGCTCACAGACCGCCGTTCGGCGATTTTAGGACTCGTCATCGGTGAATATATCGAGACGGCGATTCCTGTCAGTTCGCGCGCACTTGTAAAACGGCATGATCTCGCAGTTTCTGCAGCGACGATTCGCAACGAGCTGGCGCGTCTTGAAGAGGATGGTTACATCACGCATCCATACACTTCAGCTGGTCGAATTCCTTCGGACCGTGGCTATCGGCACTACGTTGAAGTGCTGATGTCCGAGGAGCCGGTAGGTACAGACGAACAACGGACAATTGAGCACCAGCTGCATCAAGTCCGAGGTGGCTTGGATGAGTGGCTAAGTCTCACTGCAACGATTTTGGCTGGTGCAGTTGAAAGCTTCGCAGTGGTGACTAGGCCACGTGGTAATGACTCTCGTCTCAAACATGCTCAACTTGTTGAGCTACATGGTGATCTGGTGCTGTTGGTTGCAGTAATGGACGATGGACGTGTTCGTCAGAGTGTTCTTTCATTAACACAGCCTCGAACCCAGCAGCAGCTCAATGTAATTGCTGAACAGATCAACCAGCTGCTTAATAACGCCGATGGTAAATCTGCGTTAGATACAGCAAAGACACTCGAGCACACTGATGAAGCTATGATCGTGAATGCGATTGCCGAACTCATTGGTGAGCAACGAATAGCCGAAGAGACTTATCTGGGTGGTCTCCAGAGTGTTTTACAGCAACCTGAATTTAGTGAGGTAGGTCGGCTTCGGGAGGCTGTCGACCGTCTTAATGCCTATGACGTACGTGGGTTAGTCGATATGGCTGGTAATGCTGAGATAGGCGAAACACGTGTGCTAATTGGAGAAGAACATGGTGACGCAGCTATGCGCGACTGGAGTGTCGTCGTTACTAGCTATGGGGATGATGAAGCAACAGGAACTATCGCAGTACTTGGACCAAGACGAATGCAATATCAGCGATCGATCCCCCGTGTGCGCTATGTAGCTTCCTTGATGAGCTCGCTCCTCCAAGATGTGCGCTAATGGAAAGCTCTAGGAACCTGCAATGAGCGACGAGATATCACTCAATACGGATGAATCCAATGAGGTAGTTACTGCTGCAACCTCTGAACCAACAATTGAGGACTTGCAGAACCAAATCACCGAGCTCGAAGATGCACAGGCCCGTGCCATTGCTGACTATCGTAACCTTGAGCGCCGCACGACTGAAGGGCGATTAGAGCTGCGCAGACTGACGACGGCATCACTAATCATCAACTTACTTCCGATTTATGACGACCTCATGCGAGCCATCGAGGCCGTTCCAGGTGATCTTCAAAGTCACGAGTGGGTCGGTGGGATAGAGCTAATTCGCGAGAAATTCCGCGGTTCATTCCAAGTGCTAGGAGCTAGCGAGATTCAAGCTTTAGGAAAATCTTTCGATCCACGTTTGCACGAAGCAATGGGATCTATTCCTGGACCAGACGGGAAAATCATAAATGTTATGCAGTCTGGCTGGGCAATTGATGAGCAAGTTGTTCGTCCGGCTTTGGTGATGGTTGGTAACGGAGATAGCCAGGAAGAGCCATTAACGGATGAACAAAGGTAGTCACAAAGATTGTTGTCACGGACCGATGAGGTTCGATGGCTAATGCAGCAAATAATTCTATTCACAACAAAGGACGTTTCGGATGGGTAAAGTGATCGGTATTGATTTGGGCACTACGAACTCGGCGATGGCGGTAATGGAAGCTGGCAAGCCTCAGGTAATTGCAAACGCCGAAGGAGGACGGACCACGCCATCTGTTATGGCGATCGGAAAAGATGGAGAGCGCCTAGCTGGAACCGTTGCGAAACGACAAGCGGTAACTAACGCTGCGAATACGCTTTATTCCGTTAAGCGGTTGATGGGCCGCCGATTCGAAGATGATGAAGTCCAGCGGTTCAAAGATGTCGCTGGCTTCGAAATCGTTGAATTGGATAACGGCGATGCAGGCGTGAAGATGGGTGACCGCGAATTCAGTCCGCCAGAGATTAGCGCGATGATTCTCCAGAAACTAAAAGCCGACGCTGAAGCCTATTTGGGAGAGTCGGTAACTGAAGCTGTAATCACCGTGCCCGCCTACTTCGGCGATTCGCAACGGCAAGCGACACGTGATGCTGGTCGAATAGCCGATCTCGAAGTGTTACGAATTATCAACGAACCGACCGCTGCTGCTCTCGCGTATGGACTGGAGAAAGAAGGTGATGAGCTGATCGCGGTTTACGATCTTGGTGGAGGGACATTTGACATATCAGTTCTCGAACTTGGAGAAGGAACCTTTCAAGTTCGAGCAACGAACGGCGACACGTTCCTTGGCGGTGATGATTTTGACGAGGTGATTATCAACCATCTAGTCGAGGAGTTTCTCAAAGATCAGGGTGTCGATTTATCACAGGATCCAACAGCGCTGCAACGTCTCAAAGAAGCAGCAGAAAAAGCTAAGATCGAGCTCTCGTCGGCTCAAACTACGGAAGTTAATCTACCGTTCATTACAGCAGACGCTGCTGGTCCGAAGCATTTAGTTACTAACATTACGAGATCTCAACTCGAGCAGCTCATTGGTGATTTGGTAGAACGAACTCTCGAGCCATGTAAACAAGCGTTATCTGACGCTGGCGTAGCCCCATCCGAAATTGACGAGGTAGTGCTCGTTGGGGGTATGACTAGAATGCCACTTGTTCAGCAGAAAGTAGAAGAATTTTTTAACAAGGAACCGCATAAAGGCGTGAACCCTGACGAAGTGGTAGCCATCGGTGCGGCGATTCAAGCTGGGGTATTAAAGGGAGATGTCACGGATGTGCTACTGCTCGATGTCACGCCGCTCACTTTAGGTATCGAAACTCTTGGCGGAGTGATGACTTCCCTGATAGAGCGAAATACGACAATACCAACAAGCCAGTCGCAAGTATTTTCGACTGCGGCTGACAATCAACCTTCGGTCGAGATTCACGTCATGCAAGGTGAGCGATCAATGGCGAGCGATAATAATTCACTTGCTCGTTTCATTCTTGATGGCATTCTCCCGGCACCGCGTGGTGTTCCTCAAATAGAGGTTAGTTTCGACATTGATGCGAACGGAATTGTCACTGTATCGGCGAAAGATCAAGCAACTGGCAAGGAACAACACGTAACGATCCAATCAAGTTCTGGTCTCGATGAAGCTGAAGTAGAGCGACTTAAAAACGAGGCAGAAGAATTTGCATCAGAGGACCGTGAAAAGCGAGAAGTAGTTGAACTACGAAACATGGCAGAATCGCTTGCTTACTCGGCAGAGAAGCTGCTGGCCGATAACGATGAACAGATTACCGATGAGCTAAAAGCGCCTGTCGAGACTGCGATAACAGATGTGCGCGCAGCCCTCGAAGGTGACGATGCAGATACTTTACGGTTGAAAACAGATGCTCTTTCGGAAGCTATGCAAGGTATCGGGCAAGCTGTTTACGGAGATAAAACAGATACGCCGCCCGACATGGCTAATGACGGTGACGGTGATTCTGATGAAGAGGAAGCTAGTACGATCGAAGGTGAGTTTCGAGAGGTTTAAAAGCACTATTTGAGAATACAGCGATTAATACTTTGGTAAGTCGATAATTTGCTAGTAGAGATAAACATCGATCAGTGAGCTGAGCCTCTCTCTGTTACTGGTAAACTTAACTAGTCACAGTCACGGTTAACAGCTCTTGCAGTATCGTCCGGATGTCAATGACCTCATCGCGTGATCCCTACTCGGAACTCGGCGTAGCGCGTGATGCCTCAGCGGAGGACATCAAACGTTCGTTTCGCAAGCTTGCGATGGAATATCATCCAGACCGAAACAAATCGGATGATGCAGAGGACCGTTTTAAGGCTGTGAGCGCAGCCTACGAAGTACTATCCGATCCGGAAAAACGAGCCCGTTTCGATCGCTTTGGTCAAGTTGACGGAAATAATGGTCAAGGGTTTGCTGGCTTCGAATCGATGGGAGGCTTCGGTGACATTTTCGATGCCTTCTTCCGTGGTACGGCTGCGCGCCGTTCTGGTCCACAACGTGGCGCTGATCTAGAAACGCGCCTAACTATAGATTTTGAAGAATCGATTTTTGGTGCCGATAAAGAAATCAGTTTCCATCGAACTGAAAACTGTCAGGATTGTCGTGGGACAGGACAGCGTGATGCGGCACCTCTGGAAAGTTGCTCGGCTTGTGATGGTTCTGGCGAGATTCGGCGTGTTCAGCAGTCACTCTTTGGGCAGTATGTCAATGTCGCCGCATGTCCTACCTGTGAAGGAGACGGTAGTGTCGTTACTGATGCTTGTGTGGCATGTCGAGGGCAAGGGCAACAACGCGCTCGTGTAAGTCAGCATATTAAGGTGCCTGCAGGTGTGGAAGATGGGTCGCAGATCCGTTTCGCAGGGGAAGGTGATTCTGGCGCGCGAGGGGGATCGAGTGGGAACTTGTATATCGAACTTCGCGTTGAGGAACATGAACTATTCACAAGGGTGGATCGTGATCTTGTTTACGAATTACCTCTGAATATCGCTC
>Ga0310344_10000156_pt1 | contig 55597 bp, 34 predicted proteins | sample HC15DNA20200_MG_FD_203801 | JGI IMG/M metagenome (GOLD analysis project Ga0310344, IMG submission 203801) | Marine microbial communities from station ALOHA, North Pacific Subtropical Gyre - HC15-DNA-20-200_MG | ecosystem: Environmental > Aquatic > Marine > Oceanic | place: Pacific Ocean: North... | reverse complement strand
CAACCCGACCATTTTATCTTCCTGGAATCTTGAACAGACCAATCCTTTTCCCTTACACCGATGCGATAGAAGTTCAGTGGCATTTCCGTGAATCATCCACAGCAAAACGACCCTCGGTTATGTGGGGTGATCCAGATAGGCCTGTGTTGCTATGGAACTGGCAAGCCGATCGCTGGTGGCCGCGTGGTGCTACCGGAAAACCAGTTGGTCCACAGGTTCAGACGATACCGACTGCAGGGGGTGGTGAGCCGGCTATCCGGAGACGTTACCAACGGAACTCTTCTACGAAAGATTCCGGCCGGCAATCATCTGTTCGGGTAAGCTTATCACGAGGGTTTTCCGTTGAGCTTGAGCCCGCCCAAGACGGGATTCCGAATGCTATTTCGTCACATGCCGCCTGGTCAGATGGTAAGTGGAAAATACTGTTGTACGGTTCAAAAAAGGAACTGTCTGTGATCAATGAAGTAGCCAGTTCCTTTGCACCTGATAAGAGTTTGGCGAAAAGGGAAAATGGGGATACCGATCATATGTCTGTAAGCGTTGCGTTACACATTTGGGATGGTGCAGCAGGTGAGTTTGGTAAAAGAGTAGGCATCACCAAATGGTTTGATCTGCACTTTGAGGAATCGTCGCAACGCACGTATAGGGACACGCTTGTAGTCGTGTTGGTAGCAGCAATCATGTTAGTTCTGCTCGTTTCACTCTATCGGCTGCTTAAGCTCAGAAGGTCTCCGGTATGAGATCCGGAGCTCTATGAATCGACGGCGTACAGTCAGGATATTGTGAACAGCAAGAAAAAGATATTTTCATCAATGGAAGTGACGCTAAATAATCAGGAGACGGATAATGATTACCGAGTTGCCCGTTGGGTTGAACTAGCGGCCTTGCTTGAAGTGACGGCCCGTAAACCGGGCAATGTTCATCCGTTGATGTCCTTTGAGGATTGCAGTTATGTCGACTTTGTACTGAGTGCACAGGCGATTGTTCCGGTTTTTCAGAAAATTTCCCATCTTCAAGTGGGAGACGCGGTATATCAGGCTATCGATCGGACACAGCAGTCAGTTCGAACCAATACCAATTTGGGACTGGTACTGTTGTTTGTACCCTTGGCGCGTGCTGCGGCTGAAAGTTTACACCGTAATGATACGGCTGCCGCGGTCTGTCTCACGAATTTCCGGAATTGCTTGTATTCCGTTCTGAAGTCACTGACATGCAAGGATACCCGTGATGTTATTCGAGGCATACGCGTTGCCAATGCAGGAGGGATGGGTACTGTTGCTAAATACGACATTCAGGATAACCCTCAGGGTGATCTTGTGACGATTATGGCCGCGGCCCAGAAGAAAGATCTGGTAGCACGGCAATATTGCAATGGGTTCGCTGATGTTCTGGAGGTCTGCCTACCGGAATTAGACGCCTCGATTCAGAAGGGTTTGTCACTGGAAGAAGCGATTATTCGTACGCATGTTTATACGATGTCACAGTTCCCTGACAGTTTGATTGTCAGAAAACGAGGTGAATGCGAAGGGATAGAAGCCATGCAGCGTGCGACAGAAGTCATAGAATCCGACTGGCCTGAAGGCATTCAATCACATACAAAACTGGATCAGCTGGACAGTTGGTTACGCGCGGTGGGCAATCAGAGAAATCCCGGTACAACCGCTGATCTGGTGGCCGCGTCGCTGTTTGTCGCGTTTTGCTGTCAGGTAATCACTTTTCCGAGGAAGTGGTAAAAGCGGGTGGAGCTGGAATGAATCAGAGAAATCAGTCCTTCTATATCCTGGGATTCCATTCTCGGAGTCTGCAGAAGCCAGTAAGAAGGGGAGCGGATATCTTAACAGTCGTTCCTGTGTAGATTGCAGAGACCTTGAGAAATAGAATCAACAACGATAGCTTATGGATGTCATGTTGATAAGAGTTTCCGGAGAAAAGAGGCGGAGGTAACAGGGAATTCATAAGGGGATTGATTGTTTTTTAGAACCTCGGGCCTTCAGGGTCCGGAAAGACGGTGCGGTAACGTGTTGCCAATGACGGGAGTTGTTTGTGTCTGAAGGTCCGAAAACTGAGACTTTACTCGACGCTGAACGTTTGCGAGAAGATTTTCCCATCTTGCGTGTCGGATCCGATGGAAAGCGCCTTTGTTATATTGATAATGCGGCGACGACACAAAAACCCCGGGAGGTCATCGAAACACTGGTTCGTTTTTATGAACAAACCAATGCCAACGTTCACCGGGGCATTTACCGATTGAGTACGGAAGCAACGGAAGCATACGAGTCGGCCCGTGAACGGGTGGCTCGTTTTATCGGTTCTACGGAATCGCGTTCGTGTGTCTTTACACGCAATGCAAGCGAGGCAATCAATCTGGTTGCGCAGTCTTGGGGTGGACCGTTTCTAGGGGCGGGTGACACGGTGATTACCAGTGTTATGGAACACCACTCTAATCTGGTTCCGTGGCAACAGGTGGCAACAAGAACAGGTTGCTCATTGAAGATTGTCCGTCTTAATTCGGAAGGTTGTTTGGATTGGGAACACTATACTCAGTTGCTAGCGGAAGGTGCTAGTTTTGTGGCATTGAGTATGGCGTCAAATGTTCTGGGAAATGTGAATCCTGCCAAAAGAATGGTACAAGCAGCACATGATCAGGGTGCACTTATCCTGTTGGACGGGGCGCAGGCAGTGCCTCATATGGAAATCAATGTTCAGGAGCTCGATTGTGATTTCCTTGCATTTTCAGGTCATAAAATGCTGGGTCCGATGGGCAGCGGTGTTCTTTATGCAAAAACTGAGCACCTCGAAAAGATGTCTCCGGTTTTGTTCGGTGGTGAAATGGTGGACCAGGTCTGGACCGACCGCGCTACCTGGAATGAAATCCCCTGGAAATTTGAGGCAGGCACTCCTTCCTGTGCAGACGCTGTTGCGCTGTCCGCTGCGATGGACTATCTTGAAAGGGTGGATTTAAAAGCGATTGCTGCTCATGAATCAAGTCTTGCTGCTTTAACGGTCGAGAGAATGAGATCGCTTGGTGGGATTACTGTATACGGACCGGACGAGCATCGTTCCGGAATTGTTTCATTTAATCTCGATGGAATTCATGCGCATGATGTTGCCCAGGTACTCGATCAATACGATATCACCGTTCGAGCCGGTCATCATTGCTGTAATCCGCTACTTCGATCTCTGGGTGTGAACGCTACAGCGCGAGTAAGTTACTATTGTTATAACACGATTGAAGATATCGATCGATTGATGAAGGGTTTGAAGTCCGCTCAGAGCCTTCTGGGAAAATAACAAGATCTGTTGGATCACAGGTTCCGGTCAATCGACTTACTGAGGTAACAACTGGAAAACAAAAAGGGAGGAAGGGCAGGGATACGATGGCTGAATTAGAGAGACGAGCCTTTGGAAAGACTGGACTGGAAGTATCGGTGCTTGGATTTGGAGGTGCTCCGATTGGAGTTCTGGAGACTGAACAACAACGTGTGGAAGAGGTGTTGAATCTCATTCTGGACGAAGGAGTCAATCTTATTGATACGGCGGCTAACTATCGTGGTTCAGAGGAAGCGATAGGAAAAGCAGTCTCAGCACGTAGAAGCGAATTTGTACTGGTTACCAAATGTGGCCAGGCGTTTGACGATCTCTCGGGTGAGGCGTGGTCTTCAGAAGTAATTACAGGAACGATTGAACGTTCGCTGCGTCGTTTAAAAACAGACTATCTTGACGTTGTGCTCCTACACACTTGCGACCTGGATACATTGAAACAAAGCGAGGCAGTGGAGGCTCTGGTTCGGGCTCGTGACGCCGGTAAGGTTCGTTTTGCTGGTTATTCCGGAGACCATGACGCAGCTGCTTACGCAGCATCTTTGGAGGATATTGCCGTCATTCAGACATCCGTTAATTTTTGTGATCAGGGACATATTGACTCGGTTGTGCCTGTTGCCCGGCAACAGGATGTGGGGGTGATGGCCAAGAGGCCTATCGCAAATGCGGCGTGGAAAGAACTCGATCAGCAACCGGGGATGTATTCGAGTTATGCAGCTACTTATTCAGAGCGTTTTGCCTTGATGGGTTTAACGCCTGACCAACTGGGGTTTGACGGACCGTCTGATCAAGTGTGGCCGGAGATAGCGCTGCGTTTCACGTTGTCTCAGCTCACGGTCCATACGGCGATTATTGGTACGACTAATACCAGCCACGTCCGGTCGAATCTGGCTGCAGCACGCAAGGGGGCACTCAATACAGAAGTACTAGACCAGTTGAAACAGGCATTCCAGGAAGCCGAGAGACGTGTTGATCAAACCTGGTTGGGACAGACTTAGTGTCACAACCGATGTAGCTCGCAACTTATACAAACTGCATGGGTTTAAACTGACAACCATCAACAAAAATCTCAAAAAAATCAGCGGTTGTCTCTAACTCGATGTGTTCAATCTGGGCAATGACCTTCTCAATGTCCTGACGTTTCTTCTGAGACAGCAGGAGTTCTTTTGCACCTTGGGAAGCGGAATTTCCAACCTTGATAATGCGTTCCGTATCTACGGGTGCAAGAAATCCAATCGCGATGGCCGATTCCGGATCAACGTAATTTGCAAAACCACCGGCCAGATACAGTTTATCAATGGATTCTGGTGTTACGCCTAAACTTCTCATCAGAATGTACTGTCCGCAGTAATTGGCTGCCTTAGCCTGAGCCAGGTGGCTTGCATCTTCACGCGATAGCGTAATACGCGGCTCGGGTACCACGGTAAAGGCTTGGGCTTTATCCGCAAATACCCCCATTGGGGTCATTTGCTCTGATCGGCGAAGTGTGGCCAGTAAGTCAATCAGTCCGGAGCCACAAATTCCTGTGGGCTTTACATCACCGATGGTTTGATATGTCAGTTGATCTTCCTGATACGTGATTGATTCGATGGCACCTTCATAACCTGGCATGCCGAAAGTCACAAGTCCGCCTTCAAATGCAGGACCTGCAGGGCAGGAAGCGGTGACCATGCGATTTCCAGATTTCAGTACCACTTCGGTATTCGTTCCCACATCAACGAGCATGACGGTTCCCGTCTGAACGGCAAGATCAAGCGTGACAAGATCGGCTACGATGTCACCGCCCACATGGCTTGCAATAATCGGAGCACCAAAAACACGTGCATTCTTATTCACGGCAAGTCGCAATTTTCGAGTCAGTGAAGTGATCGCGGTAGTCGTTCGTTTGCCTTCAAGAAAGGCATGTTCCATACTTGATTTATAGGGTCGTTGTCCAATGGATTGAACATCAAGATTAAAGAACAGATCCCGCATGGTCGGGTTGCCGACCAGGACGATCTCGTAAATCATGCGTCGATCGATCTGAGTTTGTTCTGCGATATGGAAGATCTTATCATTTAAAGTGTTAATCAGAACACGGTGTAGTTTGCCACGAAATGGACCTGCATCATAACTGATGCGATTCATGACATCACTGCCACCAAAGCGTTGAGGGTTTTCAAATGAGCAGGTGTAAATCGCTTCACAGGACTGAAGATTTACCAGTTCCATTACGATGGTTGACGTACCCAGGTCGATTGCCAGACCGAAAATACCGCCGCGGAACTGATCGATTAATTCATCCTGATAATAGACATCGTTTCCTTTTCGAATGACCGTGGGATCACGGTCCAAAGTAGCTGTCTGAGTGGCAGTTAGAATCTGTGGGGAGCGACTCAAAACAGAAAAACAGATGTTTTTGTCGGAATGTTGGACACTGCTCTGGCAGGCAAGACGAAACGATTCAGAAAGAAAGGCCTCCGTTTCGGCTTTCGGACAGAGTGACTCCATTCCTTCCGTAATTTCAATGATACATTCGTGACACTGCCCCATCCGGCCACATGAACTGGGAACAGAGAGTTGAAAGTCGTCAGCATAATCGAAAAGAGTTTTTCCCACCTTTGCAGGAAGTGTTTTATGAACCGTGGAGACTGTACCTGCTGAAGTGATCCGAGGATCGTCCGGATTCAGATTGGTTTCTTGCAGTTGTTGTCGCATTTTCTCATAGGATTCGGGGTGTGTGTCCCATGCGCTTCGATAATCCAGAAGATCATCGCTGTCACATTGGGGGAGTGATTCGTCTGATTTTATAGGGCTCTTATAGCGGCAGCCAAAAGATGCTGTGCACCGGTCGTCCTTATTCTTGTAAGGGCATCGTGTCAACGATTGTGTTTCAGAATGTTTAACAATGTCGCTGAAAAGGCTGGTAATACGGGCAACACGCTTTTCATACTCTTCAGGATCAATCTTATCCATGAAAGAATCCATGTGTGCGCGTGGCGTGTTCTTACGAATCAGCGGTAGCAACAAAGCGTTTGGCAATATCGACACATTCCACGGCACTGTCTCCGTAGGCATCAGCTCCCATGTCATCTGCAAAGGCCGGGGTGACAGGAGCACCTCCAACCATGAATTTGACATCGTCCCTCAGATCAGCATCGATGAACGCTTCAATGGTTTTTCCCATGTTTGGCATGGTGGTTGTCAGCAGTGCGGACATTCCTACAATCGGTGCTTCGTATTCCTCAACCGCGTCAATAAAGTCATCAGAAGACGTGTCTACACCTAAGTCAATTACTTCAAATCCCGCCCCGCGCAGCATCATGATGCAAAGGTTTTTCCCAATATCATGTAAGTCACCTTTAACGGTTCCCATGATGACTTTTCCGACAGGTTTAATCCCTGAAGCGGAAAGAATCGGCTCGATGTGTTTCATACCTGCTTTCATAGCCCGGGCACATGCAAGAACTTCCGGAACAAAAATAAAGTTCTCTCTGAATTTGATACCGACCAGGGCCATACCTGCAATCAAACCGTCATCCATCACTTCCAGTGCCTGGATTTCCTCCTGCAGTGCTTTTTCAGTTAACCTATCAACTGTTTCATGATCACCAGCCACGATGGCTGCTGCGATATCCTGCAGGTCAGGCCGGGCTTTACTGTAAAGCTGTATCAAATGTTGCCGCTCGTTGACCTTTTCAACATACTCCGTGATTTCCTGACGCAGGGAAGTGTTTTGTATGTCTGTCAGTTCCACCATCCTGATATCAATGCTCCCAGCAAATTACAATGTGCGACTCTTGGAAAAGAACTACGATTTAAGTTGCCTGGCAAAGGCACGAATATGTTCCGCATTTGTTCCACAGCAGCCTCCCACAATATTGGCTCCCGCTTGCACCATCTCCGGGATCCGTTCTGCCATCAATGCCGGGGTATCCGGATAAACAATATCGCCTTTTATCAGAGTGGGAATGCCGGCATTGATATGAGTCAAAATAGGTCGATCGGTGGCGCTTCGCATGGCACGAATGATTTCAATCATGGCTTCAATAGCAAGTCCACAGTTGGATCCGACAATGTCTGCTCCCAGTTCTGTCAGTTTTTCCGCCGCAAATTCGGGAGTGACGCCCATCATGGTAAAAAAGCCACGAGGTCCCTTATCAAAGGTCATCGTTGTAATGACAGGAAGGTCCGTATGGTCCTTGGCTGCTCGGACAGCCAAGGAAATCTCATCGATGTCGCTCATGGTTTCAATACAGAAACCATCCACTCCACCGGACGTCAGGCCCCGCACTTGTTCTAGGAAAATCTCATACATCGCGTCAGGAGTTGCTGTTCCATTAGGTTCCAGAAACTCACCGGTGGGGCCAATAGAGCCCAATACAAATTGATCAGATGAAGCAGCCTTACGTGCGTGTTCTGCTGAGAGTCGATTGAGTTCTTCCACACGGTCAGCCAGATTGTATTTCTGTAGCATGTAGCGACTGCCACCGAAGGAATTGGTTTCAACCATGTCAGAACCGGCCTGAAAGTAACCCTCTGCCATGGCATGTACGGTTTCGGGGTGAGTGCTGTTAAATAGTTCTGGACAACCACCGGCTTCGAGTCCGTGGTTCTGTAAATAGGTACCCGTGGCACCATCAGAAATGAGAATGTCACCTTGTTCGAGGCGATTTAACAGTGTGTTCATGTTTGCTGGTCAGTCAGAGACGCGTTTGTGGAAAGTCGATCTTTATCTTTGTGCCAGTCCGCAACGGCTTTGGGGATTTCTTTCAGATTTTCGATAGGTGTTTGTAGGGGGATAGCACATTCGGGGCCGATCAAGGGAATATGGGCATCCAGATTACTGTAAACTTCTTCTCGCACGAATTCAGGAGTTTTTGAGTAAAGGGTTTCCGGATTGTTAATATTCCCGACAAGTGCAATGCGATCTTTCACGATATCCATCGATTCGAAGGGTTCATTTTTTGAATCGTAGTGAAAGGCAGACATTCCTGTTTCTGCTATGTAGTCCATGCGATCCAGCGTTCTTCCACAGATATGAAGGATGAGCGGTATGGGAATATCATTTACGAATTCACAATGCAGATCACGCAGGTATCTTCGGTAATAATCACCACTTACGAGATCACCAGTTGCATGGTCGGGAAGTGTAAGTGCGTCTGCACCCGCGTCAATTTGAGCTCGACCGAAATCAATGGTAACTTTTTTCATCAGATCCAGACATTTTTTTGTCTGTCCTGGATCATCGTAAGACATTAGCAGGAATTTTTCGACTCCGAAAAAGTGGTAACCGAGAGTCCAGGGTCCCATTGTTTTCCCAATAATCGCAACCTCGTCTTTGAATTCGCGGCGCAAAATACGAATGGCATCCAGAACACATTGAACATCTGGGTGCAGTAACCAGTCTGAAGGGATATGGATGTCTTCAGGTGTTGACCAGATAGGCGAGGCCATTCGAACGGTAGGCCAGTTGTCTTTTTGTTCCCATTGCATATCACAGCCCAAGGCGGAAGACTCCTGAATAATGCTGAATACGGGCATAATGGAATCAAATCCCAATTCTGTATAGCTGGTTGCTGCCAGTCGGGCCATCTTTTCGCCATCACGGTTTGCCTCTGGAAAAGATGCATCGACCAAATCCATTAATTCGACCGTAGCAACAGACGTCGGGTTGCAGACAGGTGTTCGGTCAACTTCGTTGTTGTGTAAAGCGGCCAATACCCTTTGTCGGCTGGTCATCGGTTTCATATTGTTTTCCTGTTGCGGAAATCACCGGTGGCACGTTGGTGCGTGCATTCGTTAAGACAAATAGAACAGAAATGCGTTATTTTCGTATTCAATCTTGATTAGTAGGTGCGGAAAGTACACCTCGTCCTTTTGAAACTTCCTGCTCTTGCATAGTTGCCCGAATGTTTTGAGCACGGTACATCAATAATCCCAAAAGGGCATGGTGATCGGTCTTACACGGAAAAGAAATAGTTACATTAGATTCGCTGGGTCCGACATCCATGTCGCACAGTTTCGCATATCCCCGGGCCAGCGCCGATACACGACGACTAGACTTGTCTGTGACCGTAGCAGCATGAATAGCATAGAGGCCATCACCTTGGGGCGCGAGACTTAATGGGCATTCGGCTTTCTTGTCATGTGCTGAAAGAACAGGCATTTGCAGCACAGCGTTCGTTTCCAGTTTACACAGATCGAGAAAAGATCGTCGGAGAGCTCGGCGGTGTGTACTGCCACAAGGGAAAAGGAGCCATCCTGGGAGGTCAGGGGCATCCACAAGTCCAACCTGTTCACGAAGCGCCCGACAGATAAACTGGATCCGTTCCGTAGCCATGGGGTGCGAACTATACGTATGCACCAGAAAATGTGGGATGCGGTTGATCTCTTTTTGATAGAGCCCCAACGAGATGTTGTGGCAATGGGTGTCCATAGGCTGTATTTCAATTCTCAGGCCAAGATCCAGCGTCTTTCCCCTTTTTTCTGTTAGCCAATGAACCGGTGAAACAATATATACATTGTCGTACCAGGTGTGGTCACCGTCAAGATGCCTCCGAGTCAGGAGTTCACCCGCTGGTGTGTGGTTCCGATGAACAAGTATCGACAGCCGTAATGATGCGGTGGTAAACGGGCTCCGTTTTATCACGGCTTTAGTTTGGTAGTGACGTTACGGATCAGCTGATAACTTCAGAAACAGCGGATCCATGGACATCGGTCAGGCGGTACCACCTTCCCTGATGTTTAAAGGTTAATCTTTCGTGATCAACTCCCAGCAGCTGGAGAATCGTAGCATGAAAGTCATGGACATGTACGGGACGCTCGACAATGTTGTAACCGTACGGGTCAGTTTCTCCATGTGTGATGCCAGGTTTTACTCCCCCTCCTGCCATCCAGGCGCAAAAAGAGCGTGGATGATGATCTCGACCGAAACTTTCCTTAGTCAATTTTCCCTGACAGTAGTTGGTGCGTCCGAATTCTCCTCCCCATATAACAAGAGTATCTTCAAGCAGACCTCGCCTGTGAAGGTCCTGAACCAGCGCTGCGGAAGCTTGATCGGTTTCTTTACATTGATTCGAAATCGCTTTTTCCAAGTTCCCATGCTGATCCCATCCCGGATGGTAAAGTTGAACGAAACGAACACCTCGTTCCACCAGACGTCGGGCTAAGAGACAGTTGGAGGCATACGTTCCAGGTGTGCGGGCATCTTCTCCGTATTCTTTAAATACATGTTCCGGTTCATCGGCCAGGTTTGTCACGTCGGGAATCGATCGTTGCATGCGAAAAGCGAGTTCATATTGTGCAATTCGGTTTTCGATTTCGGGGTCGTCAGAATGTTTCAATTGGATCTGGTGTAAATCGTTAAGCCGGTCAAGCATCTTGCGTCGAATAAGGGGATCAATCCCTTGGGGATTGTTAAGGTAAAGGACCGGATTTTCGTCAGCGCGAAAACGAACTCCCTGAAATTTAGAAGGCAGAAAACCACTTCCCCAGAGCCGCGATACGAGTGGTTGACCTCCCTTGTTTTTGGTGACTAGAATGACAAAGGTCGGAAAGTTATCATTTTCTGAACCCAGTCCATAATTCAGCCAGGCACCCATGCTTGGGCGTCCAGGAAAAGGGGATCCTGTCTGAAGGAAGGTCACAGCAGGACCATGATTAATCGCTTCGGTAAACATGGATCGGATGAAGCAGAGATGGTCGGCAATTCCGGCCGTATGAGGTAAGCGATCGCTGAGCCACGCACCACTTTGTCCATGTTGTTTGAACTCAAAAGGGGTTCCGGCCAGAGGAAGTCGGGATTGACTGCCGGTCATTGCTGTGAGGCGTTGCCCTTTTCTGATGGAATCTGGAAGATCCGAGCCATGTTCTTTTTGTAAAAGTGGCTTGTAGTCAAACAGGTCGAGTTGAGAGGGAGCGCCACTTTGGAAAAGATAAATCACCCGTTTTGCTTTTGGAGGCGTGTGTGTGCTTGGAAGCTGTCCTGGTGAGGAGTGGACTCTGGATTGGCTCATCAGGTGCGTGAGTGCGATCCCGCCGAGGCCCATTCCAAATCGGTTAAGAAATTGACGCCGGCCGAAATTGTTCTGAAAAACCGATTCCGTCTTAGGTGTGTTGTACATGGGAAATAACCTTGTGCGAGATGTGTTATCGCTTGATGATGCATTCGTCGAAGTTCATGAGTGTCAGTGTGACGATGCTGATCGAGGCCAGTCGATCTGTTTCAAGGGCCATGTCACGGACCGTGTCACCGGTTGACAAAAATTGTTCAGCACGATCGGGATACTCTTTAAAATAGGCTTGTTGCTCTCTGAACAGCTCAGAGAGTACCCGTTTTTCCTCCATGGTTGGAAACCGGCTGGTCATGGTCCTGAAAAGCTCAACAAGCCACCCATCCTGATTATTACCGTGTTTGTGTAACATCCGTTCGGCAAGGATCCGTGCAGCTTCTACGAATTGCGGACTATTCAGAAGAATCAGCGCCTGTAAGGGGGAAGAGGTTCTTTCCCGTTTCACAGAACACACATCTCGTTTGGAAGCATCCAGTGCCATCATTACCGGTGCTGGAGCTGTGCGCTTCCAAAAGGTGTAAAGGCTTCTTCGATACAGCTCTTCCCCTTTTTTGTGTTCCAAAGGTTTAAAGGACACTTCCAGTTCATAGGGATGGGTAGGTGGTCCACCGATGGAGGGAACCAGTAATCCACTCACTGCCAACGCATTGTCTCGTAGCATTTCAGCCGATAAGCGGTATCGAGGTGATCGTGAGAACAGATGGTTATCGGGATCCCGCATAAGGTGATTGCTTGTGACGGAGGAACGCTGGCGGTATGTGGCAGAGGAGACAATTGTTTTTAGGAGATGTTTGACATCCCATGCGTGTTCCATAAAGTCTGACGCCAGCCAGTCAAGCAGATCGGGATGAACCGGGGCTTGACCTTGGTTTCCAAAATCTTCCGGTGTACGAACTAGACCTTCTCCGAAACAGATTTGCCAAAAGCGATTAACGGCAACACGTGCGGTGAGCGGATGTTGTCTGTTGGTCAGCCATTGAGCCAGCGCAAGTCGATTGTCGGTTTGTCCGGATTCTGAATCGCCCATGACAGCGGGTGTACCGGGAAACACTTGTTCCAGTGGATCATCGTAAGCACCACGTCGTAAACGATAAGTGGGACGGACAGCATTTCGTTCTCCCATAACCATGATTTCATTAATGGGGTCGTTAATGGTGCTCCATTGTTTTCTCAGGGTTTGGAGTGTCTGAAGTCGTGAGCGGTATTCGGTATCTACCGTGGAAAGAAAAAAGTCAAATGGCTCACGGAAGCCCGGATAGAAATCGGTTTCGCGAAACGCACCGTTGAGTAGTTCTAAATACGGTGTTTGCGTGAAAAGATGCCTGACATCCAGAGAAGTCAGCTCTCTGGCGAAGACTTGAAATTCATCGACCTGGCCATCCGTGAAACCACGATCGCGAAATCGCGCACCGATGGTAATGTTATCGCCACCACCACCTGTGATTTCCTTGTAGAGATTATCTTGTTCTATGGAACATGGATATTTACGCCCCTGAATAAACAGGTTAAGCCCCATGGCCTTACTTGAGCCGTCGTAGGTCATCACCACGTGTGTCCATTCCCCAACGGGGACACGGTTGAGGGTACGGATGCTGATCGCATTACCTGGCCAGAAGTGGATTAACGACGCACGAAGTCTGCCATGGTCCAGTAATAATTCGTATCCGCGGCTCCCCGCATCTGTCCATGCTCGCGAACGATGAAAAATAACGGCACGGTTCATGGCCTCAGGGACCTTGATCCACAGAGAAATAGAGAACGGTTCATAACGATGAAAGTTTCCGACCTCGAGCTCTATGCCATCATCTCCTGTAAGCTGAACGGCCTGTCCAAGAATTCCTGTGACCTTTTTGTTGTTTTCGAAAGGTCCCTGTTCAAAATCGAGATGCTGTACAGGGCTCAGACAATTAGGTAGTGGATGACTATTCTTTTTCCACTGTTCGAAGGCATCCTGACGACTATTACCGAGGGTTTGTAGTGATTGATAGGCCTGTTGTATTTCAAGGGTAAGCTGGTTCAGCGAATGTTCCTGTTTGGGATTGCGAAGAACCAAAGTGGGGGTGGGAACAGATGAAGTAAAATAGGAATAGAGCCCGGCTTCGTCGATGTTGTTGAAATAGGCAAAAAACTGGTAGTACTCCTGCTGCGTTATCGGATCATATTTGTGGTCGTGACAACGGGCACATTCCAGAGTGAGTCCGAGAAAGGCAGTTCCAAAGGTATGCACTCGGTCTGCAACATATTCGACACGAAATTCTTCAGGAATGCTTCCACCTTCCACTTTTTGCGGATGTAATCGATTAAAAGTGGTAGCGATTATCTGTTCTCTGGTTGCGTTGGGTAACAGGTCACCCGCCAATTGCCAGGTGACAAACTGATCGTAGGAAAGATTGTTGTTAAAAGAAGAAATAACCCAGTCCCGCCAAGGCCACACATAACGATTGCGGTCTACCTGGTATCCGTAGGTATCCGAGTATCTTGCGACATCCAGCCAATGCACGGCCATGCGTTCGCCATATGCGGTTTTAGACAGAATTCGGTCTACCAGTGATTCGTATGCTTCAGGGCTATTGTCAGCAAGAAAGGTGTCTATCTCTTCTATCCTTGGCGGCAGACCGGTCAGATCAAACATTAATCGACGAATGAGCGTTTCTTTTTTCGCTTCCGATGATTGAGTAAGGCCAGCCTGTTTGAGTTTGTGGAGAGTGAAATAGTCAATTTCATTCTTTATCCAGTCGGAATCGGTGATTTTGGGTAATGCCTTTTTCTTAATCGGTTTAAGAGACCAATGTGTTTCATAAAGTGCACCCTGTTCAATCCAGCGTCTCAGTGTGTCTGTTTCGTTTTTCGAAAGGGTCAGTTTGGAATGCTGAGGCGGCATCCGAAAATCAGGGTCAGCACTTTCAATTCGTTGCAGGAACAGACTCATGGACGTGGGCCCGGTGTTTTCCAGGACATGAACAGCACCGGGACGTTGATCCAGCCTCAGCTCAGCTTTGCGGGTTTGTTGGTCCGGTCCATGACATTTGAAACAGTTATCTGAGAGAATAGGACGCACCTCACGACTGAAGCTTATCGATGGTGATGTCTGAGCGAGGGACATGGCACCGGGTCCGTCTGTGAATATCACCGATAGCGCGACCAGTATCAGGAGGATTAAAGGAGAGCCTTTGCTCATAATTATGTGTACCGATTTGTAGCGGAGTGGGTGTCTTTCATGTCAAGTCCGACGAGTCCTTATTGTAACAGAGAATACCGCATCTTTAGTAACACACGCCAAAAGGAGAATCCTTCGTTTCCAACCGGGGCTGTCTTCACGTATGGAGGAAGGCCAGCGCCGGCTTTTTGCAGAGACCGTGCCATGTCACGAGGGTAGTTGGAAAGGATGTACTCAGAGTCAGTGGGGACCTGGTAAGTAGGTTAATCCTGGATCAGAGCAGAATGGTGGCCTGGAATTTTCAACCGGATTCGATAAAGTCCACCTCCGGCTGTGATGTAGAGTGTTTGGGCTTGGTTACCAATGCCAAAGCAGCAGTTGGTTGGTAATTGAGGGGTTTCGATGTAAGCTTTTTCGGTACCTTGAGGTGAAAATACAACAATGCCAAAACGGTTCTGGCTGCGAACAGCGGCATAGATGTTCCCGGATGTATCAACGGTCATGCCATCGATTCCAGTTTGGTCGCCGAAGTTAACCAATACCCGTTTTTCTCCAAGTGTAGCGTCCTTTTTGACGGGAAAGGCATTGAGTGTCATGCGTCCCATTACGGCATCCGGATTACTTTCTGCTTCGGCTGTACCATTGTCAGTTTCGGCGACATAGAGCGTTTTCCCATCTGGTGAGAGCATGACGCCGTTGGGTTTGGAGATGTCGGTGGTCATCCGTGTCACGGTGCCGTCTGGATCATAGCGGTACACGTCCATCGACGGCAGTTCCATTTTTTCTGGACCGACATACTTTGGGTCGCTGAAGTAAATTCTGTTTTTGGTATCAATGACAATGTCATTGGGAGAGTTGAATCGCTTTCCCTGGTATCGGTCGACAAGGGTACGAACTTCGCCGGTAGGGGTAATTTCTACGACGGCGCGCTGTCCACCAAGAGGGGAAGCACAACAGGCAATAAGACGTCCTTTTTGGTCGAACATGAGACCATTTGCCATTTTGCTGTTGGCGCTGTGCACTCGCACCTGGTTGGTGGTCGGATCGTATTTCATTACACGTGCCGGAGCAGAATCGAAGGGTTGTGCGAAGTCACTGAAATACATCACCCCCTTGGGTGAAACGGCAACACCTTCCGTAAAACCTCCTTTTTCCCAAAGTGTTTCAAGTTTTACATTGGCCGGCACAATCGACGGATCTCCTTCTACCCGCGGTGGGTCTATAGCGGGAGTGTTCGAAAGCACTTCGTCTGACAGATTGACTAAAGTTAGTGAGCAGGCAACAGTAGTACAGATTGCGTGGTACAGAAAGGAATCCATGATGGCTCAACCCTTGTGATTAAGTTGCAATGAGACACAGGTTACTCAGCTGAACATCATACTGATAAATTATGGAAAAGTCCCGCAAGCGCTGTGACGTATAGAATCATCCTCTGTCGTGATTTGAGGATAGACCTTGATTTCAAGTGGATGATGCAAAATGCCTTTTTCATAAAAGAGATGAGGAGCCAGTGGCTTCTGGGATCCCTGTTTGATGTTTGGCCAGAGACCGGTAGTGTGGATACGAAACAGCTATCCAAAAGAAGTAGCAGACTACCGATGACCTGTGTGAAAGTGAGGGCGTGGGGGATCGAACCCCAGACCTACGGATTAAAAGTCCGTTGCTCTACCAGCTGAGCTACGCCCTCAGTAATTACGGTCAGCTACCCAACCCTGTGGTTTTCCTCGAAGTGATGCCCTTCACTGTTAACGGTCTGAAGCATCTGAATCAGGAGGGACTTCAGTTCCGTGGGCTTAACAGAGAGCCGTTTTCCCCCAACGGGAGCAGCACCGGAACACTCAACATAGTCTCTTAACAATAAACTGACAAGTCCGGCAGACTTCCTTATGTTCGTCATGGATGAAGCGATGGACCCTCCGGGATCTCGTTCAGGGTATAGTAGGCATCCGCGGGCCAGAGTGGGGCGTTCTGTATTCCAATCGGTCCGACATGAATATCGTAAAGGAATCCAGCTCGCAGTTGTTTGAGTGTGAGGATGATGGAGCGTCGATCATCAGAACAACGAATACCGATGACGCTTTCAGATCTCCGACTGCCGTCTGCGGTTGCGTATCCACCTTTCCATACACGTTGGTAACTGACGATGCCGTAGTGATTCGGCTGCATTGCTTTGTCGAGAACAATCTCGCCCGTGAAGTCGATTACAAATCCTTGGTCTGTTGCACGAACTTCACGAATTCCCAGAGGTAGAGGACCCTTGCGCCGGATACGTACCAATTCCCCAATGTTGTTTCCAGCTCCCCAGCCGGAATCACGAAAGCTTCCGATATAGAGATCCCCATTGGGTGCTACGGAGGAACAAATAGGCCCCAGAAGAGCGTCACTCTTGATACGCTGTTCTGGCAATGTGAAACGGTAACAGGCCCCCTGGTAGGTGTCTCCTATTTTTTGTAACGAAAATCGGAGAAGTGCCCGGGTGTCATATTCACAGCCTATCCCATGTCCCTCAAATTCTGCAAAACGTCCATGAGATTCAAGAAAACAAAGACCATTCACACTGCGGGTCAGGGGATGAGGCACATAGATGGCGGGCTCCCGGAGAGGAGTCTTAGATACCTCATTGCCGTTATCTGTTTTCGCGGGGACACCGTATCGTGAATTGGGAATCAGGTGATTAATTTCATTAAAGGTATTCTGGACTCCCTGGTTGTCCGTAAAGAAGATGGCGCCCTCAAGATTTCTACTAATTCCCGCGGCGAACCGAAGACCACTGGCGACGTCATCAATTTCACCGTTGGAACGAATCCGTAAAGCATGGCCCCGCAGAAAACTTGCGTTATCAGGACGATCTTTCTGCTGGTAGTCACTTCCAAGTGTGACATAGTACTGGTTCCTGTCATCTCGAACCAAGCCGAATGTCCAATCGTGATAGTTGTCGTTGTAGCCCCAACCAGTTGCGATCACCTTTGTTCTGTCGGCACGACCATCTCCGTCATGATCGATCAATTCCAGTAATTCAGGCTTGTGGCTGACGATTACTGAATTACCCTCTGTTAACACTCCAAAAGGTGCAGCGAGATGATCACTGAATGTTTTCCAGGTATCTTCCCATCCATCACCATCTTGATCCGTTGCAAGGAAGACTTCACCTTTCAGGGAACAGACCACAGGGGTCCCATCGGATCGGAAAGCAATGGCAGTGGGCATTACAAAGGAAGGTAGCGGTAATCGTGTAACCTCAAACCCTGGGGCAACCTCAAGGGCAACGGGCGACGACTCATTTGAAGTTTGCGGAATCGTTTCAGCATGGGAAATAGCGTCTGGACGGTTCGTTATCGTCAAGGGGGCAGTGTCGGTGAGATACTGGAGATTGGTGGTGTACACGGCCGGCTTCCGGCCCTGTGTTTGTTTTCGAAGGGAGAGTCCGTATGCCGCCAGGTTCGGATCGTTTTTATGAATCGAGGAAACGCGTTTCCAGTTGATATTATTGACAGACCTGACGTGATAATCACCTAGGGGGCCATTACCTGTCAAAACCGAAAGGTCTTCGTTTTTCAATGGTTCAGAGGAGGAGGGCGAGCTGGATTCCTGTCGGCCCATCTCTTGGAGGATCAGAGCTTCGTAACCCTTTGGCACACCGGTAATAGATAAATTACGAGAAAAACCATGTTGTCCGGACAGATGTATTGGTCGGATACGTTCCTTGACGTGGATCCATTGTTTTTCGAGAAATCGTATTCGATAGGAAAAGTGAACTTGTTCATGCTCGATTTCCCATCCTTCGAGCCAACCTACGGTTTGTCCTTTTTTCTTTGCGAAAATCAATGTTCCGTCATCGCGTTTGCTTAGGGCCACTGTCGCAAGATGGGGCAAGTGAGTCCATACGGGTAAGCCTGCAGGTTCCCACATCCAGATCTTTCCCTGTGTCCTCTCGTGGGCAAAATCACCCAGCCACCAGCTGCGCAGAGACATGGTTTCGAGATCAAACAGAAAATTATTGCGATTTGGCAGCGCCAGTGACAATCCTCGAGCGCACCAGGAACTACCTGGAGGAGCTTCATGCATCACATCACGAAGGACGACGCTACGATTATCCTCACGGAGTGAAAGGATGTTCTCAGCCCATTGTTTATCACTGGGAATGACAAATGAGGAATGATTAAGTGATTGCCACAGGGCTTCTACTTGTAGTCCTAAATCGCTTTCTAATAGACCAGGTACGGCAACGTTAACCGCGGGCATCTCCATGCCGACCACCATACGGGTTGGATTGTTAAGCCACCTTCGGAACCAGGATTGACGGAGGCGTTTGCCCAGTTGAAGGAGATCGGATCCACGGGCATTAGCAGCAATCCCCTCTGGACGATGTCTACCCAGTGTATGGCAGGACATGCAGCCAAACCCACGACTTGAAACAAGTTGTTGGCCCGCGTTCAGCAGGTTTGCGTCGTTTTTGTCAGGAAGCCGGGGGGCTGTTTTTACCAGAGGACTTTCTGTTAATTGCAGACGATCGTGACGAACGAAGAAATCTGTCATGGCGTGGAGTGCTTCTGGAGAGTGCCGAAATCGGGGCATACGGATTTTCAGCCAGGGGCGGTGTGGTGTCGTTCCGCCTTGAATCAGTGATTGTAAAACGGGGGTATGAAATTTGTCACCGATCGCGTTTAACGACGGGGCCTCAGAGAGCGCACGCTGCTGGACATGTTCAGGAAGATCCGGGAGACCGGTATCCTTTTCTGGAGAGAAGATCGTCAGACCCGATTCCAGCCCACGGCTATGGCAATTCAGACAGTTGCTTTCTTGTATCAATTGTCGGCCCCATTCATAAGTTCCGGCCAGTACGTGTTGTTCTGGAAGTCCACGGATAAAGAGCATGAGGGATTTGCGTTTTAGAGGGTTGAGTTCGAAGCCGGGTTGTTTTGCGGATCGCTTAGCGGAGCTCAGACATCCTTGGATTTCTGAGGTCGCTTCGATTCTGGGGCGGGGCAATAGTATGGGGGGGCGGATGCCGGGGATCGTGTGGCATGCAGCACAGCGAAGTTCGTGAAGCAGTTTTTTCCCGTATGCGATCGTGTCGTTTGTTTCGGGATTGGCTTTGTCGGGTGAGGGTTGCGCGGATGACGGAATGTCGGCTGCGAGGTGATATAGATACGCAGACAGGTCTGTGATTTCTTCATCAGCCAGATCAAAAACAGGCATTCGGTGAGATCGATTGAGAGCAGCAGGGTTGCTCAGCCAAGGCTGCAGAAATGAAAAAGGTCGTTTTTCAGCAAGACGGTCCAGACTGCCACCATCGAATAGCGAGCGTGTTCCCTTTTCTTCTGCTCTATGGCAGGCCAGACAACCCAGGGACTGAAAATGTTCACGGCCCCGCTGGACACTTCCGGTGTTTGTGTCAGGTGAAGGTCCCTCGACAGGTGTACTTACGTATTTCAGATAGTTGGAAATGGCAATAATTTCTGCGTCAGATAAATCAAAAGAAGGCATGCGTGTTTCGGGATCCATGGTTTTGGGAGATTTTAACCATTGTGATAGCCATTCGGAATTCAGGGTATCGGAGACATGTTCCAGGGCGGGTGCGGGAAGAGATTTACGTGACGGGGACAGATCATGGCAGGCTGCACATCGGTAGGAACGGATTTGCTGTCGCCCTGTTTCAAAATCAGATTTTGTTTGAACGGTATCGGACGAGTGAAAAAACCATTGTGAAGTAATGGGTTCAAGGGAAAAATGATTGGACTGCCAATAAAGACCGATTTCGGCGGTTGGTTCTGTTTTTTCAAATACAAGTTGGAACGCATGGTAACCCCGTTCCAGTGAAAGGTGGCCACTTTGAAGCCAACGCATTTCTGATGTATGGCCTTCTACAACATTCTTGTTCCCGATTGAGACACGGGCTTTGCCAATCACCCGTAGGTGCAACTGATAGGTGCCTGTCTCTGGAATGGACAAAGTGCCTTGCCAGGTCACTCGGAAAAGACCCTTTGGGATGCGTAAATCCGGACTGGCTTTGCGCCAGCTGAACTGAACATCGGAATCAATACGTACGTGTCGGGATAATTCATCGAAGGGAGGAGTAGCATATTCCGCAATCAGTCCTGAGTTGAGAGTTCTATTATCTTGAAATGAGAATGTATCATTCGGGGATGCAGGGGTTTCGACTGGCCGCACCACGAAGAATAATAGAACGATCAAAAATTGCACTCGACGAATTGCAACGATCATGGCCTGTCCTTTAAGACGAGGTGTTTGGCAAAATATGGGTTGGTGACAGGGATTGATAGGATCTCTGTTCGTGGAAGGGGCTCCTACATCCTACAAGATGGGGATGTGTACTTCATACAGAACCCGGTCGCTAAATCGAAATGAAATCGAAATCTGAAACGGTTAACAGGAAGGAAATCGCAATGAAACACTGGATAAGGGTCGTGTTGTGTTGCATGTTTATGAGCGGAAAAATTATTGCCGTGGAACCGGTAGATGCGGACATACTACTTCAAGGAGGAACCATCTTTGATGGTTCAGGTGGTCAGCCGTATGTTGGTGATGTTGCCATTTCCGGCGACCGCTTGATTGCGATCGGCAGTTTCGAATCTGGACAGTTCGGACGAGTGATCGATTGTAAAGGACTCAGTATCTGTCCCGGTTTTATTGATTTGCATAACCATAGTGATCAAACTCTCCTGGAGTCTTCCACACGTGCCAATACCAATTTCGTCCTTCAGGGCTGTACCACGATTGTCACTGGCAATTGTGGGGCTGGTCATGTTGATGTTCGGAAGTATTTAAACCAGATCGAAACCTTCGGTGCCGGGACCAACGTGATTCATTTGTTACCCCATGGGGCGCTGCGCAAACAGGTATTAGGCACTACAGATCGTCCTCCTACGGCAAAAGAAATGCAGCAGATGAAGCAGCTCGCTGGGGAAGCCATGGAAGCTGGAGCATGGGGAATGTCAACCGGTCTCATCTACGTTCCGGGAGCGTATGCATCCTTAGAAGAGATAGTAGAAATAGCCAGAGTCATTGCTGCTGGAAATGGAATTTATGCTAGTCACATTCGTAATGAGGCGATGGAGCTGTTGGATGCTGTTAACGAAGCTTTGCAGATTGGTCATATGGCACAGCTTCCTGTGCATATATCTCATTTTAAATCGAGTCAGCCAAAGGCCTGGGGATTGGTTCGAAACGCGGCAGAACTCATTCAGAAGGCCAGGGATAATGGTCAACTTGTTACAGCAGACCAGTATCCCTATATCGCATCCAGTACATCTCTGGAAGCTATGCTTATTCCGACAGACGCCCGCGCTGGCGGACGAAAAAAGTTTCTTGATCGCATGAAGTCTCGTGAGTTTTCAGAAAAGATCCGGCGTCATATCCATAAAACTTTGGAAGGACGAGGAACCCAGGCACCTATTCGAATCGCGCGCTACCCGGCACGTACGGACTGGCTGGGTCTTTCGATTAGGGAAATCGCGAAACAACAAAATCAGGATACATCGGATATTGTCTTTCAGATTATTCGCAAGGGGGGAGCTTCGGTTGTGAGTTTTGGAATGCAGGAAGAAGACGTTCGTTTTGTGATGCAGCTTCCCTGGGTAGCCACTGCCTCAGACGGCCGCGCCTATATACCGGCAGGAGATAAACCTCATCCCAGGAGTTATGGAACCTTTCCTCGCAAGTTAGGTTATTATGCCAGACAGGAAAGAGTACTTTCAATGGCCAGCGCCATCCGAAGTGCGACTCAACTCCCGGCGGATATCTTAGGTTTAACCAGTCGTGGTAGTCTGGTTTCAGGAAACTATGCAGATGTGGTGGTTTTTGACAGCAAGCAGATTCTGGATCAGGCCACTTTCATCAAGCCGCATCAATACTCACGCGGGATTTCTTTTCTTTTCATCAATGGTCAATTGGCGGTGTCAGATGGGATTCCCACCGGAGCGTTACTGGGCAGGGCACTTCGGCCTGAAGATAAATGAACTGTTGCGCTCATGAATAGTTTTAAAACGGCACCGGGGATCTGGAATCAGTAAGCAATTCCTGAAACCGCCCAAAAAGGGGCAGCTGAAAAAAGAAATTGCAGATAAAAAGAAAACCCTTCCTGCTACGACTAGGAGGCTGTAGTCCAGGAAGGGTTTTGGTTTGGATAGTTGTAAGGTGTTTTATATTAGCCACTTACAGAATCACATAGGGGGTAGCTGTGTGATTCCCTTACTCCTGTCTCAAGGTCTATACGCTGTGGGTATGCTATTGGTTCGCCTGAATTCATCTTTTTTTATAAACTCAGCCGTTCAGACAGTTCACTAACGCAGTTCTCCCGCGGAACGCGCCATTGTTCACAGGAATCGCGGTCCCGAAAGGTTACGGTTCCATCATCAAGCGTTTGGCTGTCAATCGTCACACAGAACGGAGTTCCTGCTTCGTCCTGACGGCGATATCGACGACCGATGGCGCCTTTTTCATCATAAAAGGCCATCCATCCGGCCCGTTTGATGTCACGCTGGATATCCATGGCCAGTTCCGGCATGCCATCTCTTTTCACAAGTGGGAAAACAGCGGCTTTGATCGGAGCTAATCTTGGGTGAAACTTCATAATGGTTCGCTTCTGGAGTTTGCCTTTTTCATCAGGAATCTCGTCTTCTGTAAAAGCTTCACACAAAAAGGCGAGTACCGATCGGTCAACGCCTGCGGACGGTTCGATGACAAATGGTGTGAATCGTTCCCGTGTGGCTTCGTCAAAGTAGGTGAGGTCCTTACCGCTATGTTCAGCGTGTTGTTTTAAGTCGAAATCGGTTCGATTAGCGATGCCTTCCAGTTCACTTACGCCAAATGGAAACCGGTACTCAACATCAGCACACCCGCGCGCATAGTGAGCGAGTTCATCACTATGGTGATCCCGGAGTTGAAGTCGATCACTTTTAAGTCCGAGGGAGCTATACCATTGAAGACGTCGTTCTCGCCAATATCCATACCATTGTTCCGCGCTGTCTGGAGGACAAAAAAACTCGATTTCCATTTGTTCAAATTCACGGCTCCGAAACGTGTAATTACGAGGATTGATTTCATTGCGGAACGCTTTTCCCACCTGTGCAATTCCGAAGGGGAGTTTGACCCGCGCTGTGTCGAGCACGTTCTTGAAATTGGTGAAAATGCCCTGTGCGGTTTCCGGGCGTAAATAGGCAACCGAAGAGGCGTCTTCCAGGGCGCCAACGTAAGTCTTGAACATGAGATTAAAAAGACGAGGACTGGTGAGTTCACAATCGGTATGCTCACCTGCCATTTTCGATGGTTTACGAGGACATGCGGTCTCTTGGACATGGTCTTCGCGAGCCCGGAGTTTGCATGTTTTACAGTCTACCATGGGGTCATTAAAACCTCCGATATGGCCACTGGCTTCCCATACTTTAGGGTTCTGTATCAGCGCGCTGTCGAGGCCGACAATGGTATAGGGACAGGGAGCACCGGAAACGGTGGTTAGTTCATCATGACCGGTAACCATGTCGTACCACCAAGCTTCTTTAACGTTGCGTTTCAATTCTACGCCGAGTGGTCCGTAGTCCCAGAAACCATTCAGGCCGCCATATATTTCACTTGCTTGAAAAATGAAACCACGTCTTTTACACAATGAGACGAGGTTTTCCATGAGATCACTCATGTTGCGCTCCATGGTTAAAAAGGAATTCAGTTGAAAGGACGTTGGGTGATGAAGGGTTTACGATGTGCGAATTATTTCGTAATTCTGGGACAATCGAAAGCGTGTCAACCTGAGCAGCTGTTTCAATGTCTTGGTGCATTCCCAGTTCCAGAAGTGATTTTGCTCCGAGGCTTTCAAAAAGTGCCGCACGAATCCGATGCTTATGTATCTGATAGCTGGCCCAAGCCATTCGTGCCTGATCGTTCATAGAAAAAGTACGGTGTCCGTTCATGAGTTGCGCAATCACGGCACCTGCAAAAAGAGTGTCTTCGAGTGTGATCTGGTTGTTGGTTCCAGAACATACGAGATGAATGGTTCGTGAATCATCCGCTAAAACCTTGCAAAGGGAATTTAAATTCGCAAAAGAACCAATGAGTATGGACTCTGCATGGTGAATTCTATCGAGATTGCGTGTGCCGTTGGTAGAGGTAAAAATTATCCTTTTTTGGGAACAGAGGTCTTTTTTGTATTCCTGAGGCGAATTACCCAGATGAAATCCGGTTATCTTTTTGCCGTATCGTTCTCCGCCTAGCAGAAAAGACGAGGATGGACATTGTGCAGCGATCGACTTCGCCTGATCCGTATGAAGGCAAGGTATGATACAATCTGCACCAGCATTCAGCGCGTAGATCATGGTGGTCGACGCACGCAGCACATCGATCATTACGGCGACGCCACCTTGCAGTTGTGGTGGCGTGACAAAATCCGGGAGAAGGTGGACTTGTAGACATGGCGGTCGCAAAGTCAGAGGTATCTTTCTTTGGCTGAGCATCGGGTATGTGGGGAACCGGCAAGAATCTTAGGCAGGTGTTCGTTTTGACTCAAGATCGAGTTTCGAATCATTGCTGATCGAAGAATGTCCGGTACAATTGGGCGGTGAATCTCATTTAGGATAGCCAGGAAGTCGTAACAGGGGAAAAGGTAAATGGCATACAGCGGATTGTCGGAGTTTATTGAAGAGCTTCAGGCGGAGGGGGAACTGATCCGGATATCTGCGGAAGTCGATCCCGTTCTGGAAATAACCGAAATTACCGATCGGATTTCGAAAGTAGAAGGGCCGGCTCTTCTGTTTGACAATGTGCGCGGTCATACCATGCCGGTGGTCATTAATTTGCTGGGAAGCACTCGCAGAATGTGCCGTGCTTTAGGTGTGGAGCATTTTGATGAAATGGCGGAACGCATAGCGGCTCTGATCAAGCCGGATGTCCCAGATGGGATAATGGGAACGCTGAAAATGGCCCCGCAATTAGCTCAGTTGACGCATCTTCCACCTAAAATTGTAGAAAGAGGTAGTTGCCAGCAGGTTGTAAAAATCGGAGGTGACGTTGATTTAAACGAGCTTCCCATTCTTCAATGCTGGCCGCTGGATGCAGGAAAATTCATTACGTTAGGACAGGTTTTTACCCGTAGTCTGGAAACCGGAGAACGTAATGTAGGGGTCTATCGCTTACAGTTGAAAGACCGGAATACAACGGGCATGCACTGGCATACGCATCATGATGGCTGCCAGCATTATCTCCAGTACAAAGGGCGTGGTGAACGTATGCCAATTGCGGTTGCTCTGGGAGGGGATCCGGTTTATCCCTTTATGGGTGTTGCTCCCTTGCCTCCCAATACCGACGAGTGTCTTTTTGGTGGTTTTCTGCGGGGCAAGCGGGTTGAGTTGGTTCAGTGTCGTACTATTGACATGCAGGTTCCAGCAGACGCTGAGATTGTTCTGGAAGGCTATGTTGATCCGGAGGAACCCCTCGTTGTAGAGGGTCCATTTGGTGATCACACTGGCTTTTACAGTCTGGAGGATCAGTTTCCGTTGTTCCACGTCACGGCGGTTACGCATCGTAGTAATCCTGTTTATCCCACAACAATTGTTGGAAAACCGCCCATGGAGGACTTCTATATGGGCAAGGCAGTCGAGCGAATATTTCTACCTTTGATGAAGTTATTTATTCCGGAAATTGTTGACTATGATCTACCTATGTTCGGCGTCTTTCACAATTTTTGTTTTGTCTCGATTAATAAGACCTATCCGCAGCAGGCTCGAAAGGTGATGAGCGCGATATGGGGATTGGGTCAGATGATGCTGTCTAAAATTATTGTTGTCGTGGATGCAGATGTGAATGTACATGATGCAGATGAGGTCTGGTTTCACGTTGGGGCCCACATTCATCCTGGACGTGACGTGGTTTTTAATGAGGGGCCGACAGACATTCTTGATCACGCGGCTCCGATTTGTGGATCGGGTCATAAAATGGGGATTGACGCTACCACGAAACTTCCTGATGAAGGTCACCCGCGGCCGTGGCCGCCCCCGCAAATAATGAGCCAGAGCATTAAAGAGTTGGTGAGTGGGAGGTGGTCTGAGTATGGTTTAGGAAACGATCCGGGTGAGACTTGGTAGGCTTGCTGTAAGGGTTCTGTACGGATCTTGCAATCGGGGCATTTTCTGACGGGTGATTGTTTTACAGGTGAGTATGTATCCTGTAGATGGATCCGTGTTCCATGGTTTCTGTTCAGAGATATCGTTTGAGTTTGATTTGGATGAGGGACGTTCGCTTTTATTCAGATATGCAAGAGACAGGCGGGAAATGGTAGACAAGACTGCCCAGCGTGTTCAAAAGATGTTTTCCGGTGTTGCGCGACATTATGACCGGTTAAATCATCTCCTGAGCCTTAATACGGATCGTTATTGGCGTTGGAAGACGGTGCGTCAAGTACCTCCTCGACATGGTCCTGTTCTGGATGTATGCGCAGGAACGGGTGATCTGGCACTCGGTTATTTTCGTTATACGGAAGGGACACTAGACATTTATGCGGCTGATTTCTGTCATGAAATGCTGGAAATCGGAAAAGAAAAATCAGGTAAGGCCGGAGCGCTTCAGTGCATGAGATTTATCGAGGCAGATGCGGAGCGTTTGCCTTTTCCAGACAATACGTTCGAGCTGGTTTCTGTTGCTTTCGGATTGCGCAACATTGCCGATACGGAGCGAGGATTACGTGAAATGACTCGAGTCTGTCAATCGGGCGGTAAGATTGCGGTTCTGGAATTTTCCATGCCTCGGTTTCCACTCTTGAAAAAAATGTATGCATTCTATTTTCAGAGAGTATTGCCGTATATAGGGCAGAAGCTCAGTCGAAGTAGCCAGGAAGCCTACCATTACCTGCCTGAAAGTGTATTGGAGTTCCCGGAAGGTGAGCAACTGGCTCAATTAATGCGTCACTGTGATCTCGTGGATGTTCACTGGAATCGAATGACGGCTGGAGTGGTGACCCTTTACTCAGCAACCAAGCCATGAGTGAGACTCATGAGGCGGAGTCGTTAGCCAAATATTCCAGTAGTTGTAACGTGTGAAAAATTGTGGAACCGGTTAAGTGTACCGGACGAGCTCGATGGGGATGCTCGTGATCTGATCTTCTGAAGCCGGGTGTGGCACACCGAATGGGATCCCGGTCAACCAGAGATTTCAGCGTGTTTCCTAGTTGATATGGAATTGAAAAGTCGCGTGAGCCGTTTTCTTTGAAAGCTGGTCCGTAACAGTCAATTTCAGGACGTAATTACCGGTGTCGGCCGTTTGCGGAATCTTGAAATTATAGGTATGGAAATAATCCCGCCTTCGACTTTGACAAAAGTCTTCGGTGGGTTCGAATTGTTGTTCCCATATTTGATTTCCCTGATCGTCGAGCAGGGAAATGGTGGACTGGAGTACTGTCCGGAATTGTTTGTTTGCTCTTTCACTGTAAAAGTTGTTCACTTCTGCGTAGAGAAGCACGGGTTGTCCGGCCTTAAATTCATAATTGGGATGACCGGGAAATCGTTCAAAATTACCGAAGCTGTGAATTCTCTGACAGAAGGCAAGATTGGTCACTTTTAACGACGCTGTTTTGCTTAACCGATGAACCGCGTTGAGGAATTGACGTGTTGTTTCGGCAGCTCTGTCACGGAGGTCCGGTATGCTTTCTTTGTCAAGATAATTGCTCAATCCCCAAAGCGTGTTTTTCCAGAATTCAGATTCCGCCGGTGTGATACCTTCTATGGGAATCAGCGCCTTCTCTTCCATCCCGGCCATGAGATACAACATGCGCAGATAGACCTGCATTTCTAAACGGTCTTTTTCTGTGGCTTGGACCAGTTTTGTTTCGGTTTCCTTGATAAGTTCGACGAGCTGTTGTTCCCATCCCCGTGACTGGGATGATAGATTCTCCTCATCAGGGGATTCTGTGGTTGTTGCCGTTGCGTTGGCCTGGGGATCTTCAAATTCGAAATCGACAATCTCATTTTCAAAGTCGGTAGCGGACATGGGCTCTTCATCGAAACCAGCCTGTTGTACCGGTTGACGGGGGTTATCTGGCAGTTGCTCATTTGAGGCGGAACTCTGAGAGGGGAATGAGTTGTCAGGAAGAATATCATCAGCTGATCGCTGGCCGGTTTGTGCGCTTGTGCGCTTGTCTCGCTGCTGATGTTTGAGTGTTTCTTTCCATACTTTCAGAATGCCCGGCACTAATGCGGGATCGCTGCCATCTACCAGGGCGATGAGTTCCTGATAACCTTCCGGATCGTTTTCGCCGAGATCCTTCAACTCTGCGAGAAGTGCACGCAGGGTGTCCTGATCAATTCCCTCTGTAGAAATGCCGGTTTGCGTTTCCGTTTGTGTGTCACTGGACAATCCGGTTTCATCTATGGCTGCAGCAAGAGGTTCAACGGGCTGATCATCACTTGTTTGGCCACCGAAATAGTCACGCAGAGACGAACACCCTTGTGAGCCCGTTAGAATACTAAGAATCACTAACGGGGTTAGCCATTTGTAAACGTACATGAGCTTCCTTGCTTGTCAAATACATCCAGCCCCTGATGGCATGGTCGGCGCATCAGGATTCGGTTTTGTTAACATGTTTAAAGTGGGCAAAAAATACTGAAAATATCAATGTAACGCAACCCCGAGATCAGAATGGTCCTGCATAAAATAGTATGGGGAACATGTGTTTGGATGCGGTTACAGATGAGTGGAAGTTGGGGGCCAAAGATAAGCCGTTGAGATACGACACTACGGGTAATGGCCAGTTAGTAAGCAAAGGATCTGAGCGGATTATGCAAAAACAGGTAACGGCATGAGGGGGTTGATCATTTGGTATGCTTCGGTACCATTCAAATCACGATGACGTGTGCAGAAGCGGAATCAGGCTTCCGGAATGGTTATTTTGGTTTGTTTTCGATTTATTAAAGCTGTGAGGCAAGTGATGTCCAGAAATCACGGGGTATTTTGGTGTGCACTCATAGGAACGGGCTTCTTTTTAACCGGTTTTGTGGATGCGCGGGAACCGAAATCAAAGGCAACCCTGGGTGATCGGATGATGCAGTCATATCTGGCAGCGGAAACCGAAAAAATAGAAGCGGAATTTCTCCCAATGGTACGTTCCCGTGCGGATTTCGAGTCGATGCGAGGTCGATTGAAACGGGAATACATGGATATGTTGGGCTTGTGGCCGGTTCCTTCAAAAACACCGCTTCATGCGGTTACAACGAGCAGGTTGGATCAGGGAGATTACCAAGTTGAAAACATCCATTTTCAAAGTATTCCAGGACTTTATGTAACGGGTAATCTCTATCGTCCTGCCAGGCTTAATCCTGGGGAAAAACATCCGGCAGTACTCTACGTATGTGGTCACTCCACCCGTGGACGAAATGGTAACAAGACCGCATTTCAGGATCATGGGATATGGTTTGCTCAACATGGTTATGTTTGCCTGATCATCGATACTTTACAAATGGGTGAGATTGCTGCTATTCACCATGGGACCTATCGTGAGCAACGATGGTGGTGGCATTCCCGGGGTTATACTTCGGCCGGAGTTGAATGCTGGAACGGGGTTCGTGCCTTGGACTATCTGGCTGCAAGACCTGATGTGGATGTGCAGCGTATGGCGGTGACCGGAATTTCCGGCGGAGGTGCTGCAACGTTCTGGATAGCTGCGGCGGACGATCGAGTTCGTGTAGCGGTTCCCGTAAGTGGAATGGCGGATTTGCAGAGTTATGTCACCGACAGAGTCGTGGACGGGCATTGTGATTGTATGTTTCTTTACAACACTTATCGCTGGCATTGGTCAACGATAGCCGCCTTGCTTTGTCCTCGTCCTATGTTGTTTATGAATTCGAATAACGATGCGATTTTCCCGATGGATGCCAATGAACGTGTGATCAATCGCCTGGAACGGCTCTATGCTTTTTATGGGGCAGGCGACCGAGTTGATTCCGTCGTATCGATAGGAGGGCATGCCTATCGGAGGGATATTCGAGCGTCAGCGTTTCGTTTTATCAACACCTATTTACAGAATGACAGTTCAGAAGTGAGGGACTCGGAGAGCGGTCTTGCACCTGATGGGAGTGAAAATCCTCGTATTGCATTGGACAGATTGAGGGTTTTCCCTGGAGATAACGATATTCCTGCGGATCAGATAAACACTCGAGTGGACGAATTGTTTGTGCCGCGGGCAGACGTGACTCTGCCTGGCCGTGGCGAGTTTGAATCCTGGAAGCGCAACTTGTTGAAAAAGCTGAAACAGTACACTTTTCGAGATTGGCCTAATATTGCTGGACTCGAACGGGTTCGTTCATCTCAGAAGGGATGGATGTTAGAGAGTACCGAGCATCATATTTGGGCAGCTAGTAAAGCCATACGTGATCGAGGTACAGACAAATTGTGGATATGGGTCCTTAACCCGGAAGAGGCAGATGTAGCAGAGATCCCTGAATGGGCGGAATCCGCAATAGGGGATGAGGATGTACTGTTGTTTGCTCCTCGGGGTGTCGGTCCCACTGCTTGGGAACGAAGGAATCCACCCAATACCGTCGAACGATCGTTGGCTCTGATCGGACGTACGGTCGACACTGGACGTGTACTGGACGTGTGCGTTGCTGTTGCGCGCCGAGCTGGTGAAAGCGGGAAACAGATTGGATTGATGGGACGCGCAGAGGCGGGAATTGTTGCTGCTTATGCTTCGCTTTTGATGCCGAAGGTCCATTCCATTGTGGTTTCCGATCCACCATCCACGCACTTGCCATCACCGCGGTTTTCTGAAGGAGGTCCTCATTTGCTTAATGTGACCCGGGTTTTAGATATTCCTGAGGCGTTAGGAATGCTGGCACCGCGCAAACTCATTCTTCTTGGAGGGGACTCTGCTTTTCAGAGGACACATAAGATTTATCAACTTTCGGGGTTTGCTGATAGTTTAGACTGGTCCCCTTAGTCACAGCGAACCGCGAAAGCCATTCTCATTTCATGCTAGATAGCTGTTCTAGAATGAATCAGGTTATCTGCTATTGAAACAGGAATCCTGTTGGAGTGGGCGTTCTTTTTAATTCATGGATGCAAAGGAGCCGGTCAGCGTGGCAAATTCCGAACGACCTCTGGAAGGCGTAGTGCCGATTATTCCCACTACCTTTCACCAGGACGAACGTATTGATTTTGAAGGGATTGCCCGATGTGTGCGCTTCGCGGTCGAATGTGGTGTAGACGCGGTGTGCTTACCTGCATATGGAAGTGAATTCTACAAGTTAAATGATCAAGAACGACAGCAGGTTGTGGGGACCGCTATTGCGGCAGCAAAGGAAAACATTCAGGTCATTGCTCAGTCCAACCATCCTTCCAGTTATCTGGCAAGTGAACTGGCGAAACGTTATCAGGATATGGGAGCCAGCTTGATTTCGTTTGCGATTCCTCGCACATTTGGATTACGTGAAACGGATGTTTTGGAGTATTGCAAACGAATATGCCAGGCAGTTGAATTACCTGTTCTCATCCAAGACTTCAATCCTGGTGGAGCAACGGTAGGGGCCTCTTTTTCCACCTCGCTGCATGACCTGTGTTCGAATTTTAGGTATCTAAAATTGGAAGAACCCCTGATGTCAGAAAAGGTTCGGGCCATCCGGCAGGCCACGGAAGATCAGGTCGGTGTTCTGGAGGGCTGGGGGGGGATGTATCTGTTAGAACTTGTTCAGGATGGAATTTGTGGTGTCATGCCTGGTTTAGGGGTAGCAGATTTGTTGCAGAAAGTTTGGTGTCATGCTAGGAATTCCAACCTTGATGATGCCATGGAACTTTTCCAGAATATATTACCACAATTGGTTTTTACGCTTCAGAATATGGAGTTTTTCCTTCATATGGAAAAGGAACTGCTGGTTGCCCGTGGGGTACTGGACACTTCTTCGAGGACGGTACGCAAGGCGACCTGGACGCCAGATAAGTCTTCTTTGGACCATGGCACATGGCTAAATCAGCGGCTGGTGAAATTAGTCGAATCGAGAGCGTGATTATCGTGTCAGGGAAAATCGGCAATTCCGGGTTTCCCAGATATCAAATAGCGTGACGAACGGTCTTTATGTGGGAGCTGTATCCTATTTCTACATATGGAGTTGTGGAGATTGGAAAGCGATTTCATATTTGGTGTATCGCTTGCCGGATCAGGGTAATTTTGGTATGATACCAAGATGTTGAGGAAACCGTTTTCTCACCTTAAATCACCCTTTTTTCCGGATTTCTCCGGAAGCGGTTTGAAGGTGGGAAATATAGAAGGAAATAGATGAGAAGGACAACTCGCCGAGCACCCTGTGATTGGTCACCGATACGGTGTGAATGTGACCCGGTGGAGATGACGGAGACCCACAATGAAGGTCAGATGTAATCGTGATAGTCTTTTGTCGGCATTTCAGATGGCCAGTTCTGTGGTTCCAGCTCGGAGTCCCAAGCCGATTTTGCAGAACGTGAAATTCAGTGCAACTTCGTCCGAATCTTTGATCATGGCAACAGATCTCGAAGTGGGTGTTCGCTGCCAGATTGAAAAGGTGGATGTTGATCAGGGAGGGGAAGCGATTCTACCTACCCAACGCGTCATTTCCATTCTGCGTGCCTTGAGTGATGACGAGGTGGAACTTTCCAGTGACGGTTCACAGACCCAACTGGCAGGGAAGCAGAGTCAATTTGAACTCTTATCAGACGATCCCGGCCTCTTTCCGGAAATTCCTGTTTTTGAAGAAAAAAAAACATTTCATGTGATCGCATCGCGGTTGATGCGCGAGTTGATTCGCAGGACGGTCTTGGCGACGGACGTGGAAAACACACGTTATGCCTTGGGAGGGGTGCTACTCGAATTATCCGATAATCAGATTCGTTTGGTTGGTACAGACGGACGTCGCTTGGCGATGGCAGAAGGGCCGGCAGAAGGGAAAGGCGGTCACAAAACCAGTGAGTCACCTCACGTGGTCCCTACGAAGGCAATGCGACTGCTGGAAAGAGTATTGCATAATGATGACTCTGAGATTGCGATGCACTTGAAAGCGAACGAAATGATTTTACGTACGCAACGCGCGACCGTATACAGTCGCTTGGTAGAGGGCCGTTTTCCGAAATACCAGGACGTGATTCCCAAGGAGACCAATCGGACAGTTGAGTTTCTTGCGGCTCCGATGCTGACAGCTGTAAAACAGGCTGCCATTGTTACCAGTGATGAGAGTCGAGGAGTGAAATTTCATTTTGAATCAGGGCAGCTGGTGCTTACTGCGAAAACGGCAGAGGTCGGACAGTCTCAGGTAACCCTTCCTTTAAGTTATGAAGATGATGCGATTCAGATCAGTTTCGACCCTCGCTATATTTCAGATTTTCTGGGTGTTCTTGATCCGGAAACCTCGATCACAGCAGCTTTTGCTGGTGACAATGCAGCATCGTTATGGAAAACAGATGACGGATATAGCTACGTGATTATGCCCCTGACAACGGAGCAGTAATTCGAGTGACTGCCGTGAAGAGAATCCGGGGACCGCGAGCTTTACGGGACGTGTTGTCAGAGGTGTTTACGAGACGCGGCCTAGCTGCCGTCCATTCGGATGATCAGTGGCAGGAGATATGGGGTGAGTTGGTGGGAACATCGATTGCAGGGCATACCCGAGTACTTGGTGTTCGCAATGGAGAGCTGGAAGTAATCGTTGACAATTCTGTGCTTTTACAGGAGCTGTCGATGTTTCGTTCTAGGGCACTTCTCCAGCAAGTGCAAAGGCGTATGCCAAAAGTGCGGATAAAAAAAATTCGCTTTCGTGTTGGCCCTGTTGAGTGACGGACTGGTTTAGTCCGGCTGTTTCTAGGACGAAAGTGCTAATAAAAGGACATCTTACAGGGAGATGCCTTTGCGGATGACGTTTCACTTGTGAATAGGTGGTGCACGGAATGGTCGATTCTGAAGATCAGAACCAACGAGAAGAAAAAAAAGTTAACGGGCTGGACGAGTATACAGGGAAACTAGTCCGAGTGCTTGAAGGTATTGAGGCTGTCCGTAAGCGGCCTGCGATGTATATCGGTGATACGGGTCAAAGAGGGCTCCATCACCTGGTATACGAAGTGGTAGATAATGCGATCGACGAAGCGATGGCTGGTTTTTGTGAATCGGTTCGAGTGACACTGCACACGGATGGAAGTGTGTCGGTTGCCGACGATGGTCGTGGCATTCCAGTGGATCTTCATCCTACCGAGCAGCGGTCAACACTCGAAGTAATCATGACCAAGTTGCACGCAGGCGCCAAGTTTGAAGGTCGTGGCTATAAAGTCTCGGGAGGTTTGCACGGTGTGGGTGTCACGGTGGTTAACGCTTTGAGTGAAGAGTGTTCAGTTGAGGTTCATAGAGACGGTCATGTCTGGCACCAAACGTATCAAAGGGGAATCGTGTCATCGCCTGTTGAAAAAGGTGAGCCATCGAGTCTTACGGGAACTACGACAACCTTTTTACCAGACACAGAGATCTTTCCGGTTATAAAATTTGAGTACAAGATTCTTCAGAAAAGGTTACAGGAACTAGCGTATCTGAATAATGGATTGCGTATTTTTCTTAAGGATGAGCGGGAAGAAAGAGAAGAAGAATTTTACTATGAAGGTGGTATTGTTGATTTTGTTCAATATCTCAACAAAAGCGGCGCTGTTCTGCATGAGAAAGTATTTGTCTGCAGGAGAGAACTGGAAGACGTGTTTGTAGAAGTTGCTTTTCAGTATGGCGACAGCTATACCGAAAACGTCTATTCTTATGTGAATAATATCAACACGATTGAGGGCGGGACACATGTCAGTGGATTCCGTACTGCCTTGACTCGAGCGATGAATCAATATGGAAAGAAGCAAAATGCCTTTAAGGATGTGATACCGAGCGGTGAGGATTTCAGAGAAGGTATTACAGCAATTGTCAGTGTCCGCGTTTCAGAACCTCAATTTGAAGGACAGACCAAAACAAAGCTAGGCAATGGTGAAGTTGACGGGATTGTGATGACGGTGGTGCATGATGCACTAGGTAAATTTCTTGAAGAAAATCCGTCTACGGCGAAAAAAATAATTCACAAAGGGATTATTGCGGCTGAGGCGAGAGAAAGTGCGCGCAAAGCCAGGGAGCTGACACGGCGAAAAGGTGCTTTAACCTCATCAAGTCTCCCGGGAAAATTACGTGACTGTCGAACCAAAGACATGGAAAGCAGCGAGCTTTTCTTGGTGGAAGGAGATTCTGCTGGAGGGAGTGCTGATTCCGGGAGGAATAGTGAATTTCAGGCCGTTCTTCCGTTACGAGGTAAGATATTAAATGTGGAGAAGGCACGTCTGCCCAAGGTTCTGGCGAATGAAGAAATAGGCCACATTATTACGGCTATTGGAGTTGGTGTTGGCGAGGACGAAGATCCCACCAAACGTCGCTATGGTAAGATCGTGATCATGACGGATGCCGATGTTGATGGGAGCCACATTCGTACCCTGTTACTCACATTTTTTGTTCGACAGATGCGCCGCCTTATTGAAGATGGTCATATCTATGTTGCACAGCCACCCCTTTACCGTGTGCGCCAGAAAAAACGTACTCGTTATATCAATGCAGACGAAGAATTACGTCAGGAACTGATGGAACGAGGGCTTGAAGGTGCTCGACTGGCGTGTGGAAGTGAGTGGGAACTAGAGGGGGACCGTCTGGAAGAACTAGTTGAAGTTCTGAACGATCTCGATGATCCACTTCAGTCGCTGGAACGTCGTGGTGTCGATATTAAAGAACTGTTCGATCATCGTGAACAGGAGACTTCTTCGTTACCGGTATTTCGGATTTTCATGGATGGAAAGGAATTCTGGTTCACATCCAGAGAAACGTTGAATGACTTTATTCGAGACCGTTCGGTGACATCAGAATCCTCTGATCCGGAGCATGAAGATGTTGAGGGGAATGGAAATTCTTCTGGTTTCAAGATTTCAGAATTTCATGAAGTGCGTTCGCTTAACAAGGCGTTGGAAAAACTCTCTAGTTTTGATCTGGATGGGGCTGATCTGATTTCTGTTGAAGAGTTGAGTGACGATGTTGAAGCGCGTTTCAAAATGACGATTGGAGATGAGTCGATTGATCTGACGGGCATCCGAGATATTCTTCCTGCCGTGCGTCGGCGTGGCGAAAAGGGTTTGTCGATTACACGTTTTAAGGGATTAGGTGAAATGGATGCCGAAGAGTTATGGGAGACAACGATGGATCCGGAACGACGGATTCTTCGCCGGGTTCGCATTGACGAGGCTGCTGAGGCAGATCGAATTTTTCGTATCCTTATGGGAGACCAGGTGGAGCCACGGCGAAACTTCATTGAACAACATGCCCTTGAAGTTCAGAACCTAGATGTTTAATCAACGCACAGTCTGTCTTGTTAACAAAACTATGCGGTCGTGGTTTTCGATGTCTGTTCATTGAAGATAGAGTATGTTGACCAGGATTAGATCAATTGAAGACAGATATCTGATCGACAAGGATCGTTAAGTCTGAGTATTACTGGTGTGTTACAAAGATGAGCAAGAGCTGATTTCTTTCGTTGAACTCACCGATTCCTGTGTCCATCGATGTGCTCTGACTCTAAAATGTTCTTAGACGTTTGTAAGCTGGTCAGCTGATGAAGTATTTCGCGAACTTGACACAGCAGCAATAGATAAGAGCGAATGATATCCTGTTTCGTCCATTATTTAGTCTAATCAACCAACTGTGACAAATTCGGAAACCAGACAGGTCAGACTGGCCAAATGTCAGGTATGCCAGTATTCGAATAAATGGCACGTCAGAAGTGGAAACACCGATGTATGAAGAGGGGCCTTCCCGAGGTGAGATGTGTGAACCATGAAGTGTCGAGACTAAACAAGCTGTTGTCCCTGGCCGTGATGATTTGCGGTTCAATGACTACATCGGGTGTGCTGTTGCCGGCAGTTGCTCAGACTTCTGATGTAGAAACACGGGATTTTTTTGAGAGTAAAGTCAGGCCTTTGCTGGCAGAGCACTGTTTCCGGTGTCACAGCATGAAAGCGGAAACGCTTCGGGGTGAGTTGTATCTCGACAATCGAGATCGGCTGCTTAAAGGAGGGCAGTCCGGTGCCGTTGTGTTACCCGGAGATCCAGAAAACAGTTTACTGGTGCAGGCCATTCGGTGGGAAGAGCTAAAGATGCCACCTTCCGGAAGACTGACCGAAAATCAAGTGGCGGTTCTTGTTCGATGGGTCAAACTGGGAGCCCCTTGGCCCGAAGAGAGTCAACAGAGCAGTCAAGTAGAGGCGGATATCGTTGACTGGGAACGATTGCGCGCGGATCATTGGGCATTTCAACCTGTTAAGGCAGCAAAACCTCCGGTTGTGAAAAGTGATGCCTGGCCACAAAATGAAATCGATTACTGGATACTCAGTAAGCTGGAATCCAGGGGCTTGAGACCCGTTCGGAAAGCGGCCGCCAGAATTCTAATCCGGCGCATGTATTTTGATTTGATCGGTCTGCCTCCATCACCGGGAGATGTGCTGGAATTTGAGAAAGAGATGACACGTCAGCCTTTACGGGCTATCGAATCATTAATTGACAGGTTACTGCATTCCAATCATTACGGAGAGCGATGGGGGCGTTTCTGGCTGGATGTAGCACGCTACAGTGATGGTTACGGTGGGTTTTTGGACAATGCCGCGAACAATGAGGCCTGGCGGTACCGGGACTGGGTTGTTCAGGCAATGAATGCCGACTTTCCGATTCACCAATTTCTGCGGTTGCAAATAGCAGGTGACCAGCTTGTAGGCAAGAAAGGTGCCGTAGCAACCGGTTTTTTTGCGTTGGGGCCGTCGTATCACAGTGATGGTGGTGATCCTGACAGCGTAGCCCAGGCTCAGGCAGAAACGCTGTCTGACAGGATTGATATTCTTGGGAGAGGAATACTGGGTTTGACGCTTGCCTGTGCTCGATGCCACGATCACAAATTTGATCCGATTCCCCAAAAAGACTATTACTCCTTAGCCGGTATTTTTAACAACACGGATGTTCGGGAGTTCCCACTGGTTCCAGCGGAAATTGTGAAGGACTTTCAGGATCATCACCAGGCCATAAAAGATCTGGAAGGGAAAATAAAGAATCTTCGTGAGCTTATCAAAAAGGACAAAAGAGAATTTACAGAGGAAGAACAGATCCGGGAACAGAACTGGAAGGAATCACTCGAACATCTGAAAAAAACAGTGCCAGATAAATATGCCTTTGCTCACGCACTTGCGGATACGGGCAGTGCCGACATGAAGCTGGCCATTCGCGGAAATCTGAGAAAACCGGGCGAATCGGTTCCTCGAAGATTTTTATGGGCACTATCTGGTGATAAGGCCGTTCCTTTTACCAAAGGCAGTGGCCGACTGGAACTGGCAGACGCTGTTGTGAAATCTAATAATCCGTTGACTCCACGTGTCTTTGTGAATCGTGTGTGGATGCATCATTTTGGAACAGCCTTGGTTCGTACACCGGACAATTTTGGCGTTTTGGGTCAGCTGCCGACACATCCGGAACTGTTGGATTGGCTGGTCTCATATTTTACGAATACGGGTTGGTCATTGAAATCGTTACATCGCGTAATTATGACTTCGGCAGCCTATCAGATGAGTAGTGCGTTTGACCAGGACTCCTTTGATATGGATGGAGATAACCAGTTGCTGTGGAGGATGAATGCACGACGACTGGATGTGGAAGCCTGGCGGGATGCGCTGCTGAGTGTTACAGGAGAACTGAACTATCAAATGGGAGGAGTTCCAACAGAAGACATTAAGAGTTTTCGACGTACTTTATATTTTAAGGTAAGTCGCAATGGAGACCGCTTTGAAACAGATCATTTCTTAAGGCTTTTTGATTTTCCGTTGATGCGTGAAACGGTTGCAAAACGTACTTCGAGTATTGTTGCTCAGCAATTTCTGTTTATGATGAATGATGCGTTTATGGTAGATCGCGCCAAAGCGCTGGTTACCCGACTGAAAAATGAAGTTGCAGAAGATGGTGAACGGATCGATCTCGCGTATCGTTTGCTATACAGTCGTGAACCCACGGAAATGGAAAGACAGCTTGGAATGCAGTTTCTCACTTCGGAAGGTAGTTCTGAAAACGAAGAGTTGGAGGTCGATCGGGACTTACCGATCGAAGAATCAGAAAAGACACCACGAGAGAGGCTGTCTAAATGGGCTCAGTATGCACAGGTGCTTTTGAGTGCAAATGAGTTTATGTACGTTCGTTGAACAAGACGTGTCGAGTATTGCCATGGCAACTTGGAGCGTTTTTGTTTGCGTTACTTTGGGAAGGGAGCCGGGTTGGTACCTGGAAACAGAACATGAGGCATCGTGACCCAAGTTTGCCGTTAAGCAGGCGGGATATGATATCGAGAATGGGGGCAGGATTTGGAAGCTTGGGTCTTGCCGGAGTTATGGCAGAGGCCAATCTGCTGTCGCCGAAAGCCGCTCATGCTTCTGGATCGGCCGCTTCGCTACTATCGAAGCAACCTCATTTTGCTCCGAAAGCTAAACGTATTATCCAATTGTTTATGCCAGGTGGACCTTCTCAGGTAGATACGTTTGATTACAAACCTGCTATCACAAAATACGCGGGACAGCGTCCTGATTCCGTAGATCGCAAATCGTTACGTAATACCAAGGGAGGTTTGATGCCCTCACCCTTCTCGTTCAAATCATATGGCCAAAGTGGGAAATGGGTGAGCGATATATTCCCGGAAGTGGGGAAATGCGTGGATGATCTCTGTTTCATTCACTCGATGCATACGGATATTCCTGAGCATGCAGGGGCTATTCTGATGATGAATCTCGGACATCTGCAGCCGAGTCGCCCCAGTATGGGAGCATGGATGGTCTATGGTCTGGGGAGCGAAAATCAGAATTTACCTGGATTTATCGCTATGAGCCCCAGGGCTCAGCCACGTGGTAAGCTTGCAAACTGGGGGAATTCTTTTTTGCCTGGAGCCTACTCGGGAACATACGTCAACATACATGAAATGAGTCCCGATGCCATTCTCCGTGATTTAAAAAATCAATACCTGGGATCAGGTGATCAGTATCGACAGACTGAGCTGCTGACTCGTCTGAACAAAATTCATCTTGAGAGGCAGCAACAGGATCAAGCTCTGGAATCCAGCATACAGGCAATGGAGATGGCCTTTCGAATGCAGTTTGCTGTTCCCGAAGCATTTGATCTGAATCAGGAGACCAAAACCACTCTGGAGATGTATGGCACCAGTGAATATGCAAAAGGATGCCTGCTATCACGGCGTCTGATCGAACGCGGCGTTCGGGTTGTTCAGTTGTCTCATTCTATCGATGGATATGACATTGCATGGGATACTGGACACTCAGATATCCGAAATGGGCATGCCCGATTAGCCAAGGCCTGTGACCAGGGCATTGCAGCCCTGATCAAGGATTTGAAACAACGTGGACTTTTCGAGGAAACGTTGGTTGTCTGGGGAGGCGAATTCGGTCGTGCGCCTACTTCTGAAGGTGCGAAAGGACGTGATCATGACCATTATGGCTTTACGGTCTGGATGGCTGGTGGAGGAGTGAAACCCGGATTCAGTTATGGTGCTACAGATGACTTTGGTCTTAGCGCTCAGGAAAATCGCACACACGTCCATGACCTGCATGCGACGATTCTTCACCTGATGGGGTTGGACCACGAGCAATTAACCTACCGTTACTCCGGGAGAGATTTTCGGCTGACCGATGTGGCAGGGCACGTAATTCATGACGTGATTGCTTGAGTTAACCGATTTGTTGTTCGGATGTCTGACTATGCAGCCATACTCAGATGCAAATCAAAAGAGATGTTACGGATGGCGCTTCTGATTGGAGACGATTGCGGGGATACCAAACACAAGGAGCTCTGTAGACGGGAAAGAGAAGAACCAGGCGTCCAGTGTAAAGTGGTCATATGGACGGTTCGAATCAATTCTCTTGAAGGCTTTTGAAGCCCGCTTCGTTCTGAAGTTTGAGCATCAGTCGTCTGAAGGTACGTCCAGCAGCATCATCGGTCAGGTATTCGTAATCGGTACGGAAAGAAAATCCCCCGAACATATTGTTAGTTGAAGTGCTGTGAAAATTTTCCCTTATAAATTCTGCTCGAGGTGCCGGCTGTACGATAGCAGCTCGAACAATGTACCACACCGTTTCAGGGCCATTGGCTACGATAGCGAGTTGACCTTCTTCCAGTGAAAAAACGCGCTGCATGAATCCGTTGTCAATATCTTCCGTATGATCGACTTCGCTTAGAACGGGAGGCCGAAAAAATTCTGATCGGAGCCAGCTGAAGGATTCGGATCGCTGGACGTCCAACACGGCATCACCGTTTTCTTTAAGTGTTATATTGGCCAAGCTTTCTTCCAGCGTTCCGCCTTTTTCTCTAGCTAACTGGACAAGTTCTCCGGCCCGTGCATGAGCGAGGTTTCGAGCTTGTTGAAACTGGTATACTCGACGCACTTCATCAAGGATCTTTTCGGGATCATCAGGATTAAATATCGGTTCAAGTGAGGTGATCCAGTAAAGATAAGTGGAACCTTTTTCCCTGGTTACAGATGCAACGGAGTCACCATTGTTGTCAGGTGAGTATACCTCGCTGGCTTCCATTGACTGGTAACGGTTCTGTATCTGAAACAATTGGCCAACTACGGATCCGGGTCTTGCATTCGGAGAGAAGGGTTGATTCCGCTGTGAGGGAAGCGTTTCGTTCCAGGTGTCGAGTCGCTGTAATTCGGAAAAAGTGACCAGGCCGGTTTCTCCATACTCGAGTACGACCCCCTTGAACTGGTCCATGGCTCCTATCATCTTGATCGCAGTCTTAAGCAATTCAGGCGGCGTAGAAACCGACGACATAGTCTCAGTAAATAATTCGAAGGGTCCTTCAGGTTTTGGCCCGGCGACATTGTCTGGTAGATCTTCATTTGCAGAATTGCTTTCCTGACGTTTCAGTTCCCAGTCAGCAAATTCTTCGCTGTACCGGTCAAACACATTGTATTGCAGTTCTTCGTATAATTGGTCGATCAACGTTCTTGTTCGATCATTTCGTATCTGTTCTGTAATTTCTTCTTTTAAACTGTCGTCCAGAACACGGTATCGCGGCAGATTATCTTCGTTTGTAGCGGGATCATTCTGAGACGGTACGGCCTCTGTGGAAGTTGTGGAATCTTCTATTTGCGCAGGCTTTTCCAAGTTGTCTGAATCGATTTCTGCATTGTTCTCTTCACGGTTTGAATTTTCCGAGGGAAGTGCCTGGTTCTGATTCTCAGCATCAGCAGGATCCTGAATTCCGCAGTCGTCTGTATCTGGATTGTTCTTCTTGCTGGACTCACCACTTCTTTCGCTTTCTTGGCCTTCGGCTTCCTCGGGTATATCTGAAGAGTCTGGGGTTTTAGCTGGAGGACCTTCTGATTCCGATTCAGGGGTTTCTGTTTCGGACTTATTCTTTTCGGGTGAGTCGGAGTCTGTTTCGGAAGATTCCGATTCAGGGGTTTCTGTTTCGGACTCATTCTTTTCGGGTGAGTCGGAGTCTGTTTCGGAAGGTTCCGATTCAGGGGTTTCTGTTTCGGACTCATTCTTTTCGGGTGAGTCGGAGTCTGTTTCGGAAGGTTCCGATTCAGGGGTTTCTGTTTCGGACTCATTCTTTTCGGGTGAATCGGTACCGCTTGGATCCGCTGTGTTCTCAGAAGGGGCTACGAACGGTATGTTCGGGGTGGTCTCCTCTTCGTCAGGAAGACGATAATTTTCCTTGTTTTCTTCATAATAAGTGACGACGTCTTCTTCGCTGACCGCAATGGAAGAACGAGTTTTCTCAAAATCGGTTTTGATGTATTCGACGTTAACACGAGGACTTTTACGAAATCCAGGAACAGGAGATAATGGATCATCATGGAATGATTTATAACGGTCAAAGAAATCAAACAGTTGTTTCTTTTCGATTTCTTCAGAGGGGTCAACAAAGGCTGTAACCGGTAAGGCCGCTATTTCGATCTCCATTTTATCTTTTAGTTTATGGTAGCTGTCGTAGAGTTCGATGGGTGTAAGGGGAGGGGACTCTCCCATCAAAAGTTGAATGGTGTTATGTGCAAGTAACTCTTCCGCTAGCATGGCGAAAAGCGTATTTTCATTTACAGGCATGCCGTTCAAAATGTCCCGATATTGCGCCTGTGTAAGTTGGCTGGCGGTCAGTTGGCGAATAAAATCGCTGACGTTTTCGTTACTGACTTGAAGACCGAGTTGTCGCCCCTTCCAGCGAAAAAGTTCTGCCATGATCACTTCTTCAGTAGACAGGGACCCGAAGGTAAAGTTGCTGCGTGCACCGGATTGAAGGCTGATTTGCTGAATAAAAGTGTTGGTGATCTGTCGTTGTGAAAGTAATCCATTGCGCTCCTGTTCTGTGATGGTGCCACCTTTGAACTGAAACAGGGCATTGGTCTGGATCTGTGTTCTCTTGAGAGATCTGAGCACGGGCCAGTCACTTACTCCCCAGGGGAGTGATTCAATAAGGAACTGGGTGGTTTGGAGCAGTTGTGGCACTCCAAAACCAACAAATCCGACACACGAGAAGGTAAACATCGCAACCAGTGTGAGGATCGCTAATATTCTCTTCCTATTTTTGCGAAAGAAGGCATTCAGTTTAAACCGTTGTGCCATGAGTTATCCTTTTGTTCCAGAAACGGTATGGCGTTCCGACGGCAGGCACGTCCCCCTCCTCTTGACAGGAAACCCGTCTTTTTATTATGCAGAATAAAGAGAGTGCCTTTATTACTTAGAGATCGCGGATTGTAATGAATATGGACGCAACTTCAAGGCTAACTTGCAGTAGGGACAGATCGAAATGGTCCGGAGAGCAGGATTATGACAATGTTAAGGATTATGTATGTCAGATAAATCAGGGAAGTTTTTTTGCGGTTGAGGCTTTGGTGTGCCGATAATGGCGCCAATTGGTTTAAGTGACACAAGTGTAGATACACACGTTGTGGATGACGGCTTTCACTCGGATTCGAATAGCTGTGGACGTTTTCCATACATTCTCAGAGGAATAGTTTAGTGGCGAAGAAGACGACCAAGGCCAGTAAGACGACCAAGGCCAGCAAGACGACCAAGGCCAGCAAGACGACCAAGGCCAGCAAGACGACCAAGGCCAGCAAGACGTCCAAAGTCAAGAAGACGTCCAAGGCCAGCAAGACGTCCAAAGTCAAGAAGACGTCCAAGGTCAAGAAGAAAGGGCTGGTTATCGTAGAGAGTCCCAAAAAAGCAAAGACGATTACTCAGATTCTTGGGGCTGATTTTGCGGTAACAGCAAGTATGGGCCATGTTCGAGATCTGGATAAGAAGAAATTGGGAATCGATCTCGAATCGGGTGGATTTGAGGCCGACTATCAGGTGATTGAATCAAAAAAGAAAACGATTCAAGAACTGAAGCAACAAGCCGATCGCGCTGAAGCCGTTTATCTGGCTACCGATCTTGATCGAGAAGGGGAAGCCATAGCATGGCATTTGAAAGAAGCACTGACCCTTGAGGATGAACGGGCACATCGTGTGACTTTTGGCGAAATTACTCCCCGTGCGATTAAGGAAGCATTTGATAATCCAAGTCGCATTGATGAACATAAAGTGGATGCGCAGCAAGCGAGACGGTTTCTGGACCGGATTGTTGGCTACCAGCTTAGCCCTTTATTATGGGAAAAAGTTACCCGGAATCTATCTGCCGGTCGAGTTCAGTCGGTCACGGTTCGATTGATTGCTGATAAAGAAAAGGAAATTCAGGCGTTCAAGTCCGAAGAGTTCTGGCGCATTACGGCCATGTTGAAACCATCGGATTCGGCGACTGAAGAAGAGCAATTCAGTTCGGAACTCAAGAACTGGAATGGGAAGACGTTTGCGTGTGACAATGAGACGGACGCTCATGCGATTGTTCAGGAGTTGCTGCCTGAAGGAGCTATTGAGAACGCCGTACCATTCGTGATCAGCAGTATTACCCAAAAAGAGCGCAAAGACAAAGCCCCTGCTCCGTTTGAGACCAGTACTCTTCAACAACAGGCTAGTGTTCGTTTACGATTTAGTGCCAAAAAAACCATGATGCTTGCCCAACAGCTTTATGAGGGCATTGAGCTTGGTGGAGAAGGATCGGTTGGGCTCATCACGTATATGAGAACCGATAGTTTAAACGTTGCCCAAGAAGCAGTTACCCAGTGCCGAGAACATATCAATGAGCAATATGGTGAAACATATTTGCCGGATAAACCGAATGTCTATCAGGCAGGCAAGGATTCACAGGAAGCACATGAAGCCATTCGGCCGACCGAAGTTCGTTTTTCCCCGGCTTACGTTAAAGAACATATGGGTCGTGATCAATTTCGCCTGTATGAATTGATTTATAATCGTTTTGTTGCCAGTCAAATGACACCTGCAGTTGTGGCTACAACGGATGTGGAAATTACGTCTGGGAGAGGCCGTTTTCGAACGCAGGGAAGGCAGCTCAAGTTCGATGGATACAGGCGAAGTCTGGCACCTGCTAGTAAAGAAGATGACAAGCTGCTACCTCCGCTGCAGGAGGGACAGGTTCTTGAGTTGATCGAATTGAATCCAACTCAGCATTTTACCCAACCGCCACCGCGGTATACGGAAGCAACTCTCGTTCGTGCTCTCAAGAAAGAGAATATCGGCCGTCCAAGCACCTATGCTACAACGATCAGTACGATTCAGGATAGAGGCTATGTAGAACAAAAAGAACGGCGGTTTTTTGCCACGGAGTTGGGGCTCGTTGTTACGGATCTGCTGGTGAAGCATTTTCCGAAAGTAATGGATCCGAAATTCACCAGTCATATGGAAGACGAATTGGACCAGGTAGCAAATGCCCACCTTGACTGGAAAGCCGTTTTGTCAGAATTTTATGAGCCCTTTTCGGACGAGCTGGCTCGTGCCGCAACGGAAATGGAGAAAGTACGCGGAGTTGAAACCGAAGAGAAATGCCCACAATGTGAACAACCACTGTTGGTGCGTTGGTCAAGAACGGGTAAGTTTCTTGGTTGCAGTGGCTATCCGGAATGTAAGTTCACCAAACCTGTCGGTGGCGATGCACGTCCTGAACCACAGGAAACAGAGCATAAATGCCCGGACTGTGGAAAAGAAATGTTGCTGCGTCAGAGTCGTCGTGGTCCCTTTCTGGGGTGTTCCGGCTATCCGGAATGTAAAGTGACCATGAACATGGGGGAAGATGGAGTCCCGGTACGTGTTCAGACTCCCACCGATCATCAATGTGACAAGTGTCAATCACCTATGCTGCTTCGAACCTCCGCCAGAGGGCCTTTTTTGGCTTGTTCGGCCTATCCAAAGTGTCGCTATACATTGGCTGTTGATAAGGAAGGTAATCCAGTGCGGCCAGTGGACACAGGGGTCAAGTGTGAAAAATGTGATGAGAGCATGGTGATTAAATTTGGCCGTCGTGGTGCATTTCTAGGGTGTGGGGCATATCCAAGATGCAGAACGACCCAGCCTTTGCCAGACTCGTTGAAAGAACAGGCGGAGGAGCTGCGTAGTCGTACGGATACCGGAAAAAGTGAAGAGGAACCTTCACTGGAAGATCTGGGACTTCCACAGGAATGTGAGGAATGTGGTAAACCGATGAAGATGAGGAAGGGAGCACGTGGTGCTTTTCTCGGATGCAGTGGTTATCCGAAATGTCGTTCCACACAACAGGTATCTCCTGAGCTTCTTGAACAGATTCAAACAGCTACCGCAGAACTCAACAAAAAATAGCCTGCGCATGTTTCTGTTTCTTACGGCAACGATACAGTCGGAATGTGACGCACCGAGCGGTGACTCTCCTACCGTATCCCGATTATGGGTGAATATTGCCTCTAGTTGCTCAATCGTTGTCGGCTGTCAGAAGCCGCGATCATCAGGTTGTATTTTCTGTCGGAGCAACCCAGGAGTTAGATAGGTGAAAGTGGAATATTCAGCACAAAGTGTCCATCTGACATCGACGAATAACTGGCAGAGCACAATGAGTAGAAACGGACATTCGAAAAAGGGAATGCTTTCCGTAACGATGGTTCATGACCGAGACATGAAAACCCAAGAAAAAGCTCGTAATGGATAGGCTGAACGGAAGAACGGATCAGGCAGGAGTGTTCCTTTCGATAGCAGCAAACAGGTGAACCCACGAGGAAAACAAATGCGATTCAATCGGCTCATATTACAGCTAGTCTGAAAAGTGGCCTGAAGACAGGGTTGAACAGATGTGTTTGGAAGTGTGTTTTGGCTATTCACACAGGTGGATGACAAGGTATGCATCACAAGACTGGGATTTCAGAGCGTAACGGGAGTTTGAGGAACCGGTGTTCTGATTTTTTACAGTGGACATGGGGCCCTGCATTATTAATAGCTGTGTTCCTTCTTAGTGTGCATTTACCTCGAATACAAATGAGAGGGTCCTCTCATGACGAGGACGGGGCCTTACGGATTGCAGCTCGCAGTGTTTTTCGAATAGTCACGGAGTATGAAGAAGCACAGAATCATCCTTTCTTCAGTATTCTAGCCCATGCTGCCATCACCACGTTGCCTGTTCGGGACTTGCTTGCGGCTCGCCTGACTGCGTTCGTAGCGGGAGTGTTGTTCCTGGTTCTGTTTTATCAATTTTGTCGGACGCGTCTGGGAATCGAAGCGGCTCTGGCTGCTACGTTTCTGTTGATCATTGCCGATCCCTTGCATCACTATCTGACAGCTGCGAGAGGATACTCTCTGATGGTGATGGGTACGCTTTTGATGAACGAATGTCTTCTTAGATACATTCGGCATGGGCATAGGAAGTGGTGGGTCGGATATGTTGTCACCGCCGCCTTTTCACTATACACCCACTTGTGGGTACTTCCGGTAGTGTTCAGTCATGCCTGTTTTGTTTTTCGAGAAATGAGCTGCGAAGAGGACTGTAACTACTCTCGGACGGGTTTTTTACTGAGCGGGATTGCGTTCGCCGGACTTTGCGCTTTCTTCCTTTATTTTCCCATGATAGAAGAAATACGTCGCATGGGATCTGAGCGTTATGTGAGCTGGTGGGGTTCGGTCAGGGTGTTGGCAGACACTGTGCTTCAGTTAGCTCGCTTTCGAAACTGGACACTGGGAGTGTATGTTTTCTTGTTTCCTGTTTTTGTGTCTGGAGTGGTAAGGAAGTTACAAAATTCAGATCGAAGTATCGAAATGCGCTTGCATGTAACGATTGTTGTAGCGGTATTGGTGATGGCCTGGTTACTGTCACCCATCAATTTTGGCTGTCGTTATCTGGTGTGTATCATCCCCAGTTTCGCCTATTTCTTTGCCTGGGGGATGTCCGGACATAAGAACGGTTTAACGACAAGTGGGCAGGATATGGTTTCTCGATTAACGTTCTGGTCGATGGCACTTGCAATAGGGATTATGGTTACGAACGCTTCGATGTCGGCCAATATTCCGAATTCAGGTATTCATGTTGATGCGATCGGGCGTGATCATGGCTATTTCTACCGCAATCTTTCCCAAGTAATCGGTTCTCAATTTGCAATGGTGTTGTTTTTGGTGTCTTTGGTAACAGCCCTGTTTAACTGGAAGTGGAAGAATCGTCCACGATGGTGCTCTAAACGTTCGGAGTGGTTGCTTATATGGGGAAGTGTTGTGTTCCTTGTCATCTCTTTGCCTCCCTTGGCATTGGGGCCGGAGTTTTTCAAGCCGGATTGGTTCTTTGAACTGCACATTCTTGCTGTAGGGATGACAGGATTGTTTTTTTGGGAATTTCACACAGATGTCCGTATGGAGAAGGTGTTGTCCTGGAGTGCGGTGGCGTCATTCTTCATTGTCCTGATCTGGCAATTAGGCGGAGATCAATTCCATATTACCTCCTCAGTGGAATGGTTACGGGTGGTTTCGCCTTTTCCGGCAGCGATTGTGGCCATGGCGTTCATGAAACGTCCTGCTTCCAAGGCAGTATGAGTATTTCAGCCCAGGAGAATCACTTGTAACGAGGAGTGAAAGTTGCGTCAGTCGCTAACAACAGCTATGTTTCAAGGTGGATATAATATTATAGGTTGTCTTAGTTGTATGGTAATGGGGCGATCAACTAGGCAGATGCATCGAGGCCATTGATTGTGTTGAGAACGGTAATTCATGCGTCAAAAGGCAAAAGTGAATAGTTCGTTCTTTCGAAAATCACGGGCTTTGTTGCAAGGTGCGTCGCTTGGAATATTTCTGTTAGACAAAACACGCCATATCATGTTTTTCAATGATCTGTGTGAAGTGTTTTTTCAGCAGACGCAGGCCGATGTTCTTGGACTTCAATGTTACTATCGGAGTTCTATAACGCAGTCGGATCGTGTTGAATCTCTCACGGGAGCATTGTGTCCCCCTCCAGAAGTGTTTGAAGGTGCGCAGCGATCGTCGATTCTTCCGATCGCTTTACCGGATGAGAGTATTCAGATTTTTCAGTTTGACTGGTACCCCAGTATTGCGCCCGACGGGACAGTAAGCGGAGTGATAGGAACGGTTGTGAGGGCGGATCAAGATTTTTCCGTAATCGAGCCTCAAGTGGTACCACGGGAGGTGTTGGCCCATCTGGAAAGGGAAATGGAGGTACACCATAAAGGGGCGCCTCTAATAGCACGAAGTAATCCCATGGTTTCCGTTGTCGAGCAGATTGAACTGGCTGCCAATTCGCATGTTGCCGTACTGATTCAGGGAGAGTCAGGAAGTGGGAAATCGCTAATAGCGCAATGCATTCACGAACAAAGTGACCTGAGTGAGTCGGCTATCGTTTCTTTTGATCTCGAGACAATACAGATGGATGTGTTAGTCGATACGTTGGAGCACGTGCTGCGTTCGTTGGCCGACTCCGCGCCTGTTTCGGATCGGGTATCTTCCTGCCAGAGTATTACATTGCTCCTGAAAGAGATAACTCTGTTGCCCAGGGATGTACAGTCACTGATATTGGAAAATCGATTGAAGAGATTCATTCCTTCTGGAGAAAGTGGATCTGTGCGCGTCCTGGCGACCACTTCCCTGGATCCTGTACACGCTTGTTCTGAGGGTAAGTTGAGAGAAGATTTTCTCCAGTTCTTACGGACATTGATAATAGATGTTCCTCCTTTAAGACAAAGAGAAGACGATATTGAGTTACTTGCCCAACATTTTATAGAACTGCAAAATGGGAATTCTGATCATCAGGTCAGTGCGCTGGACAAGGAAACACGTAGATTGTTTCTGGATTATCAATGGCCTGGAAATGTTCGGGAGCTGAAAGAAACCGTGTTGGCAGCGCACGGGCGGTCGAGACAATCGCTCGTTGCAGTTTCGGATTTGCCGTTACGTTTTCGTGCTGCCATGGATGCAGCATATCTGGAGCAGGGGAATCCAGTTGAGCTTGCGTTGGATAAACATTTGAGTCAGGCCGAAATAAAACTGATTCAACAGGCCCTTGATATTACGCGTGGAAACAAGAGTCGTGCGGCTCAAATGTTGGGGATATCTCGGGCGAGACTCCATCGAAGAATGTCGCAATTCGGTCTGTTGGATCGATGAAGAAAAGCAAGGGAAAGAAAACGGATCGCTTTCGAACAACAGATTCCCGATGGAAGTTTTACAACGGTGTAATGAGCTGAAAGCAGAGTGGTCAGGACGGATCTTCGGATTCGATTTCATCCATGGCAGTACGTGTGCCATATCGTATCCAGACAGCCAGATTCCAGAGGACGTAAAGAATCAGTAGTGTAGGAAATACAAACCAGGGAAGCAGGGGGGTCAGAATGATGAGCGCCATGATGGCTCCCATGAAAACGAAGGCAGTCCACCCGAATCTCCAGGTATGACGAAAAATATCGTTCCAGGAGTCATGACGCGTTGCCGACCAGACACCACTGATAATCAACACGATGGGTATCGCGTGACAATAGATTTCAGTCCCCGGTGGAAGTCCTAGAATACCCATCATCGAGAGCACAACATTTCCTTTTATCTTTGAGAATACCGGACGACCTCAGCGGACGAATGGTAGTTTGAAATAGTTAATCAAGCATCTCTATCTTGAGTGAAGCCGGACCCCATAGGGCATCAAAAACAACCAGAATATTTAATAGTCCTGCGACCATAGTATAGAGGGTACCCAGGTCCAGCCACCTTCCGAGACGATTATGGAGCTCATCGAGCTCTTTCTTTTCTGGTGGAAACTGAAACCTACCAAAGAGAGGGAAAGGCCCTTGTTCTTTTTCTGCACGCCACCCTTGAACGAGCCCGGGCAGGGCTGCAGCGCCAATCCCGATCTGAGCGAAGTAGGAGAAGCGAGTTTCGCCATTTCCGAATCGGAAATATACAACCTGCCATTCTCCAAGGTACATTCCGTAGAAAAAGGAGCCCCATAGAAGAACCAGAAAGAGAAGGCCCTTTTGAGTACGTCCTTGACAGATGTGGCCCATACCAGGAATGAGCCAACTGATCAGAAATAGTGTTTGCGGTGTTAAACGATTGGATTTGTCAGCGGTTGTCATTGCTGCGATCAATTTCCGAGTACGAGAGAAAACGGCAGAAAAATAGATAGTCGTTAAGCTAGGTGCTAGCAGATTGAGTTACAAGAAAGTGGGAGTCTTATTGTGGACGGAGTAAATTGGAAACATGAGTCGAGGGGTTGTTTTTGACATTCTATAGGTTTGTATTTCGGACTCCAAGTCAACTCATCTCTGTTTTTGAATTAAGGGGGTACATTAAAAGAGAGAGATTGTTGATGCGAATGACTGAGAAATGATGGCTGCTGCATATGACGATCATGTATTTCATTAATTGGCGGGTTTGACCATTCCCGAATGAGTCGTATCCGTTCTTTAATCGAGTTGTCAAAAACAGAGAATCCTTTTTCTGCCGTAGCTCGTTCAGTATTTTTTGACAGTGTTCAAGGCTGGTTGACCAAAGATCAGAAGGGCCTTTTGTGAGCGTGTCAAATTGACGTCGAGGGAGAGGTGTGGCCGTATATTATTCCATTGCACGGATGGGAACAGGGGGGATTTTCTCCATCTCTTTATTTTGGCTCATCTTTTTTCTGTGCGTTTTTCACATCGACGTTCTTGTAGAGCGTCGTGTGCGATGGATCGTCCTTAACGTGTTTTGGGAGTACGATTGGTTTATGGTGTTTTCTTTTCATACCCGGAGAAAGTCCAGGTGGTGGTCAAGCCAATGGAGTTCTTTATGGTAAGAATTTGTATGAAGGTTTTATTTGCACTCTCTTCTTGCAGAGTTTGTGGTCTGTTCGTATCTTGTGAGGAGCCAATCCTGAGGCCGAGTGGCGGAATTGGCAGACGCTCGGGACTTAAAATCCCGTGGGGATTACTCCCCGTGAGGGTTCGAGTCCCTCCTCGGCCACTTGAATAGTCGAACTCAAGATGCTTCCATCTATCGATTTGAGCCATAGCCGATAATTAGATGGGAATTTCGGTTTAGCCGGCTCTGCCATCCGGTTGTCGCAGCCCGTTGTTGCCACCGAAAGAGTAAATGTGAAACCGTACTTCTGATCAGATGGGTTGCATTGCTCAGCAGGTGAGAAGTATCTTTATCTGAGTTTGACAATCACATTTCTGTGTGGTCCAGCAGCAAATAATGTGGTTAATGAATTGTCAACGGAGACGGCAGGCTTCTTGCCAGTGATTGGATGAGGATTCCGAGAGCAGGTTGGGTTCTGGAATCCCGTATATGTTTTTTAGACCAGCGGCAGCGGACGCCCATTACAGATCTGGTGAGGTCGATTCAAGGAATCATACAATTGCTCCTCGGGATCGATTCCCAATGCCGAAAAAATCGTCGCATGAAGATCACCGGGGCTAGCAGGAAGGCTATGTGGAAAAGCACCGATATTATCTGAGCTACCATAAACTTGTCCGCCTCGAATGCCGCCTCCGGCAAGAATTACAGAAAAGGAGAAAGGGTAGTGATCCCGGCCGGAACTTTTGTTGATTTTAGGTGTTCTGCCAAAATCTCCCATCATCACGACCAGGGTTTCGTCCAGCTGTCCCCTTTGTTGGAGGTCCTCAAGCAAGGCGGAAGCAGATCGGTCGAAAACGGGAAGCATGGTGTCCTTTAATCGGCTGAAATTCTGTCGGTGCGTGTCCCAGTGATCCCCCACGGCACCGTTGAGATCTCCCGCAGCACAGATAACGGTCACAATCGGTACTCCTGCCTCTACGAGTCGTCGGGAAAGCAGTACACTTTGACCGCAAATGTGGTCTCCATATCGCTCGCGCGAACGATCAGATTCTTGATCTAAATCGAAGGCTTCCGTCACACGTGGATTGGAAAGCATATCCAGTCCGAGTTCTTGAAAGTAGCGATAGGAACGGGTAGAGGGAGTGGAGCTGACTGGATTTTCCAGAGAATTCAGCAATTGCCGACGGCTGCCGATTCGTGTGCGGTCGACACCTTCCGATAGATTGAGTACCGGAGAGCCTAGGTCACGAGATACACCACCGAAGGATTTCCCTTTTGGAGTACGTATTACGATGGGGTCGTAGGAGATGCCAAGCCAGCCACCGTACTCACCAGCCTGTAAAGTACCGTTGTCTACCATCGGATAGGGTAAACGAATCGAACGTGGCATGCCATTGGGGGAAGGGCGGAAAGCCGAAACCATGGCGGCCAGAGAAGGCCAGTCATCCCGGGAGGGGGGCAGGTTGATTTCACTTCGAGTGGGCGCATGCCCGGTCATATTACAATACATCCCTCTGCCATGTGCGGTATCCTTGTGGTGCATGGACCGAACAATCGCCATGTGATGGGTTTGTTGTGCTAGCAGAGGGAGATGTTCGGAAACCTGAATCCCGGTGACATCTGTGGCAATCGGATTGAATTCACCTCGTACTTCTGTAGGTGCATCCGGTTTTAGGTCGACTGTGTCCAGATGGCTCATACCTCCCCAGCAGAAGAGTACGATACAGGACTTGGCTTTTCCAAATCCATAGGCGCGGGTGTTTTTTCCTGAAACACGTTGACTCAACTGAAGGAACTCTGGGATCGAAATTCCCAACAGACCGCAACCTGTCTGGAAGGCATGTCGACGTGAAAGTCCCGATGTCAGGAGTTGAGGGGACGTCATTTTTAAGATTGAGTCAGACATGTTATCTCGATTGACTACACGAATCAAATAGCAGAGTTATCATGGTCAAAGGTGGCCATTAACACTTGCGGTATGCTATGGGAAAAGGCCAATCAGTAAATAAATCATACCACACATATATTGACAGGCATGCAAGGGGAGCACAAGTTCTGTCTACCAAAGGAATGCCCTCCTTCGATCCTGTTTTGACTTTACTACGAACGGTGTGCTTTACGCTGGAGCGTCTCAGAAATCTGTCGAAAGAGGGTATCCAACTCTGGTACACAGAGGGAGGGCAATGCATTCACACCGTTTCTCCGTACGGTGCAGGTATGGAAGAAACCTGGTTGGGAAATAAAAAAAAGGTCCGACATGACTTCATGCCATGTCGGACCTTTCTGAACGCAATAGGGATTTCAAGATGAGACCCGGGACTCAGATGGTCCATCCTGTCCGATAGTCCGTATGAAGAAACTGTTCTGCTTCCGGAGCATTGGTAATCTTGAATTTGGGGCCATCCCAATAGATTTTCTTACCTGCTTTCACAGCAACGTTCCCCAGAAGAATGGTTTCGGTTAGCAGTCCCGCGTAATGGAAATTAGAAAAGGCTGCCGGTCCACCTTTACACGCTTCGATCCACTCTCGTTTTTGGTTCAGATCGTGGCCGCCATTACCACTGTCCGTTCGGGCGAGAGTTGGAGTCGGTTCATCGTAGTTTTCATAGGATTCTCCCGGGAGCAGTTTGTATTCTCCCCCGTAGTCATTCGGGGAAAAGAACACACCTTTGTCACCAACAAGAATGCACCCGCTTGTAGGAAGATCTTCTCCGAATACAAGGTCATTGGAGGGTAGATTTCTGGCCCCGTCCTTCGCTCCCTCGTACCAGGTGAGTTTAACGGGGGGTAAATTTCCTCGTGCCGGGAATTCATATTGAACCGTTGCCCA